>ERZ773067.417-NODE-417-length-26216-cov-28.720309_pt1 | contig 26216 bp, 37 predicted proteins | sample MGYA00580622_ERZ773067 | MGnify/ENA primary metagenome ERZ773067 (study PRJEB29015, sample SAMEA2737998) | human oral metagenome | biome: human oral; feature: human-associated habitat; material: dental | place: China | collected 2113 ...
TGAGGTCAGTGGCGGTGATTGATGGGGCGGCGGATACCTTAGCGATCACAAAACCGGCATCCACCGTGCCGGTAGCCTCAGCCTCGTTTTCACCCAAAGCACGGAGAGCCGCCTGCACAGCCGCGGCATCAGCGTTATAGGGGATGGCAGCGGTGGTTTTCCCACTAATGGTGATGGTGTAAGTGCCGCCCGTGGCGCCCTTGACGGAGAACTTGAACTTGCTATCTGAGAGCTTGTGGGCGCCAGTGATGCCCATGAGCTTCGCTAGCTCCGGGGTGAAGCCGGGGCCGGCCAGGCCGAACCCGTACATGGAGCCGTACTTTTCATCTTCCTGCGCAGCCAAGGTCAGCGGGAACGTTAGCGCATCCGTTTCAGAGAAGGACTGTTTGCCACGCTTTTCGACCGTGATCTTGGGGAAAACGAAATGCGGGTAGATCTCGGCGCCTGGGTCGCCGTCCTTAGCGAGCACCAGGGCGGAGTATTCCCGCACCCGGGCAGCCCGGCGCTTCTTAGCGAAAAATCCGGTGCCCTCATCGTACTGCCCCTCCAGAAGATCGTAGAACATTTGCAGGGTTCGCCAGCGGGATTCTTGGGCGGTGAAATCAATCGTAAACGTTTCATCGGTCACGAATGTGCGGCGTCGGCCGCGGCTACCATAGCCCTCAGGGCCTTCCACCTTCGAGTCGGGGGCCAGCTCAACGCCGGCTTTTTTCTCACCTTCGCCGATTGGGAACCAGCCTTCCGGCAGCTCTAACAGCTTACCTGTGCTATCGGTGATGCGATCTGGGATTTTAGTCCCATAGGGGCACAGCAGAAGCGCGTAGTCCAGGGCCGCAAAAAGCAGGTCATCTGTTTTATCTTTTAATTTGTAGAAATCCGTGGTGGTCACGGCTATCTCCTCTCCCCGCACGGTGCGGGCATTAAGAAAGCCCCTGGGTCTCCCGGGGGCAAGGGTTGTTATTTGTGGCTTCGGGGCCGGCGGATCGTGATCTCATAAAGAGCATTCACATACCTGTGGTCGGGGTTGATCCATGGTGGCATTACTGATCCCACCCGCTCGGTGATACTCACGATACGGACCGGTACTTGCGGGTGAGTAGGGAAAACGTCTAGCATCCACGCCCTCAAGTAGCTGTTGATTTTCTGGGCGTCAGCACGGGTTTCCGCCAATACCCCAATCTCTACGAGTGGGACATCCACCTGGTTATTGATGTCAGCAGCCCCGGTGGTGCGCTGTACCACAATCAGTGGGGCTTGCTGGATCTGGGTTTCGTAGTCGTCGGGGATCCACGTGCCCACCCATGGCTGGGGCGTCATCTGCTGGGCTACCTGGTCGAGGGCGGCCACAATGATTTGTTCAGCATCCGGCCACGGCACCAGGTCGTCAGGAATGGTAATAGTCATAGCCGCACCGCCTTAATTGTCTTACGCAGCATCGCCCGGGGCGCAACACTGCCCCGCCCATGGCGGGATTTGACCCTGTGCCCGAACTCCACCGGCACACCATAGGGGGCGTCTATCGAGACCGTGGCCACCAGGCGCTTGCGGGCTTTACCCGTGTAGGGGCGGGCTATTTCCACATCAACTGCGCCAGAGGATGCTAGCCGGCCGGTATCCCGGGGCGCCACCGTAGCGTAGATGGCCTCCGCTAGATAGCCGGCACGGTACAGGAGCTCCTCCACCTCGGGGCCTTCCAGGTATCCTTTCATGATTCGGGGCGAAAACTTCATGATTACCGCACCTCCTCACAGATCACCGCGGTCCCCACAATGACGCTCTCTCTGCGGGGATGCTCCCACAACTGCGCCTCAATGACTTTTAGTTTTCTTCCGAAACCCTCGATAATATCCCCGGTGCGAATATCCGGGGCCTGGCGTTTGATATACACCGTTGGTCGGGTAGACACCACCGTCTTGCGGTCTGTATCGACCGTGGCCTGAGCCCAAGCGATTCTCGCCCCAGTGATCGTGAGAACCGGCACTGGGGCAGTCAGATCACCGAACTTGTCCCGGCTGCGGCGGAGCACTTGGATTGTGGCCACAGCCGTCACCATCCTTCGGCAGTGATGTTACGGAATTCTCCCACGCCGATAGCGTTTTCGATAAGGTCACGTTCTTGACCGGTGAGATAGAAATTTCCCTCACCGTTAGCGAATCGCAGAGTGCTGCTGAATGGGCCACCGGTGTCGGTAATCTCTGAAGCTCCATCATGCGTGTCAGCGATAAGTGAGCGCCTCACCATAGCGCAGGACACCATTTTTAGCACGCCTGCTTGATGTTCACTAGGGGCATCGGGGATCAGGGGAAACTTCGCCTTCAACCACACTGCGGCATCTTCCAGCAGCGTATCGACGACCTTATCGGGCAACCCGGGCGGAAACGCTTGCCACCGGTCTTTCAAATCCGCAGCGACTGCATACGGCATTAGGCGCCTAATCCGGTAAGCCGCACCATGGCCATGGGGTCAGTCACCACATGCTCTAACACAGCTTTCACCTTGGTCCAGGTCAGGTCACGTGCTTCGTCCCGCCAGGTAGCGGTACTAATTGGCTCCTCCATGCCGATCGTACCCACTTGCCCTTCGGCAACTAACAGGCCCTCACCTGGGGTGGCCAGCGGAGAGGAAATCACTTCCAGGCCCTGGGACTTCAGGAACGCATCCTGGGCGTCGTTAGTGTCAAACGTGTTAGCAAGCTGCAGTGCGTCATCGGTGTGGAGAACCAACAAGTTATAGAGGTAACCCATTTGGGTTTTCTCGCCGGCAGCTAGGGCCGCGTTAAGCTCTGCCCGGATAGACTTCGCTGCGGTCTGCTTGAGTTTTTCAGTTTTGTTCATGCTGACCCAGCCGGAAGATTCCACCTTGGGAATATAGGACCCGTATTCCTGGATGGCTTTCTTAATAGCGAGCATGCCATTGTTGTCCACATCGAACACCATGGTGTTCGAAATTCGCTGGGCTCGGCGCTGTAATAGCGCCATGTCGTTTCGGGCTTTCGCCTCGTCAGTGATGGAGAACTTACCACCAAGCTTTTTCACCTGGGCCACTTTGGGCTCACCAGGAGTGGCGTCCAGTTCCGGGTATTCGCCACCTGGGGCGATGATACCGGTGTGGTCATCTGCTAACACCTGGTTTTCGGTATTGACTTCATACAGGATGGCGCCGCCCTGAGCATCACTGTGGCCGAAAAGGCGGTCAGTGAACATCTTCAGTGCGGTGATGTCCGCAATGTATTTAGAGATTCGTGCTGGTTCTTGCAGCATCAAATCCACTGTGATGGCACCGTTGGCTACTGTGGGGGCGGCGCCCGGGTAAAAACCAGAATTTTTCATGTTGTTTCCTTCGTTCGTTTTATAGCAGTGCGATAGTTACGGGCTTATCCGCACCCGCGGCTTTCGTGAGGGCAATGGCCACAACAGGCCCAGTGCCGGCGGTGGCTGCTTTACCGCCGGCTGCGGTGGAAATCTTAGCGCCAGCAGTGATCGCGCCGGCAGCAATAGCATCGAGCACATACCCGGCCCGGTAGATGGTTACGTAGTCGTCTTTGGCCACGTCCGCGGCAACCACACCGAATGGGATAGCATCCGCGCCAGCAACGTCGACGACCGGGTTCCGGCCGTCCATTTCTCCAGAGACCACGACGAAACTACCTGCGGGGATCGCCTTTGCGGCTTTAGCAGTAACATCGCTGCCGGGACTGTAGTGCCGTTTAGTCACATTCATAATATTTCTCCTTGATTATCCGGTTTTATTTTTCAGCTCGAAGAGCGGCCGGAATCCAGGATTCCGGGTACGCCGTGTCTTCTACTTGGCTCGGGGTTCCCTGCCCTGATTGCAGCCCTTGCCGAGGGCGTTGCGACGGTGGTGGGGTGCCCTCTGTAGGATCCCCGTACAGGGCCTGGAGGCGCTTAGCGCGCTCGGTGATTTCCTCTTTCGTGCCAGTACCTAGAAGCGGTAAATCTTCCGCCTTAATACCATGCGCAGCAGCTACTTCGAACAATGTGTTTGTTGTCCGCTCCTGCGCTAGCTGCTGTTCCGCAGCGGCTAATTTTTCCTGCATGAGTTGAAGTTCCGTCTTTTGGGAATCCTCATGTTGTTTCCATTTATCAGCCGCGGCCTGCACAGCATCCCGCTCTTGGCGGGTTTTCTCCAATGCCGCCAAGGCCTCTTCCAAGGTCATCTCCTGCTGTAAAGCAGCGTCTTGTGATGGTGTTTGGCTGGTATCCGGGGTGGTGTCCTCTAGGCTAGTGTCTTGCTCATCCTGGGGCTCGGCGCTAGTAGCGTCTTGCATAGTTGCCTCCTTTTAGATTGTGTGAAATTCGAATAGTCAGGGTGGTCATGAATAAACCCCACCAGCTTGGATGAATAAACCCCACCAGCTTGGTGGGGTTAGTTCATAGGGATGGGGAGCATGGGGTCAATCCTGGTAAACCCTAGTGTTCTGCGGATAAAGTCAATGCCCTTAGGGAGAACATACGTGGTGTACGACACTTTCTCTTCCCCGTTCGGCTGCTCATAGCGGTGGGCTTTGACCTCGAAGTAGCTCATATGCCGCTGGTAAGGGGTATTGCGCATAGCGCCGCGAGGAATCAACACGCCTCGGTTACGCAGCTCACGGAAAAGCCAGTTTTGGCCCACCCCCAGCATCTTCGCTACCACACCCATGCTGTAGGATCCAGACGCATCAATGAAGCAATCATAGGCGTCTGCTTTGGGCTGCATTTTCTTGTTTGCTGCCTCCAGCGCCAGACGCTCAGTTTCGGCGTTCAGCAGCATTTGCGCCATCTCCAGACGAGTGATCTGGGAAGGATCAAATGCTGGACGGGCAGCAAGGCGCCGCTCCATATCGGTAAATGCTTTAACGAGCTGCTTCTTGAACTGTCGCACCACCGCAGTGTTACGCATATAGGTCATGAGCAGCATTGCATGCTCACGATTCAATACCGCAATGGTGCGATTTTGGGTTCCACCAGCAGTTTCAAAGGGTCGGATTTCAAATCCGACCCTTCCGAACTCCTCAAAATCCTCTTCATTATCACGCACAACCCGCAGCACACTGGCATGTTGAATTTGCGTTCCTTCAGCAATAACAAGTGATGTAGTTGTCAACTCCCCCTCAGGGGTTTGTCGAACGATCATGGTATAGTCACTATTTGGTTCTTGGTCAAACATCAGGAATCATCCTTTCTTATACAAAAACCCGCGTGCCCCTATATGGAGCATGCGGGTTAAAAAATGGTTTAGCGCTCGGACTAAGCAGGCACAGCAGGCAATGGAGCGTCTGGCATAAAAATAGTTTCCTCACTGGACCGGGGCACGCAGAACGTTGCCTTGTACCGCAACTTCTTAACAGATTCAAAAATTTTCCGCTGCAATTCCTCTTCCTCATCAGGAACGAAAATTAAAGTGTCTAACGTATCATTGTAAATATTGACTCCATAATCCATGGAAATAAGTACACCATCTACAGTACGAATATCATATGCTTCCGGATTATCATTGTAAGCAATAACATTCTCTGTATACGGCTCTTGCAAAAGAAGATCAACAATATCTTCAATGGGAGCGTCTGAAAAAACATAAAGACTCATCGTATAAACTCCTCTTCTTCACCATCGTGGTTGATATAAATTATTCTATCAATCCAAGAAAATCGTGGGTTCTTCAAACACATCTGAAGATCAATACGAACCTGTTCATCCGCACGTTGTAACCTAGCACCATCAATAACGATTTGCACTACATCTAGAGGCATAAGGCTGGAGAAATTCTTCTTTGCTTCACGAAGATTACCAGGAATGGTATTTTTCCCGCCACCATCAGGGGCTTTCATCTCTGTAATCACATCATCAAGCACAATATCAGGTGAGGTCTTTTTCTCCCCCTCACCTAACCGCCGTATTCGAACTGTGTGCCCATGTTTCAATAATGTGATAAGGGTTTCCCATTCATGGGTTGCTGGGTTGGTAGCTCCTTCTTCGGCTGATAACCGGTGTAGCCAATCGGGATTATCGCCGAAATTCTTCCGCACTTCGGGCGGAATGTAAACCTTTTCCCTTCTTTCTTCAAAGTCGAGCGTCACCCCTTCACCAGGGATGTCCTTACGAATCTCACTGGGCGACGTGTCAGGCTCAGTCTTTTCTGGGTCGGCCTTTAGCGCCGAGTATTTTTCCGGGTCGGCTTTTATCGCGTCGGCATATCGTTTATTGAATCTATCCCTCGGCTGGTCAAGACCTGCATCTAATTCCTCTTGCGTTGGCTGAAAAGTTGCGTCATCCCATAGATCTTTCAGGGCATGGTATTGCTGTTCACCATTCCAGGGCACTCCCTTAACAACGAGGACTGCTATGCAATCGCAGTGGTCATGATATTTCTCTCCTTCCCGCCGGGACCCTGAAACATATGTGTGACCCCCGGTAGCGCCCGGATTCCGGTAATGAACCTGGCGGGGCCGTACTTCCCTGGGCTTGCCTGTTGTCACCACGGTATCTTCGGAATATACTGGCCCCCGGGATGCCAGCATCGCGCAAAAAGCACAGCTCTCAGCCCCAGTTAAAACCCTGGCCCACCCCAACACCTTGCCACCAGGCTTGGCGCTAGCTGGTTCTGCCTTACTGGCCTTTTTCCCAGACCCACGATTATCATCTCCCGCCTTCCTGCCGTCGCTGGTGTATTCCACTATCACCTTGGGCCTGCCATCCGACCCAGTGCCATCTTCCACCGTCACCCGTGGACGTTTCTGCGCCGACACCGCACGCACCCGTCCCTGGGCCGCAGTATCAACCACCACATCACGACCAGCTGCACGCGCATGCCGCACTGCCCCAGCAGCTACCCGGCGCGATACCTGGGCCACAGCAGCAGGGTCCGCGGGATTAGCGGGGAAGGCCGCTACTTTTTCCACCAGGGCACGCTGTGCATCTTTTGAATATGATTCGATATCGCCAGGTATCGGATCTTTTTTCGGGTTCCATCCTAGGGCGCGCAAGAGCATCTTCCAGGCCGCGTTAGGCCGGTATGGGCGCATAGGCGCCACGTCTATCTCCATGCCTCGTGCGCGCATATCTTCGGTCATGGTTTGGACTGCGGAGTGGTAGAACGCTTTCCTAGCTTTATGGATGAGCGGCAGCAGCGCGGCCACTAGATCCCAGAGTGCTTCAATCGTGGTGGGGATCGTTTGTTCTTCGATTAGTCGATATATCTGGTCTCTAAGCCACAGGGCGGTTTCCCGGTCTCGGGAGTGCTGGTTTTCGATGCTCACAACCCACCCCCTTGTGGTTTTGCTATGTCACTTCAGGCATGGTTTGGGTTTCATCTCCTTGTGTAGATGGGTAGCCATACTTGGTGAGAATCCGCTGGATTTTCTCCTCTGTGAACCCGGGGATGTCTTCCAGGAGTGCTTCCGCTGGTATGCCGAGCATGGTGGCGAGTTTCCCGAGCGCGTCGACGGTTTGGGCGAACGACCTTGCTGTGGTGTCTTTCCACTTCACTTCGCCGGCGAAGTCAGCGGCTGAATCGGCGTCGCCGTCCATGTGCCCGCACAGCCGTAGTAGTTGTTCGTAGGATTCGCCGAGGCTTGTTTGGATTTCGGAGGCTTTTCGGTCTTTGGCTGATTCCATGGCTGCCAGGCCATCGGCGCTGATGTTGCTGATGGCGTTCGCGCCTAGGGATTGCGCTGGGACCTGGGCGATCGCGGCCAGGTCCCGGATGGTTGCTTGTTTGGAGTCAATGTACCGGGTTAGGTCGGTTTCCTCGAACTGGCCGGCTTTTGTTTTGGTGCCGTCCGCGTTAATGAACCAAACATCGTTCGCTTTCATGCGGATTCCGTCTAGTTCGTCTTTGGGGGCCCATCCGATCACGTATCGTTGTTTGAAAGCGGCATAGTATTGGGCGATGCCCATTTCGTAGCTGGTGCGGTCGATACGGTCTTGGAGTGATAGGAGCGGCTCGATAATGCCGCCGTGTTCCTCACCGTCTAGTAGCCAGCGGTCCCGGAAGCGGACAACTGGTGGCACCCCAGCGCCGTGAGGGCGGGCCTCGATGATCTGGAGGTTGATGGTGTTGTTCCACGTTTCGGAAACCCATTCCGCCGGGTTTTCGGGGGCGTGGCGCGCCCCAATGTAGTAGATGTAGTTTTCGTCTATAAGCCGCATCCTAGCCCCCCGGATTTCTAGGGCGAGAATAGGCCATTCTGAAGTGAGCCCGTATTCGCCTGGCCAGGCCCTTGATTCCCCGTAGTAGGCGGTCATCATGCGGGGAGAAACCCCCGTGATAAGCGGTGCGGATGCTTGGCCAGGGAAAGTACCCCGATCGACTACGGCATAGGATGTGCCATATTTGAGGGCCGCCCGGGTAATGCCGGTTTGGGCAGCATCCATCGCGTTGCGTTGCCAGTGCTCCCACAGTGGGGATTGCTCGTAGTTGCCGCTGAAATAGTTTTCGATCTTCATCGACTGGGCAAACGTATCCAACACTAGAGGGAGGAATGGGACTTGGGAGTCTTGGGCGATCTGGATATGTCTTTCATACCTGCCGCCTGGTGTTGCCTTCTCTTTCAAGACCGTGAACCGGTTGGCCGCGTATTTCCGGGTCCAGGGCAGCATCGCCATATGAATCTTGTTGTTCCTGGCGCATTCGTATGCGTGTTGGGACAGGAGTCCTCGCACACCATCAAGTACCGCCCGGTTCGACATTTTCATTACACAAACACCGCCCTTCCGTCATAGCGGGTATCTGGTTGGTTATCCAACCATTTTCGGCGCACCATCCGCGCACCGATCAGGCAAACCGCTGCATCAATCTTTTTCGCTGAGGTTGGGGATTCTTTCCGCACAGATATCCCGTAACGGTTTTCCGCCCGGTAGCAGTTCCGTAGGTGGTCTGTGAGGATTATGGAGCCGTCGTAGGTGAATCCGTGCTCAATGATTTCTCTTTCTGTTAGTTCGCATGCCCGGGTAAAATCAAAGCTTTTACTGCGCATGTCCCAGGCGATTGGCTCTGGATTTGCCCCAGACGGCACCGCCCACAATGCTAGTTGGTCTTTGTAGCATTCTGGCCACGTAATCTTCGTGAAGGACTCCCATTCACGCACGTCAGCGAAGAACGCTTTCACTGTCCACGTGTCAAACGCCTGGGCAACACGGGCTGTGACTGCCTCAACATCAACGGTTTTCTTCTCTGCTTGGGACACGTGGCTGTTACCAGGATCCCAAGCGCCGATGAGGAATACATGGCCATCGCTAACTCGGCACCCTACTAGCGCTGTCGTGTCGCGGGTGAGCGATCCATCAAAGAACATGACAATCTCTTCACCAGGCTCCACCTGGATATCCGGCATGGCCATAAGCGCCAAGTCCTTGGGGTCAATCCACGCATCAACAGACGCCACTGGCCAGTTCAGATATTTCCGTTTCGAATCATCGGGCTTAGCACTGTGCGTCCAAATGCGGGTCATGATGGCGTCGATATCAACCCACGGACAATCCTGATACACAAATTCCAGCCCGGCGCGAAGCGATGCCGCATCGGCTAGGTTGGTTTCTGGCGGGGCTTGGATGATATCCATGAGGATCTGTTTTTCATTCTTGGATAAGCCTTTCTCTTGGTTACACCAGTCGAGAAACGTGTGCTCCCCCACGGTGTTTTTCCCCGGTTTCCAGGCATTCAGGGTGCCTAGCATACGGGAACCGGATTTCGTTAAGTTATCGACCAAGGTGCTGTATAGCTCGACGCCGCCTTTAGCTGGGGTCCAGTGCTCTAACTCGTCGCCAATGATAAAGGTCGCCTCCGCACCCTCCTGGGTGGTCGCAGATGATGTGATGACTTCTAGTTTGCCTTCGGGGACAACGTTGATTTTCGTGATGCCGGGGTCGATATCGTAATCGCGGTGCAGCTCAATCGCCGTCTTCTTGTTAGCCATCGCCCTGATATGTCTCATCGTGTTGTCTGTTTGCGACTCAGAAACCGCGGCTATCTGCACCCATGGCATCGCCACAGGTTTACCAATGCAGCCGCCGAGCACCTGGGGGTCAAACCTTTCCAGCCTGACGGGGGCAAGCAGCTCAATGAGCGCCATAGCAGCAGCAAACGGCGACTTGCCGGATCCCTTAGCTAGACGACGGAACGCACTGTAGAACAACCATTTCCCATCTGGGCCAACAGCGTAAAACCACAAAACGAACCTAGCCTGCCGCCTGGTGAATTTCCAGGGTTTCCCGGCGCGAATCCCATTCGGGTGCTTCAGATATTTTGCGGCCCACGCTAGCGCCTCCCAGCCGAGTGTTAAATCAGGAACCCCCGGGGGGAGCGTGTCTAGCCGCTCCTCCGGGGGAATCATCATGCTAGATCAGCCCGATACTGTTCCATGATCGACACGGTGGCCTCCTTCGCCTCATCCGTTATCTTCGGAGTGATGAGCTCTACACGCAGCCGACGCCGTGCCCCTTCGGTGGTCATCAGCGCATCAGCACGGGAAAAGATTACATCCATCATCCCAGCACGCGCACCAGTCGGAGAGCTTAATTCTTGGGTGATAAGCCAGCACACTAAGCGGGCTTCCTGCCAATCACTTTCCTGATAGAACTGAGCCTGACCACTCCGCTTTAAGGACCTGAACCATTGCTTGGCATAAGGGTGCCACGCCCTGTCTTCCGCAGGTGGTTTCACTACCTGCTGCCCCATGGCCACCACCACAGCAGGGACATCACCATCCGGCTTGTTCCGTCGCCTACGCTGGTCGCTACGCTTCGGCACTGGACCACGCACCATAACCAACCACCTCCTTCACTGGTCGCTTACCGCTCGGGAATACGCCCCTCCCGCTGCAACGCAGCAGCTACTCGCACCGCGGGAGCCAGATCAACAAGGCCACCCATACGGTAAATATCCTCCGTCGTGCGAATGAATCGGGCCCGGGAATAAATCTCTACGCAGCCGCGCCGACGCCCCGGCCCCTCCGGGAGCAGCCCGAAAACATGCAGACCCCGCCGGGAGACCGAACGCTCCACGACAGCCCCGGGCACCGCCCGGATAATCTCAACCGCCCAGTCGGCCACCTTGCCGCTCCGACTGATGCAGTGGTCAAGGTCAATACAGGCCAGGCCACCGCCCAGCATGACGCCGCGCGGACCATCCTGCACAGCGTCATGGGTAGTCCAGGTTTCCGGTTTAGTAGTTGACGCAGGGTCGCCTGTAGGTGTGATAGGGCGTTTACCATCGGCCGCCGTCCACCGGGGCAAGTCACGCATCCGGGCCGGCAACTGCTCACGCCGACGCCGACGGTACGCCTTCTGCCTGCATGCGGACGAGCAAAACCGCGGGGAGCGTCCCCGTGTAGGGATCTCTAGCCGGGCTTCGCACACCTCACACGCCAATCTCATAATCTACATTTTACCACAAGCGTTACGATATACCTAGTACAAGCTTGGCGTATTTACCTTTTTCAACTGCCAACAACTAGAGGGGTGAGCAATCAAGGAAATGGTGACCCACACCATAGCGCAAAGCCGCAGGTCACAGCCCCAGCACGCACCACCAACCAACACCTAAAACCAAGAAACCTAACCTGACCAGCAAAAACCCTGAAACCCGTACACGGGCCGGGGCCGTATGTGTGCCGTACCAGGGACCGGCCGGCGGCGGGGTACCCCCCACCCCACGTGGCATAGGTCACCTTATTTTAGGCCGGGGTGGCGGGTAGCAAACCTGTCATACAGCCGGCGGCGCGCCACACGCCTACTGATCCCCCGCGCTGTTTCGCGCCGGGACTTTTCCGCATGGCACGACGGGCATAGCCACTGGAGATTATCGAGCCCATCGGTGCCGCCCTCAGCGACCGGAACGATGTGGTCCAACTCCAAGCCACCTCGTCCTGTCACCGGTTCGGCACCACAATAGGCACACCAATAAGGAAGGTGGCGCCCCGCTAATCGGTGTAGGCGTTTCCACTCAGCCGCAGACGTGCGCGACGACCCGTTACGCCACACCATCAGCACCGCCTTGCGACGGGCGAACAATGGCAGCAATCGCCCATGACAGTGCCTGTTCTAGGTGCGTGATGGCTAGCTCACGCTCCCGGCAGTCCGGTGCGATCGCCGCCACCCGGTGCGCCGCCGCCTGCACACTGGCACGAACCTTAATACAGTCTTCGCACTGCGCATCGGTGCCTTCGTGATACCGGAAGCGACGGTCAATCTCCTGCTGGATGGTAATTGCTTCTGATCCCATGATCCCCTCCTCCCCAACCCTATGCATGACTAAACCCCTAGGTGTTTACCCAGGGGTTCCGAACGCCAGTTTACACCAACACCTGTCCCACACCAAAGGATAACGCACCACGCATCGCCCCGGCGCGGGCCAACACATCATCCAGCCGTACCAACATGCCACCAGCATCGTCCTTTGTGGTGGCCACTTTCCCCGCCTGCGCCCATCGGTACACGGTTGTGCGTGACACCGACGCCCCAGCCTGCTTAGCCCACGCCGCCGCTACCTGGCACGTCGCCCACTCCGGTGGGGTTGGTTCCTCTCCCCCGCTGTCGGGCTCTACCACAGACGCCACCATACGCGCCTGGGCAATCACTTCTTCCGCCATCATCTCACCCCACGGCGCGCCATCTGCCACATCCAGATACCGCTGCAACCACGCAGCAACAGACGCGATCCTCACAGGCACCGGGCCCACAACACCATCACCGCCACACGCCAACACCTCCGAAGCCCAAAACGAAAGCAGCCCCTCCGTCTGAACCAGAAGGTCCAACACCGTCAGGTTCACTGGGGGCTTTGAGCAACACACCGCGCGCCCCGGGGTATCAGTGGTACTACTGCCCCGGTGAAAGGTAAGGAATTCCTCCAACCCGGCACCATTGCGTTCCAGTGAGTACAAGCCCTTCCCTAACTCATGAAGCAGATAATCATCCACCTTCAATCCTTCCTCTCTTTTAAATTAGGTCATCCCGCAATAGATTTGCAGTCTACTCACCGCTCCTGCCACCTAACGACCCAACCCCGACCCGACCCGGCAAACCCAGATCCGTCACCCTATCTTCCTGGTCTTGATCTAGGTCTGGACCAGATTCGGACCAGGTTTTACCATTTCGTTATAAAATGGGGCAAAAGAAAACCCGAGCACAAACCCGGGAACCCTTCTAGGTGCACATATGCACCACAATTGGCAAAATTTGGTAAAGCCGCCTACCCTAAAAGCAGCTCTTCCACCATGCGTGGAAGGAGCATCCGAGGCCGTTTGCTTGCAAGCGGCCTCTGCTTTATCTTTATCGCGGCTAACAAGAAGACGCCCAACAACAGCCGCGGCGCACTTTCGCCCATGGCCACCGCATGGCTAAACACCAACCCACCTGACCGCACGCACGCCAACTACCCGCCCCAGCCCTGCTGAAGCGGGTAACAATAGGCAACGCCTCCTATACCACCTACCTTTCTTGAACGCTCAAACCATCAATTCTTACTCTTACTTCCGCTTCCCACGCTTACGCCACCGCCGCCCACGACGCCGCGACTTACCCGGCTGACTGTCATGATTCCCACTCGGCATGCCCAGCGCGTTACCATTCCGCCTCCGCTCTTCCAAAGGCGGCCCCGGAGGGTTCTTCTCTCCCATTACTGCCGCTTCCGCGGCAGTCGGCGACGCGCCCATATCATTACTGTCTTCGGGGTCATCCGCGAAATCCATCATCCCCGACGGCACCCACCCAGCCGGTGGCTCATCCCCGGAAACCCAATCAGGTGCTGCCTCTAGCGGATCATCAAACCCTTGGACAGGACCGGCAGCCGCACTAGTCACCTGCGATGCCGCATCATGACGCCTGGCGGGCTTAGGCTCATCCACCCGGGCAACCTTACTTTGCGCTGGGGATTGCCGCTTAGCGCGCCGGGATCGCTGGCTAGCCTGATCTTGTTCTTGCCGCTGCTGTGCCTGCTTCTTGCGCTCGTCCTTAGAAACTACATGAATGCCATGATCTTTCGCGTACCGCGACTCATTAATAAAAGCAATACTGTGTTTATTGTAATGTACCTCCTCAGGCGTGGGCGGGTCCCGAAGCTCCTTAACCTCACCCGCGCCACGAGCGCTGTTACACGAATAACAAGCGACTACGAGTGTTTCCGGCGTCGAATCCCGGTGACCGTTAAGTGAATCATAAGTCCCCCGCCGACCGCTCCTCCGATCACGCCAATCCACACTTCCCCCACACCACCGGCACTGATCCCCATCACGAATCCGCACCTTCATCAGCAAATCAACATTGTGCTTATCCCGATTGCGACGCCGGTCCAACTCAACTTCTTCCCTCGATCGCATGTGGAAAAGCTCCCGATCATCAACCAGCCGAAGCGCCGGATACCCCTCAGGGCCTTCCTCCTGGAAAAGTAACCCCGCACCGCACAGCATCTCCAGCATGATGTCTTCCCTCCCCGGCGCGACCTGATAGAGCGACCCGTACCCAATCCAGTAGTCTGTCATGTGCGCTGCCGCGATGATTGCCAGTTGCGCTAGCGCACCGACGGCTTCGTTCTTCAGCTGGTGATTCCCCTTACATACTTCCAGCAGTCGAATCATGAGCGGGTGGGTAATAAGAGTGTCTCCCATACGGAGCCAAGGCATAATTTTCACCTTTCTTTTTAAATCTCAAAAATATAAACGCGCGCAACGCAAACCATCACGCGCGTTCCTGTTGTGCTGCGCCTAGGCAGCGGGTTTACGCGCACTCACCCGACGGCGCCGAGTGCGTCGCACGGGTTGCGCTTTCCTAGCGGCACGAGCCGCCCTTGAGTGTCCCTGATAGCAGCGGTTACATAACCCTTCTCCCATGTGGCGCTGTTTATATTGGTACGGTGTATGACAGCACTTCTGCCGCGCATGGGCCGCCACCAGGGCCTGCGGGTCCATAGGCCCACCACACCAGCGGCAGCACAGCTGATAGGGATCGCTACTGGTCAGTGGTTGGGGGCGATCCGAATAACGGCCGGCAACCACACCGGCAACCCGCACCCCACGCCACTCACAGTCCGATAGCATCCGCTCGCAAGCCTCAAGCAAAGGGCACTGCGCACACAGCAACTTGGCCTGCTGGTGCCGCTTCCGCATACGCGCCACCGGCTCACCCGCCGCAGCCGGATCCCACAGACTTGGCGCGGCCGGGGTCGCCTGCATATCACGCTGCTGACAGATACCCAGCTCGGCATCACCACCACATGGCAACATCCCGCCGGTCACACCGCACCCCCAGTCGGATTCGCACGCAACCGCCGAATCTTCGCCCCCTGGGGCTTCGCCCCATCAATCACCGTGTCGTACTCAAAACCATCACCATCACGCACCACATCACCGGCAGCATCCGCACCGACATTAGACGACCCTACATCCGCGCCGGGGAGCCCCGGGAGGGGCTCTTGAACGCCACGGTCAGCAGGCACAAAGGAATACGCCTCGAACATATCCTTCAGTGCGACATACACCCTGGCACGGTGGCGTTGGGGTGTGAGCGGCACCGGGATAATATCTGTATCAAACTGGTGTGCCGCAGCACCCATCGCGGCAGCCTGGGCGGCAGTGAACATGATTGGCCCCACATCCCCAGCGGGGCCTTTTGCGGACGCTTTTGCCTCAGCGCGCACCCGGTCGAACAACTGCGCCACATCTGTGGTGAACGCCGAATCAGCCCGGGCCGCGGTCACCTCCGTCAGGTCACCACAGGTGCCGGAAAGGTCCTGAAGTTGGACTTCCTCGTCACGGATGAAGATAGCAGCCCTTGCGTCGTCTTCTTCCTTATCCGGCTTCAATTTCAGAAACAGCTTGGCGCTAGCCGTGGTGATTTCCACCACCCGGTGAGCCTCTTCCACATCATCAAAATAGGCACTCACATAGGCCTGAACCACATGCTGGGGATTCGCAGCAACCACCAGCAGGCTACCGGCATAGGTGATAAGACGCACCACATCGTAAATCTCTGGCTTCCGCTCCGTCACCCCGACCACCGCCCGGATAGCACGCTGCAACTCCCGAACATCAACCACGATCTTCGACCGTGCCGGCATCTTCTCAGGCATGATCGCTCCCCGATCCAGTATCGGCAGCAGCCCCAGCGCTAGCCCCGGTGATCTCCCGCAGCTTGGCAGTTACCGCACCCATACGGGTAATCAGCTCGGTCAATGCTGGTGCCGAAGTGGCGGCAGCACCAGACCCTGCCACCAAATCCGCCACTTCCAGAACTTTCTCCCGGGCAGCCTCCGCAAGCTCGCTCAACTCATCCCAATCACTAGAATGCATCGCATCAGACAGCTGCTTCTCCAGCTGGCGGTTTTCGATGCGCAACGCCTGCCTGTCTTTATTCACCCGATCCAGCTCAGTGTGCAGCTTATTGATCCGGTCCGTGGCATCCACCGCCTTATGCAGCGCATCCAACGATGACGAGCGTTCCATCAGCTTTTTGATTACTTCCTGCTGCCACGCCATAGTGCGCTCCATACCGCTCCAGGCGCCGTTGAGGCTTTGCAGCAACTCCTGATCTAATCTTGGCGCAGCCATACCGCCACCCCTTCCTCTCGAACCAAAGCAGCCTCCCGGATAGCCTCCAAGAACGGCTGATCCAAGGCCTGAATTTCCGGTGTGAGCTCATCAAAAGGCACCAGCGCGGGGTGGTCTGGACGGGCAGCAGACGCCCAAGACGCCCATGCGTCATGCACATCTTCTAGTTGCGTATCGACGCCCTTCGTGCGCATCAGTACCGCGTAGTTATGGAACAACGGCAACTGATCCTCGGTGATTTCGTCGTCGATTTCCTCAGGCAGACAAGACACAATCAGTGCCGCATCTGATTCCAAATAGTTCAGTTTCAGCCACGACATTATGCAGCCTCCAACGCTAACTGGCGGCACGGCCGGACGGCCTTCCGCACTAAATACCGCTTATCAATCTCGGTCATCATTTCCTTCTTTCATTTCAATTGCGCCACAGCGATAGTTGTTAGTCGCCACCGCGGAGCACATGCTTGCCAATCACGGTGATCGCACCGTCTTCGTCGATGTAGCCCATGGCCAACATCGCCCGCCGCCCAGCAGCGGTCATTTTCTTCCCCGCAGCGTGACGGCGTAGCGATTTCCACGCCAGGTGGGCCTCGTAGGTGTTAGACTGGCCGATACGTTTCCAGGACATTTCTTTTCCTTTCTCTGGTCTTGGGAATGTGGTTTATGCAGTCCCCCGCCTTCCCCAGCGGGGGACCAAAATTATCAATAGGGGTTGGGGGTGGAGCCGGCGGCTACGTGAACCTACGTGAACAGGCGGCTCAACAGTGCGAACTTTTCAGCCGGGATCGCCTCAAAGAAGATGTCACCGTCGAAGATGTGCGCGGTCCAGTCCTCACGACAGACGCGGAAACCATCAACATGCATAGTGATAAGGCCGGTATCCTCCAGGACAAACAAGTTACGCATCTCCTCGAACCGCTCCTCCGGCACCCGGAACAGTTCACGCTCACCACGGGTGAAAACCACACCATCATCGACACGCTCAGCAACAGTCCAGTCGAAAAGCTTTCCCAGGTACACGTGCGTGGCATCATCCTGCGGTAACGGCTTCGGAGCGGGATACGAGTCACCCTGGGCGGCCTCCCCTGCGGCAGCACCATCATCATCGCTATCCCAATGCTTCAGGAGATCATCCACATCAATGTCAATCGGGTCATCCACGTCTGAAACAGCAGTAGCATCAGCAATCGGCTCATCGGTCAACGCATCCAAAACGCCATCATCCAGCGACTGCGCACCCCGGAGCCGAACCTGAATCCCTTCACCCGTGGTCACCAGGTCGATCGTGCAATCCTGATCGGCGTCCGCGTGAACGTGCAGGTGAATCTGCACCAGCGAACCGTCACACCCCAAAGGCACGCTCACCACACCAGCCCCCAAATCCGCACTACTCATCATTGTTATTCCTTTCTCTTGAAGAGGTTTACGCACCACACCTCGTGGTGCTTGGTGCCCATGGCGGGGGTCGAACCCGCAGCATCCATATGAAGCCCGGAAGGATGCGGCCATTTCATGGGCCTGGTGCCGGATAACCCGCCGGCAGCGGGACTGAGATAGCCTGTCTAGATGCGATAGGTGTTGCGCTCCACCAGCTCCTCTACCTCCGCACGGATGTACAAAATCTTTTGCCGAGAAAGTCGGATCCGAGACAGTCGCCCTTCCCTTGCATATCGCTGCAACGTGCGGGTTGAAATCCGCAGATACTCCGCTGCCTCCCGGGTTGACATGTAACGTGACATCACAAAACCCCGTTTCGCTTTACGACAATTCGCCCCACCTGCTTCAATAGGCCACGTGGATTCATCAATCATCCTTGGGATCATCGGAGCCGCTACCGGGGCCGGCGGCCTGCTGCTCGCGGCACATGCGAATCGCATCAGTAAGAAGGCCAATAGCCTTGCCGAAACCGCTAACAAAACCGCTCGGGAAAGTCTCAACACTGCCGTGGAAGCCAACCGCCTCTCGGAAAAAGCGAACAAGCTGGCTGAAGACGCGAACACGATCAGCGATCGAGCGCTCGCAGCAACCACGGACAATCTCATCTACGACTGGCAAATCCAAATTGATGACAGCAGTAGAACCGTCACCATCAGGAATGGCAGCCCCCATGATGCTTTTGACGTTGCCGTCTTCGTCAAGCGTGAAGGCAGTCCTGTAGCGCACTGTTTCCGTAAGGAAGTGGCCGGTTTTGATGAGATTGGTTTCGACATCAGCGGCGTGCTTCAAGAACATTTCGATGAGGTAGCCAGTCACCCTAGCATAAAGGGCGTTGTCCGCCGCAATATGGTTATCGCTGGGAAAAAGGGGGAAACCGTCACCACTATCCTTGACTTCCACATCACTTGGAGAACACCAACCGGGATAGACCGCGATAGCGTCATCCCGTACACGCTCAGCCACGGCGATAACTACGGAACCATTGAAAAACGCTGACATCATTCACCCCCTCCAGATCAATATCTGCACCCATCACAATCAACTCCTTTTCTTCTCTCTTTGCTTTACGACGCCCCGGCGCAAATCACGCAGCAGGGGCAGCAGATTCCGGGGTTACCCATTCGACCCATGGAGATAGGTCAAAATTTGTTCCTTGGATAGTTGCTACGTGGAGAGCCATTGCACGGCTGATTGGTGCGCCCGTTCTCATAAGCTCAAGTTCTTGCAGGTTAACGCCAAGGATTGCGGCAACTTGTTCGTTTGTTTCCAGTCTCCGGTCTGTCATGATCTGTTCGATCACACCGGCTTTGAGTCGTAATTCCATTTCACCTACCCTTTCTTTTAGTTCATTTCGCTCTACATGAGTACATTATGCACTCATGAAGATTGTTTTGCAAGTGATTGTTGAAAATTTTTCAAAAGCCCACTTCTTGACACGTGCAAAAAGCACTTGCATAATGGGCATATGGATCATGAGCAATGGATTCGCAGTATCAAAGAAGGTCTTACCCCAACCGTGGCCGCCCAAAAAGCCGGACTTGCGCACACAACCGTCTTACGGCAACTGGCAAAAGGCCGGCTTACGGCCGATAACGTCATCGCCATCGCGCACGCCTACAACCTCAAAGCTGGAGACGCACTAGTAAAAACAGGACACATCACACCGCTTGACTTGGACGGGACGGGGGTTGAAACAGCCCTGGGCCTAGCCACGAACAAACAACTTCTCAATGAAATTGACCGGCGCGTAGATCCAGAATCAACCCGAGTTTTCCGTGGTACAGGAATATCTCCCAATATCAAAAGCTCAGACTAGCTGGACATTATTTCCCCCCTCGGCAAACCACGTATTACTCACCAATCCCGCCCGGTTATTAACCACTGACGCCAGGAACTTCGCGTCAGCGGCACTCAACCACAAACGCTGTTCCTCGGTTTTCGGGCGGATCGCCACACCCGTCGTGGTGATCTGCACCTCTACACGAGGGTTAGACACCTCCACCAGCACATCACCCAACGATTCTTCAGAAGCACCCTGGTCCTCAGTAGAGCCTTCAGACGCCGTACCGTTCTTAGCTGTCAAGACACCAGCAAGGTAACGGTAAGCACCGCAAACCGCCCGAACATTAGCCAACTGCCGTTCATCCAAATCCTTTTCCGACAGCTGCAGCCCCGCCAAGGTCTCTTTCACTAATGCGTCAAGACCCTGCCCCTCAGGATCTTCCGCACTCTTGTTCTTCACAAAGTCACGTGCGCAAGCTTCCCGAAAAGCATCCGCCCCGGCCCCCTCCAGATCAATATCTGCACCCATCACAATCAACTCCTTTTCTTCTTTCTTTGCTTTACGACGCCCCGGCGCGAATCACGCAGCAGATCGCTTACTTGGCCGGCGGCGTTGAGGTCGGATTTTTTCTGTCGAAACGTAAAATGCGTCGGCGAATTCAACCGGATAGGTTGTCAATACAGATCCGATAAATCGTGGTCCTGCTTCGGCTTGCCCTCTGGCATATCGGCTAATAGTCGATACGGTTGTCTGCAGTTCATCCGCCAGGCCAGATAAGCTGCCTGCTTGTGTTATTCGATGCTCAAGCCAATCTTGTCGCACTCGAACTGTGTTTACGGTAGGCATTTCGCCTCCTTTGTTTTTAAACAATCTTGATTTGTGCTTACGCAAGTAAGAATAGACCAATTTTTGTTCTAGTGCAAGGCAAATTTGGATTGGCCCAATAACTTGCCTTTTTGCACTTACGCAATTACGATCTGACACATGAAGCAAACTCGCTGGTGGAAATACGTAACAGAAACAATCCAAGGTCGCACTTTCAAAGAAGCTGCCAAAATCGCAGGATTCGACCAATCAGCTTTCACCCGATGGAAAGATGGTGCAGCCGCAAAACCTGAATTCGTTGTAAAATTTGCCCGTGCCTATAATCGCAATGTCTTAGAAGCCCTAGTGGAGGCAGAATTTATCACAGAACAAGAAGCGGGATTGCAAAAAGTAAACGTTCCAGATATCCGATCCGCGCTACGACTTGCACCTGAGGAATGGCTAGCTGACGAGGTACTCAACCGAATGCGCGTAGGCGCAAAAACTGACGAGTTCGCACCCCCTCTTGACGAACTGGTTGAACGCAAACGACATAAAGCTAATAAACACCCTGATCCCAAACCGGATGATCCTTGGGCTGCTGCGACCACAGTTAGTGGCAAGGGCTCGTGGCGCGGTGATGAAATGGTTGCCGATGACTCGGAGGAAGAAGGCTTCCTCGGCGATGACGACTACAGTGATGGGCCATGATTTTGTACTACAACCAGCGGGTTCCCCAATCGCCAAATTATGCATAATAAACGCATGACCATTCATGAAGATTGGTATTACAACACAGTCAACGGCGACACCGAGAAATCAGCCTCATTACGTGCAGGTATTACCACCAGTACGCTTAACCGACAACTAGCAAAAGGAACATTGTCGGAAGGCAACGTTATAGCCATAGCAAGGGCATACGGACAAAATCCAGTGGAAGCCTTGGTACGAACTGGATACCTAACAAAAGAAGAGGCAACAAATAGCTCTCAATCGCTAATTAAAATGCTCAACAATCAGGAACTAATTCATGAGCTTGCCCTGCGAGTGAATGACGATGAAGCAATCTGGGCTAAAGTTTTCAGCAAAGCAGATGAACTAAAACCAGATTAAAATTGAATTGTGATGAGCATTGAACAGTGGATATACGAGACAATCGGTAGTGATTCTTTACGGCAAGCTGCGTCACTTGCGTCACTCTCACAGGCGACGTTTAGCAGACAGCTAACAAACAAGTCAATTACTGTCGAGACTGCGGTTAAAATCGCCCATGCATACCAAGTGAGTGTTATCCCCGCACTCATGGCCCTTGATATCGTGACCGAAAACGATATTGCCGAATTTGCCAGCGAAGCAACTATACAGGACGCTTCCGATGAAGTCCTTTCAGCTGAAGTGCTACAAATGAAAGCAAGTTCAGCACTTATAGACACCCCAATCGACGAAGTTGAACAGCATCTTGCCGAACACAAGCATCGTGCAGTAGATGAAGTACATGATGGAATCATGAATTTTGATACTTGGTTAAAATCGCTGCCAGGAGCACCGACACCAACTATTGCCGCAAAAAAATCGGGCCTAGCTGCGTCAACTCTGCTACGTCACGTAGAACGGGGGCACTCGACCGCCGATAACGTTATAGCGATCGCAAAAGCTTACGGAGTCAGCCCCATCGACGCCCTAGTTGACAACAGAATGCTTGAGCCATCCGACCTCGGTGGCGAGCGATCCCCAATCAAGGCGGCTCTCCGAGATGCCACTATCACCGAGCTACTAGAAACACTTATCGAGCGAGTAAACAACTCGGGCCTAATCGAAGGCAGTTTTGAGATGAGCACTATCGCGGCGCATAAGCCTAGCGATGGAGCAAATAAACTAAACTCCGATCCTAAACTGGATGATCCTTGGGCCGCAGCGGCCGCAGTCAGTGGCAAGGACTCATGGCGCGGTGATGAAATGGTTGCCGACGACTCGGAGGAAGAAGGCTTCCTAGGTGACGATAATTACAGCGATGGTCCATAATTTTTGTGCTACAACCAGCGGGTTTCCCAATTCGGGACTAGCCTAGATAGCATGGGAATTCTTAGTGTCGGCGGCCCACAGAATATGCTTTCACTCTCCGATAAAAGGCTTGCGCTTGTTTACGCCGCGGCTTTGGAGGTTTTTAAGCGAACCGGCCGCATTACTATCTGCTCTTGGTACGGCGATGAAGAACAATACGCTGCGGTGAGCGCATCCGCTCTTTTTCCTAAATCAATTCCTTTTCCTGGAAGAGCCTACAAGATCAAAGAAGTTGATGATGGCCAATACGTTTTGGTGCTCATTCCTGCTTACAGCACAGAACCGGCACCGGTACCCAAGCCTAAAGCCGTCAAGAAAGTCGCCGATCTCGTCGAAAAACATGATTGCTGGCTCATACTAGACAAAAGCGACCAAATCATCAGCACCCCCAAGGTCATCGAAGAAATCAAGGCCACTGCTAAGTGCATCGATGGAGTAGCCTACCTCAAGGAACTAAACTCCCAAGAAGAAGCTTAAAGTCCTTACTCGTAAACAAACCCCGGCGCGCTCAGGTGCCCGGGGTTGATGTATTTGATGATTATGTGCATGGCCTGTAATCGAATCTTTATCTAAAACCTATATACGAATAAGTCTTTAACGGGTAGTCTTTTCCTTAAATAATATTCATAAGAACATGAGGGAACGACCATGGCCGGTATTTATGATGCCCGATCCACTAGAGAATGGTGCAATCAAGAAGCCGTAGGCGAGCTTTTTTGTCAGACGGTGCTTAACGATAGCGGAAGAGGTTGCAGTCATGATAACCATGCTTGATTTGGAACAATTAGCTGAAGAGATGGGCGTTATGATAGTTACCCATACCGGTGGCAAGAAGGGTGGTTGGAATCCGGCAACCCGCACCGTCAGCCTTCGGGAGGGCATGCACGAAGTGCAAACATTGTGCACGCTAGCACACGAACTGGGGCATGCCCACTATAGACACCAGCTTGGTGCAACAGGATTGGCGCGCGAACAACAGGAACGCGAAGCAAACGAATGGGCCGCAATCTTACTCATAGATGAGAATGATTACATGGCGGCCGAAATCAGCTGTGACAGTCTAAGCTCGATCGCTCACGAGCTGGGCGTGACTATTCTCATGGTTGGGATTTGGAGACAGCTCTACGCCAAAGGGAAGATACCGCAGTATTGCATCCAGGACTAATGATTCCTCAATTGCTACGAAACCCCCTGACCTAATCTTTATCTAAAACCTATATGCGGATAACCGTTTAACGGGTAACCTTTTCTTAAAGGAGGCGAAATGAAAACATCAGTCCGGTGGGGCATTTCGGTTGCCGTTGCGGTGTTCCTCTACACCCGGCCGAACCCACTATGGCTGCTAATCTACACGATTGGCATCATCACCCTGCTAGCACGGGAATTCGACCGATGACGGTAATCCCTATTATCACCGACCAAGCCACAGGCCGGGTGCTATGGCGAGTCATCGACTGCGCCACCTACTGCGGTATCGGACCACGCACCTGGGCTAACTACTGTGCCAACGGGCGCACGCCCCAACCCGTGGCGCACCTCGATGGCCACACACCCCTATGGGACGCAGAGGAGGTGAAAACCTGGCACGCTAACCGCCCCGGCTCACCAATCAAAGCAACACAATAGAGCAACAAACCCCCGGGCTTCCGGGGGTTTTCTTTTGTTCCTTACTCGGATTATTTTTCACGAAACCCCACTAAAAAAGCGTGACCTGCTGATTCATTTTTGAAGGTCTGAAAATTTAACCGAACTTCAAAATAAGAAACCAGCGTATTCCTCATGTCAGTAAAATTGTTGGTAATAATATAACCATCTGGCTATATTATTACCAATAGTTTTACATTTATGGGCCCATGAGCAAGTCATTCACCCGCTGCAACGCCTCCTGCCGCCTAGCATCAGAAGTGCGCATATAAATCTCAGTGATGACCTTCAGGTCCACCTGGCCTAACAGCTCACCGATAGCAGGGATCGTCATACCCTGCTCCACCAATGTAGTGATAAGCCAAACCCTGCCATAGTGTGGGCTGATGCGCTCGGTGATCCCGGCGCGGTTTTTAGCGCGGTGGAGGACGGACCGGTAAAAAGTATCTGAGATGATTCTTCCGGTGCTGCTAGTGCAGATGAAGGCATCGGGGCTGTCGCCGATGGTGTCCAGGTGGTCGATAATGTCTTGGTGGAATTTTTTAAAGACGGGGATGGTGCGGTGGCTGGCGCTGGTTTTGGGGGTGGGCTGGTAGGTCATGTTCCCTGCGATCCTGTAGGCGTTACCCCTGATATGGATCAGTATAGTGTCACCGGCGATGGTGATGTCCTTACGCCTGAGGCCTAAAACTTCTCCTATGCGCATGCCGTGGAAGAAGGTGAGGACTGCTATTAGTCGGTGTGGTGGTTTCAGTTGGTCGACAATTTTCTGCATGGTGGCGACCGTGGGAAGTTCTTTTCGTGCTGGCTTAGGGCGGCGTCGGGCGTCTGGTACGTCTACTGGGCTGGCGGGGATCAGGTCTCGATCTACTGCTGCTTGTATGGCGGTGCGGAGGCATGAGTAGGCGGCACGGTTGTAGGACTGGTATCCATGCTTAATCGTTATTGCATCCCACCAAGCAATCACGTCTTTGCGTGTGAGCTTGACCAAGGGGATATCACGTAGTCTTCCGGCTTTGCCCGTGGTGTTCAGGATGCGGCGCCCTAGGACCGCGCGGTAGTTGTCCATAGTGGAGGGTTTTAGGCGTTTTTCTTGAAGGTCTAGCCATTGACATAGCCACTCGCCGACGGTTCGAGTGGCGTCTTCTTTGGTCCGGTACCGGAGGTGTGGGGGTTGCCATTCGTCGAACTCAATGAGTTTTTGTTCTTGGCGGAGCCAAGCACCAGCATCGTCTTTGGTGAAGAATGGGTGGGGGCCGGAGTATTTTTTGCCATCAGGTCCGGTATAGCGGGCGCGGTATTTACCGGAGGATAGGCGTGCTATTGTGCCGAAGAGGCGTTTTTTAGGGGCGGGCATAAAGGGGTTTCCTGCGATTGCGAGTGGTCCATGGGCGGTCCTGCGGTCTATGTGTGGTCCGCAGGTTTACACCCATGTCCCAGTGTGTCGTTTATTGTCGCTTATGATTTTACGCAGGTCATAGGGCAAAAAAGAAGAACCCCCACGTCACGGTGAACGTGGGGGCCTTATTTTGCAAAGAAGTCGGTGACTTCCACCGCGGCGGTGGTTCGTGCACTCATACCACCACCATAATTCAACAAGTGTTGAATTTGCAATGCTGTGAAGCTTTTCGACGGCTAAAGAATAAGGCAATGCCCACTTCAGGGCGTCGTAAAGCGTTAACCACTCAATTTCTTCTGAATTGCCTCCTCCACATCGGGGGGCAGCACATCATGGATATCGCCGCCGTATTTAATGACCTCTTTGCACAGTGTGGACGACACGTGGCCGTATTTCGGATTGGTCATGAAAAACATGGTGTCCACCCCCGACAGACTGCGATTCATCTGCGCCATCGGCACCTCATACTCATAGTCCAGCGCCGACCGTAGCCCCTTGACGATCACCCCAATATCATGCTTGGTGGTGTAATCCACCAGCAGGCCA
>ERZ773067.418-NODE-418-length-26205-cov-4.232964_pt1 | contig 26205 bp, 20 predicted proteins | sample MGYA00580622_ERZ773067 | MGnify/ENA primary metagenome ERZ773067 (study PRJEB29015, sample SAMEA2737998) | human oral metagenome | biome: human oral; feature: human-associated habitat; material: dental | place: China | collected 2113 ...
CCCGCCACGAGCGGGAGAGGGTGCTCGGGAAGTCGCGCCAGCTCGTGGAGCGGCCCGGCGCCTACACCAGGGCCACGCACCTCGGGGCGGCGCGCTACGTCAGGGGGGTGTCGTTCGACCGCAGGACGGGAGAGGTCCTCGCGGACTCGGCGACCAAGCCGGAGCTGGACGAGGAGGCCATAGCCGCCGCGGCCGCCCTCGACGGGTACTACCTCATCGTGACCAGCGAGACCGACTGGCCGGACCGGCGGATACTCGACGCCTACCGGGAGCTCTGGCGCATCGAGGAGTCGTTCAGGGTCACCAAGACCGGGGGGCTCGACTCGAGGCCGGTGTGGGTGTGGACCGACTCCCACATACGCGCGCACTTCCTCACCTGCTACCTCGCCCTGCTCATAGTCAGGCTGACGCAGCGGGCGCTGCCGTCCCACCCCTCCGCCAAGGCCCTGCTGGACGACATGAGGGCGCTCGACTGCTCCTACGCCGACGGCGGCTGGTGGCTCTTCGACCACAGGAGCGACCTCACCGACGAGGTCTTCGCGCTCGTGGGCGAGGAGGCGCCGCGCAAGTGGATGCGCACCAGGGACATCAAGGCACTGTTCAAGAAGGGGAAGAGGATCCGCTGGGCCGAGACACCGCACGAGAAACATTCAACCCGATAGCGTCGTTTTGCCAGCTACGATGGGTCAAGCGGCGTCAAGACGCTGCGGAAGTCGGGATATATCGTTCATGCCCCATCCTTATGGCCTGCGGAGAGGCCACGGCGTGAAGTTCGTACGTAAACTACTGTATCCTAAACACCCAAGTCTAAGTACCCGGACGGAGTTACCACGCACAGGAGCGCCTCCCAAACCCTTGCGATTAACTCCTTGAATTCCCCCACGGTGATGCCGAACGGCACCATGATGTCCCCCGTAGCTCTTAGTGTAGAGGGATCGTCAGGCACCTACCGGAGGCAGTGGCGACTACCTTGCCCCCGGTCATTTCGTCCGCGAGGGTCCGCAGAGCCTCGACATGTCCAGGTGGCGCTTTAGCTCGTCGAAGTCCTTCTCGACGCGGTCCTTTGCGGTACGCCCCCCAGCACGTCGCCGCAGCTCAGTCCGCCGTCATTTGTAAGTGGGTAGAAGAACCCGCTGTTCGCGACGGTCACGTCAACGGCTCCGCAGCTCTCGGCAAATGAGAGGGAGCTATCCTTTACCGCGTTAATCGAGAGAGTGACACGGGGTAGGCGCCTCGCGTCACACTCGACAGAACAGACAGCTGAGCGAACTCCTCGCAATTCACGCCGGTGCGCCGGTAAAAGCCAAGGCGCCGCCTGCGAACCAGCTCATCATTCATGTGGAACAGGTGGACCTTGCCCTCGATCGAGCTCGGGTAGGCCCGGTAGAAGACCTGCAGGCAGAAGTCCCTCCTCAGGTACACACCGAGGTCGAGCTGGGACAGATGCTCGTCGTGACAGCCGTGCCTCCACTCCAGGTTAACAATTCTCTCGGAGTAGGACAAGACGCTCGTAACGTCGTAGACCAAGCACTCGGACCGCACGAACCCGGAGGCCTATGCCCCGAGGAACTCTGTGCGTCTCCCCTGGTCGAGTGCACAGATAGGACCGACGCTAACTGGGAGATAATCGGCCTCTCCCGAGGACGCACTCCACACACTAGTCGGTGGCACCTCGTATCACGTTATCGCAGGAGAGTATGTAAGTAACGACCAGCGCAATCGTACGCATCGTCGGAGCCGAACGCCTCGGTGAACATACCGAAGACTCCAATGCTCGACAGAATTCTCGAGGCAGAACCCGATGGCAGACGTGACCACCGTCCTCTCCCCGGGCGACTTCTCGACAACAGCCCTGTCGCAGTAGGCGTCGTAGTGCACGAGCATGCCACTCTCTTCGTCGAGTTTGCCGATAAACCTCCTCCTGTTCATGGGCTAGCCCTTCTCGTTGTGGAACATCTCCAGCACGTGGCAAATGCGCGGACACCGCCCTTCCTCCTAACCTCTATCACGTCCCTCTCCGGTAGAAGCATCTTGATCCTCAAGTTCAGCGCCATCCTACTTTCCCCGTTCGCTCGCCGTGTGCAGGCAAGATAAGCAAGAGGTATTCTGATAGGATGATTCACCTTCCTGTGAGGAGGCGGGTCATCCTATCCGTATATGGCAAAATGGCGGGAGTTTAGGCTATAGAGCCATGCGTCTGCTATCACATCAGCCTGGCGGTCGCACCAGAGGGAGGTCATCACGATTTTAGTGGGCTTAGGTTCTCGGCGCCAGGCACAGCACCTGCCTGAAACGCACGGGGCATCAGGGCTACGATAGGCGGTAGCAATGGAAGACAACAACTCGCTGGGAAGCACCATTCGTCTGCTCAGAAAGGAGAGGCACCTCACGCAGGAAGAGCTTGCCGAGGGCATATGCTCGCCCGTTACCGTCTCGCGCGTCGAGACCGGAAGGCAGATGCCCACGAAGGCCGTGCTCGATGGCCTGCTCTCTCGTCTTGGGGCCAGCACCTACCAGCTTTGCGACGTCTACTACAAAAACGAGCGCGACAGCGAGTTCGCACGGGCTGCCAAGCGCACCAGGGCCCTGCTGCACCGTGGGAGACCGGACGAGGCACGCGAGCTGCTTGACTCCATGGACGAGTCGTCTCGCGAGAGACCAAGCTACCGGCAGCTCTACCTCATGCTGAACGCATCTACGCTCATCACGATAGATGGTAGCGAGCTGGGCCGAGCACTCGACCTGCTCGACCAAGCCATCAGGCTGACCAAGCCGACACTGAGGCTCGATGACTTCAGGCACACGCTGCTGTCTCCGACAGAAGCCGAGTGCATAGGCCTCATGGTCCCGACACTATGCTACCTGGGACGGCATGCCGATGCGTCACGTCTTGGCGAGGAGCTCATCGAGTCGATGGACAACCAGGACAATGGCACGCAGGACTGGGCCGATGACAAGATTGGCTGCGAGCTCAACCTTGCGCTGAGCCTCGAGCAGGAGGGGCGCTACGCCGAGTCCCTCCGCTACATCGAGCGCGCCCACAGCGAGGCCCTTGACGAGGGGATTCTCACATACATGCCCGTGATTCTCTACGCGGAGGCGCGCGTCAGGTATCGCGAGGGGCAGAGGGACGAGGCTCTGGGCATCCTTAGGCACATCGCCCCGTACATGGACCTCACGGGGCAGCACGAGCACGCTGCCGCAGTACGGAACTGGGTCCAGGAGAACATGGGCGTGAGGCTCTGACGCGAACGCCCGCACCCCGTCATCTTTGTGACATAGCGTCTCGCGAACGTTCAAATATACATCATTCGATATGGAGTCATGCCGCCATCCCTGCGATGATGCACGTGCCATCATCGTAAGGAGGCACATCGGTATGCGAGGAATGCGGTACATACGAAAGCACATCGGCACCAGGGGGCTTGCCTGCTTCTGCGTGGTCGATTTTCTCTTCTGCTTGTCATCGATGGGCATAGCGCTCCTGCTCAGCGCCCTGCTTGACGCCGCCACAGCCGCCGTGGCCGTTGGGGACGTCTCTTCGGTGGTGCACCTAGCCCTCGCGTCGTGCCTGTACGCACTGGTACTTGGAGCCCTGAGCCTTGCCTCCGACGTCCTGAGGGCGCTCATCGTCAGGGACGCCATGGTCAACATTCGCGAGGGGGCGGCGCGCGGGATGATAGCGGGCGCGTCGTGCGGGCGCGTCTGCGACAGCGCAGAGCAGCTGACCGTCCTCGGCCAGAACATGGACGTGCTCGAGAATGACTGCATCACAGGCTCCCTGGGCATTCTGGAGTCCGTCTTCAAGATCGCCATAGGCTGCATCATGCTCGTGCTGATCAACCCGCTCGTCGCGCTGATCTCCCTTGCGGGCATGGCTCTGCCGACGTTGGTCCCACAGCTCTTCGGGAAGCGCCTGTCCTGTCAGCAACAGCAGGTTGTCGAGGATGCTGAAAGCTATAATGGGCGCGTACGCGACACCGCCCAAGGGGGCGAAGTCATACGATCGTTTCATGTGGAGCAACATGCGCTCGACAAGCTGAGTGGGATGATTGGCCGCTACCAGAGGCATAAGGCCGACCTCAACATGACGATGGCGTGCGCTCGAAGCCTCGCAAGCGTCGTTGGCATCGCGATGCAGTTCTGCATCATGGGTATGACGGGCGTGTTCGCGATATGGGGTTACGTCACCATCGGCAGCATCGTTGCCGTCACGCAGCTCTCGGGCAGCGTCATCTCCCCTGCGACGGAGCTGTCCGACAAGATCAGCAAGCTCAAGTCGACCTATCCCATCCTCGACAGGCTCAACGAGCTGAGCGACGTGCCGAGCGACACGCCGGGTGCCAGGCAAGAGATCGCGGTGTGCGAGCCGAGGCGCTCCATCGAGCTTGACGACGTGAGCTTCTCGTACGGCGATACGGACCCGACCGAAGGCAGACTCTCCAATGCGCCCACGACCCTGCGCAACTGCTCGAAGCGCTTCAACGTCGGCAAGAAGTATGCCATCGTGGGCAAGAGTGGCTGTGGCAAGTCCACCTTGTTGGAGCTCTTGGGCGGATCCTTACGCCCCAGCTCAGGCCACCTCCTCGTGGATGGCAGGGCAGGCTGCGTCCCCGATGCGGCCTGGGTGCACCAGAACGTCTTTTTGTTTGATGACACGCTGCGCGAGAACATAGTCCTCGAGGGAACGTTCACGGACAAGCAGATTGGAAGCGCCCTGCGCCTTGCCGGCCTTGGCGAGGTGGTCGCCGCGCTGCCTGATGGACTGGACACGCCGGTCGGGGAGAGCGGGGGGCGCCTCTCTGGTGGGGAGCGCCAGCGCGTGGCCATAGCCCGCGCCCTACTCTACGGCAAGACGACTCTGCTCGTGGACGAGGCGACCTCGGCCTTAGACAAGGAGACTGCCGCACGGGTTGAGGACACGCTACTGGCGCTCGACGGGGTGACCCTGATAGCCGTGACGCATCAGCTGAATGCGGAGCATGCCGTGCGCTATGACGAGGTGCTCGAGATGAAAGACGGTCGCCTTGCAGCCATGTAGCTGACCGGCTTTACCCCGGCAGGTGACCTGGATCCAGTGGTTGCGGCCATCAATATCGTACACTTTTGCCCCATGTCGTGGTGATATAGCCGCATTCATGCAATTTGTGTACACTGTTTGCAAGCATGACTGACGCCGCGCTATGCAAGGGGGCGTGCGGCGCCAACAGGGATGGCGCGATGCTAGGGTGCAGCGCCATACGAGAACACGGCGCCGCGTGGCGCAAGGGAGAGGAGCGCTGTGAACATCACCATCGATGGGCTGGCTGCCCTGCGGCTGATCCGCGCGGTACGAGCGCAACGGATCGAGGACCTTGGTCCCAAGACACTCTCCCTGCGCACGGGCCTCTCTGCCCCTGTCTTTGCCGAGGGCAAACGCTGGTCTGCCAAGCGCCTCTCTACGGCCTTGGCGCGCTTTGGGGACCTCTGCCCCTTTCCCACAAAACGGCCACTCGACATCGCGGTTCCCGCCAAGGAGAAGCGCCTGCGCATCTCTGGGATCAAGAACCACGTGTACGGACACCCACTTCCCAAGAACGCTTTCGTCGATCTTGGCTGCGGCGTCTCTGTGGCAGGGCCCGAGCTTCTGTTTGTCGAGATGGGCGTCTTTATGCAACCCGCAGTCCAACTTATGCTGGGCCTCGAGCTCTGCGGTCGCTTCTCTCGCGATCCCATGGACCCGCGCGATGGTGAGGTGAGTTTCAACATTGAACCCGCAACCACGCCAGAGGCCATCCTCTCGTATGTGGGGGCCTGCAGGGGCATGGCGGGACTCAGGCAGACCCGCGAACTCGCCCCTCTTGTATGTGCGGGGGGCATGGTCACCCACCGAATCCCTTATCGCTGCGCTCGCGCTGCTCCCCTACCACCACCTGGGATATAACATGGCGCCGCTCACGCTCAACCCACGCGTACGCGTGAGCGATCCATGCGCGGACGCGGGTAGCTCAGCTGTGCCTGTGGATATTCACACCAATGCCACCCATTCTCGCGTGCCAGACATCCTCTTTGGGAAGACGGGCGTGGGCCTTAACTACGACGGGGGCGTCCACCTGGAGCTTGAGCAGATTGCGCATGTGGCTGCCGAGGCGTCCCTGGCCACTACCGAGACACCTTCGGCCCATGGGGTGGGCAGCCCTACCGATGGGCCCCGCGCAAGCAACACGGTGGTTGCCAGCCAGGCCGTGCAGGCTGCAATTCGTCAGGTCCGCGATAAGTATGTGGACGATCGCAGGCGCGACAGAGACCTATGGTCCCAGGGTCTGGCGGTCCTGCCGGTAACGAGAGAGGACCTCTACCAGAAAGGAGGACTCGATACCCTCATGATGCGGGTCATAGATACCATCGAGCACCTGGCCAAGCGAAAGGACACGGCTCGTTTTGAGGTGCCCGCATCACCCGCGCTCGCCCGGATGCGCCAGCGGCTTATTTGGATGCTGCTGCCAGGGGCGCGGGGCCGCCAGCTTGCCCGAGAGTATGAGCGTTACATGAGCACGCCTCACGGCCACATAGAGGAAGTGACCATTGTGTTCGTCTAAGGTCCACGCGAGGATGCCGGCGTGATGGGCCGGCGCGTGGGTGCGAGACGGCACGGATACGGGGTACTTAAACAGTGTACACAAATCGCTGATTTCCAAGTAAAATAGCCGAAATGCTTGATTTGTGTACACTAATGAGAATGGTGTCTCTCGGCCCACGGATGAACAGTGTACACAAATGGCGAGATTCCCAACAAATTGGCGTAATTTGCCCATTTGTGTACACTGTTGCTTGGGCGCGCTGCTGCCCGCACGCACGCCGTTGCTTGGGCGCGCCGCTGCCCGCGCGTACACTATTGCTTGGGCGCGCCGCTGGTCTCCGTGCCGCTCTTGTCCGTCTTGCTACTCGACGACCTTAAGCGCCAGCGACAGCGGCACCTTCTTGATGTGGCGCATGTGCACCAACGCCACCACGAGGTAGGTGATGAGGGCTACGACAAGGTCGATGACAACGATGCGCGGTGTCATCGTATAGACGTAATTGCCGTTTTGCGCAGCCAGCATGAGCGTATACACCACGCCGATGAGCTCCCTGAGGATGGGCACGCTCACGAGCAGCGAAATGACTACGCCCACCGTGATGGAGCGCAGGTAGAGCTTGTCGATCTCACGATTCTTGTAGCCAAAGACCTTCATGTAGGCGATGGAGCGTGCGCTTCTGTCGATGAGCGTCTTGGTGAGCAGGTAGATGACGATGATGAAGATGGGGATCGAGAGCCATGTGACGACGTTCATGATGTCGCCATAGCTGTCTTCAAGCTGGTTGGCAATCTTGTCGGCATCTGCCGGGGTGTAGTCGGACGCAAGGTAGCGCCGGTTGAGGTCGAGCGCCTCGTTGGAGAAATATCCGTTGAAGTAGCCCTCATCCTTGCCGAACATCCGATTGAACGTGTCGATGCTCATGTACACGTTGGTCGAGACGGCAAACGAGGTCGCCCCATCAACCGTGATGTCGTAGGTGTTGCCCGTCGTGCGGTCGGTGAACGCGGCGGGCTCGCCGAGCGTGATGCCGCACTTCTCAAGCAGACCGGCGTCTGCTACGATGCGCCCGCCGCTCACGTCGATGCCGGTGTGGTATGCGGAGCCCTCCCGAATACCATATATGGTGACTGTCTCGTTGCTGTCATCGAGCGCGCGACCGCACTCGAGCCGAGTGACGGCAAAGGGCTCTGCCTGGTCAATCGTGGCCTGACTCATCTTGACGGGGTTCACGGCGATGTCGAAATTGTCCACCTTCGAGACGTCAGCGACGAGGTTACCAAAGTCGTTGCGTTCGTCATCGCTAAGGGGAGCGATCTGCTCGCTCAACTCGTGCGCGTGCTTGAGCAAGGTTGTGAGCTGACCGTCGGTGGCACCGGAGAGGTCCACACCTTGCTTGGCCATGACCGCGACAAACAGCTTGTGGAAGTTGGTGTCGGCAAGGTCGGTGAAGTCATCCACGCGATAGGCTTGCATAAGCAGCCTAAGCTCGTCGGAATCGTCTACGTCGGCCTTCGTGAGCTTGCTCATGAGGGCAAGTGCGCCAATGGCGTCCTTGTCAAAGTCGCGAAAGCTCGAGCCTGCGGCCTGCAGGTCATTGGCCACATCCTCGATGAGGCCAAGGTCAATGCCGGCGTACCTCTCGTTGGTGGTTATCTTCTCGATGGCAGCCCATGCGGCTCGCTCGTCGGCAGTGCCGTCAATCCGCAGCTCGTCCTTGAGCGTATAGATGTGCTCCGCCACGATGCCGCGCTTCAGCTCGACCGCATAGCTGCGAACCGACGGCATGACGGAGAGCGAGAAGAACAGCAGCGTGTTGGCGACGAGGATGCCCACGAACAGTACGACGAAGCTCGATGTGTTGCGCAGGAAGACGCGCAGGCGAAAGCGCTGCACGTAGCCCATGCCCTCGGGCAGCGACGACCCCTTCTTCGCACCCCTGCCACCCCGTACCTCGCCGCGCAAAAATTGCAGCGGCGTAAGGCGCAGCTTAAGCAAAAGGCCAACGAGAAGGATTGCGAACAGCAGCACAAGCGGCACGAGGACCGTCTTGAGGTGGATGTCAGGATGGAAGCTGCGCACGTAGGGAGGCAGGCTGTACGTGTTGTAATACGACTTTCGGATAGTGTTCTCCACCGGGATGGCGTATCCAAGGCCCAGCAGGCAGCCCACCACACCCACGATCATCGGCAGCGTGAGGTAGTGCCTGACCAGCTCGCCCTTTGTGTAGCCCATCGAGAGCAGCGTGCCGATGGCACTGCTCTCCTGCTCGATGGTGGCATTGGTGAGCAGCACAAAGATGAAGGCGAGAACGATCGTGAGGATGACCGTGAGGGTCAGGGCCGTGCTAAGGTCGCCCTCGTTGTCGCCCGTGGCATAGCTGATACCCTGGTTGTACTCGTAGTCGATCATGTCGCCCACCGAGACGCCGTGGTCGATGAGCGCCTTGACCATGCGCTTCTCACGGCTGACGCGATCGGCCAGGGACAGGCTGCGGTCACCAAAGAAGAACGAGTATGTGAAGGTCTGATCACCCTTGGCCAGCGCGTCACGTGCCCCCGACCTGACTTGACCCACGCCAAACGTGAGGGCGTTGTACACGACGTCAGCATTGTTCTTGAAGAGCGTGACGTAGTCGGAGAAGGTCACGATTCCGCAGATTGTGAACGCCTTATCGTCGAACTCCACGGTATCGCCCAAGGACAGCTTGTTGTTCTGCATGAACACACGGTCGAGCGCCACTTCGTCGTCTGTCTCGGGCGCGCGGCCCTCGGCATAGTTCACCTCATCGAAGCCCTCGCGGTCACCATAGAGGCGAACCGTCGTGTCGTCGATGGTGCGCCCGGGGATGGTGAGGCTGGCATCATAGCTAAAGTTCTCGTGCACCGTACAGCCCAGCGCCTCTATATCCTTGATGGCATCTGCCCTAGCCTTGAAGTCGGTCATGAAGCGACCGTCCTCGACTTTGTACTTCTCGCGCATGCCGCTCATCATGTCGATGTTGTTTTGCGCCGCCTGCATGTAGCCGTTGCCGAGACCTACGGCCATCATCAGCAGAATCAGCAGCCCAATATAGCGCCCGAGGTTATGTTTGATCGAGCGCGGGTAACGCTTGCCAAGAGGAGACATCTGCACGCCCCCCTTACCAAGTCAGCTCGGACGCGGGCGCAGGGGTGGGATTGGCCTCGTCCTCGACGAGAAGGCCGTCGCGCAGGCGCAGGATGTGGTCGCTCATCCTGCAGATGGCATCGTTGTGCGTAACGATGACCATCGTGGTGCCAAAGTCCTGGTTAACGCGCTCCATGAGCTCCAGGATCTCCTTGGACGTCTTGTAGTCGAGCGCACCTGTGGGCTCGTCGCACAGCAACAGGCCGGGCGCCTTCACGAGGGCGCGACCGATGGCGCAGCGCTGCTGCTGGCCACCCGAAATCTGATTGGGAAACTTGTTGCGATGCTCCCAGAGGCCAAGCGAGTGCAGCAGGTCATCCACTGACAGCGGCTCCTTGGAGAGGTACTCGCAAACCTCGATGTTCTCGCGTACCGTGAGGTCGGGCACGAGGTTGTAGAACTGGAAGATGAAGCCAAGCTCGCGTCTGCGGTACCCCACAAGCTCCTTGCCGGCAATCTTGGTGATGTCGGTATCACCCACGATGATGCTGCCGGCGTCTGCGGTCTCAAGGCCACCCACAACGTTCAAGAACGTCGACTTGCCTGAGCCCGATGGGCCGAGAAGGACGCAGATCTCACCCTTGGTGATGGTGCAGTCGATGCCTCTCAGCACCTTGACGCGCGCCTCTCCCTCACCATAGTGCTTCTCGACGCCCTTGACGACGAGGTATGCCTCACGCTCTTCCATGCTGCCTTCCCTTCTTCCCGTGCGGACGCCGACGGGCGTCGGGCTGCCACTTGGAGTTTGAAAAGTATAACTCCTAGTCGCCCGCGCGGGCAAGCGCATTGAAGTCTGCCGCAATGGCTGCCACATCATGGGCGAAGCTTGCAAGGGTGTAGGCTGCCAAGGTGTAGCCTACCAGCGCCTCCTTGCGCCGACTCATTCACAGTCGGAAAGGCACATTGGCAAATCCCGGAGCCCGCTCGTGGGGGCGTACGCAGTACAGGCATGGCATGGCATGAGGGCACCATCGAGAATGCGGGCGCGAGACGGGACGGATGGGGGGATACGCGAACAGTGTACACAAATCGCTGAGTTTCAAGCAAATTGGGCCGAGCGCTTGATTTGTGTACACTAATGAGAGTGGCGTCTCTCGGCCCAAGCATGAATAGTGTACACAAATGGCAAAATTTTCGGCGTATCGTCGCAATTGGCCCATTTGTGTACACTGTTGTTCGCGCACGCAGTTCGCGCGCACGCGCGCCGCTGCTTGGGGCATGCGCGCGCCATTGCCTCATTCGTCGCCGCTGCTGCGGAGCAGCCCGCGCATGACCTGCTCGGGGCTAGCCCCGTCGTAGCGGGCAAGTGCCGTGATCTTCTCGCGCAGGCGCAGCTCGTGGAGGTCGTCCTCAAGTTCGCGCAGGCGGGCACGCCGCTCGTCGATCTCGCGCTCTCGCTCCTGCGCGCGCTCCTGCATGTCTAGGATGCGCACCACGCCGGCAAGGTTGATGCCCTCGTCCGTGAGCTTGCTGATGAGATTGAGCCGCTCGATGTCGCTGCGGGAGTACAGACGCGTGTTGCCGCGCGAGCGTCCGGGGTTCACGAGGCCCTTCTGCTCGTACACGCGAAGGGTCTGCGGGTGCATGCCCGTAAGCTCGGCGGCAACGCTTATCATGTAGAGGGGCTTATCCCTCCCAGCGTCGGCGACCCCGCTAGCGTCACTGCTGGCGTCCCTGCCGGAAGCCTCGTCGCTACTCGACATAGCGCTCAACGTCCTTCCTGTAGGCGCGCGTGTCACCCTGCCTCAGCGACTCGAGTGCGTCACGCTCCTTTGCGGAGAGATGCGCAGGCACCTGGACTTTGACCGTCACGTACAGGGCGCCCTTTCCGCCCTTGTGCCTCACGTCCTCGGCTCCCATGTTGCGGAAGCGGAAGGTCTTGCCGTCCTGCGTACCGGCGGGGACCTTGAGCATGACCTCCGTGCCGTCGGGCGTGGGCACCTTGACGCTCGCGCCCAAGGCGGCCTCCCACATGCTGATGGGAAGGTTCATCTTGACGTCCGCGCCGTCACGCTTGAAGAGAGGGTGCTCGGCGACCTTGGTGGTCACCACGAGGTCACCGCGGGAGCCGCCGTTCGAGCCATACTCCCCGCGTCCGCGGTAGCGCAGCTTGCCGCCGTCTACCGCACCCGCCGGCACCTTGACGGTCAGTGACTGGCGCTCCCCCGTGGAGGGAATCGTGTAGCTCACCTTGCGCTGCGTGCCCTTGAAGGCCTCGTCCGCGCTGACCTCGACGGTCATCGTAAGATCTGAGCCCTTGGCGGGACGGCTTGCGCGCGCACCCGCCGCTCCCTGACCACCAAAGATGCTCGAGAAGTCAAATCCCGAGAACGCGCCGTCGCCACTGCGGATGTTCTCAAAGATATCCGCCCAGTCTGCGCCGTTCACGTTGGTGGTGTAGGTGTAGCCTCCCCGGTTGCGTCCACCCGATCCGCCAAAGTCTGAGCCAGGAATGCCCCCAAACATCAGGAGCTGATCGTACTCCCTGCGCTTCTCGGGATCGGACAGGGTGGTGTAGGCCTCGCTAACCTCCTTGAACTTCTGCTCGTCCCCACCGGCATCCGGATGGTACTTGGCTGCCAGCTTACGAAACGACCTCTTGATCTCGTCCTCCGTGGCGTCACGCTTCACGCCAAGGATGTCATAGTAGCTTCTCTTTCCTGCCATGAGGCAGACGCCTCCTTTCGTTGTGTCGATGAGCGAAGGGCCTTCCCGACTACGGTTGTACCCCTCGCCCATCAGTCGTGCGTACATATCCGCGCCCGAACCATCGGGCTCGGGCGCGGCGTTAGCTCAAGATTACCCCTTACCCTACCCCTTCACCTGCGGCAGCGTCAGAAGAAGCGGACTCGCCCCCGGCGTCCTCTGGGGAGTTAGGGTCAGGCTCTGGCGCGGGGCGCTTGGGCCCACCGCACGAGACGGTCACCATCGCGCTGCGGATGACCTTGCCCCCCATCCGATAGCCCTTCTGATACACCTGCGCCACCGTCTCGTCGAAGACATCGTGATTCTCCTCGCGGCCGACCGCCTGGTGGACCATGGGGTCAAAGGCCTCGCCCACGGGGTCGATGACCTCGACACCCTCCCTGTTGAGGGCCGCGTACATCTTGTCGTGAATGGCCTCGACCCCCTCGACGAACTGCATGACGGCCGCATCGTCTGAGCTATTCTCGGCGGCGTGCTTGCAGGCACGCTCCATGTCATCGAGCACGGGCAGAAGGCTGAGCACCAGCTTCTCGGCGGCGCGGTCCTTCTCGGCAAGACGCTCCTGGGCTGTGCGGCGGCGGAAGTTCTCCCAGTCGGCCTGCAAGCGCGTGAGGCGAGCCAGGGAATCGGCTGCCTTCTGCTTGGCGGACTCGATCTCCCACGCCGCTTCATCAAGCTTGCCCCTCAGCTCGTCGCGTTCTCGGCAGAGCCGCTCGGCAACGAGCTTGAGGTCGCGCTCCGCCGCCTGCTCACCTGCACGAATAGCGGCCTCGACCTTCGCCCGCTCGTCCTCGTCGGAACCGGAGGCATCCTGGGTGTCCTGGGCATCCTTGGTGCCGACCTTTTCGGCACTAGCGGCGTCCTGATCACCATTCTCGGCAGCATCCCCAGACTCGTTCTTGGACCTATCGGTCGCACCTTCGTCGGCCTGGGACGCGGTCGCATCGGCAGCTGCCTCATCCTGCTCGCCCTCGACCTCGATAGGCACCTTCACGTCACCCTCCTTTGGACCCTCCTGGGGGACGGCCGCATGGGCCGCCCTGCGCGTATCTTTGGCGAACCACATCGTCCGTCACCCCTACTTGCTGCCCTTGTCGTCATCCACAACCTCGTAGTCGGCATCCACCACATCATCGGTATTGCCAGTGGCCTGTGCGCCCGAGGTACCGCTGGTGCCGGAGGCCTGCTCGTTCGTGTCGGAGTAGACGATCTCCGCCAGCTTGTGACCGGCATTCTGGAGTCTCTCGCCCGCAGCCTTGATGGCCTCGGTGTCGGTGCCGTCAAGGGCCTTCTTCGCGTCGGCCACGGCAGCCTCGACCTCAGACTTGACGTCGGCGGGAGCCTTGTCGCCCAAGTCCTTGAGCGTCTGCTCGGTTGAGTAGCACAGCGAGTCGGTTTGGTTGCGGACCTCGATCTCGTCCTTGTGCTTCTTGTCCTCCTCGGCATGGGACTCCGCGTCCTTGACCATGCGATCAACCTCATCGTCCGAGAGCGCGGTGGAGCCAGAGATCGTGATCTGCTGTTGCTTGCCGGTGCCCTTGTCCTTGGCGGTGACCTTCACGATGCCGTTGGCGTCAATGTCAAAGGTGACCTCTATCTGAGGCACACCGCGACGCGCCGAGGGAATACCAGTCAGGTTGAACTTGCCCAGGCTCTTGTTGTCACGAGCCATCTCGCGCTCACCCTGCAAGACGTTGATCTCGACGGACGTCTGGTTGTCGGCGGCCGTGGAATAGATCTCGGACTTGCTCGTCGGGATCGTGGTGTTGCGGTCTATCATCTTTGTCATGATGCCGCCCATAGTCTCGACACCAAGCGATAGTGGGGTCACGTCGAGCAGGAGGATGCCCGAGACGTCACCGGTCAGGACGCCACCCTGGACAGCGGCGCCGTCCGCCACGACCTCGTCGGGGTTCACTGACATGTTGGGCTGCTTGCCGGTCATCTGCTTGACAAGCTCCTGCACGGCGGGCATGCGGCTCGAGCCACCGACAAGGATGACCTCGTTGATGTCAGAGAGCTTCAAGTTCGCGTCATGAAGGGCGCTCGTGACGGGCGTCTTGCAGCGCTCGAGCAGGTCACGAGTGATGCGCTCGAACTCGGCACGCGTCAGCGTATACATGAGGTTCTTGGGGCCGCTGGCGTCCATGGCAATAAAGGGCAGGTTGATGTCCGCCTGCTGGGCGCTAGAGAGCTCCTTCTTGGCGTTCTCTGCGGCCTCCTTCAGGCGCTGCAGGGCCATGGGGTCGCCTCGCAGGTCAATGCCGTTCTCCTTCTGGAACTTCTCGCTCATCCAGTCGATGATCTTCTGGTCCCAGTCGTCGCCGCCCAGGTGGTTGTCACCATTGGTGGCGAGCACCTCCACCACGCCGTCCGCAAGGTCCAGTATCGAGACGTCGAACGTACCGCCGCCCAGGTCGAAGACCAGGACCTTCTGCTCGCTGTGCTGCTTGTCAAGACCGTAGGCAAGCGCTGCCGCCGTAGGCTCGTTGACGATGCGCTGCACGTTGAGGCCAGCGATCTTGCCCGCGTCCTTGGTGGCCTGACGCTGGGCGTCGTTGAAGTAGGCGGGAACGGTGATGACCGCATCGGTGACCGTCTCGCCCAGGTACTTCTCGGCGTCCGCCTTCATCTTCGAGAGGATCATGGCGCTGATCTGCTCTGGCGTGAAGTCCTCGCCCTCGATCTCGACCACCGCGCGCCCACCGGTCCCGGGCTTGACGGTGTAGGGGATGGTCTTGAGCTCGGAGCTAACCTCGTCGTAGCGGCGGCCCATGAAGCGCTTGATCGAGAAGACCGTGTTCTTGGGGTTGGTGACCGCCTGGTTCTTTGCGGCCTTACCGACGATGCGATCACCGTCTTGGCGGAAGCCCACGACGGAGGGTGTGGTACGGTCGCCCTCGGCGTTTACTATGATGGTGGGCTCGCCACCCTCGAGAACCGCCATCGCGGAGTTGGTGGTGCCCAGATCGATGCCCAAAATCTTGCTCATACGCTATCCTTTCCCTTGTCCGCCTGATACTTCACGTGCCCGGCAGACATTGTCTGCATTTCTTTACGCTTCTCTTGTTCCCCTGCATTTTGATTCTATACATTATCTAAGTCTCTTCATGCTAGATTTTTTTATTCGATCCCCTTGAGGCTTGCGAGGGCAGCGTCAGCCATCCTCGGGTGATGTACCTCTCCATATCTGTTGTATCTCTCCTTATCAAAGGGCTGCGTCTTAGGACTGCGTCTTAGCCACATCTTGTAGCTGCGCTTACTTTATATGCGCACACTTATTTGATATCTATGGATGATATAATAGAAATGGTAGGTAGATAGAGGTCCTTGCGGCATAGTCCGCAGCTGGGACCCCCGCTTACCCTTGTTATGCAGAGTGTTCTGGAAAGGACTTCACCGTGTCAGAGAACGACCAGCTGCTTGCAGAGATCAAGCTTGACCAGTTCTCGCCCACGCCTCTCTATAGGCAAGTGGCAGAAGGCTTGCGCGATAGAATTGTGTCAGGGGAGCTCGCCGTAGGAACGGCCCTGCCCACAGAGAATACGATCAGCGAGGCCCTCGGTATCGGGATCTCAACCGTGCGTTGCGCCTATGCGACTCTCGTGAAGGAGGGTCTTGTGACGCGCAGGCCACGGCGTGGGTCCTTTGTCTCTAGCCCCGAGCTCGCCCGGCAGCTTGATGGGCTCTATAGCTTCTCGTCGGAGACACGACGCCTGGGCAGGGTGCCGAGCACCAAGGTGATCTCGTTTACGGAGACCACCCCTTCTCCTGAAGTCAAGCTACAACTTGGACTCACCTCAAGAGAGAGGATCTTTGAGATCATACGCGTCAGGTTTGCTGACGATATCCCCATTATGCTCGAAGGTTCTCATGTGCCTGTCCGGATCTGTCCCAAGCTCACCAAGAAAGATGTCGAGGGATCCCTGTATGAGACGATAACCCAGGCTTCTGGTTCGGCGCCGGCCGAGGCCCACGAGGTACACAAGGCGGTGGTTCTCGATGCGGAGCAGGCACGGGTTCTTGGCAGGGAAGCGGGCGCGCCTGCCTTCCTGGTCTTTCGCACCACCCAGAACACACGTGGCGAGAAGTTCGAGTACTGCGTGTCGGTCTGCCCGGCCGACTCAACGCATTACGAGATTATGCTCAGCCCTGACAGCACATCCATCTCCAAGGTACAGGCACAGTAGTGAGGGACGCAAACTCAAGATCGGAGGCCTACAGATGAGACTACTTATCGCATCCGATATCCACGGGGCGGCCGACTGGTGTGCCCGCCTTATGAAGGTCATCGAGGCCGAGAACCCCGATCGCGTCGTTCTTCTTGGTGATTTGCTCTATCATGGGCCACGCAACGACCTGCCCCGCGACTACGCGCCCAGGCGTGTGATAGAGATGCTCAACTCTATTGCCAGGCAAGTGATCGCAGTCAGGGGCAACTGCGACGCCGAGGTCGACCAGATGGTGCTGGACTTTCCCTGCATGGCCGACTACAACGTGCTCTGGGACCCCGACGCCACGAACCCCGTCACGGGAGGACGGGGGCGCGAGCTCTTTCTCACCCACGGCCACGTGTGGGGGCCTGGCATCCACAACAGCGCGGATGCGTGGCCTACGCTGCCGGCGGGGGCAGCCCTTGTGTACGGACACACGCACAAGTGGGTGCTCGAGACGCACGCCGCTGGGCACGCGCATGCGGGCGTCACGGTCTTCAACCCGGGCAGCGTAGGCATACCCAAGGACGAGATCCACGGCTATGGCATCTACGAGAACGGGCGCTTTGAGCACCACTCCCTTGGTGATGAGTGAGGCGAGGGCGGCGCGGTACCATGTTGAGGGGGTACGGCGAGCGCAGAGTGCGGTTTTTGGTGGGGCACTGGCTGCAGAGTGCGGTTTTTGGTGAGGTGGCTGGGCCAGAGGGCTTCAGAATGCGCTTTTCCGTGAGACCAAACTCCAAGCCGAGATTTGCGAACCCCCGCGCAACCCACCCCGCAGCCTGGCGGGGGGTTGCTCGAGCGCATTTGCCCAGTTGAGACATTCTCCATAGTGCCCCGCAGCCTGGCGGGGGGGTTGCCCCACACCTCCCGGGCGCCGCGACGTGACGGAAAAGCGCATTCTGGGCACGGGTCCTCACGGAAAGGCGCATTCTGCGAGCCTCGGACCAACCAAACTGCGCTTTTCCGTGAGGCTCTGGTTGCAGAGCGCGCTTTTCCGTGAGGCGCCCTGGGCTGTCTGGGCCAGAGTGCGGTTTTCCGTGAGGCGCCCTGGGCTGTCTGGGCCGCCGCCGTCGCCTGCCCGTCGCCTGCCCGGCGCCTGCCTTTTGCGACCCAAATTTCATCTCGATCGTGCATTGTGCTTGAGGAGAAGGTGACGGAACGTAGGCGGGCGACCCCTCGCTTGATCGGATCGCGCGCACTGCCCACGTCACATCCGAGCTCCGAGTCGGGTATCCTTAGGGAGAAAAAGGCGAGGCGCTGTACAGAGGCAACACTGGGCGTCATGCGATGCGGCCTCGCGACAGGAAATCGGAGCCACCATGCCCATCAACATCCCAGACGGTCTACCCGCCAAGAAGACCCTTCGGCAAGAGCGCATCTTTGCACTCGAGGAGGAGGCTGCCGATCGCCAGGAGATACGTCCCCTCGACGTTGTCATCCTCAACCTCATGCCCACCAAGATCGAGACCGAGACGCAGATCCTGCGCCTCATCTCAAAGTCGCCCTTGCAGGTAAATTGCGACTTCATGCGCGTCTCGTCCCATGAGGCCACCCACGTATCCCAAGACCACCTTGTTAAGTTCTACGACACCTTCGACAGCTTCGAGAGCAAAAACTACGACGGCATGATCATCACGGGAGCGCCCGTAGAGCAGCTGGCCTTCGAGGAGGTAGACTACTGGGATGAGCTCTGCCAAATCATCGACTGGTCGCAGGAGCACGTCTTCTCCACCATGTATCTGTGCTGGGGAGCCCTCGCAGGCCTCTACCACCTGTACGACATTCCCAAGAGACAGCTGCCCGCCAAGCTCTTTGGCGTGTTCATGCAGCGCCTGTGCGACGAGTATAACTTTCTCACGAACGGCTTTGATGAGGTGCACGGGATGCCGCACTCTCGCCACGCCGCAATTGAGACGACGGAGCTTGCCAAGCACCCGGAACTGCACGTACTCTCCGAGGGTTTCTCGAGCGGACCTGCGCTCATCGCCACGCGCGACTTTCACGAAGTGTACGTGACCGGACACTTTGAGTATGGGCGTGACACGCTCTCGGACGAGTACTGGCGCGACTTCAAGAGTGGCCTGCCCATCCGTGTGCCCGAGCGCTACTTTCCCGATGACAACCCCGAGAGACAGCCCATCTTCACGTGGCGGGCACATGCCAACCTGCTCTATCGTAACTGGCTCAACTGGGTGTACCAGATGACGCCGTATGACCTCTCGCGGATACCGGCAGAGATCGCCAGGCTGCGTGACGGCTCGAACGGCACGATCGACAAGTTCGGGGCGTAGGCGAGCGAACTCGGGCATGAGCGTAGGCGGGCGCGATGCTCGGACAGGCGCGCGTGACGCAGGCATTTGCGCGCGGCGCAGGCACCCCTGTGGCCGCACGCGCCGCAGGATCTAGCCCATTTTGGCCTTGAGAGCTGCGGCGGCCCCGCGCGGGTCGCTTGCAGAAACGATGGCGCGACCGACAAGGACGATGTCTGGCTCCGCCTCGACCACGCGGTCAATGGTATCCATTCCGATGTGACCGACAACCGCCACCATCACATGGCTCAGCTGCTCGTTGAGCTCACGCAGCGCCTCGAGCGGTGCGGCGTTCCCAGCCTCTCCCAGGTCAGAGACCTCGCTAAGCTCCGCGCCGTCGGCACCGAGGCCAGATGGCACAACGACGGACCTGACGCCCAGTGCCTCGAGCTCGAGCGCACGCGCCACGTAGCCCTCTATACCGGCGAGGTCACCCACGACGTGGCCAGCGTGCTGTTGCGCCACGCCGAGCACCGCGCGAAAGGTCTCGTCTGAGGCAAGGCCCATCACACTCACGACGTCCGCCCCATACTCAAAGCACTTCTCGGACACATAACCGCCGCTGTGAAAGATCTTCGCATCGGCGAGCACCGTCTTGTCCGGAAAGGCGTGTTTCACGTGGCGCACGAGCGAGAGGCCCTCTTCGACCAGCAGCGGATAGCCGACCTCGACAATGTCCACGGAGTCTCGCGTGGCGAGCACCAGGTCAAGACAATCCTCCACACTTGGAGAGTCAAGGGTCAACTGCAGCTTCATTGGCATGAGAACCTCCCGTCAAAAACGTCACCTTCTCACTCTATCATCGGCGATCCCACAACAGGCTTTCCCTCATCGGGCATTTCGCTTACCGGCACCGGAGCACGGGCCACCGGTAGAGGTAAGAGACGATTCCGAGAATTATGCATGATTCGGAGGGTTATATATGGAGAGTTGAACACAAGCATAGACGCCCCCTGCAAATGAGTTGTTGTTGAGCGATACTTATGTTTATGACTAACTTATTCGCCGAGCTCGGGCTCAACGAGCAGATACTTGAGGGCGTCGAGGCCCTCGGCTTTACGGTCCCCACCCCCGTCCAAAGCAAGGCCATTCCAGAGGTGCTTGCCGGACGAGACATCATAGCCTCCGCACAGACGGGCACGGGAAAGACGGCGGCCTTCGCGCTACCCATCCTGCAGGTTATAGCCGAGGCCTCTCGCACGGCCCGCGAACAGCAGGCGGCAGAAATCGCCGCCGACCGTAGGAGGAAAGCGGGTGAGGGCACCTCGTGCGACGACCTCGCCGTCGCAGAAAAGGCCGTCTCTAGCAACGAGGGCGCGGCCAGTGGAAACGACTCGCCACCTGTCCTTGCCGACGCGATCGAGAAGGGTGCGTCAACCTCCGCGAAGGTGAATCCCGACGGGAGTATCGCCAAGCCACGAAGGCGTCACCATATCAAGAAAAAGCTGGGAACATCGAGCTCAAGGGCCGAGAAGGCTAAGACGAAGCGGCCTGGGGCAGGCGGTAGCTCGACTACGGCTGCCGGCAGCGGTGCGCCCAAGCCAAAACCCAGACGCACGTCTCGCCGCCGCAAGGGCGCGCGCAAACAGGGAGACAATGCCCTCTCAAGGCAGGCGGATCCCAATGCCCATCCCTTTGGGCCATTCGCTCTGGTGGTGACCCCCACGCGCGAGCTCGCAGCGCAGATCGAGGAGGTCGTCTCTGTTGTCTGCGAGAAGACCGGACAGAGGGCCGTCGTCGTCATGGGAGGCGCAAAGTTCAAGCGCCAGATCAAGGGACTCGAGGCAGGCTGCGACCTGCTCGTGGCCACGCCGGGACGCCTCATCGACCTCATGGATCACGACCACGTGAACCTCGACTGCGTGCAGTGCCTGGTGCTCGACGAGGCCGACCGCATGCTTGACATGGGCTTCTGGCCCAGCGTTCGCCGCATTGTCGCGGCCTGTCCAAAGAAGCGCCAGACGCTGCTCTTCTCGGCCACCATTCCTCCTTCCATCAAGGGCACGGTCGACGCGATGCTCACCGATCCCGTCACCATCGAGATCGCCCGCGTGGGACAAACCGCAGAGACCGTAGAGGAGCATCTTTGTCCCGTGGTCCAGAGCCAGAAGATCCAGCTCCTTGAGGCCCTCCTCAACACGGGTGGCGCCTCGGGAGAGAGGCCCGACCGTGTACTCGTGTTCTGCCGCACCAAGCGTCGCGCCGATGACCTGGAGAAGCACCTCAAGAAGACAGGCATCAGGGTTGATGTCATGCATGCGGATCGTCCCCAAAAGGCGCGCGAGCGAGCGCTCGAGAGCTTTCGTGGGGGCAAGGTGCAGGTCCTCGTGGCAACCGACGTGATGAGCCGCGGCATCGACGTGAGCGGCATTGACGCTGTCGTGAACTTTGACGTGCCCATGGACCCCGAGGATTACGTGCATCGCATTGGCCGTACGGGACGAGCCGGAGCCACCGGTCATGCCTACACCTTCGTCGCGCCCGACGAGATAACCCCCCTGCGTGAGATCGAGTACTTTACCAGAAAGCTCGTACCGCTCTGGGAGCTAGCGGACTTTGACTACGACGAGACGCGCATCGTCCCTAACGATCACCGCTCCACCACGAAGCCCACGCGCAACCTCTTTAGCGGCTCGCGCGGTCGTGGTCGTGGCTTTGGCGGCGGTCGCTACGGCAGGCACTACTAAGAGAACTGCGGGGAGGCGTCTTGGGTACGCCGTCGATAGGCTTCCTTACTCACGCATGCGCCCGAAGAGGAGCGCCTACCCATACCGGCTCCCATCCCTGGTGGGAGCTGCCTTGCTCGTGCGCATGCGTGAAGAGGAGTCCATCCTAAGAGGAGCCCGCCTCTTTGCTCAAGACGTCTATATCAAGAAGGCTCGGCGCCCGCCTACGATAGACGGGCGCCGCGATCGTTCCACGTACGCGCATATGGCACGTACCATGCGTCTGTCTCTTGCGCTACGCTCCTGTACGAGCGGCCTCGACACTTGCAAGGGTCTCTTGGCCACCTTCGGCTGGAGCCTCGGCCTCGGCAACGTGCCTGTGGCCTAACTCGGACCACTCGGGATCCTCATCAGGCAGAGAGCCTGCCTTGGTGGTGAAAAACTCCTTCAGACAATTGTATGTCACGATGATGCCCAGGACCATGAGGAGTACCGCAAAGACGAGCTGCAGCCCCTTGGTAGACAGCACCTCAAGAGTGGGGCCAGCGGCGAGCGCAACCACACAGCCCCATGTGCTCATTGCGAGCGACGTGAAGGTGCAGGCAAGCAGAAACGTCACTGGCACATAGAGCATGAAGCCCTTACGACCGGTCACCTTACAGAAGACGGCGAGCGTGATCATGGTCATGCCACCCAAAAGTTGGTTGGACGCGCCAAAGAGTGGCCAGATATTGAGGTACCCGCCAAAGGTAAGCGCACAGCCTACGATCAGGGTGAGAATGGTCGCGAACCAGGTGTTGGTGACAACCCCCATTGCGCCCGCACGCCCGGTCTCCGACGAGGCGGCGTCACCGGTCTTGAGGAAGAACTCCTGAAATGAGGTGCGGGCAACGCGCGCGACGGCATCGAGCGAGGTGAGCGCCAGCGCCGAGACGTTCATGGTCATGAACACGGTCGAGAAGGTCGCGTCGATACCGACGGTCCCCATACCCCGCGCGACGCCAGCGGCGAATATCTGAAACGGCGTACTCGCGGCACCACCAACGTTGAGGGCGCCAGTGCCAGAGGTGTTCATGTCACCAAACATGATGCCCGCAATGACGACGGCGAGCACGCCCACAAAGCTCTCGAGCACCATGGCGCCAAAGCCCACGGACAGCATGTCTGGCTCCCGGGCTATCTGCTTGGAAGAGGTCCCGGAGCTCACGAGGCTGTGAAATCCCGAGAGAGCGCCACAGGCCACGGAGACAAACAGCAGCGGAAAGAGATAGTTGCCCTTTGCAGCGAGCGCAGAGAGCGTCTGGGACGAGACGACCATCGGTGCGGTCATGGTGGCCCTGCCGTTCACACCCATAACGAAGATGCCTACGACAGCACAGGCGATCATCGCGACCATCATGATGGTCGTGAGATAGTCTCTTGGCTGCTTGAGCACCTGGATGGGTACGGCACTGGCAAACACGAGATAGACCATTACGACGGCAATCCAGCCGTTAAGGCTCAGGTACAGCGGAAACGCCATGCCGAGCGCAAACATGAGGGCAATAAGCACGATCGCAAGGGCAAGCTGCCTTGCTCCGGTGAGCTTGAACCTGCGGCTCGCCCAGCCAAACGCGACAGCGACAAAGGTAAAGAGAATCGAGATCGTACCCGCGGCACCGGCCGCATAGGACTTGGCGACGTCGATGGTACCCGCCTCACCAATGGTCGTTTTGAAGGTGCCCGCAACCATAGAGGTGAAGGCAGCGATAACGATGCAACAAAAGAGCCAGATGAAGAGCAGAAACAGGCGGCGCCCCGTTCTGCCTATATACTTCTCGATGAGCAGCCCCAAAGACTTGCCGTTGTTCTTGACCGAGGCGTACAGGGCGCCAAAGTCATGTACGGCGCCAAAGAATACGCCTCCGACGATCACCCACAGAAGCACCGGTAGCCAGCCGAACATCATGGCCACGATAGTCCCCGTCACAGGACCTGCCCCACAGATGGACGAGAACTGGTGCGCAAAGACCGAGAAACGCGAGGAGGGGGTGAAGTCCTTTCCGTCCTCCATGCGCACAGCCGGCGTCAGCGCATTCCGGTCGATGCCCCAGGTTCGTGCCATCCAGCGCCCGTATGCGATGTAACCGATGATGAGAGCCACCGCCGCAACGATGATGACTACCAGACCATTCACATTCATACGCTTGCCTCCCTCACAGGATCACGGCGCAGGTACGCGGGCCATGGCACAAACGTCGACCCGTCACGAGCACCTCTCTTTGACCTTACGTCGTAGCTCCACAAACTTGTTGCTCGTTTTGCCACGTTGTTGCGTTGGACATGGTAGGCTTATTGGAGTGAAGGCCACTCGCCACTTACCAAACCGAAACGTCCACTTAATGCAACCCAATCCCAAGCGCAGGACCTGGTACTTTCGAGGCACAGGGAACGGGACGCTGGGGGTGAAGGTAGGGGTAGGGATGGGGGTCCGTCGCCCCACCGCAGGAGGATGGTCGCTCGCCACGCCACGTCTCGCCGGGCCTCGCCGCGCTAGCTCACGCTGCGGCGAGCTAGGGTTGCATCGGTTTTTGGTAGCCATCGCGGGGATACAGAGCGCGTCCTTTGGTGACGGCACGCACGCAGAATGCGCTTTTCCGTGAGCCGCCGGGGCCAGAATGCGCTTTTGCGTGAGGTGCCGGGGTCAGAGTGCGCTTTTGCGTGAGATTTCGGGGACAGAATGCGCTTTTCCGTGAGGGCCCACGGCCAGAGTGCGCTTTTGCGTGAGGTGGGTCTACGTTTGCGCAGGTGAGGAAAAGCGCATTTTACGGAAAGGCGCATTCTGCAACCCGTGCTGTACGGAAAAGCGCATTCTGTATGAAGTTCTCACGGAAAGGCGCACTCTGGGATCTTTGCGTGAGGCGCCGGGGACAGAGTGCGCTTTTCCGTGAGGGCCCACGGCCAGAGTGCACTTTTGCGTGAGGCGGGTCGGCGTTTGCGCAGGTGAGGAAAAGCGCACTCTACGGAAAAGCGCATTCTGTGGTCGCGACGTTACCAAAAGGCGCATTCCGTATCGTATCGATCACGTAGAGCGTGCCTTTGCGTGAGGCGCACTCCGCGCAACCGCCGCGCGCTGATGACCCCCATCCAGCAGGATCATCATCCACATCAACTTTCCCCGATGACAAACTTAGGCAGACGAGACGGCGCGACGCAGGCACCAATCGCCACCGCTTATAACGCCCAGACGGGAAACGCCCAGGCACGATCACTCACGGGAAACGTGTCTCCCGTGATGCAGAGTATGCAGCCCGTCCCAATCTTACGCCTAAAGACGGAGAGACCCTCGGGTGCATCATCAGCGGCAACGGGATCAAGCGCCCCAAGGTTTCGTGCGTCACCCCTGCTAGGAGAGGCCGTCTTCTTGATCTCAATCGGATAGAGAGTGCCGTCTCTTTCCATGAGCAGGTCGATCTCCTTCCCGTCGCTGCTCCGAAAGAAGAAGAAAGGGGCATGTCTCCCCGCGTTCGCAAAGCCCTTGTACACCTCTCCAAAGGCGTAGGTCTCAAAGATCTGTCCACTCATCGCGCCCACCTCAAGCGCCTGCGGGTTGCTCCAGCCAGTAAGGTATGCAGCAAGGCCGGTATCCAGAAAGTGCATGATTGGCCGCTTACTCAAGCGCTTGAGCAAGTTGTTCGAGCAGGGCTCGACCAGCTTAATGAGATACGTACTTACAAGAAGTGAGAGCCAGGTCTTGGCAGTCTTCTCGCTGACGTCAGCGATGCGAGCAAGCTCTGCGTAGACAACGGGCCTCGAGGTGAGCGCCGCGCACGCCGCCATGAAGTGACGGAACCTAGGCGCGTCTCCCACTTGAGCGAGGTCTCGTATATCCCGCATGACATACGTGTCGAGGTATGATTCGTATCCAGCTGACCTCAGGTCCTCGGGCAACGCGCGTATGGCCGGCAGTGATCCCGCACAGATCCGCCCGTAAACCTTGGTGACGTCCAGCGGCGTGCACAGAGCCGCCCGACGAGTGAAGTAGTCTGGGCTGGGATCATACGGCTCAGAGGGAAGCCCCTCCATCTCTGCATTGGATAAGCCCAGCATCTCGATGATGCCCACACGTCCCGCAAGTGACTCCGAGACCTCCCTCATCAAATGGAGCGGCTGGGACCCAGTGAGCCACACGCTGCCAAGCTGGGAGGAGGTATCGACAACCTCCTTGATATAAGGGAGAAGCTCTGGTGCCTTCTGTATCTCGTCGATGAGCACGGGTGGGTGCCAGCGCTGCAGAAAGAGCGCGGGGTCCTGTCTAGCTGTCTGGAGGATGGCCGTGTTATCGAGCGTCACGTAGGAACGGGGGACACCACGAGACGCATCCTCTTCCATGAGATGCCTGAGCATGGTGGTCTTACCTACCTGACGAGGACCAGCCACCACGACGACCTTAAAATTGTCAGCGTAGCGACGCACGAGAGGCTCAAGCGAGCGTCGGATGTACCGAGTCATAAGAAAACCTAAGCTCTTTCTCAAATCCGAAGCATACCGCCTATTTCGAGGCAATTTTCGAGGGGGTTCGCATGACGAGGCAGACGACCTT
>ERZ773067.421-NODE-421-length-26102-cov-4.111990_pt1 | contig 26102 bp, 33 predicted proteins | sample MGYA00580622_ERZ773067 | MGnify/ENA primary metagenome ERZ773067 (study PRJEB29015, sample SAMEA2737998) | human oral metagenome | biome: human oral; feature: human-associated habitat; material: dental | place: China | collected 2113 ...
GCGTGCTTTCAATAGCTTGTCTATTATTTTCGACGATCGTCGTTCTAACTTGTCCTAAATCATCAGTCCATTCTAATAAGACTTGTTTTCCTTTTTCCCTTGCTTTTATGCCGAAGTCATTAAGCCCCTTGAATTTTCCTATCATCGCGTCGCTTACTGTGCCAATAGTATCGCTTAGACTTTTATCATTGGCCGCTGCTGTATCTCCCCACGTTTTCATCTTTGCGGTAGAGGTAGACATATCGCCTGACACAGCTTTTTTGTGTGCTTCGATTATATCCTTGAACTCGAAAGAGCCTCCATTCTCTTTCATAAACGCTTTCATATCATTCACGACTTTTCGAGCTGTTTCAGCAGAATTGCTTAAGGTCTTTATTTTTGCTTCGGCTGCTTCAATAGCTGAAAAGTTTCTTATGCTTCCAAGCAAAAAATCATTTACGACAGCTTGATATGTTTTTATAGTGGCAATGACGGCAACTACGGCTCCGGCAACTTTTTTTATTGAAAGAGCTGACCCAGAGAAAGCTTTACCGGTTTCACTTGCTGTTTTTTTTGCATTCTTTGCAAGGTTAGCTAATTCTCTATCATTTTGTTTGTATGCTTCCCTGATATTAGCTTGAGCTTGTTTTACCTTTTCCTTTAGTTCATCAAACCCTTGTCTAACCTTGTTGATGTTCTCCTCAACCTTTTGCGAGCCTTGAGATTTGAAATCAATATCTACTGAAAATTTCATTTGTCTTTCCTTTTTTCAATGCTTTGATTTATTTCTTGAATTATACCGAAAACAAAGTCTTTTTCGCTTTCAGAAAACGATAAATCTGATAAATATTGTCTGATGAAAGGTATTTGGAGGTTTCCGTTAAAGCCGTCTCGAAAGGAAAGAGAGTTCAGAATTATGTTCCCTAATTGTTGATAGAACGGATTGTCTTTCGTATCACAAAAACATTTGCAAAGGAAAGAGCTTGAGTTGTCTTTCCTTTCATAGAGATGTTTTTGGCTTTCGCTTACTTGAGATACTTCGCAAGGAGGTGTCTTTCCTTGCTTTAATGTCATTGCCTGACATTTCTCACAAATGCCCTGATTGAAAAGGGTATAGTGAATATTAGATATTATTTTTTTTTAAGTTTTTTTCTTTTTTCAGAAACCTTTTTCATTAAATCATTGCAGAAATCGGATGAAACATTGAATATCGCACGTTTATTTTTATCGTTGCATTCAAGGTCATTTCCATTCTCATCTTGAATATTTTCCCATGCGACTACTGATTTTACAAAAAGTTCAGTATTCAAAGCTAAAACATCTTTGAAGTTTTTTATATCGTCCATATCTACGTCTTTATATGGAATTGAAGCGATCATAACTTCGTGAGATGAAAGCTCTGTGAAAGTAACTGAAAACGGCTCTTTAGAATATGGACTTTCTTTGTCGAAATCCTTATTTGTGATTGTAGTGTGTTGAAGTGTTGTCTTAAGTTTCATATTATATCCTCCTCGTTCCTTTTTCTATTATAATAAAATTCTCTGTTGTCTATGAACTTTGCCCCTAAACGCTGAAGCCCTACAAGTGAAATATAGGTAGCCAGCATTTCAGGGGTAAGCTCACTCATAAACGCGTGTCTGACGAAAACTATCGTCGCAATCAGGTTTGCTACATTGCTCCAAAACTTTGATTGAGAAAATGTTCCATACCTATTGTCCTGAAACAATTGTAACAAAAATTTGGTCATTTTGTTACTCGCTTACTCCATAAGGTGTAACGTTATCATTAATCAAGATTATCTCTACCGCTTCATTGTTATTTTCCTCGAAAGGAGAATACGTTAGGCTGACAGAAACGGCACCCGGACTTTCAGCAGACGGAGATTTTGGAGTAAGGGTTCCTTTTGCAAACACGAAAGAAATGCTATCGCCTTTTCCATTTACCGCAGAAAGCGTAAGGTCAAAGATTGTATCGTTCTTTGCATTCTCTAATAACAAAGCATTCTCTGGGTCTAGCACTAAATCCATTTCAATAGTGCAAGATACCTTTCCGTCTGTGATTTTGCCTAATGAGCCTTTATCCTTGATTAAACGTTTTCCCTCGGCATTATTGTTAAAGTTAATAGTAGCTTTCTCAACCGTGCTTGATATACCGCTGTTGTCTTGACTTTTGATAGTAACGTCAAACTGCTCGAATGTCGTTCCGTAAGAAAGCTGACTTGTCTTGTCATCTGTCAATATTCCGTCAGTAATAGCTAAGTTTGTCTTTAACGGCTCGTCTATAGTAATTTTCTTAGCCGCAACGTCTTTGCTTTTTATAGTTACTTGTTGAGATACTAAACTTACTTTTGAAGTGTTTGTAATTGCAAACTCAAGACCGCGTGAAAGATAAACTATGTCGCCGACTACCGCTTTAACTTGATATGCTCCAGCATTTTCAATATCTATGAAATCGTTTTTAGCTATTGAAGCCACGCTTGTTAGTTTTATAGCTGTGTCATAAACATTGTAAGCTTGTGCCGGTGTTGTTAATTCTTTTTTAATCGTGATAACATCATTTACATCAAGTTTATCTAAATCAGCGAAAGTCAATTCAGTCGCTCCTAGATTAGCTGCGGCCGCAAGCTTTTTGAACGTTGAATTAGTGCGGTAAGGATAAAAGAAGTCGTTCTTTCCTATCATATCAATAGTCGCATATACTTCGCCCTCGCCTCCAAACTCAATAGACATTGTGTTTGCTTTTATGCCGGTCGTTCTGTATGTTACCGGACTGCCCGCATAAGATTTTTCAAGTTGCAAAGACGGCAAAGCTTTCTTTGAAATCGTGAAAGAATGCTTATGCTTTGTTCCTTGAAAGTTTTTAGTAAATTTATATTTGCCTAAAAGAGCCAAAGCCCAAAAGCCAAATTGAGTATTGTCGACCCCGATCTTGATGTTTCCTGAAACCTCAACGTTTCCTTTTGACGATTTTGACGGCGCTCTCGTTCCTCCAAAAAGCTCACTATCTACGGCATTTTGTGAGTATGATATAGACGATGAGGCAAGTTTAAACTTCTGAAACTTCGCTTCATCGGCTCCTTTTATTAGTTCGCCGAAATTCTTTTCAAAAGCAAATTTATAGGTTAAATTAGAGTTTGATAAAGCTTCTCTTTGCATATCTCTTTCCTTTCATTTTTATTGATTTTTTTATTAGGCATTATATCATAATTTTTCGACAAAAAAAGCTGATATGTGTTTTAAAATACCCTACTTGATTTGATGTTGTTCCTATCATAGCTGTTTTAAATCTTATATCTTGATATCTTTTCATATTAAGCGCTGAAACCTTGTCAAACAATTCTAGCATTTCAGCTTTTGTTTTTGCATATATATGGATAAATAACAATGTTTGATACTGAAAGTCTTTTTCATCGTTTCCTAAAAACAGCTGTTTAGTTTCCCCTGAATGGAAAGAGAGTTTAATATATGGCTTCCCTTTTTCAGGAATGGAAAGCTCTTTTTCATCTGAAGTATCAAATATTACTTCACTATCATGCCACTCGTCTTTGAAAAACTGATTTACTTTCACAAATATTTCTTTATTTTTCATCTTGTTGTTTATGCCTTTCTATCCAATTCAAAACTACCGGCTCTATTCCGTCAGGGAGCTGTTTTGAATTAGGTATTCCGTTCAAGCCCTCATAAAATATATAACTAGCATATTCAGCAGTATTAAGTATTCTAAAAGTATTGTCGTCTATCTGCTCCGCTTCTTGCCAGCTATCTCTAAGATTACCCGTATCAACCGGCGTAGATATGGTTAATTCTTGCTTTAATTCATCTAAAGCTTCCGGAATGTTTGTCTTAAACTCCGCTTGTGCCGTTCCTATAATCAGTTCGGCTGAAAAGTCTTTTATATCCATACTTTTAAACCCTCTCTAGTTCAAGTATAGATATAACAGCCTTGTCTTTATCCATTATGTCTTTCTTACTTGTGATTTTAAAACTCTCGTTCCTTATGTTGATTGTAGAGCTTTCCTTTAAAAAAGTATTATAAGGAATAATAATACCAAAGGAGGTCTTTTTTTGAAAAAGGTCGTCTTTAATCTCAATTTTATAAACGTTAGATTTGTTAATGAAAGCGGTTTCAGTCTTGATTATCTTATAATCATACTCTCCGCTTTCAGGGTTAAAATCTATCTTTTCCTTATTCTCTATTTCACAAATACTTCCATATTGATTGATAAGCCTTAAAGCAATTTGTGAAAAATTAGCCATTTTTATGCTCTTCCTAAAGGAATGTTAATAGGTCTCTGACTTCGACCTTTTAAAAATTCATTTGAAAGGAAAGACCTGATGAGGTTATAGAGGTATGGATGTTCTGTGAAGCTTTTCCTTACCGCACCTTGAGCTGTTGTTCTATCAAAATACTCTATCTCTAATACGTCTATCTTTTCCCTATGGACGTTTGTTTGAAGTTGAGTGTCTACGATTGTTGTTATATCGCCTTTTGCAACGAAAGAAGCTATATACGCCGTAGCGAGCTTTATGTTTCGCGGTATAGAAAGATCAGGAGCGTCTTTTCTAGGAAACTCCGTTTCTTGTTTCGGGTCAGCTTTTTCGCCTTTGAAATCGAAAGTCGTATCAAGAATTAGAGTAGCGGCTCTACAGAACTCTGTTAAAGCCGCTTCAGAATGTCTTTCTATATCTATCTTGATGATAACAGAATAGTCCTTGACTATCTCTTTCAATTCATCAATAGAAATATAAGGGGTCATTATTTACCCTTTGTTGCTCTTATCGCCTTTGCATTCTCACGCAAAGCCTCGTTTATGTTTACAAAAACTTTTCCGTTGAGGTATTTCGAAGTATATTTTCCCTCTATGAGGAATATCCCGTCAGAGCTTTCCTCAACTATTTCCTCGTCTTTAGTTTTAGTTTCGACATTAGCGTTTGCGTTATTGTCTTGCTCTTTATTCTCGCCGTCTTGCTTGTCATCAGCCTGATTATCATCAGTAATAGCATTTCCCGTAACCTCAGCTAATTGTTGTTTTAGAACGGCAACCGAAGCCTTTTCATCTACTTCTACGCCTAATTCACGTAGTTTTGCAATGATGTCATTTTTATTCATCAGAAAATCCTTTGTGTTAGAATATATGTTTATATTATATCATAAAACTAAAGAAAAAATGAATATAAATGGTAACTATCAGATATATCGTAAAAAAGTTTTTGGGTTGATTTTTTATTGGAAAGACTTTCTAAGATTTGGATTGTTTCTTTTGGGATTGCCTCTATCATTTCTATCTTATCGGCATTACCTTTTCCCGTAGCGTGTTTCTTTAGCTCTGACGGAGGAATAATGCTATACTGATAATGATTATCATACAAACTACTAATAATGATGAATAGAAGTCCGGCTAGTTGTTTAGCCGAAGCTTGATTTGATGAGAAAGCTAGACCCTCGATTATGACGTGCTGAACTTGATATTCTCTTAATGCGGTAAGGATGAAATCTCTGATGTCTATCGCTCTTAATTCGATAGGCTTAGTTGGAGTAGTTTGAATTGTTTTTACGGCTAGAATTGTGTCTTTCCTCCCGATAGTAATCGCCGTATGAGAATAAGATTGATCTATTCCTGCAATGATTGTGTCTTTCCTTACTTCGGGTTTTTCTATGGAGTTGTAGAAAACGTAGTGTTTTTTTGTCATTTTTGTTTTGTGAGTTTTTGAAAGGAAAGAGAGGGTATCTCTTTCCTTTGTGAGTTAGGCTTTTGTCTGAATAGCCAAGAACGGAGCTTGTTCTTTTTCTACGACACGTTTCCAGTTCTTTGCGTCTGCCAATTCTGCAAGAGTTGGAGAAACAGAAGCTTGCTGTCCTTTGATATATGAATATCCATTTGGATGAAGCATATATCCCATGCGAGAGATAATTGTAGTTTCGCCAGAGCCGTTTCCGCTTTTTGCGTCGCGTTGTTCCTCAATAGGGAACTCGACATTTGCAGGTGCAAAAAGGAAAGCCCCTCTTTTCACGATGAAAGTAGTTACGCCGTCTGTTGGGTCTACCGGACAAAGGTCAGAAACGATGACTTGTTTGCCGTCATATAGCTCGTATTTTGCGCCGTTCTCGAAATCGACAATCTTAAAGAGCTCTTTGTTTGCTTTCTTAATGACCGCTTTTGTTTTTGGGTGCATAATAAGTAAGTCAAATTCGTCCATTCTTTCGCCTGCAAGAACAAGGGCGTCAACTAAAGTGTCGTAGTTGAACTGCTTTGCACTCTCTTTTAGAATATTATCGCCGGCATTGTCTGCTTTGTTAGCTTTTATGCAGCCGATTAGGGTATTAACAAGCTGATTTTGGATTTGCTGGCTCCAAAACTCTCCGAAAAAGTCTTGAACTTTTGAGATTGGGTCAGGACTTATGCCAACGTATTTTACGATATCTTTCTCTGTGAAAGCTTTGTTAAAGAAACCTATCCAAGCCTTTACCTCAACTTCAGAAAGCCCTGTAGGAGTGATAGCTGTATCGCTATCGTTTCCAATAGCAGCTTCCGAAAACACCGGACGTTTGATATAAGGGATAGAAACGCTTGCACCGCCGCCGAAAGCAGCAATTACGTTTGAAATCTGTTCGTCTTCTGTGATAATTCCAGAGTCCAAAAGTTTTGTGATAGGTTTTGAGCCAAGAATGTCTTTAGCAGTCCAAAGACTTCGGGTCAGAACGGAACTAAGAGTAATTTTCATGTTGTCTTTCCTTTTCGTTTAGATTTTTATCATTCTTTATATTTAATTTAAAAACCCCTGAAAAGGGAGCTGACACCTTTTCAGGGTAAGGAGTTGGTTCCTTCAAAGGAACAAAGTTATTCTAAGTCTTTCAACATTTATATTATATCATAAAAAAACTAATTTTTATCAAAATCAATGTTGATATTTGCTTTTTTTGCTCTATCAAGGAATGTTTTTGAAAAATCAGATATTCCCTCTGTATTTGTAGAGGCTGTTGTTTTCTGTGATAAATCGCCGCTTGTAACACCGCTTCCATTCTTGCTGTCATTCTTAAAAAGGAAAGACATATCGCCGGTTTTGAGTTCAGTGATTTTGTCATCTATCGACAAAGGAAGTCCATTCTTTCTGATGAATGTTCCGTCCTCATTCTTATAGACGATTTGTCCGTTTTCAAGAACAGCACCCTCTTTTATCTTTTGAATTACGATTGAGTGTGCCTCTTTATTTATCGTGTCAAGAGCCGCAGAACGTTTATAGAGTTCAAGGTTGAGGTCTTTGTCGAAAAGAGCGCTCTCATAAGAAGCCTTTTGGGTTTGAAGTTCTTTCTCTTTCTCTCGAATAAGGTTTTCGAGATTTTTTATCTCTTTTGAGTTGTTGTTGTTATTGTTATTGTTGAGATTTTTGAGCTTAATATCTAAGTCCTCGTCCTTATCTACACCTATTCTTTTGTAGATTGAGTTTATTTTGCCTTTTGTGCTTTTCAACTCGTTTGTGAGGGCAGATAGCTTGCTGTCTGACTGGCTTACTTCTTGCTCCATTGCCTGATACTTCGTGATAAAGCCCTGAAGTTCTGTGCTGTCTATGTTAGCGGCTTTAAGCTTCTCTAAAAGTTCTTTTAACATTGTGTTTATCCTTTGTAGTAAGATTTTATGACTTCTATTATATCATATTTTTATCTATCTTGCAGCCCTTTTGCTTCATACCGCATGTAAGAGAGTATATATGAGTTGCAGAGTTTATTTTACTAGAACGTGTTTATATTGCGGTAAGGAAAAGGTGCAATGGCTTAAGATTTGGGATAAGCTTAAAAAGCCCAAAATCATAGAAAACTTAAGCGGAGTAAAATTGTCTTAAATGTTACAAAACGTAACAAAATAACTAAATATTAACTAATCATTAAAGGTTCGTTAAATCAAGTGTAACCGCCGTAGTTTAGGGCATTTGAGTGTTTTTGAAAATCACGAAACATCGATGAATAGGGCGGTTACACTTAATTCGCTTAGAAAAAGCTTAAAATCCCTAGAATAGGGCGGTTACACCGGTTACGGGTTACGGGTGTTTTTTTCTGTTGGAGATTTTTATATACGTGGAGTGTATGAGAACCTTAAGAGATTAAAATTTTTTTACTAAGAAATTGAAAATAGGTGTAACCCCGTAACCGGAGGGGTAGAATGCCCTAGAATACGGGGCGCGCAGCGGTTACGGGTAGTTTTAGGAAGTGTAACCGCCGTAGTTTAGGCACTTTCAGTTTTTCTTAAGTTTTCAAATGCCCTAAAAATGGCGGTTACACTTAAGAAATCAAGTGTAACCGCCGTAGCTGTCGGCATTTGATTGTGTTTTTTTATCAATTTTTGCAGAAAACTTAAAATAAATTGAATTTAAGGAAAGATAGAAAATCAATCTAAACTTAAAATACATAAAAAATTAGGTTAAATTTAAGGTTCAGTTTTCAATACAAACGACATAGAGAATGCCGATAAATAGGGCGGTTACACTTCCTCGATTTTTCATTTGAAAATTAAAAATCGAACAGAAAACTTAAACGAACACTTGCAAAATTAACATACATTTTGATATAATTAAGGAAAACAAGGAGCTGTAACATGAAAAAATATCGTAGTCTTATTAAACACCCTACAAATCTGGTAAACGTCATCTGTAACGCATATAATATATCTAGGAAAGAGCTTGCTGCTGAACTAGACTATGGGCGTGATACTATCGCAGGTTGGGCTTGCGAGGAGGGTAAAAGACATATCACAAAGAGCGCAAAAAATCATTTGAGGCTCTATATGAAATGCAGAGAGCTTGAAAGAGAGGTAGAGGAGCTACGAGGTAGATATGAACCTTATTTTATATACATAGATGAATTAGTAGCTTTCAAGACGTTAGAACAAGGACTAGATATCCTAGCTGATGATCGCATTCGATATACAACTACGCCTATGCCAAAGAAGCAACATCCATTAATCTTGCAACCCTTAGAAAAGCTTTCCAATACGCATAGAGCAGAGGAAGTATATTTTTGTGGAGAATATCATATCTTAGTAATCCTAGATAAAAAGAAAAAAACTATCCGAACGATGAAATCAGCGAGGAGTTTTATTTAAGTCCTCTTTCCTTTCATAGACACTTCTCTTTCCTTTATCAGACTTTATTTATATATAGAGAGAAACCTAAAAAATATTTCATTTGTTCTTTTTGGATAGTAAGCTTGATTAAGGAAAGAGAACTAAATTGGTAACAATTTTTTGTATATTACATGCACCCTAAATCTATGGAAGGAAAGAGATTAGGATAATATCTCTCTCAATTCATCTATACTAAAAAACCTATTCTGATCTACATCCACAAACCTTTTTATATTAACACGTCCGGCTTTCCAAAGTTCATATCTATCCTTTCCTAAGAGTTGTAAGGCTGTATTAGGATTTGCTCTTAGAAATTGCTCGAATGTGATATTAGGATTGACGCTTTCCCCTCCATTATCTCCTACCGCTGCTCTTACATTATTTAAGTAAGTTGAATTATACACTCGAATAATAATGCTTCTACAATTAAAATGTCGCGGAGGTATTTCGGGTATTTTTTCTCTTGAAGCGTATTTTTCTTTTTCATAAAACTTGTCGTTCATGTAAATACAGATAGGCGTAGTTCGTCCGTCAAGCGTAGCTAAAGACTTCCAACCCAAAAAATTGGCTGTCTTAACTAGCTCTTTATCATATTCATTCGACACTTTTTCTCTTAAGACTTTCTGATACGTTCTAATAGCCGTCCTGATATTAGCTTTACTTTGTCTTTCCTGCATAGCGAATATTGAGCTTTCATATTTTGGGATGCTTCTGTTTTGTGCCATGTTTGAAGCTAGGGTAGTCTTTATAGCATTTTTTAGCCTTGTGTTTGAAGCTCCAAAGAGTTGTGAAAAGGTATATCCAAATATCTTGTCGTTCTTTTCGTTAAAAACCTCATCCATGATATTTGTTGCCAATGTTACCCCTAAGTTTCTACTCTCGATTTCTGAAAACAAATATAGAGTGCTTGCTATTTCCTTTACCGCATTATTATAAGTCTGCTCGTAAAGTTTGTCTACTAAATGAAAGCTCTCTATCAACAAGCCTTTTAATCTATCTCTTTCTATTAGATTGTTCGAGGACAAAATATATCTATCATAAAGGTCTTTCAATAGTTTAGATATTGTGCTATCAAAATCCTCAATAGACATATACCTAAACTTTTGAAAAAAGATTTCATTCCTTATTTGATAATAACTATCGTTCATCTTATTATATTCCCGTGCTTATTGTATTCAAATCGTCATTAGCTATCTTATCTCTTTCCGCCTCATAGTCCTTGATGTCAATTATTTCGCCTTTTACTAGAGTATTCCAAAGAGTATCAGTGCTGATGAGGTTTCTACTCCTTAAATCTATCAGGGTAGAAATATGGTCTTTGCTTAATAATCTTGAATTAAAATCTTTATTTAGGTCTAGTTTGTATTTTATATCAATGTTTGTAAAGTCAGAAAAGGTTTGGAAGCACTTCCTGAAGCAATCCTCTAAAGAATGAACGATCTCGATTAGGAATAGCCCTGACTGATTGTCCGCTATCTCTGCTTCGGTAGCTGTATTGAAGCTGGCTTTCGACAATATAGAAAAGGAAAGACCCTCCATTTTATCCTCAAGGTCTTTGAGATTTGCCCTAAGCTCTTGCATACAACCTGCGTCTACTTGGCTCCATTGAAAACCCTGTGTCGTCTTGTCTTTGAACGAAAGTGCGGTAGAAACGCCGATTGACACTCCTTTTTTGCTTAAAACTTCATTCTCGTCAAATTCATTTTCCGTGAAAATCAGAGGAACGGGAACGCATGCAAGAGTTTTAATGTTGTCGTAGTTCGATGTTTCATTGAAATGTTTGATATTCAAATATGCTAAATCAAGGAAAGGGATTTCACTTGTATATAGACCGGTTTTTTCTGCGTATATCGGGTAAAGAGGTATGTAACCCAAATCATTGTGTATTTTGTAGTTTTCTTTATATCCTGCTCCATTTCTTTCATATACCGCAATCTCATCTGGTTTTAAAACAATGAACCTATCCACATTCTTATATGCAAAATCATCTGTGTATTTCTTGTAGCTTTCCTTTATTACCGCTTGCGTGAGGATGTTGTTGCCCCCTATATTTTCAGTTTTTATGGATAGCACTTGTGTAGCCTTAACATTTTTCAAAAAAACTCTCTGTTCGTATTTTTTATCCATACTTTCAGGAGCCGTAGTAGCGTCAGCCCAAATCCACGAAATGCCGTCAATCAAGACATTCTTAGTTACAAGTTTCAGAAAGCTATTTAACGATGACCCTTGATTGTCTATGTTAGTTTCAAGATACCTCATCTTTTCAGTTTCTATCGTGAATATAGCTGATTTCCTTATTAAGATAGATGTAAGGTTATTTACAGTCTTTTTGAAGTAGTTATATAGATAAGCGCTCTGAAGCCGTCTTACGAAGTTGTCTTGAGTTTCGAGCTGAAACTTTGTCAGGTATTCTCCCGTTCCTTTTATAGCTTCACTGCCGGTGTAAAGGTCGTTCACTATTTTTAGACTTTTCATAAAGTTTCTTTGTTCCAAAGATTGAAACTCGATATTGGCTATACCCATTTTTCTTTCCTTTTTGTTTTTTTTGTTAGCTTATTTACGTTATAATACCTATATTATATCATAAAAAGGAGTATAAAAATGAATAAAGACATAAGGGATATTATTAGTATTACCTTGAAGCTTGAGGGCGGACTTTCGGACAATGAGAATGACAAAGGCGGTCTTACGAAGTTTGGAATTAGTCAGTCATCTTACCCAAACCTAAATATAAGAGATTTGACCTTGGAGCAAGCTTATACTATATATGAAAGAGATTTTTACAATAAAAACAAAATTTTTGAAATAAACTCTTTTGCTATGAGAGCTTTCCTTTTTGACACATCAGTTCATAGTGGGCCGGTCGCTGCAAATAAGATTTTGCAATCCGCCTACAATCATTATAGAGGGAAAGACATACTTGCCGTAGACGGAGTGCTTGGATATGGCACTATCTCATCTATCAATGCGGTAAGGAGCAAAGATGATGTCTATGATTTGTTTTTCAGTGCTTGTATCGTTCGTGCAATGTTTTTGAAAGGCGTAAGCCTTAATGGAAATAACAAGGTATTTTTAAGCGGCTGGACTAACCGCCTAATCAAGCTTCGTAGATTAGTTTTTGCCGCTATTGACAGCCAAGAATAATTGCCTCCTAATAGGATAAAGTTTGTGTATGAAATATCCCAAAGCGTCCGGTAAGTGATCTTTCCCGGACGTTTTGTCCGGCATTCCGTTCCGATACGCTTGTTGCTCCAAACATTCGCAAAGTTCTTTACACTTGTCAGTATTCACATACAACCTAGACACTCCCTCGCCATTCTTGAATAGAGAATTGACCGCCAATATCCTATCTTTTATGCTAGGATTTGTATTTCCGACAGAAACTTCAAAACCCGCTTTCCTTAACAGATATATATCACTTTCACTCGCATTTACGGTCTTTCGTTGATTTCCGGCGGCGTCAGGATATACTCTTATTTTGTAGTCTGGGTATCTTTCTTTGAGTATTCTAATCATATCATTTGTATCAAAGGCATTTGCTATCTCATCAAGGATATACACTTCATCATCATTTTTGTTATGCACTCCTATTGTGGCACTCATCTTTCCAACGTTGAAATCCATTCCAACATGGAGCAGCTTCTCCATACCGCTTATAGTTTGGAAAACCGAAGCAATATCCATATTAATTTTGTTTATATGCCTATTAAAATTGTAGTAAACGACATCATTTTCGAGATTGACGTAGTATCCCTCAATATAAGCTTTTTGCAAATTTTCAGGGTATTGCTTCAATAAATCTAAGACATAAGACTGATCTATGAATATGTTTTCTGAAGTATTTCCACGAAAGGTTTGAAACTTCTCTTTCTGCCTTTCCGGTATATTTTCGAATGTGTCATAACAAAACCCAAAACCCTCTGGAGTGGTAGTTACAAAACCGCTGTTGTGCGTGTCAATGTCAAATTGAGTTTCGTTTTCAGAGAAGTTTTTGTCTTTCCTTACTTCAAGCTCTTTCTTAATATCTACAATCCTTTTACTTTGTCTGTTCCTTGCCACAATCTTTTTCCAGCATAAACTAGCCTTATCTTTCGGGAGCGTATCAAGCTCGTCTATCCAAAAATCGGAGTGTTCGTATCCTATTATTTTGTCAGGAACCTCAAGACTTCTGAATATTATTTGCGAATTTAATTCAGGAATAGTTAAAGTTTTATCACTTTTATTCAACTTATATCCTATTCCCATTTTCTCAAGAAAGGCTTCAAAACGTCCAAATAAAATGGTCTTTATTAAGTCATACGTTGGCTCATACACTCCGAATGTGTATATCCCTAATTTGTTCTCTCTGAATACCTTTCCATATTTGAAACAAAACTTCATACAGCGTAATAGTCCGCTTTCCGTCTTTCCGCTTCCAAAGCCTCCTAAAAATAGAGAGTATTGAGCTTTGCTTTCAAGAAACCTCTGTTGATAGCCCAATACTTGAATGTTTGCTCTTACTCTCATTTTATTTCTTGAAAGTTCAATTCATCTACTACTACGCTTTTTTGTGAAGCAACATCGTCTGTATACCCTCTATGTTTGCATTTTGTTCTCAAGAAAAACATTTGTGCCGATACGCTCTTGTTCTCAACGCAATTCTCAAGGAAAGACCTCTCGACCTCATCAAAAAGCTCCTCATCTATTTCAATTTTTAACTCCTCTAACAAAGGGTTTTTCTTGATAGAACGGGTATACCAGCTTCGAGGCTCCCCGATGATTTCGCATGCACGGGTTATGTTTGATCTGTTCCTGCGAAGTGAATAGAGAAAATACATTTCCTTGTCTGAAAGCTGACCTTGATACTCTTTGAACTCGCTCTTTGCTTGCTTCATATTTTGAGTTTTCTCTATGAAGCGAAGTTTTTGAACGTTCTTAAGCTCCATAGCTCTTTTTTTTACTTTTTCAGGGTCAGGAAGTTTTTCAGTTTTTTCTATTTTTTTATTACTCATTATTTTACCTCTCTTTGATTGTATTTTTCAATCTCTGATTTTATGAAAGTTAATCTATCTCTTAATGTGATGTTTTCAGACAAAATATCCTTGATATATTGTTTTACCTTTGCTGTATCTTGATTAGATTTGATTTTTGGAAAAGCTGTAATAGGCACGTAAAATACATCAGGGTTTATGTAGAACTCGTCTTTTACGACTTTTGTTTGAGTTTCTACTTGAAATGGCTTACTCGCACAGCCTGAAAGGATTAATAGTGCGGTAAGGAAAGGAAAGAGAACTTTCATTTCAAGCCCCTTTCTAAATCCTTGAAAAATGCAGAAAAGTCGCAATCATTAGTTACCTCAACCTTTTGGATTTTTTCTACTTTCTTTTCAGTTTTTTGTCTTTCCAAAGAGAATATCACTTGTTGTGATTTTAGAAAAGAAAACCTATCCTCCATATACTTCTCATACTTAGCTCTATCCTCTTGCATTTGCTCTACCGCAGTCTTGAGATTGCTGTTTGCCGCAGAGAGTTCTTTTATTTTTTCGCCCCTTTTAAAGTAGTCAGTTACGACAAAAAAAACTAAGCCCGTAAATAGAAAAATAGGGATAAACTTTAGATAATTCATCTTTTCACACCTTATTTAACCTTTCTTTTAGTTTTCATATTATATCATACTTTCACTGAAGCCAAAGTAGCTTCAGAAAAGTAAAAAACGGGTCGTTCCCTTAGTCAACGTTCCAAAGATATAGAGAGCAAGTTTTATTTTTTTTTGTTCGCTTTCTATGAAAGCTACGTAAAAACATTACTTCGTGGCTTTCCCTCTCTTATTCTTATATAAAGAAATTCTGTATATTCCATTTAGGATATTTTTCCTATCATATATAACCCCTTTGTTTTTTGCCAAAGTGTTTCCTGCTCCATTCAGATCAGCATGTAGTTCTATGCCGGTGTCAGATATGAATAAATCCCTTTGAACTCTGCGAGCTTTATTTGCGTTAAACTCATTTACTTCCTCATAATCAAGGAAAGAACAAGAGCTGGTATAGCTCTCATCAACGAAATTGACTTTTATTCCATATATCTTTGAATAATCTGTTATTTTATGCCGTAGATAATAAAAAGGCATAACGTGAAAGTCATAGCTTGCGAAGTGTCTTTTCTTTACGCCAAAGAAATCGCCTATAAAAACCTCTTTCACGTTTTCGTAAGCTAAATAGTCGAAAAGACGTTTTGTGGCAAAGGTGCAGGCTTCTTTAACAACTCGCTTGTGCTTTACAAAAACTTCTTGCCACGCTTTTGGATTGTCTTTTTTTAAGGATAATCTTTTCCACTTTAATATAGCATTCCTTTCCTTTATGAAGTCGCCTTCAATAACCAAATTCTTATATTTTGGATTTGGAGTATCAACGTATGCTGCAAAAATAGCGTCCATTCCCATATCTACTGCGGCATGGTATATTCGTTGATTAGGCTTTGAAATTATCTCTTTATAGTATTCAACTACGAGATAGTAGCCCTCTTTTGAAGTGTGAAAACGAATACATTTTATAGACTGGATATATTGAAAGTTGCTTGATAAAGGAAAGACAACTTCCCCTAGATTTCCGAGAAGCATTTTGATTTGATTGTTTTCTATTTTGAAATGTGAGCTTGGGAAATATACAAAAAACTCTGATGTCGGGGTTCGGAACGTAGGTTTTTGGAAAGCTCCTTTTGACTTAAGATGATTTTGTATGTTGATATTGAAGTTCATTTGAATAGAATTGCAAATAACGTTTCCTAATTGGGTTTCTATTGTAGAGAAAGCGGTGTCTTTATACACCGCTTTGTTATATTTTTTTCTTGAAAGAGAGAAAAACTTTTTGATTTTGTTTTTGTATGGAAAGAGGTCTTTTTCTTTCAAGTTCTGTCTAAAATGGAACACTCTCATCATTTTCTAAGTCATCCTCATATATTTTTTTAGAAAGCTCAAATTGATTTTCAAGTCTGACAGCAAGTTTTACATCTCGAACCCTTTTTGTTTTGCCCCCGAACTTTGATATTCTAGGTTCGCCGAACATAGATGAAAAAACTTTGCCAAGCGTTGAGGTATCGGCATTATCAGACACAAGCATGGTGTATAAAAAGATAAGCGAGCTGTTTGTGATTTGTAAAAGTTCAAGCTCTCTTTGAAACTCTTTAAATCTATCTTTCCAAGTTTTCATATACTCTCTGAATGTAGGGCTGAATGAAAATCTATTTCTATCATCTGTGCCGTTCTTGTCATTTTCCTCATATATTTCGTAGAGTTCAATTCTTTCCTCTATTTTTTGTTTAAGTTCTTTGATACGGAGTGTCTTTATAAATGTTTCAATAAGGTATAGGTTGTTGTTCGTAGATGACTGAATTTGTGATTTTGTATCGGTCATAATTGGGCGGTTTGCTTTCTCTGCGTCATAGTCATAGCGAGCAAGGAAGTAACAAAATTTTGGAAGCTCAATTTGAAGTCTTTTTACAAAAGTGTCCATGTCTATGTCGAACTTATCCCTTACCGCAACATTGAGCGGTAGGTTCTGTGAGAACACTGAAAAACGTCTATCAGTTACGCTTATTTTTACAGAGTTTTTGTAGTTCTGCGATAGGAATACAAGGAAGCAATTCTTTATAGCGTATTCTTTTACACCCTTGTTGTTGATGACTAAAGTATTATCCGTAATTATACTTTTGAGCTGTTGTGTAGCACTATCTTGAGCGTGGAAGTCGCTTGAAAACTCATTGAAATTGACGATAAGTTTGTTCTCTAACATAGAGTTAAACTCTCGTTTTAACATACTTGCAAGGATATTCGCAGTATATTCATAGCCAAAGATCGGGGCAAGCACGTTGTCGATGAGAATTCCCTTTCCTGCGCCCTCAATGCCTGAAAACATTATGGCTGTTCTGATTTTTTGCCTTGTGTGAATAAATGTTGCGATATAGTTGATGAAATATGCAACATACTCATCATTATATTCCAATAAGTTTGATAATAAAAGGTAAGTGTAAGGACATTTTTGTCTTAGTCCGAAAAGGTCGCTTCCTCCTTTTTTCTCCTTATTTGCAATATCATAAATTAAACCGAGTTTTGTCTTTCCTATATCAAAGTCGTTGATAAAGCCGGCACTTCTGTCAGTATCGTCTTTCCAAGAATATTCAAGCCTATCAAAATCAAAAACAAGATTGATGTTTTTGATATATTTGAGAAGTTTTGTAGATTTTTTAACATCCTCGCCATTTTTGATTAGGACTTCTGAAATCTTTTTGTCAGCACCTTGAGCTGTAAGCTCTTTCCTTTTTTTTGACGCTTTGTCAATCAGAATATATCTTTCCCTGACGAGGTCAAAATATATGTTGAGGTTTGCGTCCAAAATGCCGTTTTGTAGGTTTGCTTGAAATGTTTCAAGGAACGGGATTTCTTGTGTTTTTTCTTGAGAATTGTTGTTCTCGACTTTTTCATTTTTCATTGTCAGCTCCTTTGTTGAATTGGAAGTACTATAGCAAATTATTTTTTAAACCTAGCTGAATTTTCTAATGAACCTATGTTATTTTTACATAGGTTCATTTACTTTTCAATTTCCTATCTCTTTCAACACAAGGAACGAGATAGCCGAAATCACGGACGTTATGAGAAGCCCGACAAGAGTTGTCGTAATCCAAAAAGAAATTCTTTGGTTCGTGCGTTTTATCTCTGAAACGTCGCTAAAAATGCTATTAATTTTTGTATCGTGTTCCTGCATTCTTTTTGGGAGTTCAAGAACTGCTGAAATATTTTTTTCCATAGTTTCAATTCTAGCTTCGTGTTTGATTTGCTGTTTTGAAATCTCTACTATGCCTTTTATCGCACCTTGAATGTCATCTACTTTCTCTTTGAGATAATCCATGTCTTTTGATAAAGATGTAAATTGATCGTTATTCTCCTCTTTTTTTCTATTGAATGCCATCGAACACTCCTTTTTCGATAGGCATTTCAGGAAGTGCGGTAGCTGAAATATCGTCATCATTTTTGTAGATTTCCATTAGTTTTTTTCTGAAGTTTTTTATCGCTTTTAAAAAGTCTGCGTCATAAAAAAGTGAAGCGTCAGACATCATATATTTGTTTGTGCTTTCAATCATCATCTTGATTTTTTCTCTTACTGCTCTTTCATCACGTTCTTTTTTGATTTCTGTATTTTCTACGGCAAGTCCATTTTCTAGGGTATATACCTTTCCATTTTCCATTTCAAAAAATATCTCTATATAGTTGTCGTCATTTGCCAAAACCTCATCGACATCTATTCCCGGAGCAAAAGTTGCTTGATATAGGATATTTCTGTCGTTCCTATCGATATATGCAAAATATCTTTTATCCATATCTCTTTCCTTTTTAATTTTTATTTTATAATAAGAATTATAGCATAAAACTCTCAAATTTCTGTGATAGAGTTCGCGTAAATAATCATAGAAATTGTTAAATGCTCTTTGAACTTTGACTTGTCAATACGCGTGTTAAAATTCGTCATAACTTGAAAGACAGAAATGTTTATTCCAGTTCCGCTTGAAGCCGGACAAAAAGCCTTGAAATATGCCGTAGATTGAGAAAGTTCCGGGATTTCCGGAACGGCAAGGATAGGCATACAGAAAGTATCGCCTATGTTCTTTTGGAATGTAATATAAAGTGTCATATAGTATTTATCGACGGCTACGGCTTTGATGTTGAATGATTTTATGATATTTCCGTTCGTATCGCAAACTAGAGCCGCCTTTACCTTTCCTATATTTGAGGCGAAAGGAATAGATTGAGCTTGCCAAAAGATAGGAAACTTCAATGGGTCTTTCCCTATATTGTATTCTCGTGCAATGTAGAGGGAGCCGTTGAAGCTGATTATATCGCCCTTTTCATAGATTTGAGTAGCCAGCCATTTTTTCCCAAAGCTTTTTATGCTTTGTGAGATAGTAGCTTGAAAAGATTTTATTCCTCCGTTCTTATACTTGTCATTTGCACGGAGATACCTTGTTAAATCATCGGTCTTTTTTGTTATTATCTTACTTACGTCATACTGAAGCATAGCTTTCCCTTTCCTTATTGATTTTGCGTAACAATAGCTATTTGAAAAAGTCCCTCTTGTCTAGCTGAAAGGAGGGGAAGTTTAAAAAGAAAATACTCTTTCGTTTTTTGTATCACGTTTATGAATGATACAACTGAAACGGACTTTTGAAAGAGAGATTGTCCGTAAAAGCACGGGTCAGAAATCATTATCAGATAGTTTGTGTCTATGATACCGGCATTTGACGATATGACGACTTTGTAGATACCGTCTGTAGCTCCTCCATAAATCAATGCGTCTATGTTCCAAGCCGAAACTATTTTGAGCTTTGAGAGGTTTATCGCTCCTGAACCGCCGACACTTCTATTAAATGTCGCTAATGCGGTAACATAGAATTGTCCTCTTTCCAACGCTTCAGATACGACCGGCTTCCAAAAATCAGGAGTAGAACTAGGACTTTTTCCAAGATTATTATTCTGCTTTGAGATATAAAGCGTAATTCCAAAGGTAACAATATCGCCTATCATGTATGTGATTGTGCTATCCCAAAGTCGTCCGGTCTTTTGAGGGTATCTATCAGCCATACCTTTAAGAGTTTCAATATTTTTTTCAGTTTTTGGAAGTTCTGAAAAAAGTATGTCATTAAACTCTACTGATAATTTTTCTAATTTTTCTACAAGTTCGCTCATTTTTAATCCTCCGTTTTCACGAAAATAAAGTTCAGTATCGGCTGATGTTTTGCTGTGGAAAGATTTAATAATATCTTTATCGTGTTATCATTGTTGTAAAAACACCTGCCATAAATAGAATAAAATGAACTAGGCTGATTTTCGTTCGGAATGTTTGCAAGGTTTTCGTCCATATAGATACTTTCATACGAGAAAGCCCACATCAGTTTTTTTCCTGCACCTGCTCTAATAGAATTATCAACGATGATATGGATTTCATCAATTGAGGGGCGAACGATTGAAAGGATGTTCCTAGATGTAACGATTTCATTCGTCAATGTGTCGTAGGAACAAAAAGCGGAAAGACCCGTTCCTTGCATACCGCTTGCACTTTCAATCAACCTCCAGTCCGTTCTATTTGAAAGAGGTTCGCGAGTATTTTTCAAAGCTAGGTATAGTTTCTCGTTATCTGATACGACATCTCCAGCGTCATAGGTATAGTCTGCACTCCATTTCCTAGCATTTTTCAGTGATTTTTCTTTTGCAAACTTCCTATATGACGGAATGATAGCTCCGTCTGAAAGCACTACGTCTTGCGTTTCGTGAGTTGTCAAAAATAAGTCCAAATCGCTAGAAAATTTTTTCAGTTTGTCTAAAGTTTCAGCCGTCATACCTTTTCCTTTTTATATTATAGCTACATCAAAGCTAACTTCGTATCTTGCTCCATTGAAAGATACTTTTGGATTAGATATTATATCACATTTCTTTCTTTCATATTTTCCATTCACATCGAGGTTCATATAAAAATATTTCCTCGCACAATTCAATTCACTAAGCACATATTCAAGGAACTCATTAAACTCGTCTGGGTCTAAAGTTAGGGTAATAGTAGAGGTAGCATTCCCTTGAGTTTTCAACTTGCTTTTTGGGAGCGTATTAAGATCGTCGTTAAAAACGAAACAATCGCTCTCCGTGTATGAATAGTTTTCAACCTGCGGTATGAAAGGAAAGGGGATTTGGCTTACCTCAATCATAATAGCTCCTTTAAGTTCGAGATTAAACGGTCTGTCAATGAATTGAATTTGCTGGACTCGTTTATATCGTCTATTGATACGAGATTATAAAGATTTATTAAAGCTAGACACACTCTCTTTTCCGAAAAATCCGGTTCAACGTTTGCAGAGGTCAAAAGGTTTATATCCTGCAAGTTCCTTTCGATATTTCGCAAAGCTCGTAAAATCCTACTCGCTTCATCATCTTGTTCGCTGTCTTTCTGTATTAGACTTAATTTTACCTGATATATATCCGCCTCTAAAATTGAAGCTCTAGGAGTTTGCTTAATCAAATACTCTTTCTCTCCAAAACCTATATTCAGATCAGCCTTAAAACTTTCCGTTCCATACTTTAGCACTTCTTTAAAAAAACTCGAAAATAAAAACATTTCCTCATTTGTGTATTGCATAACGACTTCAATAGGCGTGAAGCCTGAAAAGAAGTAGTCTTTCTGATACCCTGCGGAAAATTTTGTCAAACTAAATCCTAGAACGACATCAAATTCTGCATTAGTCAGTTTTATAAGTTCTTTTGGCATTATATGTGTCATTCTATATACTCCTGCAAGGAAAGTGTGGACGTAATAGGTTTTTCGGTAGAGAACGAGAGTTCGGAAAGTTCAATGTTCTTGACGATATACGGCTCCACTATCTCTTTCTTATCGCCTATCATTACGACTACCCCGTCAGATACATCCACTTCGCCTATACTTTCCACTATTGAGAAAGAGTTCGTGAATTTTTTTGGATTTACGATTTTTACAATCGGGTATCTTTGGCTTCCGTCTTTTACATTGATTATCTGACAAAAATAATTTTCATTTTCCTTAAAGTCGAATGATTGATTTATCCTTATATTATTGCCGTTTATTTCCGTAACCTCGCAAACGTAGTTTCCGTCTATATATTCTGTAGCTACTCCAACTCTGTCGTTCAATTCAGGAATTATGCCTATAAGAGAAGTTTCGATAGTAGCTGTTTTCACAACCTTTGCCGATTGAAAGTAAAGTTCACGAATAGCTTTCCTTGCCGTGTCCTCATCAGACACGCCGTAGAGCATGACCTCCTCATATTTATCCATTCGCTCAGGAAAATAGTAGTTCGAGTAGACAATTTCGCCTTGTTTCAAATATCTACCCATTAAACCTCTGCTTTCCTCATACCTATCTTTAAGAGCATAGGTAAAGGTTATCTTTGAAGTATTTTTTGACGTAAAAATCATTTTATTGTATGGCTGTGGCTCTTTCTTTTTTATGATAAATTTCGTAAGGAAAGGGTAAAAAAGATAGCCGAAACTTTTCAATACATTTGTTATCTGATCGTAAGCCGTTTCTTGAGTATCAAGGAGTAAAGAGATTTTTTCTTTAAGCTGTCCTCTCATTTCAAGGTATTCAAGCTTCTCATTCATTCCATACCGCTTATTAGTCCAAATATCAGTTATGAAATCGTATAGCGTATCGCCGACATCAGTTCTTTCACAATCTACATTTATTTTAAGCCCGCTTGCAGAGCTTGTTTTTGAGCTTACTTGTAAAAGAAAGGAAGCTGTTGATACTTCACTTAACTTTGAGCTATCTTGAGTAGTATCAAAGCCATACACGGAGCTTATCATCATGTCATCTTGCGTCTGTGGGTCTGTCTTTCCGCCCTTATGCTTACTTCCCATATCATATTCCTTTTCTAATTTCTAAATATACCTATTTTATACCTACCGCTTTTTAGGTTTTGGATATTAAACGTTTGCCTAATAGCGGTCTTATCCTTAAACTCAAATGTATGCTCGATAATTTTTCTAAATCCCGTTTCTCTATCGTCATCATCAATTTCAAGCAATACTATATCTACTGCTACACTAGCGCTTTCAAACTCGCCTTTGGAACTTATAGTATATAATCCACCCGGAAACGTGAGATTAACTACAACCTGATTTATTCTCGTTCCTTTGTCATTTATCGTGTGCCAATATATCCTTGCACCTTTATTAAATTGTAATGAGTTTATGTTTTCACAATGATATGTTATGTAGCCCAAAAAGCTTTCAGGAACTATACTTGAAAAAGAATGTTTAAAATCTCTATGAATGTTTTTGTTATTCTTTGGATTATCTAAAAACGTCCAAAACTTCAACGGCTGTGATTTTGGGTCATTGTCTTTGTAATGATACGTATCTAAGTTAGCATTAGATGTCTTATCTAAATATGTATCATGTATCTTATATTGACCCACTCCCAATGCGGTATGGATGACGACATACTCCTCATTGCCGTGAAAGAAAGAGAATTGAGGAGCTATGAGATTTGGGTATCTCCTTACTCGTCCATACTGAATAGGAAATGGAGCGCCGATATTAGACATAATTTGATTGATATTTGAAGTATAAATACTTCGTCCGGTAGAACTATCCACATTCTTTGGCTTATTCAACTTTTTCATAATTAATGAGATAACTACATTTATCACAATCATAATCAATATCTGTGCTATATATGTATATCTAGGACGCTCGTCTATGGTAATGACATCGCTTTCCTCTAATTCGATGTCATAATTCTTTACCTCGATTAACTCATTATTCACATAAACGTCTGTCTTTCTTTCAAAACCTTGCGGAAAGAGAGTAAGCAGTAAATCAACTAGACGAGAGCCTTGTTCTAAATCCATACATTCTACTCCGCTTTCCTTTCCTATATCAACTGAAAGCGTTTTATAATATACCCTCATTTCTCTCTTTCCTTTCCTATATATCTTAGGACAAGCACCTCATCTACACCCGTAATAAAGGTTAGAACGTCTGTAATACAGACGTTTGAGTTCTCATCTTTTGCATGAATTATATCATATTCATTAAGGAAAAATCCCGTATGCGTGAAAAACCTTGATTTGTCAGCTTTGACTAAAATAATGTCGCCATAGGTAGCTTCTGAAATATCTATAGGAACGAAGTCGTAGTTTAGAATATCTGTTTCTACTTTTTTAGCTCTTAGCCAATTTTCAGAGTTATTAAAAATCTCCTTACAATATTCGTTAAAAGGTTCTGAAAAGAAGCAAACAAGTCCGGAACAATTTACCTTTCCGTCTGTTAGGAAAAAAGCCGTTCTATCGTATTTAAAGGTTAAGGCTTGTTCTACTTTATTCATATTTCAATCCCGGTAAGTTATCAAGCGTCATCTTAAGTGCCGGCGTTTTTGTTTGAACTGAAAGAAGCAAGCTTCCTTTTAGGACAATAGATGTTCCGTCTATCATTCCTTGAACTATCTCGAACTTGAATGGAGCCTGAATTGCAGGATAATCTCTGTTTTCTAAAATATAAAAACGATAGAGCAAAGTTATCTTGTCCGATGAGGTTCTTAATATTTTATCTAGGAGTGAAATATGCTCGAAGTTCATAATCGGAAAAGCTATCTGAATGTCAAGGTTCGCATTGTCTTCATACTTCGGGATTTTTACAAGAAAGACAGAGGGTTGAAAGACCCTCGTAAGATTATTTTCTAGCTTTAATTCTAGCGGATTTGGATGTTTAGCGACAAATATATCGTTCTCTAACATTGGGTGTGAAAATTGAAGCGTTTCAATTAAAGTTTCTCTTGATTTTCCCGAAAACATATCTTGTAATTCTTTATTTAACATTAGATTTTCTCCATTCTATACATTCCTGACATCACTTTCTGCGTATCACTACGTCCGTTCATAAACCTATCGGCAAGCTGTTTGTCGATTATATCAATGTTTACATTGCCGTTTTGATCTTGGCTTCCAATAGCGGTAGCGGATGATGAATTGTTGTTAATTATTACATTCACTGCTGTTCCTCCCATACCGCTTGCATGAACGCCGAGCTTTCCATTTTTTCTAGTTAGAGGCATTATGGCTTCAGCTCCTGCTTCGCCCATAACTCCAAGTCCTTGAGTAGTATTGAAATATGTCGGACTGCTAACAATTCCTCCGGTAGCAAATGCTCTGACCGGGATTAGTCGTCCATTTTCAAAAACTCCTCCGTTCGCATAGCTCCCCCCAACTGCATTTCCATATCCAAAATAGCTCATAGTAGATTGAATTGTTTTCATAACAATCATTTGAGTTATAACCTGCTGAATGCTTTGCAAAATGCCCGTTAAGGTGTTTCTTGCAAGGTCTTTGAAGTTCAAAAAACCCTCTGACGCACTATCAAAAAAGGTATTGAATGCCGATGTAAGCGCGTCTTGCACTCCAAACATCACTTCACGACTTTTTGCCGCATAGTCAGCCATTTCCTTATTTACCTCAAGCATATACTGCTCGAAACCTGCCTGCAAGTCTAAACGTTCATTTAGACGAGCTTCAGCCATTTCTTTATAAGACTTATCTAACTCTTTCGCTTTTATGGCTTCAAGTTCTTGCTGTTGTTGAATAGTATAGTTCTTTTCAATAATCTCGTCTTTGTATATAGCCATTTGATTTTGTTTGGCTTCGCTATATTGTCCGGTCTTTTCAAAATACTCAATCTGATAAGACTTTTGCTGATTTATATAATCTCTATATTGCTTTTGAAGCTCTTTCTGCTTTACCGCTACAAGGTCAGATTTTTCCGAGCTAGAAAGGCTTTTTTCGGAAAGCTCTTTCTTGTAGAGTTGTATCTCAATGGCTGCCGCCTCTTGATACATTTTCATCTGTTGATAGTAGTAGAGCTTGTCTTTTAACACATCCTCGTGGCTTTTATACTTATCCATAGACCCGATAATAGTATTCGGGATAGCCATTTGCTTATTATGGCGTTCTTGTCGCCTTTGTTCATCTTTAGCTTTTCTCGTTCGTTCCTCTGTTTCTTTTAACTCTTGCTTTGCTTTTTTGGCGGCTTCATCATTTCCTGAAAGGACTTTGAACCTATCTCCCATAGCAGCAAGTTTTTGAGTGAACTGATAGACTACGTCTTCTGACATATCAGAAAATTCATCTCTCATTTCTATAGCTTTTTTCTTATATATTTCTATCTTTTTCAAAGCTACATCTGTGCTTTCGGAATAACTATTTATAGTGTTATCAATAAACGAACTTCCTCCAAAAGTTTCTGAAATCTTATCGAGGAAACGCATATTGTCGAGCATTCCTTGCATAAGCTTGTTCCACTTAACGTGCACTTCGTTTATTGTTACAAGGATATATTCTACTACGCTTACCATATACACTTTTATTTTTGTGTAAAGCTCTTTTATTTTAAGCGGGATTTGTAAGATAACGCCGGCGGCATACATTGCTTCATTAGTGAGGTTCTGAATTTCCTTATATAATAG
>ERZ773067.422-NODE-422-length-26089-cov-11.413152_pt1 | contig 26089 bp, 20 predicted proteins | sample MGYA00580622_ERZ773067 | MGnify/ENA primary metagenome ERZ773067 (study PRJEB29015, sample SAMEA2737998) | human oral metagenome | biome: human oral; feature: human-associated habitat; material: dental | place: China | collected 2113 ...
ACCCGTTGTTACGCTTCAGGTCGTTAGCCATCTGCGTGGGGTTGATCGTGATCGCGGTGTAGAAGTAGGTAAAGAGCAGGATCAGGATCGCGAAGACGACATTGTACCATACGCCAGTATTGTCCGAGAATGCACGGACGAAGGCGCTGGGGCTGTCGCCCTGAGCGAAGGAGATCAGCGAGATCGGGAGCATCATGATCGTCTGCGCGAAGATGATCGGCATGACGTTGGCGGCATTGACCTTCAGTGGGATGTACTGACGGGCACCACCATACTGCTTATTGCCCACTACGCGCTTGGCATACTGGACAGGCACACGACGCGTCCCCTGCACCAGCAGGATAGCACCAGCCATCACCGCGAGGAGGAAGACGATCTCGAGGAGGAACCACACGATCCCCCCAGAGTGGAGGGAGGTACGTACGCCCCACTCCGTCAGCACGGCGGCTGGGAGGCGGGCGATGATCCCGACCATGATGATCAGGGATACCCCGTTGCCGAGGCCCTTATCCGTGATGCGCTCACCCAGCCAGAGGACGAACATACTACCGGCCGCCATGACGACGATCGCATAGATGTCGAACCACAGCCCGCTAGGCAGCGTACCCCCAGCGGCCTGCAGCTGCTTGCCTAGGTTCACTAGGTAGACTGAGCCCTGGAGGATCAGCAGGAGCACCGTTAGATAGCGTGTCCACTGGTCGATCTTGCGGCGACCACTCTCACCCTCCTGCTGTAGCTTCTGAATCGAAGGCACAACGATAGCTGCGAGCTGCATCACGATCGAAGCCGAGATATAAGGCATGATCCCCAGCGCAAAGATTGATGCGTTGGAGAAGGCCCCCCCGGAGAACATGTCCAGCAGCGCCATCAGCCCCTCGCGGGTCTGAGACTGGAGAGCTGTCAGGTGGTTCGGATCAATCCCTGGAATGACGATGTACGATCCCAGGCGATAGATCAGGACGAAAAACAAGGTGGTGAGGATCCGCTGACGCAGTTCCTCAACCTTCCATATGTTCTTCAGTGTCTCGATTAAGCGCATGAGCTACTAGAGTTTTACAGCGCTACCTCCCTGTGCGATGATAGCAGCCTCAGCTGCCTTGGAGAAGGCATTGGCCTCTACCTCGAGCTTTACGCTGAGCGTGCCGTTACCGAGGATCTTCACGAGGTCATTCTTGCCGACGAGGCCAGCCTCTACGAGCTCGGTCTTGGAGATACGGCTCAGCCCCTTAGCTTCGGCCAGGGCCTGCAGCGTAGCGAGGTTGACAGGCGCGTATTCTACACGGTTGATGTTCTTGAAGCCGAACTTAGGCAGGCGACGCTGGATAGGCATCTGGCCACCCTCGAAGCCGATCTTCTTGGAGTAGCCCGAGCGGCTCTTAGCACCCTTATGACCACGCGTAGAGGTACCCCCGAGACCAGAACCTGGACCACGACCGATGCGCTTACGCGTCTTTACAGAGCCCGCGGCGGGCTTCAAACTTGACAAATCCATCTTTGCTTTCTGTCTTTTATAGGGTGATTACTCTACGATGCGGACGAGGTGCTTTACCTTCTCGACCATACCACGGATCTGTGGCGTGTCGTTGTGCTCAACGACCTGGTTGAGCTTCTTAAGCCCGAGGGCCTGGAGCGTGAGCTTCTGGTCCTTGGGGCTCTTGATCTTGCTGCGTACTTGCTGGATCTTTATCTGTGCCATTGTACTAATTCTGTCTTGTGGTGAGCACTTACTAGCCCTTGAATACCTTCTCTACAGAGATACCACGATGGCGAGCGACGGTCAGCGGCGAGCGCATCTCCGTCAGTGCCTGGATCGTAGCCTTGACGAGGTTGTGAGGATTGGACGAGCCCTTGCTCTTAGCCAGGACGTCCGTCACACCGACGCTCTCGAGGACGGCGCGCATAGCACCCCCAGCCTTAACCCCCGTACCGGCAGAAGCGGGCTTGAGGAAGACGCGAGCGCCACCGAAGGAAGCAGTCTGCTCGTGAGGGATCGTGCCCTTGTGCAGGGGGATGGAGACGAGGTTCTTGCGAGCAGCGTCGTTACCCTTCTGGATAGCAGCGCTCACTTCGCCTGCCTTACCCAGGCCGAAGCCGATGCGGCCCTCACCGTCACCTACGACGACGATAGCAGCGAAGGTGAAGGTGCGGCCCCCCTTGGTGACCTTGGTCACGCGGTTGATCGCCACCAGGCGGTCTACGAGCTTATCCTTCTGCTCGGTCTCTCTATTCTTAGTGCGATTATCTGACATTGCGATAGACAGTATTAAAAGTTAAGCCCTGCAGCACGTGCTGCTTCTGCTAGCTCCTTCACGCGACCGTGGTAGAGGTAGCCGTTACGATCGAATACTACGGTGGACACCCCAGCAGCCTGAGCAGCCTTAGCTACCTCAGTACCTACGAGGGCGGCGATCTCCTTCTTCGTGCCCTGAGCATCGAGCTTGAGCGAAGAGGCGCTAGCAAGCGTTACCCCTGCTACGTCATCGATCACCTGAGCATAGATCTGCTTATTGCTTCGGAATACCGTCAGGCGAGGACGCTCTGCCGTACCGCTGATCTTGGCACGTACACGCGTCTTGATCTTCTTTCTTCTAGTTTCTTTCTGTGGCATGATTGCTTATACGTGTTTTAGCGGTTTACTTACCTGCGCTCTTACCCGACTTGCGACGGACGACTTCGCCCTCGAAGCGGATACCCTTACCCTTGTAAGGCTCAGGCATGCGGAAGGAGCGGATCTTGGAGCACACCTGACCGAGCAGCTGCTTGTCTGCGCTGGAGAGGATGATCAGAGGGTTCTTGTTACGCTCCGACTTCGTCTCTACGGTGATTTCCTTAGGCAGCTGGAGGAAGATGTTGTGCGTGAAGCCCAGCGAGAGCTCGAGGAGCTGACCCTGGTTGGATGCACGATAACCGACACCTACGAGCTCGAGCGTCTTAGAGAAGCCTTCGCTGACGCCTACCACCATGTTGTGGATCAGGGCACGATAGAGACCGTGCAGCGAGCGCTCTTGGCGCTCGTCGCTCTGACGGCTGACGACGACCTGACCTTCTTCTACCGCTACTGCGATACGAGCGTCTACAGCCTGGCTGAGTTCGCCCTTAGCCCCCTTGACAGTGACTACACCATCCTTTACCGTGACGGTCACACCTGCGGGGATGCTCACTGGGAGCTTACCTATTCTTGACATAGTTTGCTTAGCCTCCTTGCTTTAGTAGATGTAACATAGTACCTCACCGCCCACCTTGAGCTGCGAAGCTTCCTTGTCGGTCATGACACCCTTCGAAGTAGAGAGGATAGCGATACCGAGACCATTGAGTACGCGGGGCATCTCACGATAGCCGACATACTTACGGAGACCTGGGCGAGAGACGCGCTTCAGAGCCTTCAGGGCATTGATCTTGCCGCTGCGGTCATACTTGAGCGCCACCTTGATGCTGCCCTGGGGACCATCCTCGACGAACTTGAAGTTCAGGATGTAGCCCTTGTCGAAAAGGATCTTCGTGATCTCTTTCTTTAGATTAGACGCGGGGATCTCGACCACACGGTGACCGGCCTTCACTGCATTACGCAGGCGCGTCAGGTAATCTGCAATAGGATCTGTCATTCAGATTGAGAATTAAATTGATCCGGACTGTCCGGACAATATTTAAACATGATTACTTGCTTGCCTTTCCCTGCCACCGACCCTCACCCGAGGATACATGTGCGCATGAAAAAGCACACAAAAGTACAAACAATTATCGAGATACGCAACTACCACAGACAGACGGCAATCATATCAACTCGGCGCAATACGGAGACCAAGCTCCCAAGCCCCCTCCCCTAGCCTCAAAATACCCCTCAGAGAACACCCACAGCACCCTCTCCAGCCGCAAAAAGCATCCTCTAGGCCGCCCATCGCGATGACGGGCGACCTAGAGGAGGGCCAAAAGAACGATCGGCTGGCGATCTCGAGGACCACCAGCCGATCATTAGGGGGCTACGCTGCAGCACTCATCGTGCCGCGGCGCGCAGTCTTGCAGGCTTAGCTTACTTGACTACAGCTTCTACAGCAGCCTTAGCGGAGTCCATAGCAGCGACAGCCGTAGAGTCAACTACTGCCTTAGCAGAGTCAACAGCTGCTACAACTTCCGTAGCAACGCTGTCCATAGCCGTGCTGTCCATAGCGTTAGCTTCGCTGTTACCACCGCAAGAAGCAAGGGTAGCTGCAAGAGCTACGAATGCGAAAGCGAAAAACTTCTTCATCTTCGTTTCTGTTAAATTGGTTATTAATTTGAATTCATCTTGAATAACACAGCAAATATACTGCAAGTTTCTGATCCAGCAAGCGCTAGGACCGAGTCCCCTCGCAGCAGCCGACCTCAGAGCGCTTCTCCAAGGCAGCTTAAACTGCTCCTCACAAAGAGTTTTTAGCTGTGCTATGCAGAGAGGGCGGCACATGACCACCCCCTCTGCGGTGGAGTATAGCGGACTCGAACCGCTCACCTCGACACTGCCAGTGTCGCGCTCTAGCCAGATGAGCTAATACCCCGTATATATAAGCTGTATGGGGCGATCCCCCGTGCCTTTTTCGCTGCAAAGATAAGCATTATTTTATTTACTCGTATCTCGCAGCAAAAAAACTCAGTGCTCGCAGCCCACCGCGCGCCAGCTGGGCGCCGTCGCTAGGCTCCGCGGCTAGCCCAGGGGCCTACCGCTCCCACGCCTCCCCTTCCTCGCCTTACGATCCCGCACATACACGCCTAGCCTCATGGCAAGCCACGTAAGTCCGAAGTAAAAGAGTAGCGCAAACATTACAGCTCATAGCCTAGCAGCCATCACAGCCTAACATAGATCGTCCACCACATATCAATCCAAATGCTCCTCCCGAGGTTAGGGGAAGGTCGTAATAGGTCACGACGGCCTAGCCGATGAGGGCGGGCAGCCTCATGCCTCAGCCTTACCGCAGCCCCAGCCATCATAGCAGCCACCGAACTCCTCGGCTACATCGAGCAAGAGCCAGGTAACTGGATGGATATCCTCGGGGGCGTCTCGGCGAGCGACTCCGACCTGATAGGGCAATTCGTCCTCCGAGTCGAGGACATTGGCCTTGAATACCTCGAAGCCCTCGGCGGCCACCCTGTCGAGGAACTGCTCCGCCGACTCCTTGGAGCTGAAGTAGGCCCAGTGCTCCACGTAGCGCACCTTGCTCACATCGTCGCCCTCGCTGATGAGAGCTCGCAGCACCTTACTATTGGCAATCTCCTGCAGGGAATACTTATCGGGATAGAGTAGGTCCAGATAGCACTCCCACGGCGCGTCTTCGTCTACCCACAGCTGGCTCTTGTAGTCGGGAAACTTCTCGGCCAAGGCCTTTACCAAGGCCTCTTCGATCCCTTCCGCGCTCTTGGCATAGAGGAAGAAATTTACTCTGTTGTCCCGCTTCATGACCCCTGCGTAGATGACATCAAGCGTCTCCATGCACTCATACAGGGCATCCTCCACCTCCCAAAGCGTTGGGTTCTCGTCCTCCGTAGGGAGTCCACGCTCCGTAGGCGTACGATAGTAGACGGCAAACTGAATCCGCTGGGCGTACTCCTCGACGGGGGCAAGCTCGCGCAGAGCCAGGTTGGTACGGATCACCGCAGGCTTGTCATCGACCTCTTGCATATAGAGGCCCCAATTCTGTTCTAGCTCCTTAATGTCAATTCCCATGTTAGCTTCCTCCTTCTTGATTACGTTTAGACTTGATCGCAGCCCCTGAAGCATGGAGGCACAGGGACAAATATAGGCATAAGCCTCAAACTATCCCAAGGGCGTATAAGACAAGACCTTAATTCCCCAGTCCACCCATGCTACTGCCCCCGTCCAGCACGCAGCCCAGCGCTTCGGCCTAGCCCCCGAGTCTCGCCCCAGCTGCGGAGGAGCGCGGCTGAGGGCTATCAGTCAGCTCGCTGAGGGACGTCCATAAAGCAGGTGAGGGCTATCAGTCACGATGCTGACTGATAGCCCTCACGGAGCTCACGCAAGGCTAGCGCCACGCGCCGCCCTTGGTCCCGCTAGAGCGTGAAGGTGAAGATCTGCGTGCTGTAGCGTGAGGGCTTATGCAGCTTCATCAGCTTCGCCGGCCACCACACCTCGGCCATCAGATCCATGACGGCCACCTTACGGTCGAAGTGCGCCCTAGGCACGAGCGCCACGATATCGGCCTCGGAGTCGATGCCGCCCGTGAAGCGCGCCTCCATCTTCCCCAGCGTGTCGTGCATCTTCGTACGCCCCGCCCAGAAGCTGCTCAGCGCGTCGAAGACGACGACGCAGCGACCCGCGAAGTACGTCTCGAGGAGCTGCAGCACGCGCTGGATCTGCTCCCGCGTGAGGTAGGCAAAGACGCCCTCGATGGCCACAAGCACCCAGCAGTGCTCCCCCACCTCGGCTGCCAGCTGCTCCACCCAGCCCGCCTCCAGGAGGTCACAGCCTAGCGCCCGCTCCTCATCCCCGAGGAGCCCACGCCGCAGCGCGATGACCTCGGGGAAGTCTACCGCGTAGTGCGCCGCGCCAAAGGTCTTCGCCGCGATCCGCTGCTCCCGCGTGTCGAGCCCGCAGCCCGCATTGACAAGAACGAAGTCCCGCCCCTCGGCCTCTAGCTGCTGAGCATAGCGCACCAGCTCCGCATCTATATAGCGCGCCCGCTGCAGGCAGCCGTAGTAGCTGGGGCTACGCCGCGGGGCGAACTTCTCCCTATCGTAGCTCACGCGGCGGTAGAGCTCCTCGGCACGGCGATCCCCGAGGATGGGCCGCCGATCGGCAGCATCAATGGCCCGCATCGCCAGCGGGATGATGAGGGTCTCCTGGACGGCACCCAGCCCCTCGATCTTGATCTCTTTCATAGTGGTATCTATAGGTAGCGCTCCCTTGATGGAGCTCAGCTACAAAGCTAGCCCAAGCCTTCGCCTCGAGCAATACCTAGTCGAGGGGATAAGGCATCCCGCTGCTACATATATATACTGAGGGGTACGGCGGCAGGCTACCCATAGCCGAGCGCACCGAGGGAGCAGGCGGGGCGGGCATTTGGAGATTAGGCCGAGAGTATCTACCTTTACCCCAACACAAGGGGGAGGCTTCGCCCTAAGGCACCTCCCGCGCACGAGGAACAAGCATTCAATACTCACTTCCTAAATAGTACGACCTATGATAGAACTAATCGGGACAAACGCAGGCCTCGTCTGGCAGGCCCTAGACAAGCTAGGCAAGATGGATACCAAGGCACTCAAGAAGGCTACCAAGCTGCGCACGGACAAGGAACTCTATGCTGCCCTCGGCTGGCTCGCCAAGGAAGGCAAGCTAAAGTTCGACCAGTCGGGTGACGAGCTGGTCGTAGAGCTCGTCTACTAGCCTCAGCTCCGCAGAGCCTCGCTGCCGCCGTCCCCCGTGACCGCTGCAGCCCCAAACAAAGTACCGCCCCCACCCACGGCAGCAGCCGTAGGTGGGGGCGGTATCCTTTTTGCTTCCCCTCCTGCCGATCGGGCCTCACGTGGCCTGCCTCCCGAGGGAACAGACGCAGCTAGCTTGCCCGCCGTGCTTCGTCCCTACTAAGCGGGCCTCGGCAGAGGATATTCCTCTCTACGCTGAGCAACGTCAGCGAAGGGCAAGCAGGGCTATATGCGAGAGATGACCATACTTGCATACTTGCGCACGCCCGACTCACAGACGTAGCCGTAGGCAGACTGCTCCTCGAGGAGCCTTTGAAGAGAGGCTAGATACTCCATAGATACTTATTGATTAGACTTGATCGCTAGTCCTGCCTAGGGCAGGAGGCCTCACTTATCCTCCCTGCAGTGCGGGTGCACCACGCGCTCCGAGTCCTCCAGCTCGCCCTCTAGCTTGCCACACTGGACTCACGGCACCGAAGGGGAAGGCCTACGCTACAAACGCAGCGCTCCGCCCTACACAAAGATAGCATACTGCTAGCTGTGCGGGCGGAGCAAGGGGAAAAGGAGCTACGAAAGGCGAAGGAGGGAAGGCACGGCGTGAGGCGAAGCCCCTCGCAGGGAGCGCTAGTGCCACTGCAGCATCGCCCCGAGGTAAAGGGCGCGGCGCTGGAGGTAGAGGGGATGGGTGCTGCTGTAGTCGGGGGAGAAGTAGCGCTCACGGACGTTGGCAGTGTCGAGCAGATTGCTCAGCGAAGCATAGAGCGTCAGCATCGAGCGTCCGAGGGACATATAGCGGAAGACCTGCAGGTCGAGGCGCTGATAGTCCGCCCCACGCTCCCAGCTTAGCCCGCACGGCACATAGATACCCGGGGCGAGCTGCTCGGCACCGCTGACCTTGGCCAGATAGGGCCCCCTATGGGCTAGGTAGGCGAGGCTCGCGGTGAAGTAGCGCGGGTGACTCCACTGCAGGTGCAGCTTGGCGAAGTAGCCCCACTCCTGCCGTGTCACTTGCTCCGCCACGAGCGGCGCGCGCTGTCGCCTCAGCGCCGAGAGCGCCAGCCCGTAGCTCCAGCGCGGGCTCAGCATATCCTCCCAGCTGTACTCCAGCCCCCAGCTGGGCAGCTCGCGGCGCTCCCGCTGCCCTAGAGCACCGAGCCTCCAGGAGCTGTCGTAGGGCACATCCTCCTGCCTTAGGTAGACCGAGACCTTCATCTGACGCGCCCCGTGGCGATAGGCGTAGTCGAGGTTGAGCCCCTGCGCTGCGCACAGCAGCCCCTCTGTAGCGTAGAGGGCGGGCGGCACATAGGCGCGATAGACGCCTGCCCCGAGGAGCAGCCGATGACCCAGTGCGGGCTGCAGCTGCAGCATCCCTTGGTAGCTAAGGAAAGGCGCATCCTCCCCACCCATAGGGCGCACGTAGCGCAGCCCTAGCGATAGATCCAGCAGCCCGCCCAGCAGCGGGCGATAGGCATAGAGGTAGGCGTCGAGCGAACCGTAGTGTCCGCGCCCTGCAGCGTCGCGGGCAGGAGCACCCGGGGCGAAGCCGCCTGGGTAGCGAGGCAGCTGTCCAGAGAGCGCGTAATAATGCCCGTCCCAGGCAAGACCACCCTCCAGCTCCATTCCCCAGGCCTGTAGCTTGTGCTCGAGGCTTAGGTAGGCGTGCTCGGCACGCTGCTGGAGGTCGAGAAGCCCCAGGCTAAGGCTAGGGCGCTTGCGGTCGTAGCCGAGGTTGAGGGTCGTCACCCCGAGGCGCTCGGAGCTGTGGCGGAGGTTGAGGACAGAGAAGAAGCGCCGACTGCGCGTGCGTATCTCGCCGGCATAGTTCATCGTCCCCGTCACCCCGCGAAAGGCGTCCACAAGGCCATAGCTATAGAGCTGGAGGGCGAGGCGCGGAGCCAGCTGCAGCCTGAGGTTCATCCCGAGGTCGAGGGAGGAGAAGTGCCGCAGCTCGGGGTAGGACTCAGGGGCGAGCGCCGTCAGGAGGTCGGAGCGCTGGGCATTGCCGTAGAGCTGAACGAAGCTCCGAGGTGAACCAAGGCGCTGGGAGCGCACTACGCTCACCCCGGCCATCCCCAGCGAGAGGGCGGTGCTGCTGGCCTCGAGCCGCTGGCGCGAACGGACGTCCACCAGCCCCGAGAGTGCCTTGCCCGCCGTGATCGGCGGGTTGCTCGCGTAGACCCACTGCTGGTCCAGCAGCGCAGGGTGGAAGAGGCTGAAGAAGCCCTGATTGCTCAGCCCGCTGTAGCGCACGGGGCTCTCGATGGGCACCTTGTTGATCGTGACGAGGCTGTAGGCAGCGGGGCTGCCGCGGAACTCGGGGTTGGCCTGCTCGGTGGCGGCCGTGGAGCTCGCCAGTGCCGTCACGGCCTTGAGCGGGTCGGCCTGCGCCAGCGGGTTGAGGTAGACGTCCAGCTCCGTCATCCGCTCGCCAGCGAAGCGGTGCGCTATGGGGGCACGTGCGAGGATCTCTACCTCCGCCAGCGCTACCGCCCGCTCCCTCAGCTGCACCACCAGCGAGTCCAGCCGCGGCTGCCGCGTCAGGGGGAGGCGCTGCGGCTGGTAGAGGCTGTGGCTGATGAGGAGCGTGTCGCCACGCCCCAGCCCCTCGAGGCGAAACTCTCCCTCGAGGCCACTAGACACACGGCGCGTGCTGTCGCCCAGGCGCTGGATCCGTGCCCCGAGGATGGGCTGCCCCTCGCGGTCGCGGACGTAGCCCGAGACGCTGAGCCCCTGTCCCGAGGCGGAGAAGACCCCGAGGAGCAGCCCGCATAGCGCCCCGAGGAAGAGGCGTAGACGGCGCATAGACATCGGAGGCTAGGGCTTCGTGCTCGCGGCTGCGGCCTCGATCCGTCCCTTCAGCTGCTGCAGCATGGGGCTGGCGGGGAACTCCCCGAGGGCCTTGGTGCAGAGTGCTTCCGCCTCGTCCCGCGCACCCGTGTCGAGGTAGAGACGAATGAGGTACTCGTAGGCCTCATCGCGTCCCCAGCTCGGGAGGTAGTCGGAGGGCGTCTGCTGGGCAGGTAGCTCGAGGGCCTTGGTCAGATACTCCTTGACCTTGGTCTTGCCCCCGAAGGCGACGGGGGTGAAGTAGTTGTTGACCCCAGCCACGACGTAGGCGCGGGGATTCTGCGGGTCAAGGGCGATGGCCTGGGCGGCGTGCTCGGCCATACTCATGGCCAGCTGGGGCGTCTTGCTGCCCGCGTAGCTCGTGGCTAGGCCCTCGAGGCGCGCCAGCAGGGCGTACTCCTCCGATCCCTTGTGCCCGTAGCCCTCAAGGAGCTTGATGCCCTCGCCGACAGCCTCGGCGGCGCGCTCATGCTGCTGGTGCTGGCTGTAGTAGAGCGTCTGGAAGAAGCGGAGGTAGGCCTGCCAGTAGGTATGGAGCTGCTCGAGGCTGCGGTTGCCCGTGGGGCGCTCTGCGGCGAAGAGCTGCAGGAGGGCAGGCAGTGCCTCGGCCTTGCCGGCACGCATATCGCTGGCGAAGGCCTGCTGCACGCGCTGCTGCATGCCCGCGAGCTGGAGCTTGGTGGCGGCCGTCTGCTGTACACTGGGGGAGGGGCTCTGGGGGTGAGGCTGCGGGGCGGCGGCCTCAAGGCCGAGGCTGCCCAAGAGCAAGAGGAGGCTAAGTAGTGTAGGACGCATAGTAGTAAGTATTTAGTAAGGAGCGGCAGCGGGCACGCGCTGAGTCGACGTCCTCGCCGCGTGCTGTCGTAGGAACTCTCTAGAGGCAAAGGTACATAATTCTCCCGCCCCTTCGTCGCCTAAGCCTCGGGGTACACAAGTCCGCCCACCCCAGCCCCTTAGCCCCAGCCCTAGCCCCTCGCCTCAGGCTATAAAAAGGCCGTGGCGCACGTCTCCTCGGGGGAGACGCACGCCACGGATACTGGAGCCCTTGGCACGGGCGCCGAGCGGTCAGAACTTAGCGATCAGGCCGAGGGTCGGGAGGACGAGGCGGCTGTAGTAGTCGAGCTGGCGCAGCTGCTGACGGCTCGGGTCGGTGGGATGAGCCAGCACACGCCCCGAGGGGTCGAGGTTGGTATAGACAGGCGCGTTGACCGTAGCGCTCAGGTAGGCGTTCTGTACATCCACGTAGAGGTTGAGCATCCAGCGCTTGAAGTAGAACTCCTTATCCAGGCGCAGGTCGAGCTGATGCTTGTCGGGGAGCCTGAGCGTATTGAAGCGCGCGTAGTCGGGATAGGCGCGGTGCGTCAGCGCCCAAGCGGCGCGATCCGTCGAGCGCTCCATATCCACGGGCGTGTAAGGTGCGCCACCGATGTAGCGCCAGCGTGCCGAGAGGTACCAGCTCTTGCCGAGGCGATAGCTCAGCAGGAGGTTGAGCATCTGCTGCGTATCCCAGGAGGAGGGGCGGTAGACCCCTGCCCTATCGGTGAACTCACTCCTGAAGAGCGTGTAGGTCGCCGTGGCCGAGAGCTGCCGCCAGGGTGAGAGGCGCGCCACGAGCTCGAGGCCATAGGCGCGACCCAGCCCCGTCGACTCCACGGCCTCATCTCCCACCTGACCGTACTCCGTCCCCTTGCTGGCCAGACTCACGCCCTCCAGCTCGGAGATGGGATAGCCGCTGTAGGCCTTGTAGAAGCCCTCGGCCGAGAAGCGCAGGTAGTCCCCGGGGTGATACTCCGCCCCTAGCACGGCCTGATGGGAGATGATGTAGCCGAGGCGCTCCTGATTGGGGTAGCTGCCGTCCGAGGCGCGATAGCCCATCAGCGTATAGGAGGGGCGCATGGCGTAGCGGCCGAGGTTGGCATTCAGGTCAATATCCTCCGTCAGGGCGAAGGAGAGGGAGAGGCGGGGCGAGAGCTGCGGCAGGGGATTGCTCATGCGCGCATTGAGCGTATTGCCCACGAGGTTGAGGCCGAGGGCGACCTTGAGCCTACGATCCAGGTACTCGTCCGAGGCCTGGGCGAAGGCCGTGTAGTCAAAGAGCCTCGCCTCAGCACTGGTCGAGCGCGGGACGAAGCGTCCCGCCTCGAGCGTGAGGCGCTCGGCCTCGTTGCTGTAGCTGGCGTAGCGGAGGCCTGCGCCTAGGCTGAGCTTGAAGGGCAGGGAGGTGTAGACGCGCTCGTAGCGGAGCTTATTCTCCGTCTCGTCGGACTGGTACTCGGAGAGCTTGCCCGCGGCAGGATCGTTGTCCTGGTACTTGACCCCGCGGTTGCGGAGCATATTGCGGCTCAGCGTCCAGCTGTCGACATGGCCGCGGGCGTAGCGCTTGTAGACCGCCCCGACGGTATAGTTCCACTGCCGGTACTCGGGGAGGTAGCCGAGGATATAGCGCTGCACCTCGGTGCCCGTAGTCTGCAGCTGGGTATTGAGGCTCATATTGTCGAGCGCCCCGATGCCGATGAGGGTGAGCTCGTGCTGCGCGCCAAGGCGGCACTTGTACTTGAGCTGGAAGTCATTATAGGTCGGCAGGAAGGGCAGCTTGATGGCCTTGAAGAGCCACTGCAGGTAGGACTGGCGCACCGAGGCGATGAAGGAGGCCTTCGACCCCAGTGGCCCCTCGACGGTCAGGGCGGCGTCGGAGGCGCCCACTGAGGCCTTGAGGTGCATGCGGTCGGCATCCCCATCGCGCTGCTTGATCTCCATGACGGAGCTCAGCGCACCAGGGCGGTTGGCAGGGAAGGCACCGCTATAGAAATTGATCTCACGCACGAAGTCGGGGTTGATCATCCCCACGACGCCGCCCGAGGCGCCCTGCGTGGCGAAGTGATTGATCACGGGGATCTCGATGCCGTCGAGGTAGAAGACATTCTCCGACGGCCCCCCGCCGCGCACGATCAGGTCATTACGGTTGGGATCCGTAGCCCCGACCCCGGGGAGGGTCTGCACCAGCTTGGAGACGTCGCGATTGGCCCCCGCGCTCTTCTCGATCTGCTTGAGGCCGAGGGTCTGCAGCGAGAGGGGGCTCTCGGCGCGCTTGAGGAAGACCTTCGGGCGGACGAGCACCTCCTTGAGGCTAGTGGCCTCTTCGCTCAGGGCGATGTCGATGAAGCTGGTCTGGTTGCCCAGTACCTGCAGCTCCTCCGAGAGGGTCGTCTCGTAGCCGACCATACGCACGAGCAGGCGGACGAAGCCCGGCTTGACGTCCGTGAGGACGAAGCGCCCCTGGACGTCTGTCCTTGCCCCAGCATCCGCGCCGCGTACCTGCACCGTGGCGAACTCTAGGGGCTCATTGGTCTTCGCGCTATAGACGCGCCCCTTGATCGTCCCTTGCTGTGCCAGGAGCGAGCTCACAGAGAGCAGAAGCAGCAGCAGGCTGTAACATAAGTGCCTCATAGAATGGGGCTAAACCATTAAGTACCAATAAATCGAAGCGGGACACCCTTGCGGGCATCCTAGGAAGGCGCCTCGGGAAGGCGCGCAAGGCCCTGAAGCTCGTCCCCGCTCGGGCGCTAAGGCCGCTCGACCAGCCGCACGGGCGCGAGGTAGTCGCGCGAGACGATGACGGCGGCGAAGGGACGCATCTGGGCGCCCTTGAGGTCCGCACCACGTACGACGCGGTAGCTCAGGACGAGCTCACCAGGCGTACGCTGCTGCAGGGAGAGGGGGATGACCTCGGTGGAGACGCCTGTGGCAGGCAGGACGATGGGGATGACGAACTCGCGCGACCAGTCGATCGGTGTCGGGCGGGCGCTCATCGTCGTGGTCCTGCCCATATACTGCTCCTGCTCCTCGGCGCTGAGGAGCGTCGCGGGGAGGCTATCGGCGGCGGCGAAGTAATGCTCGGCCAGGCGGAAGGGGACGCGGTCCTCCATGAGGGTCGTGTCCGAGAGCAGGGCCACGCTGTCGCGGTCGTTGGTGCTCGACTGCTCGCCCGTGCAGGCGGCGAGGAGGCCTAGGCTAAGGAGCCCAAAGGCTAGGTGCTGGATCTTATTCATCTGTCTGCGGGATAAGTACACATGTACACTCCACAAATGTAGCTCTTTTATCCCAGCTCCATCCGCCAGCGCTCGGGGGTGCGCTCCGACGAAGGTCTAAGCAAGCTCCAAGCTAAGTGTGCGCGAGCTGCGAGCCGTGTCGGACGGAGCAAAGTAATATAATATTCGGCAGAATCTTATATAATATTTCGCCAGAAGTTATATAAGAATCGGCCGAAAGTAATATAACTTTTGCCCCAATATTATATTACTTTTCCCAGCCCCAGCCTCGTCGCAGCTCCGCCCGCCGCTTTGGGGTGCTCGCCAAGGGTCTCATTCCAGCGCGCCGAACTGCCGCTCTAGGGAGCATGCCGAGCCTACTAAGGCCTGTCCTAAGTCACCCAAGGAGCTCAGCGCTAGCCTACTTCGGGAGAATGACTACCTTTGGAGTGAGAAAATACTACTTAGCCATGCAGTCCTCAACCCAGCGTCCCCCCGCCTACCTTCCCGTCGTCTTCGGCTCCCTCGTACTGGGCGCTATGGTCTATCTCGGATGGATGGCAGAGCATAGCCTCCTACACTCGCTGAGCCTTGGCCTCGGCACCGTCGGCTCCATAGCGCTCTACCGCCGTGTCGCTAGGCGCTACGGCTATAGCGAGGTGTGGAAGTTCTGGGCGATCCTCACGACCTTCCTCGCGATGGGACTCGCCGCCTTCCTCTCAGGCGTCGTCTTCCACAGCTAAGCTCCCCCACCCCGCGCCGCCAGAGGCCTCCCCCACTCCATCCCTTCCCCCATTCCCCATAGACAGACGGCGGAGCGGAGCAGCGATGTATGCTGCTCCGCTACGCCGTCTCGGCGCTCTATAGCCTAGGCACAAGGGCAGGAGCCCCCTGCAGAATACCCCGCAACATCAGGAAAAGTCCTCCCCTCTGCAGTACAGCAACTGCTCGAAGGGTCGCCCCTGTAGGGCTCTACTCTAGTTGCTCTAGCCTACCCAGGGTTTGGTCGCCCTTGCAGGGCTACACACCCTGGGCTCTGAAAAGGATCGCCCCTATAGGGGCTCAACCCTGCAGGCCGCGACTCCTGGCACACCCTTGGAAGCGCATACTATAGCGCCTTGGGAGGAACTGCGCTACCTTGAGGAGCGTGCACCCACGTACCCGTGGGTACCCAGATCGCAGCACTTTTGGAGGGAATACCACTATCTCGTGAGAGGGACCGAAGCTCCTTGGGCGGGCACATACCACGTACACTTGGAAGCGCATACTGTAGCACCTTGGGAGGAAATACTGCAGTGCCCGTGGATGGAAGCGCAATACCTTGGGGGCGGATGCGAGGCTCGTGGCCCCTTGTGCTGGAGATTGTATTCTTTGCTCTGCTGGCTACGACTGGGCGAGTAAGCCCCTATAGGGGCGGCCCTCCAAAGCCCAGGGTGCGTAGCCCTGCAAGGGCGACCAAACCCTGGGTAGGCCATAAGAACTAAGAGAAAGAGCCCTACAGGGGCGACCCCTCCAAAGCTCAGGGTGCGTAGCCCTGCAAGGGCGACCAAACCCTGGGTAGGCCATAAGAACTAAGAGAAAGAGTCCTACAGGGGCGACCCCTCCAAAGCCCAGGGTGCGTAGCCCTGCAAGGGCGACCAAACCCTGGGTAGGTCATAAGAATTAAGAGAAAGAGCCCTACAGGGGCGACCCCTCCAAAGCCCAGGGTGCGTAGCCCTGCAAGGGCGACCAAACCCTGGGGAGCAGAGCGAATAAGAACCAAGAGCCCTACAGGGGCGACCCCTCCAAAGCCCAGGGTGTGTACCCCTGCAAGGGCGACCAAACCCTGGGGAGCAGAGCGAATAAGAACCAAGAGCCCTACAGGGGCGACCCTCCAAACGCTTGAGAAGCTGCAGGCGATCGCTGCTCCCCCCTAAGCGACAGCACGAGGGAAGCTCCCTCATCCTTAGCACAGATGAGGCACCAGGCAAGGGAGAGCAGCAGCCCCAGCTGCGGCGAGAGCCTGCCGCTAGGAAACAAAAGCGCCCGAGCGGCTGCCTTCCCCACTCGGGGAGGACAGCCGCTCGGGCGTTCTTGGCTAATGGTGCGGAGCTTACTCGGCCTTGGCTAGGACGGCATCCTCAGCGGCGTCGTCGAAGGAGGCGGAGGCAGCCAGCGCCAGCTGGTGCTCGCTCTCGGGCATGACCACGAGGCGCTTGTACTCGCGCAGACCCGTACCTGCGGGGATGAGGTGACCGCAGATGACGTTCTCCTTGAGCCCCTCGAGGGTGTCGACCTTACCGTTGATGGCGGCGTCGTTGAGCACCTTGGTCGTCTCCTGGAAGGAAGCGGCGGACATGAAGCTCTTGGTCTGCAGCGCGGCGCGCGTGATCCCCTGAAGGATCTGACGAGCCGTAGCGGGCTTAGCCTCACGTACCTCGACGAGGCGGAGGTCACGGCGCTTGAGCTGGCTGTTCTCATCACGCAGACGGCGCAGGGTGACGATCTGACCAGGCTGGAGCGTCTCGCTGTCGCCAGCGTCGACGACTACGACCTTGCCCCAGAGGCGGTCGTTCTCCTCCATCACCTCGAGCTTGTCAGCGATCTGCTGCTCGAGGAAGAGCGTATCCCCTGGATCGAGGACCTCGACCTTGCGCATCATCTGGCGGACGATGACCTCGAAGTGCTTATCGTTGATCTTCACGCCCTGCAGACGGTAGACGTCCTGTACCTCATTGACGATGTACTCCTGGACGGCCGTCGGGCCCTTGATCTCGAGGATGTCGGTAGGCGTGATGGCTCCATCGGAGAGGGGCATACCAGCGTAGACCGAGTCACCCTCCTGGACAAGGAGCTGCTTGGAGGTAGGTACGAGGTACTTACGCTCAGCGCCCAGCTTGGTGGTGACGATGACCTCACGATTACCACGCTTGAGGCTCTTGCCGAAGGAGATGACGCCATCAACCTCAGCGACCACTGCGGGGTTGGAGGGGTTGCGTGCCTCGAAGAGCTCGGTGACACGGGGCAGACCCCCAGTGATGTCACCCGCCTTGCTGGCGGAGCGGGGGATCTTCGCCAGCGTCTCCCCGACGTGTACCTCAGCGCGGTTCTCCTGCACGAGGTGAGCACCCACAGGGAGGTTGTAGCTCTTGACGATGTTGCCCGCGGCGTCCTCGATGTGGATGCCTGGGATGACGTTACGGTCCTTGGACTCGGTGATGATGAGGTCACGTACGCCCGTAGCTTCGTCGACGTCCACACGATAGGTCGAGCCCTCGATGAGGTTGTCGAAGATGACGCGCCCTGGCACTTCGGTGATGATGAGGGCGTTGAAGGGGTCGAACTCGAAGAGGACTTCGCCCTTCTTGACCTCCTGCCCTTCGCTGAAGAAGAGCTTAGCACCGTAGGGCACCTTGACGGAGCGCAGCACCATCTTGGTATTCTTGTCCAGCAGCTTGAGCTCGGTCATGCGGCTGACGACGATGTCGTAGCCGGGCTGGCCTGCCTCATGGCTGCCCTCGACGACACGCAGGTCATCGAAGGAGACGATCCCGTCGTACTTGGCGGCGACATTATTGCGCGTAGCGACGTTGGAGGCAACCCCCCCGACGTGGAAGGTACGGAGCGTGAGCTGTGTACCAGGCTCCCCGATGGACTGAGCGGCGATGACCCCGACGACCTCACCCTTCTGTACGAGGATGTTGGTGGCCAGGTTACGACCGTAGCACTTAGCGCAGACGCCCTTCTTGGACTCACAGGTGAGCACGGAGCGGATCTCGACCTGCTCGATGGGCGAGGCCTGGATGCGCTCGGCGGCAGCCTCACGGATCTCCTCACCAGCACGGACGAGGACTTCGCCCGTCGAGGGGTGGATGATGTCGTGGACGGACACACGGCCCAGGATACGCTCGTAGAGGGTAGCTACGACCTCGTCGTCGTTGTCGGGCTTGGTGAGTTCGGTAGCCACGAGGCCACGCAGCGTACCGCAGTCCTCCTCGGTGACGATGACGTCCTGCGAGACGTCGACGAGACGACGCGTCAGGTACCCAGCGTCCGCCGTCTTGAGGGCGGTATCGGCAAGACCCTTACGGGCACCGTGGGTAGAGATGAAGTACTCGAGCACGGAGAGCCCTTCCTTGAAGTTGGAGAGGATGGGGTTCTCAATGATCTGCCCGCCCTCGCTACCGCTCTTCTGAGGCTTAGCCATCAGACCACGGATACCGGAGAGCTGACGGATCTGTTCCTTCGAACCACGAGCACCAGAGTCCATCATCATGTAGACAGAGTTGAAGCCCTGGTTGTCCTCACGCAGGTGCTTCATCAGGATATTGGTCAGCTCGCTATTGACATGCGTCCAGGTGTCGATGATCTGGTTGTAGCGCTCGGTGTTAGTGATGAACCCGCCGCTATAGTTGCCCATGATCTCCTCGACATCCTCATAGCCCTTGGCGATGAGCTCGGCCTTCTCCTCAGGGATGATGACGTCACCGAGGTTGAAGGACAGACCGCCCTTGAAGGCCATGTAGTACCCGAGGTTCTTGATGTCGTCGAGGAACTGTGCCGTCGTGGCTACCCCGCAGATCTTGATGACGCGGCCGATGATGTCGCGCAGCGACTTCTTACCGAGGACCTCATTGACGAAGCCTACCTCCTGGGGTACGTACTCATTGACGAGCAGGCGACCCATAGAGGTCTCGACCATGTGGCGGACGGGCGCGCCATCCTGGACATCGTCGACGTAGACCTTGATCGGAGCGTGGAGATCGATCTTGCCCTCATTGTAGGCGATCGTAGCCTCCTCTACGCCGTAGAAGGTGTAGCCGTCGCCCTTAGCACCGGGGCGCAGCTTGGTGATATAGTAGAGCCCGAGCACCATGTCCTGCGAGGGGACGGTGATGGGGGCGCCGTTGGCAGGGTTGAGGATATTGTGCGAGGCGAGCATCAGCATCTGTGCCTCGAGGATAGCCTCATTGCCGAGGGGGAGGTGGACAGCCATCTGGTCACCGTCGAAGTCGGCGTTGAAGGCCGTACAGGACAGTGGGTGCAGCTGAATCGCCTTACCCTCGATCATCTTGGGCTGGAAGGCCTGGATACCGAGGCGGTGCAGGGTAGGAGCACGGTTGAGCAGCACGGGGTGGCCCTTCATGACGTGCTCGAGGATGTCCCACACGACGGGATCCTTGCGGTCGACGATCTTCTTAGCGCTCTTGACCGTCTTGACGATGCCGCGCTCGATGAGCTTGCGGATGACGAAGGGCTTGTAGAGCTCAGCGGCCATGTACTTAGGCAGACCGCACTCGTGCATCTTCAGCTCAGGGCCGACGACGATGACCGAACGGGCGGAGTAGTCAACACGCTTACCGAGGAGGTTCTGACGGAAGCGGCCCTGCTTCCCCTTGAGGCTATCGGAGAGCGACTTGAGGGGACGGTTGTTGTCCGAGCGTACGGCGCTGGACTTACGCGAGTTGTCGAAGAGGGAGTCTACCGCCTCCTGCAGCATACGCTTCTCGTTGCGCAGGATGACCTCGGGCGCCTTGATCTCGATCATGCGCTTGAGGCGGTTGTTACGGATGATCACACGACGGTAGAGGTCGTTGAGGTCAGAGGTGGCGAAGCGTCCCCCATCCAGCGGCACCAGTGGGCGCAGATCGGGTGGGATGACGGGCAGCACCTTCATGATCATCCACTCGGGGCGGTTGATATGCTTGGAGGCACGGAAGCTCTCGACGACCTGCAGGCGCTTCAGAGCCTCGTTCTTACGCTGCTGCGAGCCGTCGGTGCTGGCGCGGTGACGAAGCTCGTAGGAGAGCGAGTCGAGGTCGAGGCGCAGGAGCATATCGTAGATAGCCTCGGCACCGGTCTTACAGATGAACTTGTCGGGATCGCTGTCCTCGAGCTGGTCGTTGCCGGGGTATTCGGCATCCAGGTAGTCGAGGTACTGCTCGTACTGATCTTCGCTGAAGACGGGGTTGGGGTCCTTCTCCAGAGACTTAGCTGCAGACTCGTGCGTCAGCTCGTCGTTGATACGCGCAGCCAGCACCCCAGGCTGGATGAGGACGTAGCGCTCGTAGTAGATGATGGACTCGAGCTTCTTGGCCGACATGCCCAGGAGGTAAGCCATCTTGTTGGGCAGCGTACGGAAGTACCATACGTGGGCCACAGGCACCTCGAGCTTGATGTGCCCCATGCGCTCACGGCGTACCTTCTTCTCCGTGACCTCGACGCCGCAGCGGTCACAGACGATGCCACGATAGCGGATGCGCTTGTACTTACCGCAGTGGCACTCGAAGTCCTTGACGGGACCGAAGATGCGCTCGCAGAAGAGGCCGTCGCGCTCGGGCTTGTAGGTGCGGTAGTTGACGGTCTCCGGCTTGAGCACCTCACCGCTCGAGTTCTCCAAAATCTCCTCTGGGGAGGCCAGAGATATCCGAATCTGTGAGAAGTTACTCTTTATCTTATTGTCTTTCTTGAAAGCCATAATCGGGATGGAAAATAATCTGTAGACTCCTGCCTTTGCCCTCAGCCCCTAGCTGCTCCCCCACTCTAAGCGGGGTCAGCGGCTAGGGGCGTGGGCCTAAGGATTCGGATTTATTCGAGGGAGAAGCTGAGGCCAAGACCCTTGAGCTCGTTCAGCAGGACGTTGAGCGACTCGGGGATGCCTGGCGTAGGCATGGGATCCCCCTTGACGATCGCCTCATAGGCCTTGGAGCGTCCGTGGACATCGTCCGACTTGATGGTCAGGATCTCTTGGAGGATGTGCGAAGCACCGAAGGCCTCAAGAGCCCAGACCTCCATCTCCCCGAAGCGCTGACCACCATGCTGGGCCTTACCCCCGAGGGGCTGCTGCGTGATGAGCGAGTAGGGACCGATGGAGCGCGCGTGCATCTTGTCATCGACCATGTGCCCGAGCTTGAGGAAGTAGGTCACTCCAACGGTCGCGGGCTGGTCGAAGCGCTCACCCGTACCCCCGTCGTAGAGGTAGGTCTTACCGTTGCGAGGCAGGCCAGCCTTGTCCGTCCAGGCGTGCATATCGTCGAGCGAAGCACCGTCGAAGATAGGCGTAGCGAACTTGCAGTCCAGACGACGACCCGCCCAAGCCAGGACGGCCTCGAAGATCTGACCGAGGTTCATTCGCGAAGGCACCCCGAGCGGGTTGAGGCAGAGGTCGACAGGCGTACCATCCTCGAGGAAGGGCATATCCTCCTGGCGGACGACCTTGGAGACAATACCCTTATTCCCGTGGCGACCGGCCATCTTATCCCCGACCTGGATCTTACGCTTCTTGGCGATGTAGACCTTGGCCATCTGGATGATCCCAGAGGGGAGCTCGTCGCCCATCGTCTCGTCGAGCTTCTTGCGGCGAAGCTCGGAGTCGTACTCCTTAGACTTCTTGAGGTAGTTGGCGATGACCTCAGCGATGAGCTTGTCGGTATGCTCGTTGCCCGTCCAGCTCGAGACAAGGATCTCGTTGTAGTCGAGGCTCTCGAGCTCGGTGCGGGTGAACTTGGCCCCCTTGCGGATCTTCTCGATGCCGAGGAAGTCCTTGACGCTGTTCTTGCAGGTCTTGCCCGAGGTGAGCTTGTAGAGCTTGTCGATGAAGCTGTCTCGCAGCAGGCCCTGACGCTGCTCGCCCTTGGCGTCGAGCTGGGCGACGACCTCCTTGAGCTCGGCGCGGCTCTTCTTACCCGCCTTGGAGTAGAGCTTGGTGTCGATGACTACCCCGCGCAGCGAAGGCGTGGCCTTGAGCGAAGCATCCTTGACGTCACCTGCCTTGTCGCCGAAGATGGCGCGCAGCAGCTTCTCTTCGGGCGTAGGATCGGACTCACCCTTAGGTGTGATCTTACCGATGAGGATGTCCCCAGGGTTGACACGCGCCCCGACACGGATGATCCCGTTCTCATCGAGGTTGCGCGTAGCGTCCTCCCCGACATTGGGGATATCGCTGGTGAGCTCTTCCATCCCGCGCTTGGTCTCACGGACGTCGAGGCTGTACTCGTCGACGTGTACCGAGGTGAAGAAGTCCTCACGGACGAGGCGCTCGTTGAGCACGATAGCATCCTCGTAGTTGTAGCCCTTCCAAGGCATGTAGGCGACCTGTACGTTGCGGCCCAGCGCCAGCTCCCCAGCCTGGGTCGAATAGCCCTCGGTCAGGATATCGCCGTGCTCGACACGCTGCCCCTTGTGGCAGATGGGGCGCAGGTCGATCGTCGTGCTCTGGTTCGTCTTGCGGAACTTGGGCAGGTGGTAGGTCGTGATGGGATCCTCGAAGCTGACGAAGATCTCGTCCTCGCTGCGGTCGTAGCGGATCTTGATGCAGGTAGCGTCTACGTAGACGACTTCACCCGAGCGCTCGGCGACGACCTGTGTACGAGAGTCGCGTACCAGCTGTGCCTCGATACCCGTACCGACGATAGGGGCCTCGGGCCGGAGGAGGGGGACAGCCTGACGCATCATGTTCGATCCCATGAGGGCACGGTTGGCGTCGTCGTGCTCCAGGAAGGGGATGAGCGAGGCAGCAATAGAGGCGATCTGCGTAGGAGCTACGTCCATCAGCTGGACCTCCATGGGGTGTACGACGGGGAAGTCAGCCTCCTTACGCGACTTGACGGCGTCGCGGATGAAGCGGCCTTCGTCATCCAGCGGAGCATTCCCCTGAGCCACGATGAGGTCTTCCTCTTCCTCTGCGGTATAGTACTTCAGCGAGTCGTCGGAGAAGTCCACACGACCTTCCTCTACCTTGCGGTAGGGGGTGGTGATGAAGCCGAGGTTATTGATCTTGGCGTAGACGCAGAGCGAGGAGATCAGACCGATGTTTGGCCCTTCTGGCGTCTCGATAGGACAGAGACGGCCGTAGTGGGTATAGTGTACGTCACGGACCTCGAAGCCGGCACGCTCACGCGACAGACCACCAGGGCCAAGGGCCGAGAGGCGGCGCTTGTGCGTGATCTCGGCCAGCGGGTTCGTCTGGTCCATGAACTGCGACAGCGCGTTCGTCCCGAAGAAGGAGTTCACGACCGAGGACAGCGCCTTAGCGTTGATCAGGTCGGTGGGGACGAAGACCTCATTGTCGCGGACGTTCATACGCTCACGGACGGTGCGGGCCATACGTGCCAGGCCGACGCCGAACTGATTGTAGAGCTGCTCGCCCACGGTGCGCACACGGCGGTTGGAGAGATGGTCGATATCGTCGACGACCTCCTTGGAGTTCACCAGTGCGATGAGGTGCTTGATGATGGCTACGATATCCTCGTTGGTCAGGACGCGGATATCTGGATCGATCTCAAGGCCGAGCTTCTTATTAATGCGATAGCGGCCGACCTCACCGAGGTCATAGCGCTTGTCAGAGAAGAAGAGGCTCTTGAGGACCTCGCGTGCGCTCTCCTCGTCGGTAGGCTCCTGGTTGCGGAGCTGACGATAGATGTAGTAGAGGGCGTCGTGCTCGGAGTTACAGGGGTCCTTCTGCAGCGTGTTGAAGATGAGGCTGAAGTCTAGGGCGTCCTCAGCCTTATCCTTGTGCAGGAGGATAGTCTTATTGCTGGACTCGAGGATCAGCTCGATGTTGTCCTCCGTCAGGACGGCCTCACGGTCGACCAGCACGGTGACGCGCTCCAGTGAGACGACCTCACCCGTGTCCTCGTCACTGAGGTCATCGATGTAGGTCTTAGTGACACGGCCAGCCAGACGGCGGCCGATGCACTTCTCCAGCTGGGTGCGGCTGACCTTCACCTCCTCGGCTAGATCGAAGAGATCCAGAATATCCTTATCCGTCTCGATACCGATGGCACGAAGGAGCGTCGTCATAGGCAGCTTCTTCTTGCGATCGATATAGGCGTACATCACATTGTTGGTATCGGTGGCGAACTCGATCCAAGAGCCCTTGAAAGGAATGATACGTGCCGAGTAAAGTGGCGTACCATTGGTATGGATGCTCGAGCCGAAGAATACCCCTGGCGAGCGGTGGAGCTGAGAGACGACGACGCGCTCCGCACCATTGATGACGAAGGTCCCAGCATCCGTCATATAGGGGATGTAGCCCAGGAAGACATCCTGGACTGTCGTGTCAAAGTCCTCGTGGTCGGGATCCGTACAGGAGAGCTTGAGCTTTGCCTTGAGGGGCACACTATAGGTCAGCCCACGGCTAAAGCATTCCTCAATGGTGTACTTCGGAGGATCGACATAGTAGTCGAGGAATTCGAGGACGAAGTTATTGCGCGTATCGGCAATCGGGAAGTTCTCGTTGAAGACGCGGTAGAGTCCTTCGCTCTTACGCGACTCGGTAGCTGTGTCCAGCTGGAAGAAGTCGCGGAAGGACTTCAATTGGACCTCGAGGAAGTCTGGGAACTCCAGGGGGTTCTTGATCGAGGCGAAGTTGACTCTCCGTGATTGAGGATTAGCGGCCATCTATATATCTGAGTGATGTGATAGTACGGATTCGTTATTCTAAGACACGAAAAGGTTAAGACCCCCCTCGCAGGGGGTCTTAACCATAATCACCTGTAGGACAGGTGGTATAGCGTTAGCTTACTTCAGCTCTACTTCAGCGCCGGCTTCTTCGAGAGCCTTCTTCAGCGCTTCAGCCGTAGCCTTGTCTACACCCTCCTTGACAGGAGCGGGAGCAGCGTCTACGATGTCCTTAGCTTCCTTCAGACCGAGGCCGCACTGTTCCTTCACAGCCTTGACGACCTGAAGCTTAGCAGCACCTGCGCTCTTGAGGATCACATCGAAGGAAGACTTTTCTTCTTCCTGAGCGCCTTCAGCGGGGCCAGCAACCACTACAGCAGCTGCTGCGGGTTCGATTCCGTACTCATCCTTGAGGATAGCTGCGAGTTCGCTTACTTCCTTTACCGTCAGGTTTACTAGCTGTTCGGCAATTGCTTTGATATCTGCCATGTCGATTGATTATTTCGTTGTTGTTGATTCTTGTTACTGTATAGGGGCTTACTCAGCTGCAGCTTCCTCTGCCTTGTCCTTGTTCTCAAGCGCAGAGACCACGTTGCGGATAGGCGACTGGAGGAGCGCGACGACGTCGGCGATGAGCTCTTCCTTGCTCTTGATGGCGACGAGCTCAGCGAGCTGGTCAGCACCGTAGAAGCCAGTCTCAGCGTAGGCAGCCTTGAGGCGCAGCTTCGACTCTTCCTTCTTATCCTTAGCGAAGTCCTTGATGATCTTGGCGGGGGCGTTAGCTACCGTGGTGAACATGATAGCCGTGTTGCCCTTCAGCGCGCTGTAGAGGGTAGCGAAGTCCGTCTCAGCCTCAGAAAGCGCCTTGCGTAGGAGCGTGTTCTTAGCTACGACGAGCTTGATCCCACCCTTGTTGCAGGCACGACGGAGCAGAGCCGTCTTAGCTGCATCGAGACCTTCGATGTTGGTCAGGTAGAAGTGTGGATACTCGTTGAGGTAGCCCTTGAGCTGCTCTACTACAAGTCCTTTATTTTCCTTTCTCATGATTTCTTCCTTTGCTATTATTCTTCTATTGACTTAGGATCGATCTTGATACTCGGGCTCATAGTGCTAGAGAGGTAGATGCTCTTGACATAAGTCCCCTTAGCAGCTGTTGGCTTGAGACGAATGAGCGTAGAGATGATCTCATGAGCATTGTCGTAGATCTGTTCGGGAGAGAAGGAGACCTTACCGATTGAGGTATGCACGATACCCGTCTTATCTACCTTGAAGTCAATCTTACCTGACTTCACTTCCTTCACAGCTGCGGCAACGTCATTGGTCACTGTACCACTCTTTGGGTTAGGCATGAGACCACGAGGGCCGAGGACACGACCAAGAGCACCAATCTTACCCATGATAGCAGGCATCGTGATAATCACGTCTAT
>ERZ773067.425-NODE-425-length-26046-cov-4.489746_pt1 | contig 26046 bp, 21 predicted proteins | sample MGYA00580622_ERZ773067 | MGnify/ENA primary metagenome ERZ773067 (study PRJEB29015, sample SAMEA2737998) | human oral metagenome | biome: human oral; feature: human-associated habitat; material: dental | place: China | collected 2113 ...
GCGAGGCCGGCGACCGTGCCGGCGACTCGCGCCCGAGGGCTGCCAGCATCCTCGTCTCGGGACCCGTCACGACACTCCCGCACGCCCGCCGACTTTCGTGCGGAATGATACCGCCCCGCAACCAGGAAAGCTACGTTTTCCCCAGACGTCCCTCTGTGCTACCCACTAAAAACCGCGAGGGCCATAATTCTCTTTTTCATTTAGAGTGGTATCTCCATTTCAGTTTGCTTTTAATATTCATCGAGAACGGGCATATCGACCTTGCTTACGCCGGTACCCCCTCAGCGCAAGACGGTAATGTTGATTGTCTCATAGTCCGCCCTCCTTAGTTCCAACGCACCGATAGCGACCCTCTGTATTCCTATGATCTCGATTCTGGTGCGTGGTATCTCTACCATCTCGACTTCCATCCCATGGAGCACGTCTGGAAAGAAGCTCGTAGTTCTGCTCCGCGAGTCCGAAACAGGTACATCCCGTATTGACGCAGAACAAGATCAGCTTCTTCTTGCCAAAACGCTACGCCCATCTGCTGCGTGGACACCATGCCTGCCGCAACACGAATGCTATTCTTTGTGGTCTGCAACACCAATGCCACGACAGTGCCAAGTAGCGTCTCCCTCATATGCCCTTGAGAGCCTCACCACGTGCATCGTTCTCACCCAAGATAAGTGATGCTGATGATATAGAGCCTCTGAGGAAGGCTTCGGATCCTGCTGGGATTCCTTTCTCTCCCATGTACTTAACGTGGGAAGGGCCGAGATCCCCGTTCTTGATAAGGAAACCTATCGCTTTGTGCGCAGCGCAGATATGCGCCGACGACACGTACGTCTACGCGAAAAGGCGCCCACCTGCGGCTCTGCAGGCAGGCGCCCATCTTGTTTGGTGGAGGTGCGGAGAGTCGAACTCCGGTCCAAAGCATATTCCTGGCAGGTGTCTCCAAGCTCAGTCACCGTTAAGATCTTAGACGGGATCGTCCGGTGACGGACGCTTCCCGCCCCAGCTGGTTCAAACTTGGCGCGCGGCATACCAGCCACGTCCACGCGCGCATCTCCCTCAGATGACGTCGCCCGAGAAGCGAGAGAGACTTCCCGTTAGACGGCTACTTATATGTTAAGCAGCGAGGGCGTACTCGCCCTGATAAGAATCTTCGTCGTCAATTAGATTTGACGGTACCCCTGTTTAGCGTGGCGAGGAGACCACGGCTTGCTGCCCACCTCAAACATACCCTGTCGAAACCAGTCACCCCCATGCGATCAAAGGACGGCATGCTGCCATCCCTACGATATCAGCGCCCGGCATTGCACGCTCCGTACGATACCATGACGCATATGCCCATTTTAGCATCTTAGCCATGCTTGCGTCCCTCGCGATCAATGAACATGATGCCAAAGGCCATCATTAAAAGGACCGGACTCGCGAGGATCATCCTGAGACCCAAAGATCCTATCAGCCAACTGCCCGCCACCGCGCCACAGGTAAAGCACACGATCACAAAGTAGTAGAGCAACCCCGTCTCGAGCTGCTCACGCTCATGCGTATGTGCGTAGCTCACCATGGCCTGGGTGCCACTGCGCAGGTTGCCGATGCACATGGTCGTGGCAAAGGCATTGCCATGAAGTTTGCGAAAGGCCTGAACCTGCATGCCACAGGCAAGCGACGTCAGGCCGTTGGCGATGAGATTGAACCCCTCTGGCACGAAGCCCACGATCACAAGGAGCACGGCTTCCATCAGTAGCACGAGCTGGCGCCAGTGCAGGTGCTTGGGTTTGAGGAGCAGCTTGATGCCGTGCGCCACCGCAATGCCTGCGGAGAAAAAGAGCACCGGAGATAGGTAGCGCACGCACTGGTCCCAGTTTCCCTGCGAGAGATTGACACCTAGAAGCAGCATGTTTCCCGTCTGGGCATTGGCAAAGACGTGCCCTCTTACCAAGTAGGAATATGCGTCCATGACCCCACCGGAAAGTGCTAGGAACAGCGCGAGCTCGACGGACTCAGACGTTTGTTCGGCGTGCTTCATCTATCCCCCTCAGATCCTCACGGCTCTTAGGTGCTATGGGTCGGCTAAGGGAGGAGCCCACGGACCTCACCTAGGGCCCCTCCGACACAGACGCACGCCTCGTAACCCTGGTGTCGGGAGGCTACTCCTCCACCAGCTCGAACTGGTCAGGACCAACGCCGCACACGGGGCAGACATAGTCCTCTGGCAACTCCGGAGTGTCGATCTCGACCTCATAGCCGCAGACCAAACAGCGGAACTTGTACGTCTTCTTCTCGTCGACCATTGCGTATCCTCTCTCTTGGCGGCGCGCCCTTCTGCGCGCCTCGTGCGCCCGCCCCTACGGGCGCACCACCCTCATACCCAGTTAGCCACGGCTGAGGCGCGCGATAGCCCGACGGAAGGTCCAAGAGCTGCCTCACCACAAAATCCCCTCTCCCCTGTCATCTGGGTCCCCTATCTCTAACGGCCACGCAGCTTGAGCGCGCGCTGAATCTCGCGATCGCTGTCACGTCTGGCCATGTCGCGTCGCTTGTCGAAGAGCTTCTTGCCCCTTCCTATGCCAACGCACAGCTTCACGCGGTTATGCTCGTCGAAGTAGAGCTCGAGCGGCACGAGCGCCATGCCCTTGGTGCGCAGCTGCGCGTCGATGAGGGCAATCTGTCGGCGATGCATGAGCAGGCGCCGCCTGCGATCGGGATCCACGTTCCACACGCCGCCGTTCGAGTACGGGTGTATGTGCACACCCACAAGAAAGGCCTCGCCGCCTCTGATGATGCAGAACGAGTCGCGTATCTGGCAGGGGCGCTCGCGTATGCTCTTGACCTCGGTTCCCGTGAGCTCGATGCCAGCCTCCCAGGTCTCACCTATCTCGTAGTCGTGACGGGCGACTCGGTTCTTAGAAATGCTCCTTTTTTGTGGGCCTTGGGAATTCTTGCCCCTGTCGCGCCCACCCGTTGCGGAAGTTGGCTGTGGCCTACGCCTCGCCATCTGTAGCTCCCTCCCCTGGCGCGGCCCCGGTGGCCTCGCTGTCTGCGTCTTCTGCAGCACCCGCAGGCTCCACACATGCAAGGAGCTCCCCCATCAGCCTATGGGAGAGCTCTGTGCCCGCAAGCGCGCGAGCCCTCAGCATGAGCCTCGTCTCTGCGTCCTGGTCACCCAGCTCGCGCGCATCCAAGGCACACTGTAAGAGACAGATGACGATCTGAGCGTTGGCACCACGTGGCAGCTGCAGCTCATCAAGAATCTGCCCCTCTTCCTCATCGCTGACAACATCGGGATCGTGCTGCGTACCCACTGCCTGCTCGAGTACCACCCTAAGCAAGGGATCGCTCGCATCGACCCTACGGGCAGCCCTGAGGAGCGCTGCCGCCTCTCGTGACTTCCCAGAGGCCTGGAAATACTCGGCAAAACTGAGAAAGGCTCGGATCAGATGAGAGGGCTCACTGGCACGAATGAGCACCGAGTGACTCAGCGCCAGGTACTCGCTGATATCGCCGACGTCCCGGCATAACTCCGCCAGGTTCAAACGATGCTCACAGGCCATGGGATTCCAACGCACCGCCTGCTTGAGCGCCTCGATCGCCAAGTGGGTGTCACCATCTGTCATGCGCGCGAGGGCAAGGTCGGCGTACAGGCGATCCAGCGGCTCGCCCACGTCGCGAAGCTCCCTCGGGTCGCGTTCGACAACCTGGTACGCCAGGCGATCGAAGGGAGAGGAAAAGCTGAACCACTGCTGGCTATCGGTCGTCGGGCAGTTACGATCAATGTACTCCTCCACGTCCTCGGCACGTCTTAAGAGAAGCTCAAGCGCCATGTATGTCTGGCCCTGCATAAGGTAGCCTTCGGCCAGCATGATCGCCTCAGTCAGCTCGCTCTGCTCGAGCCTGTCTGCATACTCCATGACACCTCCTCATACCATACGCTCTGCGAGGATGAGCAATGCCCCCCCTCGCCGTATGCAGCAATACCCTAAGAATACGACAAGCCTACCCGCTTACCGTACGTACAAGTACCGCCCGTGTCGTTCGCCTATGCCACGGACGTTTCGTCTGTGCGCACGGGTCACTTGTCCGGAAGCGCGAAGTCTATCTGCCCGCGCGCGGGGCTGGTATTCGCCACGACCACCGTCACGCGCATGCCCACCCGCCAGATTCTGCCACTTTCCTCGCCCATCAGCGCCATGCGTGCATCGTCGTACGAGAAGCGCTCATCTCCCAACTCGCGAGTCGCAAGCAGGCCCTCGGCGCAGCTCTCGTCGAGCATGACGAAGAGCCCATAGCGCTCGCAGCCCACCACGACGCCTCCAAAGCACTCACCCACCCTTGTGGAGAAGAACTCTGCGATCTTGACTCTCTGAGAGTCTCGGGCAGCACCATCTGAGACCCGTTCGCGCTCCGAACAGCTCCGACATAGCTGCGCCAAGCTGCGTCCGATCTCGCGCTGCTCACGTGAGCCTGTGGTCCCGTCCAGCTGCGCCTTGAGTGCACGGTGCACCAAGAGGTCCGCGTAGCGGCGGATCGGCGAGGTGAAGTGACAGTACGCCCTCGCACCCAAGGCGTAGTGCCCATCGTTGTGCGGCAGGTAGATGGCGCGCCGCTGGGCCCTGAGCAGCACAGTGTTCACGAAGAGCTCCGCAGGCGTGCCTGCGGCGTCCTCGAGGACCTCCTGGATGGCTGCGGGACTCCCCGTGACAAGTGCCCCAGCAAGCGAGCCCTCAACGAGGCCGAGCTCCCGTAGGGTGCGCAGGGCGTCTTTGAGATCGTCTGGGGCGGGTCGCTCGTGCACGCGGTAGGCCGTCTCGATCCCTGCGTCCGAGAGCAGCTGTGCCACGCACTCGTTCGCAAGTAGCATGGCCTCCTCTATGAGGCTCGTTGCGCGCGTACGCCTGCGCACGATGATGTCGATTGGACGGCCCTGCTCATCGAGGGTGACCTTCGCCTCCTTGGTGTTGAAGTCAATGGACCCACGATCATGGCGCAGACGTCGCCTCTGCACAGCGACCTCGTCGAGGATGTCGAGGGTCCGTGAGACCTGGGTGTTCCAGCCCGCCGAGCAGGGCAGCTCATGGGCACCAAGCGTTTGCTCGAGCCATGCGTCGACCTGGTCGTAACTCAGGCGCGCCTTGGAGCGAATGGCGGAGCGCGTCATCCGGGCCGAGACGAGCTCTCCCCTCTCGCCAAGGCGCATGATGACGCTCACGGCAAGCCGATCCTCGTCTGGCCTGAGGGAGCAGACATCGGCACAGAGGCTCTCGGGCAGCATTGGTATGACGCGATCAACCAGGTAGGTCGAGCAGGTCCGCTGCCGTGCCTCGTTGTCTACGGGGCTGCCCCAGCCCACGTAGTGGCTCACGTCGGCAATGTGCACCTCGACCTCAAAGCCACGTCCGACCCTACGTGCGCCAACCGCGTCGTCGAAGTCGCGCGCGTCGGCAGGATCGATGGTAAGGACACAGCGCTCACGAAAGTCCGCGCGAGCCTGGCCCGCTGCCAAGGCCTCCTCTACGCCAGGCTCAATGGCAGCCGCCGAGGCGAGTACCGTCTTGGGAAACTCGCAGCGCAGCCCATACGAGGCAATGATGGTCTCGATGGGCAGGTCAAGGCCACGTTCGCTGTCCACGCGTCGCTCTATGGTGACGATTCCCGACGTCGTACGCGCCGGATACTCCAAGATGCGCGCCACCACCACGTCGCCTGAGTGCACGCCACAGGCCTGTGCACTGTGGTCATCGGGCAGCACGAAGAAGTCACGCCGTATCCTTGAGTCGAGGGGAACCACCACGCCGAGCGGATCTATGAAGTCATAGCTGCCCAGAAAGCTCTGGGTGGCACGATCGAGGACGCCCTGGACCCATGCTAGGCGCTCGCGTCCGCGTGGCGATGATAGACTCACCTGCACCGTGTCCCCACTCATCGCCTCGCGCACGCCCCTCTTGGCAACCCTAAAGCAGCCCTCTGGCGTGTCGACCGTAACCGACCCCGAACGCGAGACGCGCATCGTGCCCGTTAGCAGGGCGCGAGTTCTCCTGCCTCGAGAGCCTCGCCCGCGCGGGCCATGCGACCTCGATTTTGCTCCTCCCATGCCCGCGCCCCTCCAAAGCAGTGAGCCAGCTGCGACGGTGCCTTGACGGTGCCTCGGTCCCTTAGGGCGATCACACGATGTCCGCCTTGTATGACTGCCCTCGCCTGGCATGCGAGAGACACCATCCGAAGGCTACACGGCCACAGCCCCAAGGCACGGTGAGACACTGTCTGCTGCCTTATCGGCACATCGCAAACCCGCTACACCCTGAGATAGCGCCTCATCGCGATAGCAGAGCCAAAGAGGCCAAGCAGACAACCTATGCCCACGAGTGACGCATACGTAAGGGTCAGGATGACCGTCGGTATGTCAAAGGACAAAAACGACAGTCCAGCCTGGAGCCTCGGGAGCACGATCAGGGTACCGCCCTGAAGCACAAGGATCGCGAGCAGCGAGCCAAGAAGCGCCTCGAGCATGCCCTCGGCTAAGAACGGCCCACGTATGAAACCGTTTGACGCACCAACCAGACGCATGATGGCGATCTCGCGACGACGCGCTGAGATAGCGAGACGAATCGTGTTGTTGATGAACACGAAGGCGATGAAGGCCAGAAGGCCAACCAGCACGATGGTGCCAAAGCGCAGGACATACGTGACGCTCAGCAGCTTCTTTACCGTATCGCGGCCATACTGGACGGAGCGCGTGGGATTCTCTGTATCGTCGGAAATACTCTTGAAATCGCTGTCCTCGATGATCATGCTGGCTACGTTCTCGACCTGCTTGGGATCGGAGAGGGTAATGACCAACGATGCGGGCAGTGGGTTGGTGCCATCGAGCGCGGCGACGACATCGTTCGCGTTCTTGTCACTCATCTTCTCCCGGTAGCTCTCGAGGGCCTCCTCCTTGCTCTTGTACGTCACATCATCGACGAAGTCCCAGCCACTGATCTTCTGCTGGAAGGCGTTCACGGCAGACTTGTCTGCCCCGTCAGAGAGAAAGGCCTGGATAGTGACTTGGTTCTCGACGTCGCCCGCAAGCCTGTTGAGCAGGACTGAACCGATGACGAAGAGGCCTATCACGAAGAGTGAGAGAAAGATGGTGACCACGGCGCCAAGAGCCGTCGACCAGTTGCGACGAAAATGGCGACCTGCCTCGTGCAGGGAATAACCAAGATTAGACGGAGCCATAGAAACCGTAGCCCCCCTTCTCCTGATCGCGAACGATGTGACCCGCCTCAAGAGCTATGACGCGCTTGCGCATGGAGTCGACCATCTCGCGATCATGGGTGGCCATGACGACGGTGGTACCGGTCCGGTTGATGAGGTCGAGCAGCTTCATGATACCGAGCGAGATAGCCGGATCGAGGTTGCCCGTAGGCTCGTCACAGACTAGAAGCGGCGGGCGGTTGACCATGGCCCGCGCGACAGAGACGCGCTGCTGCTCCCCGCCAGAGAGCTGGTCTGGATAGTTGTCCATCTTATCGGCCAGGCCGACGAGGCGGAGCACCTCCGGAACCTGCGTCTTGACGACCGAGCGTGGCTTGCCAATGCACTCGAGCGCGAAGGCGACGTTCTCGTAGACCGTCTTATCAGGCAGAAGCTTGAAGTCCTGGTAGACCGTACCAATCTGGCGACGCAGGTAGGGAACCTTGCGGTTGCGCAGCTTGGTGAGGTCTTGGCCCGCGACGATGACATGCCCGCCCGTTGAGCGAAGCTCGCGCGTGAGAAGACGCAGAAACGTTGACTTGCCAGAACCGGAGTGCCCGACGACGAAGACGAACTCGCCCGGGTAGATGTCAAGGCTCACGTCCTCGAGCGCGGGCTTGTTGGGCTGGGCTGGGTAGATGAGCGTGACGTTTCTCAGCGAGATGGTCGGCGTACCGCTCCGGTCGATCTTGGGTGCGTCCTTGAAGTGGATGGGAGAAAACGCGCTCGTCGCGCCAGACTGAGGCTTGATGTCGCTTGAGGTCCCCTCCGCCACCGAAATCGCCTTGGATGATGAGACAGTGGCATCAGGCGCACGCTTGACATCTGGAATTCTTGAGACTGTGGGAGCACCCTTAGCCTCTGGGACACCCGTAGCGGCAGGGATGACCCTCGCCCTTGACCCATCGTCTTTCATAGACGATGCGCCCGCGCCTTGAAGGCCCGCCGCACTGGATGGGGCAGCACCTGGAGTGCTATGGGCCACGCCACCTGATTGGCCGACACGATTGGCGGCTGGCACACGAGAGCTTGCCTCCTGACGCGAGGACGCCGAAGACTTGAGGTCGGCCATGGCTGCCTCGAGTTCGTCGTCGAACAGCGCACCAGCCTCTGCCCCGGAGGAATCCTGAGGTAGCCCATCTGAGCCCTCACCCCCCCATTGCCTACCATCGCGGAAATGATTGGCCACACATGCTCCTTTTGATACGTTGATACTGCAGTGACTGACAGATTTCGCGCTATTGTAGCAGAGAGCCGGTTGGAGCATTAAATCTGCATGCCACGCACAGACAGACCTCGCGTGGAACACAGATAGGCCGAGGCAAGTGCCCCGCAGATTCCGGGGCACTCAGCGCCAGACGGCCGCAGCCTCAGCTTAGGCGTCCGGATGGGTTTGGGTACGCGGCCGAGCGTAGGACTGGGCGTCCCAACTGATAGCGTACACCTAGCGCACAAAGCCCTCGATGGTCTCCGCGACCCCTGCGCCATCAAGACCGTACTTCGCAAGCAGGTCGAGTGCGGGACCGGACTCGCCAAAGACATCGTTGACGCCTATCTTCTTGACGGGGGTGGGGCAGGCCTCGCACAGCAGATCGCACACGGCACTTCCCAGGCCACCGATCACGGAGTGCTCCTCGACGGTGACGACGCGTCCGGTCTTTCTCGCCGAGGCCACGATAAGATCCCCGTCAAGCGGCTTGATCGTTGCCATGTTGATGACCTCGCAGCTCATACCCTTGTCGGCAAGCGTCTTGGCCGCCTCGAGCGCGGCGGGAACCTCAAGCCCGCATGCGATCACGGTGACGTCCGAGCCCTCGCGCTCGATGACGCCCCTGCCAAGCTCGAAGTGGTAGTCATCCTTGTGAATGACGGGCACGGGCAGGCGGCCAAGACGCACGTACACCGGGCCCTCTGCCTCGTATGCCGCGCGAACGGCGGCCTTGGCCTCGACGTCATCGGAAGGGACGATGACCGTCATGCCGGGGATGGCCCGCATGAGGGCGAGATCCTCGTTGCACTGGTGGGTGGCGCCGTCCTCGCCCACCGACATGCCCGCGTGCGTGGCCCCGATGACCACGTGCAGGTGGGGGTAGCCGATGGAGTTTCGCACCTGCTCGAAGGCGCGACCGGCGGCGAACATGGCAAAGGTGCTCGCGAACACCCTGTGCCCCGTGGTCGCGATGCCGGCAGCGACGCCCATGAGGTTCTGCTCCGCTATGCCGACGTCGATGAAGCGATCGGGATAGGCCGCCTTGAACTTGCCCGTCTGGGTCGCGGCGGCGAGGTCGGCGTCGAGCACCACGAAGTCGTCATGGGCGGCGCCCAGCTCCACGAGCGCCTCGCCATAGCTCTGGCGGGTAGCGACCTTGCGTATGTCTGCCATAGCGTTCACGCCTCCTTCGCGAGCTCGGCCATGGCCTGCTCGTACTGCTCGTCACCGGGAGCCTTGCCGTGCCATCCCACCTGATTCTCCATGAACGAGACCCCCTTGCCCTTCGTCGTGTGCGCAACGATACAGCTGGGGGCGCCCTTGGTCGTGCGCGCCTCATCGAAGGCGGCGCGCAACTGATCGAAGTCACTGCCGTCTTGGACGTCTATCACGTGGATGCGGAAGGCTCTGAACTTGTCCCCTATCGGCTCGGCGGAGTTGACCTCCTCGATGGTCCCGTCGATCTGAAGCCGGTTGTTGTCCACGATGAGACAAAGGTTGTCAAGGCCATGGTTGCCGGCAAGCATCGCGGCCTCCCAGACCTGCCCCTCCTCGAGCTCACCGTCACCAAGCAGGGCATAGACGCGGTAGCTGTCACCCCACAGCTTAGCGGCGAGCGCCATGCCCACGGCCACCGAGATCCCCTGGCCCAAGGAGCCGGTGCTCATGTCAACCCCGGGGGTATCCCTCATGTTGGGATGTCCTTGGAGCTGAGACCCTAGGTGGCGCAGGGTCTTGAGCTCCTCTTTGGGAAAGTACCCCCGCTCGGCGAGGGCTGAGTAGAGGCCCGGGGCGCAGTGGCCCTTAGAGAGGACGAAGCGATCGCGCTCAGGCTTGGCCGGATTGGCCGGATCGATGTGCATCTCCTCGAAGTACAGGTAGGTGAATATCTCGGTCGCCGAGAGCGACCCGCCGGGGTGGCCCGACTTGGCCGCATGGGTCGCTGTCACGATGCCGCGACGCAGCTCCCGCGCGACCTTCTTAAGGTCGGCATTGTCCATGCCGTCTCCTTTCCATATGGGGACTTTTGAGGCGACGCCCGCTGACGGGCAGGCGTCACCTTCGTTTAGTTCAGCCTCTTACGCCTGGCCGGTGACCTTGGCCCAGTCTGCGGCGAAAAGCTTCAGGCCGCGGTCGGTGAGCGGGTGGCGCACGCACTTCTGGAGCGCGCCGAAGGGCACGGTGGCGATGTCGGCCCCCATGAGGGCGGCCTGCGTCACATGGTGCGGGGTACGCACGGAGGCGGTGATGATCTCAGGGCCACCCTCCTCGTCCCAGTAGCCGTAGCGATAGTTGTGGATTGCATCGACCATCTCCCGCAGGTGGTCGAGGCCCTCGTCACCGATGTCGTCGAAGCGCCCGACGAAGGGGCTGATGTAGCGGGCGCCGGCGCGGGCGCCCAGAAGCGCCTGGGGCGCGGAGAAGACGAGCGTCATGTTGACGCGGACGCCCTCTTGGGCGAGGTGGTGGATCGCCGGGAGCGACTGCTCCGTGACGGGGAGCTTGACCACGACGTTGGGGGCCAGCGACGCCAGGCGCTCGCCCTCCTCGATCATGCCCTCGGTGGTCTCGGCCGTGGCCTCGGCCGAGACGGGTAGGCCCTCACAGATCTTGCAGATCCTGACCATATGACCCTCGAAGTCGGCGAGTTTGCCGCCGGTCTTGGCGTAGAGGGAGGGGTTGGTGGTGACGCCCGAAAGACAACCCCAGCTCGCCGCCTTCTCGATCTCCTTGAGGTCAGCCGTGTCGATGAAGAACTTCATGAGACGCTCCTTTCCTGTGTCACGCGCATGCGGACATCCCTATTTCTATACCCCGTTACCTCAACCGTGGCGCTCGAGGGCACGATCGATTTTCTCGCGAACAAAGCGTGCGGCATGGCCAACGTCATCTTGCCAGCTCGCGGAGCCGAGGTACCACAGCTCGCACACATACCTCCGCACGCCCTGTGGAATGAGCTGCGCAAGCGCACCGTCGTAGTCGGTCGTACCCTCGCCAAAGAGCAGGTCGCGGTACTGCCCCGCCTTGGTGGCCTTCATGTGGGCGGCGAGGATATGGCCCTTGCCCGTCGCGAGGTCATCGGCAACCGACCTACCGTAGATCAGAGCAGCGTTCGTGAGGTTGCCCACGTCGGGGTAGACGCCCAGAAACGGGCTGTCGATCTCGTCGACGTAGCGCATGGCCTTCTCGACAGTGTCCATGAAGGGAGTCTCCATGGTCTCGAACAGCAGCCTCGTGGAACCTAAACCCTATGTCGGGCTGCACCTGACGGGCGAGCCAGTGCTCGAGCGGCTCACCGCCCACGTTGCGCTGCCAGAGGAACCCCGTGCCCACGACCTCGTGGTCGGAATCCCTCACGCCCCACACGAAGTACGCCTCCTTGCGTCCGGCCATCGCCGCCGCGTTAGAGAGCGCCGATATGTACTCGCCGAGGACCATGGGCTCAAACCAATTCTCCTTGAACTCGAACCACTCCTCCTCGACGCCGTACGCCATCAGACCCTCGACCAACTCCGTCCAGACATCCATGCGACCTCCCTCATCCAACTACAGTATACCTAGGGTTGGCTGATGGGTTGGCCGATGGGTTGGCCGATGGGACCCTAAAGCATGGAATAGGCCTTCGGAACAATGCTGCCGTTCGCCGATTCGCCTCATGGCCGCCTCACGCCTTCGACCGCCAGTTTTACCCGGTGGACTCGACGCCCCCGAGCGGGCGGAGGCCCGCTCCCACACGCAGCTCGCCTGCAGGCTGGCGGGGGCGCCTGCTCGCGCTGCCGACCATTCGCAACGAAAAGGAGCTTTCACACAGGGCTTCACCGAGGGCTGCCGCGGCTACCCTATCTGGATGAAGTGGCGGCTCTTCGGGGCTTCTTGTCCCTCAGATACCTCACGTTAGCCATCGGAGATCGGCGTGCCGTGGGGCATGGCATGGGTGGCCGTGCGCCTGGGGAAGCGCGACCCCTCCCGGGGCCCTCCTTGGCAAGCGATCCCATGCCCCTCTGGGGCACTGGCACTGCCACTCGGTGGTGAACGTACGAGACGATACGCTCAGGGGCGAGTGGCAGTGCAGCGCACACTGCCACCCGGCGTCGAGCGTACCGAAACGGTACGATCAGGGCCGAGTGGCAGTGCGTCCGGTGCGCTCAGGGCCGAGTGGCAGTGCGTCCGGTGCGCTCGGGGGCGAGTGGCAGTGCGTCTCACACTGCCACTCGACGGTGAACGTACCGCGCGGTGCATCTCACACTGCCACTCGGCGGTGAACGTGCCGTGCGGTGCGTTCAGGTCCGAGTGGCAGTGCAGGCTGGTGTGGCCTGAGACCCCTTGACTCACAGCAATTGTGCCGATGTCGGGACGTGCCGATGTCGGGACGTGCCGGTCTTGAGACGTGCCTCGACCACTTCAGGCGAGCCGGCCCTATCTGCCGCCCAGGCGGCCAAAACCCTCGCCAAAAGCCTCGTGCACCTCAGAGACGATGACGATGGCCTCGGGATCTATGCCCGCGACAATCTCCTTGAGGCGCATGGACTCATTGCGGCCTATCACGACCATCAGGACCGGACGCTGGTTGCCGCTCCACACGCCACGGGCCTGCAGCTCGGTACAGCCGCGATCGAGCGAATAGAGTATCTCGCTGGCTATCTCGGCATGCTTGTTTGAGATGATGTACGCCATACGCGCACTGAGCGGGCCCTCGAGCACCATGTCCACCACGTAGCCGAATACTACCATGGCGACGCCGGCGTAGAGGGCATTGGTGAGCGAGAAGACCGGCACCGAGGCGAGCAGTATCACGCCATCGACGAGCATCGTAAGCACGCCGAGCGAGGCGCCCGTGCGCCTTGCGATGCGCTGGCAGATGATGTCGGTGCCTCCCGTGTTGCCGCCACTCAGAAACACGATGCCGACGCCAGCACCACCTATGACACCACCCCAGAGGGCCGAGATCAGCAGCTGCCCCTGGGTGGGCACCGGCAGCACCGGTGCGAGCAGGTCCATGAAGAAGCCCGAGGCCACAATGCCGAGCACACTCTGGGCTATGTATTTGACGTCACGCGAGGTGACGTAGATGTAAACAAGAAGGAGTGCATTCATCACAATGGTCTGGGCGCCGACAGGCAGCGTGATGCCCACGCGCGCGGCGGCGGCTGCGATCGTAGTCGCAAGGCCCGTGAGCCCGCCAGCCGCAAGACCATTGGGTATCTCGAACATGTCAATGCCCAGCGCATAGACGAAGGATCCTATGAGGGTGAGTCCAACCTTCCTGACGAGCTCGCGGCGCGAGATCCTAAGCTTGCTCACCGCTCGCCCCCACCAACCAACCAGCGGTGATAGCCCACGACGAACTTGTCCAGATCGCCGTCGGAGAGGACGGAGTCGACATTGCCGGTCTCCACCCCACTTCTGAGATCCTTGACCAGCTGGTAGGGATAGAGCACGTAGCTCCTGATCTGGTTGCCAAAGCCTATCTCGTGCTTGGGTCCCCTCAGCTCGTCGAGCTCGGCCTCGCGCTTGGCAAGCTCGAGCTCATAGAGGCGACTGCGCAGGATGTTCATGGCAAACGCCTTGTTCTGGAGCTGGCTGCGCTCGTTTTGGCAGGTAACAACGGTGTTTGTGGGAAGGTGCGTGATGCGGACGGCGGAATCGGTGGTGTTGACGCCCTGGCCACCGTGGCCTGACGCATGGTAGACGTCTATGCGCAGGTCGTTGGGGTCTATGTCCACCTTGACGTCTTCGGGTAGGACCGGCAGTACCTCCACGCCCGCGAAGGTGGTCTGGCGCCGCTTCTTTGCGTCCGTGGGAGAGATGCGCACGAGGCGGTGCACCCCTTGCTCACCCCTGAGCATCCCGTAGGCATTTTTGCCCGAAACCGTGAAGGTTGCGCGGTCAATACCGATGGCCTCGGCCACCGGAGCGTCGTTGACCGTGACCTTCCAGCCGCGCCGCTCGCAGTAGGCGAGGTACATGTGAAAGAGCATCCCACACCAATCCTGCGCCTCAAGGCCCCCCTGGCCGGGCGTGATCGTGACGATGGCGTCACCGTGGTCGAGCTCATCGGAAAACCAGCTCGCCAGCTCGAGCTCAGAGAGCTCCCGTCCAAGCGCGGCGGCAAGCCCATCCGCCTCGTCGAGCAGCTCCTCCTCGCCCGTCTCCTGGCCAAGGTCGAATGCGGCCTGGATGTCGCCGATCCTCTGTCGCGCGGCGTCCACCCGGCTGACCTCGTCCTTGGCCTGGGTCAACTCGGCCATGACCCCGCTCGCCGCCTCCGCGTCATCCCAAAAGCCGGGCGCAGTACTTGTGGCCTCGAGCTGCATGATGACCTGACGCTGCTCGTCGAGGCGCAGATAGCCCTCCACCTCATCGAGCTGCTCCTTGAGGGCGTCTATGCCCGCCTGCGTGATCTCCGCCATCTATCGCGTCCCGCCACCACGGTTCCTACCGTGGCAGTTCTTGAACTTCTTGCCGCTACCGCAGGGACAGGGGTCGTTGCGCCCGACGTTCGCGTAGGGGTCGGAGCTATCGGCCTTGCGGTAGGTGGTGGGCTTACTTGGGGCGCTTGGAACGGGGGCCGTAGTCTGCGCTTGCGCGGTACCTGCCCCCTTTGGGGCGAGGCGGGCAGACATCCTGCCGCTCCCCTGGTCGCCGTCGACCTCGGCGGGACCGGAGTACTTCGCCCCACGCAGGGCGTCATCACCCTCGGACTCGAGCGCTCGGGCTTGCATGACAGGAGCCAGCTCTATCCTCAGAATGGTGCGCAGAAAGTCCTCGTACATGGTGTTGACGAGCTCAGTAAAGGCGGCATAGGCCTCAGCCTTGTACTCGACAAGGGGATCACGCTGGCCAAAGCCCCTAAGCCCGATACCAGCCCTGAGGTAGTCCATCTCCTGCAGGTAGGACATCCACCGCGTGTCGATGACGCGCAGCATGACCTGAGCTGAGAGGGCCTGCATCATGCCGTCGGGGAGCTGGTCGGACTTCTCCGAATAGCAGCCGCTGACAAAGCGATTCACATGGTCGATGACATCAGACTGGTCGAGGTCGTCGATATCGATCGGGTTACGACCCACATCATCGTTAGAAACGACTTCCACAGATTGACTGTGATGGGGTATTCCGCCGCTCTCGCCCGCCGTGCCTATAGTCTTCGCGCTATCCTTTGACAAAACTGAAGATTTACCACTGACGGAAATCTCATCCTCCTTGCCAGCTGGTTCGTCCTGATCTTTGGAGGAACTATGCACCTCGTCCTCATCCCCTGCCTTGGGCGAAACACTAAGCGGCTTTTTGCCGTCCTGGACGGATCGATCACCTTCGCCTGAAGCCACATTGGCTGGCTCCGATCCATCTGACTTCTCCTCGCCATCCTTGCCATGAGTCTCCGCGTCACCGGAAGAGTCGGACTTCTCATCACCCTTTCCGGTTCCCGTGGGTTGCGACCCTGCATCCTCATCAGGGTCGGATATGGAAGCTGCAGGACCATCGTCTGAACCATCCCCACGCTCTTCAGAGAGGTCCGACTTCCGGCCCTCCCGAGCATCCATCACTTCTGAGGAAACACCCTCGTCACGATCTTGTTCCTCACCAGCACGATCCAGATCACTCCCGAACTCGGGCATGTCCTTGCGACCGGTGAGCCCCTCAACCCACCTACGCAGGCCCACGAGGTCCCAGTCCTCGGGGTCCTGTCCCTCGGGACAGAGCTCCTCCACCTTGCGCCGCACGGTATCGTAGGTCACATCATTGATGTGGCCCAAGAGGTCCTTGCCGTCCAGGATCTTGTCGCGCTCCTCGTAGATGACCCGGCGCTGCTCGTTCATCACGTCGTCGTAGTCGAGCACCTGCTTGCGCATGGCGAAATTTATCTCCTCGACCTTGCGCTGGGCACTCTCGATGGCTCTGCTGACCAGCTTGGACTGGATGGGTACATCCGCAGGCATGTCGTAGCGTGCCATCATGGCGGCAATTCTGTCCATGCGATCGCCGCCGAAGAGGCGCATGAGGTCGTCCTCAAGCGAGAGGTAGAACTGGGTCTCGCCCGGATCGCCCTGGCGGCCGGAGCGTCCGCGCAGCTGGTTGTCGATGCGTCGGCTCTCGTGGCGCTCGGTGCCCATTACGCAGAGGCCACCGGCCTTGAGGACGCGCTCCCTCTCGGCCTCGCAGACCTTCCTAGCCTCCCCGAGGGCCTCCCCCCATTCCGCCTCGCTCGGCTCTCTGGGCTCCTCCCCCTCCTTGGCAGGACGAAAGTAGCCCTTCTTCTCACGCAACATGTCGCGCGCGAGCTCGTCGGGGTTGCCGCCGAGGATGATGTCCGTGCCGCGGCCGGCCATGTTTGTCGCTATCGTGACGGCACCCTCACGGCCGGCCTGGGCGACGATCTGGGCCTCGCGCTCATGGTGCTTGGCATTCAGGACCTCGTGCCCGCTCTTACCACTTTCATCGCTCTTACTGATACCGCGTTTATCAAGGATGCGCGAGAGCCGCTCGGAGCTCTCTATCGAGACAGTGCCCACGAGCACCGGCTGGCCCCGCCGATGGCGCTCGACGATGTCATCGGCGACGGCGGCGAACTTCGCGTCCACGCCCTGGTAGACGAGGTCGGGGTTGTCCTTCCGGATCATGGGCTCGTGGGTCGGGATCGCCTGCACGGACAGTTTGTAGATCTCCCTGAACTCGCTGTCCTCCGTCACAGCCGTGCCCGTCATGCCCGAGAGCTTGTCGTAGAGGCGGAAGTAGTTCTGCAGCGTGATGGTGGCGAGGGTCTGGTTCTCCTCCTTGACGAACACGCCCTCCTTGGCCTCGATGGCCTGGTGCAGTCCCTCGCTGTAGCGCCTCCCCTCCATGGCACGACCCGTGAACTCGTCGACTATCTTGACCTCGCCGCCCACGACCATGTATTGCTGGTCACGGTGAAACAGGTACTGGGCCCTGAGCGCCTGCTGGAGGTGGTTGACCAGCTGACCGGAGGGATCCGAGTACAGATCGCCGATATCCAACCTCCGCTCTATCTTGCGCAGGCCCTCCTCGGTTGCCGCGATGGTGTGCTTGGCCTCGTCCATCTCGAAGTCAACGTCAGGGGCGAGACCGCGAACCGCCCGCGCGAAGTCCTTGTATGTGCTCGCAGACTTCGTACCGGCACCTGAGATGATGAGCGGCGTCCTCGCCTCGTCGATGAGGATGGAATCCACCTCGTCCACGATCGCGAAGGCGTGGCCACGCTGCACGCGCTGGCCTGCCTGCGTAACCATATTGTCACGCAGGTAGTCGAAGCCGAACTCGCTGTTGGTACCGTAGGTGATATCAGCAGCATAGGCCGGTTTCTTGAGGTCGAGCCTCATGCCGTTCTGCAGGCAGCCCACGCTCATGCCCAAACGCTCGTAGATCCCACCCATCCACTCGCTGTCGCGTCTGGCAAGGTAATCATTCACGGTAACGACATGGACTCCCCCAGCCGGGATGGCATTGAGATACGCCGCAAGTGGGGCAACGAGCGTCTTGCCCTCGCCGGTCTTCATCTCGGCGATCATGCCCCTGTGCAGGGTGATGCCGCCCATGATCTGCTCGTCGAAGTGACGCATCCCCAACGCCCTGCTCGAGGCCTCCCTCACGGCGGCGAAGGCCTCGGGGAGCAGCTCGTCGAGAGTCTCGCCACTCTTATAGCGCTCCCTGAAGTACGAGGTCATGCCGTGTAGCTCCTCATCCGACATGGCTTCGAAGCGCTCCGCGAGGGCATTGACCTCCTCCGCAAGCTCCTCGAACTCCCTTAGCTGTTTATCTGCGCCAAGGGATAGGAGGCCCCTGAAAGAGCGAGCGATCAACCTAAGCGGACTTAGGATCACATCAGACAGACGCTTCCATAGGTCACGAGAGAGACTCGGCGCCTTCTCTTTGACCTCGGTGCTGCCCTGCCCGTCACGACCCTTTTGGACAAGGCCAGTGGCCTTATCCTTATCAGAAGGCGCGGTACCCTCCTGCTCGTCCTCGGCGGCCGACTCGATAGCGTCTGGCCCTTCTCCGGCCTCACCATCATTGGTCAGGCCAGGCTTCTCGTTCCCCTTAACTTTCGAAGGTCTCTGTTCCTCGTCCTCACCGGAACCACCTTCCGGGTTGCCCCTATCCTCCCCAGAGGAGCCCGATCCCTGGTTCTTAGACATGTGCGTCGAACCGGCGGAAGCATCGCTACTCTCCTTCTCTCCACCATCCTGCACCTCACCCTCATGATCCGGTGAGTTCTTCGCACCATCCGAGACAGAGGAAAGACTTACGTTCTTTTTAAGTTCGTTCTTTTTCTGAGACCTCGACTTACCAAGTAGGCCAGACTTCGCGTCCCCGTTGTCATTGTCGTTTACGCCATCACCCGGCTTTTGCTCTTTCATAGCAACACCCGACACGGGCTTTCCCCCATAATGGTCAGACTCTTTTTTCTTCGGGGCGCGCCCACCCATCTATCTAACCTCCTGCTACCAGTGCCAATATAAACAAAAAAATTAATTATTGCGTCATGCGATTCTGCCCAAACAGGCCTAATGGTAACCAGTCCTTAGTGTCGTACCGGTTTCTCCTCTTGATTTTTCCATTGCCCAGCTTTACCCACTATTGAGCATAGGGCCTATCCCACCTTCATTGGTGAGGTCCCATACCGCCTTCTTGGGCTGGAACAATTTTGCGAGTATCCAGAGATTAATCAAGCTACCCGTCATCTCATCACCCCATGTCTCATCTGGGGTCGATTGTCCCGCTAGAAGTTCATATTAATAAACTCCACAGGCCCAAGTGCTTCTAGTCTTGCCCGGCATACAATTCGCACCTGCAGACCGCAGAAAACTCACCCCAACACCCCATGGAGCTAAGCGTATCAGTAGGACCGATGAGGATTTGGGTGCAGCTGTCTCTGCACAGGCGTTCATCGCGCTCGGGCAACTACTCACGTGCACGAGCGCAACAGGTCGCGTCACCCCTCCTTGTCACTAGATGACACATTGGCAGAGATGTCCGTACCCTCAGGCAAAGACCGCTCCTTCGAGAGATCCCCGGACCCACCGTTCACACCGGAAGGTGAGCTGTCGCCGTCAGGCGAACCTGCGCCCTCAGGAGAATGCGCTGCCTCGACGGAGGAGCCGGGCCCATCATCTGTCCCGATAAGCGAGTCACCACTGCCAAAGAGGTTCCTCATCTCATCACGCATGTCTTTGGGCACTGCTTTCCAGTTCTCCCTGAACACCTTCTCGCTCGAGAGATCGTCGTCTCCACCCGACCGGACCGAGCCATCGGGTGAACTAACGACGGGAAGCGCATCCCCCTGAGACTGATCGATGTTCTTGCCCTGATCCTCACCGCTCACGCTCGGCTCAGATGGGACACTCTGCCCATGGAAGGGTGGCCTGCCCACCATCAGGCGAAATGCCATGGCCCACATGGCGAAGTCATCTGCCTGGGAAAGGACCGCACAAGGCTGCCTGCCCTGGTCGATTGCCTCCTTGATCAACCCTCTGGAGGAAGGCTCAATGTAGTCGAGCATGTGGCTCGCCTTCGCATCCTTGCCCAGGATAATCTGCGACACAGGCTCATCTTGCCCGTCTGGTAGGTAGAGCGTCGCCATGCTGAAGCCGAGCCTCACCTCGTTCGTCTTTGGGTCATAGAAGATGTTCGAGCTGTCATAGCAGCCGTAGCCATAGCCACAGGCGCGAAGCTGCCCCCAGGCCTTCACCAACGATCGCGCCAACGCGATGCGCAAGTCACGCTGATCGGCGGCCTCCCTTCCAAGCTTGAGGAGCGACTGGTCATCATCCAGATTTACCATCAGTTCCGAGAGCGGACGGAATCGCTCGGCGTCAGCCTCAAGGGAAAAGACGAGAAAGCCCTGCTCCTTGTTGTGTGTCATCGCCACATCGACAGGCCAGACGAACCTAGAGCGCATTGGGTGCAGCGGCATTCCGCTCCTCCACCATGCTGGATGACCCTTGGGAGTGCGCTCTTCGCTGTCTACCTTGGGAACACGCTTCTTTGGGTAGATGATGATGCTGTTCCAGTGTTGCAGTACCTTGCGTCGTTCCTTCCGCTGGAGCTCGCGTTGCTCTTGTTGCTCTCGGCTCTCATGCTGCTCCTGGGACCCAGACGCCACGTGCTCCTCTGGGGGAACATACGGGATGCGAAACAAGGAGTCAATCGAAACGAGGTAGAGACGCCTCCCGACAAGGGGCGCTCCAATCTGCGGAGGTTCACTGAACCTTTGCACGGCCTCCACAAGCTGGTGCTCGCCACCAAAGGCGGAGACGGTCTTGTTGCGCCTGACATAGCTGAGGTGCGGCATGTATGTCACGCTGATAAGGCCATTACCCCTAGCGCCGGGATTAGCAGACACTTCATCCTCCTTCATTGGCGGCAAAACAGATGCTAGTACAGCTCAGCTTGGACGGCAAGATGTCAAGCCTGTCCTCACCGGACTGTCTCGTATGACCGAAGGCCCGCCCACAGCCCTCCAATTCTAGGTCGTCCGTCCGATAGAGTCAACGTGATCCGATATGGTCCGTGGTCCGCTTTTGCTGACGTCACTATCAGTCTGGCAACCATTCTCTGTGTGCATTGAGTCGGGCAATCTATGGGCGGCCATGCGGCGGCAGAGGGAACCGCGTCACCCGACTGATTGTAGAGACCCCAAAGGCGTCCACACCCATGCGAGCGCCCATCGATCCATGGCATGCGCGACACGCGGGACAGCCCGATCGGAACGCTCGATCCTGACAATGGCCTTAGCGTCGAGGCAGAGACCTTACCGCATTGATATACAATGGAGTGCGTAGCTCACGCTCTTTTGCCTTAGGTACACGTGGGGAGGACCACCATGGATGCAAGTGCTGACGAGGTCATGGATGTCACCCGAGAGGGGCATCGCGCATATGGGAGGGGAGACTACGACGAGGCACGCCGTCTGTTCCGGATGGCGGCCGACCGGGGCAACACTTGGGCGCAGAGCTGGCTCGGCTTCATGCACGAGGAGGGCCTCGGGTGGAGAAGAGCGATGCCGAGGCCTACCGCTGGTACCGGAGAGCTGCCGACCAAGGCTATGCTTGGGCGAAGCGCAAACTGCGGGGTAGCGTTGAGAAGCTGCGAGAGCTTGGCATCAAGTACGAGTTTGGCCACAGCGTTGAGCAAAATACCCTTAAGGCCCGCTATTTTTATGAGCTTGCCGCCAGCCAGGGAGATACGTTCTCTCAGGACGCCCTACGCCTCATGGGGACGGAGTAGGGACTCTCGAGGCAGCAAACTGAGCCGGCCGGCCTCGCATTTACACACCGATCGTCTCGAGACCCTACGTTACGCAATACGCAGGCAATCGCATCAAAGCTGCCGAGAGGTGAGTGTCTTGCGCAAGATCGACGCATGATTCCCCGCTCACGGCATCAGCGGTGTCGTCTCGTGGCATGTCGCCGAGTTGATCCTCTCTCTTGTCCCCTGCCAGGCCTTCTCCGTCCAGGGTTGATCACGGGAAATGCAACGGATGCCCCTGTGGCCATCGCGAGAAGGCAGGGCCATGTTCCGCCTATCCAGGCGGCATTGACGTCCCTGCGGGATGCGCGAACCCACGCGAGATCCTCGCCCCCATCGTGAGCGCCCACGTATGCCGTCGAGACGAGAGGTGCTCCTGGGACCATCGGTCTCGATGAGCATACAGCCAGCTGCGGCGGCGCGGCCCCTCGCCTCGCCGAGCTGCTCCTGAGGGACATCCCCGCCCCGGCGCAGACTTGCCAAGCCCCAAGGACTATCCCGAACTTTGGGTTACCTGACTGTCAAATAACTCTTTACTTTCATTTCGACTTATGAGTAAAATGAAACAGAAATGATTGGGGTGATGTGTCGCAATGCTAAATACGCCGGCAGACGGGATCAACCTGCCCCTGAGAACCAGTGAAGACCCCGTTGCCCGAAAGCTGCCGAGAATGTACCTCGAGCTCTTCGACGTGCTCGCCGCCCAGCTCGGGGAAAGCGAGCAGGGCCGCTTTACCCTAGCCGTGGCCAAGGAGCCCCCGACCGTCATCGACGCGCGCAATCTGGCCTATGCCGTCGGGCGCGTGAGCACGAGGCCCATGGTCATACGCTGGGAGGGCATGGACCGTGGCATGATGCGGGTGCTCGAGTCGGAGGGTATCGCCTACATCCGCGACGCCGCTGACGCGTACCTGCCCTTCATGGGCATCAAGGTCTCCTCGGGGCTTGATGCGCCCGAGCCGCGCCCGCTCTCCGCGCAGGCACAGCGCATCGTGCTCAACCTGATCTCCGGGCGCTGGGACGGGCTCACGGCTGGGGAGCTCGCCTCGCTCTGCGGAAGGAGCCGTCCCAGTGTGAGCAAGTACCTCTCCGAGATCCAGGCGATCGCGCCCGGCCTTGTGAGGAGCCGGGGGAAGAGCCGTGTGCTGCGCAACCCCGGCCATCCGGTCGAGAACCTGCTGGACGGGTTCGAGGGGTACCTCTCCAGCCCGGTTGAGCGCAGGGTCAGGATGGCCATCCGGCCCGACGTAGCAACCCTCGGCGATGCCGGCGCGCTGCTCGCGGGAAAGACCGCCCTCGCGTTCTTCTCGGACCTCGCGCACGATGATGAGAGGACGACCGTCGCCGTGGACAAGGCCGGCCTGGAGAGGTTTCGCGACGCCTTGGGGGACTCCTGGGTCGAAGCCCCCTGGTACGAGCCTTGCCCGCTCGAGGTCGAGCTGTGGGCGTACCCCATAGATGCGCCGTCTGATGTCTCCGTCGTCGCGAGCGGCCTGAGGAGCGTAGACGCGTTCAATCTTTATGTCGAGTGTTCGAAAAGGGACACCGACGACATCCGGCTCCTGGATGCCGTCGACCAGCTGAGGGAGAGGATATGCCGGTCGTGAGGGGAGTTGAGAGGTTCGCGCGGGCCATGTCGGCCCACGCGGACGACTACGTGCTGATCGGAGGCGGCGCCTGCAGCATCCTCTTCGACGAGGCGGGGCAGAGCTTCAGGGCCACCGATGACCTCGACGTGGTCGTCGTCGCCGACGGCTCAAACGCCGGCTTCGCCCGCGCCCTGTGGGCATTCGTCGCCGAGGGCGGCTACGAGGCCGGGACTCGCCAGACCGGGAGGAGCACCTACTACCGCTTCCGGCTGCCGGAGGGTAGCAGGAACATCGCCAGATATCCGGCGCAGATTGAGCTCTTCGCACGGCGCCCGGACTTCCCGCTCTCGAGCGAGGCGAGCGAGGTCGCGCCTCTGCCCTTCGACGAGACGGTGTCGAGCCTCTCGGCCATCATCCTGGACGATGAGTGCTACGAGTTCATTCGCGACAACGCAATTCTCAAGGCAGGCGTGACGATGCTGGATGCCATTCACATCATTCCGCTCAAGATGCGCGCATATCGACCTGAACCGCAGGCACGATGAGGGCCTACGCGTCAATGACAGGGATCTGCGTAAACACCGTGCCGATGTGGCCAAGCTCGCTGGCCTGCTCACGCCAGATGCCAGGCTGGGACTCCGCAGGCAGATGAGGCGAGACGCCGAGGACTTCCTGGACGACTTCGAGAGATACGCGGCTCGGCATACCCAGCGCAAGCACCGGCGCCGGCTGCAGGAGACGCTCGTGTTCCTACGGGGCCATATTTGTAGACTGGAGATCCGGATGCCGCGTGGCATCTGGCGGGCCGTCTTCGAGAAGAGGCTTTCGACCAGGTCCGGCCGAGAGCCATGCCGGGCGCGGGCGCAAAGGCCGGTGCCTAATCCAAGACCGATATTCACTGGCGTGGGCCATGGTGGCAGTCGTGGCTATCGGCCCCATTCGCCGGTCTTCTGTCCATGATAAGATGTAGCAAGTAATTATGTTAGATCGCATTATGCAGACAAGCATTATAACAGGGAAGGAAAGCATGTTCGTAGGACGGGAGAAGGAGCTCGGGAAGCTCGAGGAGCTGTACGCCAAGGGCGACTTTCAGATGGTGGTACTTTACGGCAGGAGGCGCGTGGGCAAGACCACGCTGGTAAAGGAGTTCGCCTGCGGCAAGAATGCGCTCTACTTCACGGCACTCGAACAGAGTGACCACGACAACCTGGCGGACTTTACGCGCAAGCTCATGGGGTTCTTTGACCTGCCCACCCTCTCCGGCTCGTTCTCCGGCTGGGCCGAGGCCTTGGGATTCTTCGCCGATCGCGCGGGAGAAGGGCATGCCATCCTGGTGTTCGACGAGTTCCCGTACGCCGCCGAGCGCAACAGGTCACTCCCCTCGATACTGCAGATGGTCATAGACCATAGGCTCAAGGACACGAACGCCTTCGTCATTCTGTGCGGCTCGAACCAGGGATTCATGGAGGGTGAGGTACTTGGCAACAAGAACCCGCTCTACGGCAGGAGGACCGCCCAGATGAGACTGGCGCCCCTGGGGTACCGTGAGGCGGCGCTCATGCTACCCGGTCTGGGCGCCCAGGAAGCGTTTCGCCACTACGCGTGCTTCGGCGGCGTCCCGTACTACCTCTCGCTCATCGACCCTGCGCTACCGCTGCATGAGAACCTATCGCAGCTTTACTTTGACACGGCGGGCTTCCTCTACGACGAGCCCTTCGCGCTGCTGCGCCAAGAGCTCTTTGAGCCCGCCTCATACAACTCCATATTGCGTGCCATCGCCGGAGGCGCGAACAGGCAGGCTCGTATCGCCGACCGCACCGGGATTCCCGCGACGAGTCTACCCAGGTACCTGACAACGCTCTGCACACTCGGGATGGTTCGCAGGGCCGTGCCCTTCGGGGAGAGCGCCCGGACCTCAAGACGCGGCATATACGTCATCGACGACGCGTGCTATGCGTTCTGGTACCGGTTCGTGATGCCTCGCGTGTCGGACATCGAGGCAGGCCTCGGCGAGGTCGCCGCTCGCTCCATTCCCGATCAGCAGCTTGATGGCTACTGCGGGCACAGGTTCGAGGGGATGTGCGCGGAGTGGATGTCAGAACAGGTGCTGAGGGGCTCACTCCCGATCAGCGCAACGAGCGTGGGCTCTTGGTGGGGCACTGACCCCAAGGCGCGCGAGCAGACTGACATCGACGTCCTTGCGGCCGACCGCAGCGCAAAGACGCTCATCCTGGGTGAGTGCAAGTACCGGGGGAGCTTCGACGAGGTGGCCGAGGTCGAGGACCTCAGGTCAAAGCGCCAGCTTGTGCCCGGATACACGGCCGAAGGCTACTTCCTCTTCACCAGGCACGCGGTTGCGGCGTCCACCGTGAGGAAGTGCGCGGGCGAGGGCGCGGTCCGGTTCGTGACGCTCGACGAGATGTACGCTCACCGGTGAGCTCACCGGTCGCTCTTGGCAGACGGCCCGTATGATGTTAAAGGCTTGGACATGCGCCCGGACATGGCCGGGCCTGATGGGGTCGCAACGCCAGAGGTGACGGCGCAGCCCTACGCCTCAGAGTCGATGAGGATCTTGTCCCTTACGGCAGCGGTGGTCTTGGACATCTCGAGGGCGTCGGCTATGTCGCAAGCCTCGGGTACCCAGCGGCCTCGGCCTCCCTCCCGGCGTGGGCCCAGGGCAGATCACTCGTCCTGAGCTCGGCGACGTGGCCTAGGTCGGCGGGGCGCCGGCATGTGAGGCCCGCCACGAGGCTGGCGGTC
>ERZ773067.428-NODE-428-length-25984-cov-12.276910_pt1 | contig 25984 bp, 27 predicted proteins | sample MGYA00580622_ERZ773067 | MGnify/ENA primary metagenome ERZ773067 (study PRJEB29015, sample SAMEA2737998) | human oral metagenome | biome: human oral; feature: human-associated habitat; material: dental | place: China | collected 2113 ...
CAGTCGATGAAGGGGCGCAAGGTGCTCCGCAAGGCGGGCTGGGACACGCACGGTCTGCCCGTGGAGCTTGAGGTCGAGAAGGCGATCGGCATCAACGGCAAGGAGCAGATCGAGGACTACGGCATCGAGCCGTTCATTAAGAAATGCCGCGAGTCCGTCTGGAAGTACAAGGCGATGTGGGAGGAGTTCTCCGATGTCGTTGGGTTCTGGGCGGATATGGAGCATCCCTACATCACGTACGAGAATAACTTTATCGAGTCCGAGTGGTGGGCGCTGAAGGAGATCTGGAAGAAGGGGCTGCTCTATCAGGGGCACAAGATTGTTCCGTACTGCCCGCGCTGCGGTACGCCGCTCTCCTCGCATGAGGTGGCACAGGGGTATAAGGACGTGACGGAGCGCTCGGCAGTCGTGCGTTTCAAGGCAGCGGACGAGGATGCCTACTTCCTCGCGTGGACGACGACACCGTGGACGCTCCCGTCGAACCTCGGCCTCTGTGTGAACCCGAACGTGACCTATGTGAAGGTGCGCGTCTATGGCAAGGTCTACTATCTCGCCGAAGCTCTGATGGACAGCGTATTCGCGGACTCGTGGGGCGACCGCGAGATTCTCGCGACGATGAAGGGAAGCGACCTCGAGTACCGAAAGTATGAGCCGCTCTATCCGTTTGCGGACAAGGATGTGCAGGATAAGGCATTCTTTGTCACCTGCGATGACTATGTCACGACCGAGGACGGCACGGGCATCGTTCACATCGCACCTGCCTTCGGCGAGGACGACAACCGCGTCTGCCGCAAGTACAATATGCCGTTCGTTCAGTTTGTCAACGACAAGGGCGAGATGACGGAGGAGACGAATTGGCCGGGCGTCTTTGTCAAGGATGCCGACCCCCTGATCCTTGCGGATCTCGAAAAGAGCGGCAAGCTGTTCAAGGCACCCGAGTTTACGCACAGCTATCCGCATTGCTGGCGGTGCGACACGCCGCTGATCTACTATGCACGTGCCTCGTGGTTCATCCGCATGACGGCGGTGCGCGACGCACTTGTTGCGAACAACAATACGGTCAACTGGATTCCGAAGACCATCGGTGACGGGCGTTTCGGCAACTGGATCGAACATGTGCAGGATTGGGGAATCAGCCGCGACCGCTACTGGGGTACGCCCCTCAACATCTGGAAATGCTCCTGCGGGCACGAGCACTCCGTCGGTTCGATTGCGGAGCTGCGCGAGCTCCAGCCAAACTGCCCCGCCGATATCGAGCTGCACCGTCCGTATATCGACGCGATCACGTTCCCGTGTGAGCAGTGCGGTGCTGAGATGCACCGTGTGCCCGAGGTGATCGACTGCTGGTTCGATTCCGGTGCGATGCCGTTTGCGCAGTGGCACTATCCGTTTGAGAATAAGGAGATCTTTGAGAAATACTTCCCCGCAGATTTCATCTCTGAGGCAGTCGATCAGACGCGCGGTTGGTTCTACTCACTGATTGCGATTTCGACGCTGCTCTTTGACAAGAGCCCGTACAAGAACGTCATTGTCCTCGGTCATGTGCAGGACGAGAACGGGCAGAAGATGAGCAAGTCGAAGGGCAATGCGGTCGAGCCGATGGACGCACTGCGCCGTCACGGGGCGGATGCGATCCGCTGGTACTTCTATGAGAACAGTGCGCCGTGGCTGCCGAACCGCTTCTCCGACGATGCGGTGCAGGAGGGCGCGCGCAAGTTCATGGGGACGCTCTGGAACACATACGCGTTCTATGTCCTCTACGCGAATATCGACGAGTTCGACCCGACGGCGCACACGCTCGACTACAGCCGCCTCTCGGTCATGGATCGCTGGGTGTTCTCACGTTTGAATACAATGGTGCGTACGGTGGACGACTGCCTTGCAAACTATCGTGTGACTGAGGCGGCAAAGGCGGTACAGTCCTTCGTCGAGGAGCTGTCCAACTGGTATGTGCGCCGCAGCCGCAGCCGCTTCTGGGCGAAGGGGATGGAAGCAGACAAGGTGGATGCCTACCTCACGCTCTATACCGCGCTTGTGACGACGGTAAAGGCGGCGGCACCGATGGTGCCGTTCATCACAGAGAGCATCTACCGCAACCTCGTCTGCTCGGTGGACAAGACTGCGCCGATCTCCGTGCACCTTGCGGATTTCCCAACGGTGGACGAGGCGTTGATTGATCCCGCGCTTGAGGAGAACATGGAGATCGTCCTTGAGGTCGTGACGCTCGGGCGTGCGGCGCGCAACGCGGCGAACATCAAGAATCGTCAGCCGGTTGCAAATATGTTTGTCAAGGCGGAGCACGCGCTGCCGGCATTCTTCGTTGAGATTATTGAAGATGAGCTTAACGTCAAGGCGGTCGCGTTCCGCGACGATATGTCGGACTTCCTCGCATATCATGTGAAGCCGAACTTCCATGCGCTCGGTCCCAAGGTCGGCAAGCGCATGGGTGCGGTCAAGAAGGCGCTCGAGGAGAGCGACGGCGCGGCGGTGAAGGACGCGCTTGCGGGTGACGGCAGCTATACGCTTCACCTTGCAGACGGCGATGTCACCGTCACATCCGAGGATGTCGAGGTCACGGTCTCCCAGCAGGAAGGCTACAACTGCCAGAGTTATGGCGGCGTGACCGTTGCACTCGAGATCACGCTCACGCCGGAACTCCTCGAGGAGGGGTTCGTCCGCGAGATCATCAGCAAGGTGCAGACGATGCGCAAGGAGTGCGGGCTCGAGGTGACGGATCATATCGTACTTGATCTTTCCGGCAACGACAAACTGACACAGATTGCCGCAAAGAACGAGTCGTTTATCCGCGAGATCACGCTCGCCGACGCCGTGTCCTACAATGCACCTGCCGGTACAAGCAAAGAGTGGAACATCAACGGTGAAAAGCTGACGATCAGCATTAAATAAATTTGGTTGAAAAAGCCGCTTCGTTCGGGGACTGCCCGAATGAGGCGGCTTTTCTATTGACATTGTTTTGACATATCGTATAATAATAATAATATCTGTGAAATAGGAGAGTGGTCGCAATGGTAAAATTCAGCTACTATGGTCATGCGGCTTTTTTGCTTGATGACGGGACGCACAAGGTGCTCGTGGATCCATTTCTGACGGGAAATCCGATGGCGAGCATTGCGGCGAACGAGGTCGACTGTGACTTCATCCTGCTCACACACGCGCACGGGGATCATCTCGGCGACGCGCCCGCGATTGCGGTGCGTACGGGAGCGGCGATTGTTGCGATTCCTGAGGTGATCTCTGCCTGCGAGGGGCAGGCACGCGGAGAGATCCGGTCGTATCCGATGAACATCGGCGGCTCTCTCAGTCTGCCGTTTGGTAAGGTGCGCATGACATTTGCACAGCACAGTGCAGGTGTTGCGGGCGGTATAGCGTGCGGATTTGTCGTCTACATCGGCGGCAAGGTCGTCTACTACTCCGGCGACACGGCACTCTTCAGCGATATGCAGCTGATCGGGCGCAAGGATGTAATCGACTATGCGGTGCTCCCCATCGGTGACAACTATACGATGGGTCTCGAGGATGCGGCGCAGGCGGCGCAGTGGCTCAATGCAGGTCATGTCATCCCGATCCACTACGATACGTGGCCGGTCATCGCGCAGGAAGTAAACCACTACAAGGAAGTTACGGAGGCAATGACGCGCGCAAAGGTAAACGTCGTTGCACCCGGTGAAACCATCGAACTTTGACCGTGCATGCAAAGAGTCCGCTGCTCGTCCTTGTCGGACCAACGGCAGTGGGGAAGACGGCGCTTTCCCTTCATCTTGCGGAGGTGCTCGGGACGGATATCGTCTCGGGCGACTCCATGTGCATCTATCGCGGCTTCGACATCGGCAGTGCGAAACCGACCGCAGAGGAGCGGGCGCGTGTCACGCATCATCTCGTGGACATATTGGATGCGGATGAGCCGTTCTCCGTCACGGAGTTTGCTGCACGCGTCGCTGCCCTTGTGCGTGAACATGAAAGCACGGATCGTCTGCCGTTTATCGTCGGCGGGACGGGGCTCTACATCAAGGCTCTCGTAGAGGGGTATGCTTTCAACGAGACGCAGGAGCAGGGACTTTTTCGCCGTGCGATGGAGGGCGTTGCTGCGCGGCGCGGGAATGCGCGCGTGCATTCCTTCCTCGCGCATCATGATCCCGAGGCAGCAAAGCGCCTGCACATCAACAATCTCAGGCGTGTGATCCGTGCGATCGAGGTTGTGCGCTATGGAGACGAACGCATCTCACAGGAGAGTGCGCTGATGAACGGGACGCAGCCCTACGACGCCTTTGTCATTGGGCTGCATCGAGCGCGTCCGCATCTCTACGAGCGCATCAACCTGCGTGTGGAGACAATGTTCGCAGCGGGGCTTGCAGATGAGGTTGCAGGATTGCTCGCGCGCGGCATCGGGCGCGATGCACCCGCGATGAAGGGCATCGGCTACAAGGAGACAGCGGCATATCTTGCGGGTGAGATGAGCCTTGCGGAGGCAATTTTCGCTATTCAGACGGCGACGCGGCATTTCGCAAAGCGGCAGCTCACATGGTATCGCCGGATGCCCTATATTCACTGGTACGATGCAGATGCACAGTCGGAGACGGAGCTCCTGCACGCGATCCTTGCAGATGTGCGTGCATGGAGGGAAGAACGAGAAAGGAGCGCTCAGGCGTGACGGCAAAAATCATCAACTTGCAGGACAATTTTCTCAATCAGGTGCGCAAAGACGGGATTCCTGTGACGATCCATCTCGTGAATGGTTTCCAGATCAAGGGAACGGTACGCGGTTTTGACAATTTCGTCGTCATGGCGGATGTGATGGGGAAACAGCAGATGATTTACAAGCATGCGATCTCTACGATTACCCCGGCGCAGCCGGTCAAGACAATGGTTGAAGAGCCCTGAACGTGCGGACATAGGAAAGCTGCTGCACCGCATTCGGCGCAGCAGCTTTTTGTTTGAGGAGAAGATATGAAGACACGCGGATTTGAAATTGTTTCGGTCTACGAGAACTATGGGATCCATCTGCCGCAGCGTAAGACGGGGGCGAGCACAGGTTATGACTTCGCGGCGGCGGAGACGGTCGCGATCCCGTCGGGAGAATGTGCTCTTGTCCCGACGGGAGTCAAGGCATATATGCAGCCAGACGAGGTGCTGCTCATCTACATCCGCTCGAGTACGGCGCTCAAGAAGCGCCTCATGCTGATGAACAGCGTGGGCGTGATCGATGCGGATTACTACGGAAACGCGGAGAATGAGGGGCATATCTACATCCCGCTCTACAATTACGGCAAGGAGACGGTGTTCATTGAGGCGGGTGAACGCATTGCGCAGGGGATCTTTACGAGTTATCTCACGGTGGACGGTGATGCCGCAGGACGCGGTGCTGCGCGTGCGGGCGGATTCGGCTCGACGGGGAATCTTTGACAGGAAAACGAATCTCATTTATAATGACGATGTATTGATACAAACTAGGATTCCTGCATCCGTTTGGGAGATGTTATGAAACTTTCAACGAAGGGGCGCTACAGTGTGACAGCGCTCTATGAGCTTGCCCTGCACTACGGGGAGGGGGTTGTGCCTCTCAAGACGATTGCAAAGACGCAGGGAATCTCGGAGAACTACTTGGAGCAGCTGATGGCACCGCTGCGGCGCGCGGGGCTCGTGGAGAGTGTTCGCGGGGCACAGGGAGGCTATACACTCGCACTGCCGCCGGAAGAAGTGACGATCGGGCGCATCATCACGGCTGTGGAGGGCCCAATCGCACTCGTAGACTGTCTGCTGACAAGTGCGGAGGCGGTCGATCAGAGCTGTGTGCGTGCGGGCAGCTGCGTGACGCGCCGCATCTGGGAGGAAGTCCGCGACAGCATCAACTCCGTCTTGAACAATATTTCACTCGCCGATCTCATGCAGCGCAATCAAAATCGCATGGGGTGCAACCAATGAAGCCTGCCCCCATCTATTTCGACTACGCGGCGACAACCCCGATCGATCCGCGTGTTCTAGAGACAATGCAGCCGTATTTGACGGAGATCTACGGCAATCCGTCGAGCCTGCACTCTTTCGGACAGGCGGCACGCCATGCGATTGCACGCGCGCGGGAACAGGCAGCAGCACTGATTGGGGCGCTGCCGGAAGAGATTTACTTTACGAGCGGAGGTACAGAGAGCGACAATTGGGCGCTGTGCGGGATTGCGGAGGAACGCAGGGCGGCGGGCTGCGGCGCACACATTGTGATCTCCTCTGTGGAGCACGCAGCTGTGCGCGAGACGTGCCGTGCGCTGGAGCATCGGGGCTTCGCGGTAACTGAGGTTCCCGTTGATCGGGATGGATGCGTCGAGCCCCGCGCCGTGGAGGCGGCACTGCGTGCAGACACGGCACTCGTCAGTATCATGACGGCGAACAACGAGGTCGGTACCATACAGCCGGTCGCGGAGATCGGCACGCGCATCCGTGCGCGGGGGATTCCGCTTCATACGGATGCCGTGCAGGCGGCTGGACATATCCCGCTCGACGTCAATGTCCTGCATGTCGACGCACTGTCCTTCTCGGCACATAAATTCTGCGGCCCCAAGGGCATCGGCGTACTCTATCTGCGGCGCGGAACGAAATGCACGCCGTTCCTCCATGGCGGCGCACAGGAACGCGACAGCCGCGCGGGCACGGAGAATACGGCGGCGATTGTCGGATGCGGGCGTGCAGCCGAGATTGCACGCGCGGAGATGGACGCAGAAGACGAGCGTATGCGTGCATATACGCAGCTGCTGCGTGCAAAACTCGCGGCGGTGGACGGCATTGCCTTTCACGGTGCGCAGGACAAGCGTCTCGCGGGAATCCTTAACTTCAGCATACGTGGTAGGACGCAGGACGTACTTCTTATCCGTCTCGATCTCGCGGGCTTCGCCGTATCGGCGGGCAGTGCATGCAGTGCGGGTGCTGCACACCCGTCCCACGTCCTCACCGCGATGGGACTTTCGCCCGAAGAGGCAAAATGCGCCGTCCGTGTGAGTCTCGGACGCTTTACGGAACGTTCGGAGGTTCTTGCGTTTGCCGAGACCATCTTGGCCATTGCGGGGCAATGCTGAAAGTATTTGTCTTTGCAGGAAACTTCATGTATAATTAGAACAATGTAGTCCGGAAGTGACAAAAGTCAGGGAGGGAGTCTCATGGTAGGGGACATCTTGCGAAGAGAGCGCGAGAAACAAGGGCTGACGATTGCCAATGTGGAGAAGGGGACGAGCATTCGTGGACTCTATATTGAGCATATCGAACGGGGCAATGTTGCTGAGCTGCCGGGAATGGTCTATGCAAAGGGCTTTGTGCGCAACTATGCGAAGTTTTTGGGGCTGAATGCGGAGAACCTAGTGCAGCAGTTTGCCGAGGAAAATGGGAGCGTATCGGCGCCCTCCGCGCCGGAGCTGGAGACACCGGCACCGACGCGCCGTATATCGCTGAGCAATGTCGGTGATGAGTCGCTCTCGAAGATCTCCATTGGCAGTTCGAGCGCGTCCTATGCGGGGATCTTTGGCAAACTTGCGGTAGGCATCATCGTCCTTGCTGCACTTGTAGGCGGAGGCGCGGCTGTGCTCTCCGCGATCAATTCGCCTGCGCGGGAGACGGCGGCGCCCCCGCCGGTCAAGACGGAGCAGCCTGCTCCGGCATCGGCAGCCGCAGAGGCGGATGCATCCGATGCGACGCGTGCAGCTGCGAATGTCGACGGGGTGCGCGTGAGCGTGACACTCGCGGAGCGCTGCTGGACAGAGGTCAGCGTCGACGGCAAGAGCGTCTTTGAGGGAATCATCGAAAGGGGCAAGACGGAAACCTGGCAGGGCAAGGAATCCGTCGTCGTTCGCGCGGGCAATGCGGGTGCACTGGACGTGACATTCAACGGGAAGAAGCTTGGCAAGTTCGGCGACAATGGGGAAGTTGTTGAGCGCCGCTTTACCAAGACAACAAAGGACCTGAAGGATACACTGCCGACGGAAGCGTCTGCACATGCGGAGAAGAGCACGGCAGGCAGCGACAAGCCTGCAAAGCCGGCAAAGGGGGCTGCGAATACGCAGTGAATCACGGCGCATGAGGAAGGATGAGTACGATGAAATGTCCTTTTTGCAAAAAGCCGGACAGTCGGGTGATTGACTCGAGAGCCGCGGACGATGGAACGACGATCCGTCGCCGCCGTGAGTGCGCGGAATGTGGGCGGCGTTTCACAACCTATGAGGTGGTAGAGAAGCTGCCGCTGATGGTGGTGAAAAGAGATAATCGCCGCGAGCCGTTTAGCCGTGACAAGCTCCTTACGGGGATCATCCGCTCCTGTGACAAACGTGACATCTCGATGGAGCAGATCACGAATTTCGTCGCGGAGATCGAGCGCGATATCCGCAACCGCACGGAGCCGGAGGTGCCGTCCGAGAAGATCGGTGAGATCGTCATGGAGCGGCTGAAGGATTTCGATGAGGTCGCGTACATCCGCTTTGCCTCCGTCTATCGAAAATTCGATGATATTACGAATTTTATTGAGGAATTGGAAACGCTTCGTGCGCGCCGCGGGAAGGAGTAAGGATACGGAAAGAGGGACGACTTGGATCATCGACTGAAAAGCCGTTTGCAGGAGCAATTCGCGAAAGAGCACGGCGCTTACCGCTATCCGGCGGGGGGGCGCACGCGCTTTGCGCTCGTCTATCCGAATACGTACTTTGTCGGGATGTCGAACCTCGGACTTCACATCATCTACGATCTTCTCAATCAGCGCGGGGATACAGCGTGTGAGCGCTTCTTTCTGCCTGACCGAACGGAACTTCCGCGCTACGAGCGCACACAGACGCCGATGATGAGCGTGGAGACGCAGACGCCTCTTGCGGACTTTGCCGTCATCGGCTTTGCCATTTCCTTTGAGATGGATTATTTCAATGTCGTCAAAATGCTTGCGCTCAGCCATGTGCGGCTGCGGTCTGCGGAACGCGGTGCGCGTGATCCGCTCGTCATTGCGGGCGGCCCGTGTGCGACGTTCAACCCGGAACCGCTCGCGGAGATTGTGGATGCCTTTGTCATCGGTGAGGGGGAGGTGATTGTGCCTGCCCTGATGGATGCCTACCATGAAGCCGCTCGGGAGGGACTGGATCGCGGGGCACTGCTCCGACGGCTTGCGCGTGTGCCCGGGGTCTATGTACCTGCACTCTACGTTCCCGCCTATGATGGGGAGGGCAAAATTGCTGCGCTCACACCAACTGCGGATGCACCGGCCACTGTTGCCCGTCAGTGGGTGGAGGATCTCGATGCATACCCTGCACATACGGTTGTGGTCACAGAGGAGACGGAGTTCAATCTCTATCTCATCGAGACGGCACGCGGCTGCGGACGACATTGCCGCTTCTGCATGGCGGGCTACTGCTTTCGCCGTCCGCGCAACCGCTCTCTCGCCGTCATCGAGGAGCAGGTACGTGCCGCCCTGCCCTATGGAAAGAAAATCGGACTGATGGGGGCGGCGATCTCGGACTATCCGGAGATCGACGAACTCTGCCGCTCCATTCTCGGCGAGGGGCTTTCCATGTCTGTCGCGTCCTTCCGTGCGGACTCGGTGACGCAGGAACTCGTTGAGGCACTTGCCGCGAGCGGCCTGCAGACGCTGACACTCGCGCCCGAGGCGGGGAGCGCGCGCATGCGTGCTGTCATCAACAAGGGCATCGAGGAGCATCATCTCTTTATGGCAATCGATCTCGGGGCGGCAGCGCATATTCCAAATTTCAAACTCTACATCATGGTTGGGCTTCCATTCGAGGAGGCAGCGGACATTGCGGCGATCATCGACCTCGCTGAGCGTCTGCGCACCTATATGGATGAGAAGGGGAGCCGCGGGACGCTGACGCTCAGCGTGAACCCGTTTGTCCCAAAGCCCTTTACGCCGTTCCAGTGGATGCCGATGGCGGACAAGAAACGGCTCGATGCGATTATGAAGGAGATCACACAGGCACTGCGCCGCCATAAAAAGATCGTTGTTCACTTTGAGTCGCCGAAGGAGGCCCTTGTGCAGGCGATTCTCGCGCGCGGCGACCGGCGGCTTGGAAAACCGCTCATGCGTGCAGCTGTGGGCCGCGGGGGCAAGGATCTCGTGAGTGAGATGCGCACGGAGGGGCTTGCTCCCGAGGACTACCTTACGCGTACATGGGAGGCAGAGGAATATCTCCCATGGGAACATCTGGACATGGGCTTTTCGAAGAGCTATTTGCGGCGGGAGTATGAAAAAGCAGCGGCACTGAAAGAGACAATCGGCTGTTTTGACGGCTGTACGCGCTGCGGCGTCTGCGGCAGAAAGGAAGAAAGGACGAACGTATGAGTTTTGTACTGCGGCATATGCGCGACAATCTCTGGAGCGGGCGGCTCGATATTTTTCCCGAGGACAGGATTGTGCACGGGTTCTCTGCGCGGCAGGGCGGCGTGAGTCCTGCACCGTTTGATACGCTCAACATGGCGCTGCACGTCGGCGACGATCCTGCACATGTCTGGGAGAACAGGCGGCGCTATCTTGCGGCGCTGGGGCTTGACGCAGAACGGATCTGCACGATCCGGCAGGTACATGGCACGGAGATTGTGCGCGCGTTTCGCCGCGATGCGGGACGTGGGGCGCGTGACTATGCGGATGCCCTTGCAGATGCAGATGCCGTTGTCACGAATGACAGCGGTGTCACGCTCCTGCTCTGCTATGCAGACTGTGTGCCCGTACTGCTCTACGATCCCGTGCACAATGCGGCAGGGCTTGTCCATGCAGGGTGGAAGGGGACGGTGCAGCGGATTGCAGCCAAGACCGTGGAACGCATGGGAGAGGAATTCGGTACGTCGCCCTCCGAGGTGCTTGTGGGGATTGGTCCCTCGATCGGGGCAGGCTGCTACACGGTCGGCGCAGAGGTCGCGGAGCGTTTCCGTACAGAATTTTTGGCACATGCAGCCGAACTTGTGCGGGTGCAGGATGAGGAGATCCATCTCGACCTTTGGGCGGCGAACAGCATTCAGCTCGTGGAAGCGGGTGTTTTGGCAGACAATATTGACCGTGCGGACATATGTACCTCATGTGACCGCAGTTTCTTCTATTCCTATCGTGCCGCAGGCGGCAGGACGGGACGGTTGGCGGCGGTGATGGAGCTGAGATGAGTGAGGATATGACGATCCCAATGCGGATTCAAGAGGTGCGCGCGGCGATTGCTGATGCGTGTGAACGGCGCACGCATATACCGAAAGATGTGCCCGTGGAACTCATTGCCGTGACGAAGAACCACCCCGTTGCGGCAATGCAGGAAGCCATCGATGCGGGCATCACGAACATCGGCGAGAACCGTGTGCAGGAGGCTCTGGATAAGGCTGAGACCTTGGCACGCGAGGTGAAATGGCACCTCATCGGTCATCTGCAGACGAATAAGGTGAAGCACGCCGTGCGGCAGTTTGACCTCATTCACTCGGTGGATTCCCTGCGGCTTGCGCGTGAAATCGACAAAGCGGCGGAGAAATTCGGCAAAGTGCAGAACATCCTCGTACAGGTCAATCTGGCACGCGAGGAGAGCAAATTCGGCATTGACCGCGAGGAATTGGACGAAATGCTCGCACGAATTGATGAACTGCACTGCATTCGCTTGCAGGGATTTATGTGTATTGCGCCGAATTATGAGGATGTGGAAGAGTGTCGCCCGCTCTTCCGTGCGATGTATGAGCTCTATCAGCAGGTAAAGGAATGCGCGCCGCGTACGGCGGACATCCGTTATCTCTCGATGGGGATGTCCAACGATTACGCAATTGCGGTGGAGGAAGGCGCAAATCTCGTGCGTGTCGGCACGGCGATTTTTGGCGCACGTCAATATAACGCCCTAGGAGTGTGAGGGATCTGTGAGTATCTTTAAGAAAATATCAACGAAGTTCATCGGCATTACACCCGAGGATGAGGCAGAGGAAAACGAGCAGCAGGAAGACGAGAAGGCAAAGAAGTCTGCCTCTGTCACCGAAATTGGATCGCATGCGAATCGGCGTGCGGAGACGGGCGTGAACCTCTCCGCGTTTCCGGACTTCTCTTCGTCCTCCGGCAGTGCGGGCGGCTCGACGATCGACAATGTGGTCGCAGCGTACCGCATGAATGTCGTCGTCATCGAGCCGCAGACGTTCGATGATGCCCAGCAGGTGACGGTTAATCTGCAGAAGAAGAAGCCCGTCGTGCTCAATTTCGAAAAAACGGAGAAGAGTGTTGCGAACCGCATCATTGACTTCATCAGCGGTACGACGTATGCCTTGGGCGGCGATATCAAAAAGATCAGCAACAATGTAATCCTCTGTGCGCCGCACAACGTCAATGTCAGTTACTCCGAGGAGGAGCACCGGCTCGGAGATGATATGTCGTTTCTGAACAGGTAGACGGCAATGCGCGATGATATTCAGATCGGCATCATCGGCGGCGGCGCAATGGCAGAGGCTCTGACTGCGGGGATGGTGCACGCGGGAACGCTGCCGCCGTCACAGATCAGCGTGTCCGAGCACAAGGCAATGCGCTGCGACGAACTCATGCACAGGTACGGCGTGCACGCGCAGGTAGGGGCAGAATCCTTTCTGCCCCGTATTTCTGTGCTCATTCTTGCCGTAAAGCCTGCGGCAGCTGCGGTAGCCATGCGTGAGACGGCACCGCTCTTAAAGAAGGGGGCACTCGTCCTCTCGATTGTCGCGGGGCTGACGATCGCAGAGATCGAGGCGGCATATCCGCAGCATCCCGTCATTCGTGCGATGCCGAATACGCCGCTCGCTGTGGGGGCGGGAATATCCGCCTATGCACGCGGGATGTACGCGGATACGGAATACGCCGGCACGGCGGAGATGGTGCTTGGTTCCGCCGGGCGTACCATCGAGGTGCATGAGAGTGACCTCGATGCCGTGACGGGGCTCTCGGGCAGCGGTCCCGCGTATGCCTTCCTGATACTTGAGGCACTTGTTGAGGGCGGTGTTGCCGCAGGGCTGAAACGCGAGACGGCATCTGTGCTTGCCGCGCAGACACTGCTGGGGGCTGCACAGATGGCGCTTACGGCGAAGCAGTCGCCCGCCGATTTGCGCGCGGCGGTCACAAGTCCGGCGGGCACCACCGCCGCAGGTCTGCGTGTCATGGAGCATGCGGGCGTGCGCTCGGCACTCATCGAAGCCGTGCTGGCGGGAGCGGAGCGTTCCAGAGAGTTGGGGAGAGGATAATGGCAGAGCAGCAGAAAGAGCGGATTCTTCGCTTTTATCGCGGCACGGAGGGCGAGGAGACGGCGATGCGCCTCCTCGATCTCACAGAGGCGGTCGTAAAGACGGCAAAATTCCGGATCAGTTCCTTTCTCGATCCCTACGGGCAGGAGATCGCGGAGATCATCTGTGCTGCCTATGACGATGTGCAGCTTGACTTTGACGGCGGCTATGCGGGTGCGGAGCGCCAGCGCGCCATGCTGCGCCATCGGGATTTCGCGGGGCGTCCGGACGGCTTTGCGATTGCCTGTGTGGAGGCGGCGTGGAACGGACAGTTCGCGCGCCTCACGCATCGTGACGTGCTCGGTGCCGTCATGGGTCTTGGGATCGAGCGGGAACTCATTGGGGACATCCTGCCTGCGCCGGATACGGCAAAGATTATCTGTGATGCAAAGATTGCAGATTTTATCGTAACCAATCTGACGATGATCGGTGCGGTCGGCGTCAAGGCAGTTCTTTCGAGGTTGGAGGAGATCGCGCCGCGTGAGGAGCGAACAAAGGAGATCCGTGCGACGGTGGCCTCTCTGCGGCTCGACTCCATTGTCGCAGCGGGCTTTGGTATCTCGCGCAGCCGCGCGGCGGACGACATTGCGGCGGACAAGGTGAAGCTCAACTGGCAGAGTGCAGCGAGCGCGTCCAAGACGATCAAGGAGGGAGATGTACTCTCCATGCGCGGCCGCGGGCGTGTCGAGGTGACCGAGGTGCGCGGGCAGACGAAGAAGGGGCGTACGGTCGTCGTATTGAACCGGTTCTTCTGAGGAAAGGCGGGAGCAGTGTGCTGACACCGATGGATATACATGCGAAGGATTTCGGGAGAAGCTTTCGCGGATTCAATGAGGCAGAGGTCAACGACTTCCTGAATGAAGTCATGCAGGCATATGCCGATGTGATTGATGAGAAGGAACGTCTGCAGGCGGATCTCGCACGTGCAAAGGAGACGATTGAGGACTTCCGGCGCATCGAGCAGAGTATGCGCGAGACTATCGCGGCGGCACAGAAAACCGCCGAGGACATGACGGCGAGCGCGAAGCGGAATGCTGAACTCACGATCGAGACGGCTGCCAAGGAGGCGCAGAATATACGCCGTGAGGCAGCGCTTCAGGCGAAAGCACAACTCGATGAGGCGGCGGACAAGGTACGTGCGGTTGTAGCGGAGTACGAACGCCTTGTGCGGGAGAAGCATAAATTTCTGCGCCGCATGAAGGGAAATGTGCAGGCGGAGCTTGCGCTCATTGAGGACGCAATCGCGGAGATGCCTGACACGGCAGCGGAGAAACAGGCGGAAAAAGAGCATGCTGCAGAGCGCAGTGAGCAGCAGGAGGACAGTTGAGATCCATGAGCGGACGTGTACAAGCCGCAGTTTCTTTCTTGGGTATTTTACTGATCGATCAACTCGTGAAATACTATGTGGAACAGACGATGCTGCCGGGGGAGAGCATCCCCGTTGCAGCTCCGTTTTTTCATATCACATTCGTCCTCAATCCGGGGGCGGCATTTGGAATCTTCCGCGATCAGCAGTGGCTCTTTCTCGCGACGGCAATCGTGTTCTTCGCAGTCTTTGCCGCGTTCTATGAGCGTCTGTACCGCAGCGGCAGCCTCATTCACTTCGGCAGCGTCGCACTCGCAGCGGGAGCTGTGAGCAATCTGATCGACCGCATCCGGCTTGGGCACGTTGTGGATTTCTTTGACTTTCGCATATGGCCCGTGTTCAACATCGCAGACATCGCTATCGTCCTCGGAACGGCAGCAGTTCTCTGGGCACTCTTTGTGCAGAAGAAGGAAATTCGATGATGAGCAGTTCATTTACCGCAGATTGTACGGGGGAGCGGCTGGATCGTGCGCTCGTGCGGCAGCTGCCGGATCTCTCGCGCAGCTATGCGCAGCGCCTCATTGAGGATGGGCGGGTCACGGTGGACGGCACGGTGCGTAAGGCGAACTACAAACTGCGCGGCGGAGAGGAGATCATCTATACGCTGCCGCCCGCCGAAGAGGTGGAGATTTGTGCAGAGGACATCCCTCTTGACGTGCTCTATGAGGATGCGGACATCATCATCGTCAACAAGGCACGCGGCATGGTGGTTCACCCTGCTGCGGGCATCTATACGGGAACGCTGGTCAATGCGCTGCTCTGGCACTGTCAGGATCTCTCCGGCATCAACGGCGCGCTGCGTCCCGGCATCGTGCACCGCCTCGACAAGGATACCTCAGGCGTTATGGTCGCAGCAAAGAATGACATGGCACATCACTTTCTCGCGCGCCAGATTCGGGATAAGGAGGCACAGCGCACATACTGCGCTGTTGTGCACGGTAATATCGTCCCGCGTGCGGGCGTAATTACGGGGGATATCGGACGGCATCCGACCGACCGCAAGAAGATGGCGATTGTGCGCGAGAATGGAAAGCCCGCGACCACGCATTTTGAGGTGTTGGAGCGGTTCGGCGACTATACCTATGTTTCCTGTCGTCTCGAGACGGGGCGAACCCATCAGATCCGCGTCCATATGACGAGCATCGGGCATCCGCTCGTCGGCGATACGAAATACACAGCGAAGAAGAACCCCTTTGCGATTTCGGGACAGGCGCTCCACTCGCTGACTCTTCGTCTCACGCATCCGCGCACGCGGGCGGAGATGGAGTTCACAGCACCGCTCCCCGCAGATATGGAGGAGATTCTGCGAGTGCTGCACCAGTAAGGAGATGATGATATGACACAGTTCAGGGAAAAGGCAGTGCTCATGGATGACGACGGCATTCGGCGTGCACTCATGCGAATCTCACATGAGATTGTAGAGAAGAACAAAGGAACGGAAAATCTCGTGCTCGTTGGAATCCGTACGCGCGGTGTTCCCATTGCTGCACGCATTGCCGCCGAGATCGCGCGCATCGAACAGCGTGAGCTGCCGCGCGGCGTGCTCGATATCACGCTCTACCGCGATGATCTCAACGAACTGTCCTATCAGCCCATCGTGCATCCTACGGAGATGCCGCTGGATATCACGGGCAAGACGGTCATTCTCGTAGACGATGTACTCTATACGGGACGAACGATTCGCGCGGCTATGAATGCACTGCTCGACATCGGGCGTCCGCGCACGATTCAGCTTGCTGTACTCATCGACCGCGGGCACAGGGAACTGCCCATCCGCGCGGACTACGTCGGAAAGAACGTTCCGACCGCCGCACTGGAGGATGTGTCCGTGATGCTTCGGGATACGGATAAAGAAGAAAAGGTCGTCATTCGCGAGCGCCTATGACACCATATGGAGAGAGCCGTGTGCAGGGCGGCTCTCTTTTTGTATCTTGACGGAAAATCTGTAATCGAGGTATAATATTGATACCGAATCATTTGCATGAGTGCTGATTAGGAAGGATCCTTTGAAAGTGACGGAGCAATCGTATGATTTTTTACGGCGATAAGCAAAAGTCCATGTTGGATGAGGAGCAGGCGGCTCCGGATGACCTGGAGCCTGTCGAACTCGATGCTGAGGACGAGGAGCTTGAGGACACTGCCGCAGAAAACAGCATCTATGACGGCTGCAGTGATGAGGAACTGCTTGCGTACATCCGCACTGCCGAGGGCGATGAGGCGCTCGACTATCTCATCAACAAGTACCGTAATTTCGTGCGCTCCAAAGCGCGTTCCTATTTCCTGATTGGTGCAGATCGTGAGGACATCGTACAGGAGGGCATGATCGGCTTCTTCAAGGCGATTCGTGACTACCGCGAGGATAAATTATCGTCCTTCCGTGCGTTTGCCGAGCTCTGTGTTACGCGCCAGATTATCACGGCGATCAAGACGGCGACGCGGCAGAAGCACATTCCTCTGAACTCCTATGTATCACTGAACAAGCCCATCTATGACGAGGACTCCGACCGTACGTTGCTCGATGTGCTCTCGGGCGCACGCATCAGCGATCCCGAGGAGCTTGTGATCAGCCACGAGGAATTCATTGACATCGAACAGAAAATGGAGGAGATCCTGAGCGACCTTGAATGGCGCGTACTCATGAGCTATCTCGACGGCAAATCCTATCAGGAGATCGCCGTCGATCTGCACCGTCAGGTGAAATCCATCGACAATGCGCTTCAGCGTGTGAAGCGCAAACTGGAGAAATACATGGAGTCGCGCGGCGACGATCTCGATATCGGTACCGTTTACCGCGGACTCACAACAATCAATCGTGGAACACGTACGTCGGAGGAGGAATAGGGAAATACGACGGGAGAAAATACGGCTTGGAATTTCACACCGAGGAGAATCCGTACGTCACATTCGGCGTATGGATTTTTTGTTTTCGGTGGAGAAAAGTTTAAGCGTACGATGATTTTTGCTTTGGCAGAGGACTTGCGAAAACACTAAAGAAAAAGTGGATGCTTTTGAAATAGGTGAGGTAAACAAAGACAGCAATATATCGTTTTGGCATCTAACCTTTGCCTGATTGAAATAATCTTTTGAACCTGATAAGATGTGGACAGAGAAAGTTGTTTCAATGTTCTAACTGCAAAGGAGGTCGCATACTATGTGGAAGAAAATTTATTCTGCTGTCCTTGCCTGTCTGCTGTGCATGGCATTTGCAGCAGTCGGCGCGGCGGAGACGGCAAAGGAGATGCCGCTGTCTGTCGAGAAGCCGGAGCGCATCGAGCTTGTGCTGATCCTCGATAAGAGCGGATCGATGCAGGGGCTGGAGTCCGATACGATCGGCGGATTCAACGCGATGATCGAGAAGCAGCGCGCCCTCGCCGTTCCCGTACGCGTGACGACGGTGCTCTTCAACGACAAGATGGATATGCTCTACGAGCGCAAGGATATTCAGCGCGTGAAGCCGCTGACGGCAAAGGAATATGAGGTGGGCGGCACAACAGCGCTGCTTGATGCCGTCGGTGCAGCAATTCTGAAGATGGAGCAGACGGATGTTGCGGAGAGGAGGCAGGGGACGAAGGTGATCTTCGTCATCATTACGGACGGCATGGAGAATGCGAGCAAGGAGTTCACAAAGCAGAAGGTCAAGCAGATGATCTCAGACAAGCAGGAAAAGGCGGGCTGGGACTTTGTCTACCTCGGTGCGAACATCGACGCGGCAGAGGAAGCCGATGCAATCGGTGTGGACAAGGCGAATGCCGTGACCTATCGGAACACGGAGTCCGGTGTCCGCGCGAACTATGATGCCGTTTCCGCATTTGTCGAAGAGACAGCAGAGCCCTCGACGGCAGAGAAGGGGCGTTGGCGTTCCCGTGTGGAAGAGGACACGTCAAAATAAGTCGGTGCATCGATTGACAATTTGCACATAACGATGTATTCTAATAGCTGTAACATATTGTTGCATAACTGAATGAACGGGAGACAGGTGCAGTGCTGTATGGCACATGCTTAATAGAGAAGCCGGGGGAGCCGGCGCGGTCCCGCCACTGTGAGGGGAGCGAACCTGCAAGGAAGCCACTGGAAGACAGACCTTCCGGGAAGGCGCAGGGGAGTGATGAACCGAGCCAGGAGAACTGCCTGTCTGACAATCCACCGTGTGCCGAAGGCACATACCTGCGAGTGACAGGAAGGGGATTCGTGGAGATGATTTCACGAGGCTTTCTTGCTCTTGCAGGAAAGCCTTTAATTTATATTTTTGGGAGGAATTCGGATGAAGAATTGGAAGAAAATGCTGGTCGCATCCCTTGCCTGCTCGGCTGTTCTGGGCTTTTCCTACAGCCCTGCGGAGGCCGCGTATGAGCTGAACCCCGAGGTGAAGACGGCAACACCGGCACTCATGGAGGCATCTGAGATCGGTGTGCTGAAGTATGAGAACCCGCAGATGCGGAACTATACGAACAAGGATGCCATCGTTGTGACGAGCTTTGGCACGACGTTCAAGGAGACACGAGAGAAGACGATCGAAGCGACGGTGGATGCGATCAAGGCGGCTCACCCGGGCGTGAAGGTTGTGACGGCATTCACCTCCCATATCATCATCGATCGCATTGCAAAGAAGGAGGGTGTGAAGTACCCGACCCCAGAGGAGGCACTCGAGCAGCTCAAGGCGGACGGTTACTCGCGTGTGGCTCTCGTCTCGCTTGATGTCATCCCGGGCATGGAGTATTCCTATGTCAGAGGGGTGTTCCACGGCTACAAGAATCAGTTCAAGACGATGACGTGCGGCACGTCTCTCATGTACTGGCAGGGGCAGGAAGAGCAGGCGGATGATGTGATCGAGTTCATTCAGGCATTTGCCAGCCAGTTCCCCAAGCAGAAAAAGGATGATGCCATTCTCATCATGGCACATGGCACACCGCATATCTCGAACGCATACTATGCTGTGATTCAGGCAAAGCTCGATGCACTCGGCTACAAGAATGTATTTGTGTACACGGTTGAGGGCTGGCCGAGCCTCGAGGATGTGATTCCGAAGCTCAAGGAAAACAAGATCAAGAACGTGACGCTCATTCCTATGATGATGGTTGCGGGTGATCATGCGAACAACGATATGGCGGGCGATGAGCCGGACTCGCACAAGAATATCCTCATGGGAGAGGGCTACAAGGTTGATGCCTATCTCCATGGGATCGGCGAGAACAAGATGATTCGCGATATGTATGTGGAGCGTGCGAATGATGCGTTTGATGCCCTGCAGGGGAACAAGGATGCAGACGCAGATCATCTCAAAATCATGAAGTAAGATCGGCGATTCCTTTCTACGGATTTCAATGAAGGGTCTGCTGCAGAAGTGTTTCACTTCTGCAGCAGACCCTTTTCTTTGTATGCGTACCCTGTTATAATAGGGTACGATGTTTGCCGTGTGGAGACAGCGGATTCCGCATAACAAGGAGAACTGATCGATGAAGATAGCGATTGTCGGTACGGGAATGATTGCGCGGGAGGCGCTCATTGCCCTGCGTCAGGTGGGAAATGTCGACGTGAAAACAATCTGTGCGCGCCCGCACAGTCGGGAGAAAGCGGAGGCATTGGCGCGTGAGTTCGGTGTCCCGCAGACGGTGACGGACTACGAGGCGATGCTTGCGGCACATGAGGCGGACGTTGTCTACCTCGGCATTGTGAACAGCGCGCATTTCTCGTATGCACGTGCGGCGATTGAGGCGGGCTGGCACGTCATCGTGGAAAAACCCTTTACCTCGACGCTCGCAGAGGCGGAGGAGCTGATCGCGCGTGCGCGTGCAGCAGGGTGCTATCTGTTCGAGGCAGTGACACCGCTCTTCCTGCCAAACTATCTCGGGATATTGTCCGCGCTCCCGCAGCTCGGACTCATTCGCCTCGTGCAGGCAAATTTCTCGCAGTACTCGAGCCGCTACGAGCGCTATCTCGCGCGCGACGTGGCGCCGGCGTTTGATCCTGTGCTTTCGGGCGGGGCACTTTATGACCTGAATGTCTACAACCTTGCGCTCATCGTCGCGCTCTTCGGGCGTCCGCAGTCCGCCTCCTACACCGCGAATATCGGCTTCAACGGGATTGATACCTCGGGAGTGCTGACGCTGCGCTATGATGGCTTTGTTGCAACGGCGGCGGCGGCAAAGGACAGTTCGAGCCCGTCCTTCTTCCTGATTCAGGGGGAGTCGGGGTGGATTCGTGCGGACGGTACACCGAACGAACTCACATCCTTTACAGTCGGACTGCGCGGCAAGGAGCCGAAGACGTATGCGCTGAACAAGTATGAACATCGTATGGTGCACGAGTTCGAGGCGATACGGGAGATCTTTGAACGCAAGGACTATCTGCGTGTGGAGGAGGGGCTCCGAACCTCGCGGACGGTGATGGCGGTGATGGAGAAGGCGCGTTTGGTGGCGGGCATCCAGTTTCGGGCGGATTGAGATTGATGGAACCGATGATGATTGAGATGGAGGATCTCGTCAAGAAATTTCCGCATACGAATGCGGCAAAGGAAAAGACGTGGAAAACGGCGGTTGCAGGGATCTCCCTCTCCGTCCGTCACGGTGAGGTGTTTGGACTGCTCGGTCCGAACGGTGCAGGGAAGACGACGATCATCCGTATGCTCACGATGCAGACGCAGCCGACGAGCGGCGTGATCCGTATCGGCGGTGCGGACATCCGCCGTGATCCGCGTGTTGTCAAGGAGCGGATCGGTGTGGTGCCGCAGCATGTGAATTTCGATCAGGAGCTCACCTGTTGGGAGAATATGGAGCTGCATGCACGTCTGCATCACATGGGACACGCGGAGCGCACGGCGCGGATTGAGGAACTGCTTGCGGAGATGGAGCTGACCGAGGTGCGCAACGACAATGTGCGCCGCCTCTCCGGCGGGATGAAGCGTCGGCTGCTCATCGCACGCGCACTGATCCACCGTCCGCAGGTGCTCTTTTTGGATGAGCCGACGGTGGCGCTTGACCCTCAGATTCGCCGTCATATCTGGGATCTCGTGCGCGAGATCGCTAGGGGCGGTGTGACCGTGCTTCTGACGACGCACTACATCGAGGAGGCAGAGGCACTCTGTGACCGCGTGTCCATCATCAATAAGGGTGTGCTTGTCGATGTGCAGACACCGCGTGCGTTCTGTGAGAATTTGGGGTCATATGCTGTGGAGTGGGATGAGGAGGGCGGCCGCGCCTATCAGTTTTTCCACACACGTGAGGAAGCGCGTGTTCATGCGCGTATGCTTGAGGAGCAGATGCAGCGCGTTCTCCTGCGCCCGACGAATCTCGAGGATGTATTCATCGAGCTGACGGGACGAAAGGAGGGACTCTGATGCTGCGGGATATCTGGACGGTGTTCTGGCGTGATTGGATCGTTCTGCGCCGCCGTCTGACGAAATACATTCTGAGCCGCATGGTCTCGCCGCTCATGTTTCTCATCGCGTTTGGCTGGGGGCTCGGACGCAGTATCGATGTGGGCACGGGCTCGTATCTGGACTTTCTCGTGCCGGGACTTCTCGCGATGAACTCAATGAACATCAGCTTTAACAGCATCATCTCCGTGCATGCGGAACGCGTTTATCACAAGAGTCTTGAGGAGTACCTGATTGCGCCGATTCGCCCCGACGCATTTGTTGTCGGCAAAGTGGCAGGGGCCGTCGTGCGGGGGCTGATTTCATCGGCGATCATCGTGGTGCTGAGCTATCTGTTCGGCGCACATTTTATGATTACGCCGCTGTTTCTCCTCGTGCTTGCGCTGAACTGCATGATCTTCGCGGAGATTGGATTCCTCGCGGCGATGTATATCTCCACCTACGAAGAGATGAGCCAGGTCAACCTCTATGTGCTCCTGCCAATGTCGTTTCTCTGCGGGACGTTCTTCGCGACAGCGGCACTGCCGGATGTCGTGCGTTGGATCGTGGAAGTGCTGCCGCTCACGCATACGAGCCATCTCCTGCGCAGCATTGGGGGAACAGGGGAGTTCTCCATGCTCTCACTTGTTGTCGTTGTTGGCTATGCGGTGCTCGGCATCGCAGCGGGAACGTGGAAGTTCCGTCGGCTGACGGATTAGAACAAAGGATCATTATGCTCAGGCATATTTTTCATCACAGAGGTGCAGCGGAGGGCTGTGCACATTTCTGCTGCACTAAAATCGAGGACTTCGGCGTCTCCTTTGGGACGTTCGAAGTCTTTTCGCATGTCAGCCTGCATGTTCACTGCGGGGAGCTGACCGCCATCATCGGGCCAAACGGCGCGGGCAAGAGTACGCTCCTGCGTGCCATCCTCGGTGAAGTGCCGCATACGGGCAGTCTGCGCTTCGTCGATGCGGATGATCGGCGCATACGTCCCGTCATTGGCTATGTGCCGCAGTATCTGCGCCTCGATCTGAGTGCGCCGACGACAGTCATGGATCTCTTTATGGCATGCCTCACGGCACGCCCTGTCTGGCTCTTTCCAACCCGCTCCCTGCGCCCGCGCATCATGAAAAATCTTGCGCGCGTACGCGCAGAGCACTTGATCGGCCGCCGTCTCGGCGCGCTCTCGGGCGGGGAACTGCAGCGCGTTCTGCTCGCGCTTGCACTGGATCCGATGCCGAACCTCCTGCTCCTCGACGAGCCGGTATCGGGTGTCGATCAGAGCGGGCTCACGCTCTTTTATGACATTGTCGGAGAGCTGCGCGCACAGGAGGATCTCGCAATCCTACTGATCTCACACGATCTCGGCATGGTCGCACGCCATGCGGACAAGGTCGTTCTGATGGAGCACGGAATCGCGGCTGCGGGAACGCCGTGCGAGGTCTTTGCGGCTCCTCAGATGGAGCGGATATTTGGCATCCTGCCTGATCTCCGACATCTGGAGATGCGTGCGGCAGGCGAGGGAGAGGAGGGCACAGTATGGAACTGATCTACAGCGTCCTCGATACGCTCCTGCCGTTTGCATGGATGGAGTACACGTTCATGAAGAACGCACTCCTGGCGATTCTCCTCATGACCCCGCTCTTCGGGCTGCTCAGTACGATGGTGGTTTCAAGCCGCATGGCGTTCTTCTCGGACTCGCTCGGGCACGGGGCGTTCACCGGCATTGCTGTGGGCGCACTCGTCGGGATATTTGCGCCGCTTACGTCACTCATCCTCTTCTCCGTGCTGTTCGCACTCCTCATCACCTACATCAAACATCGAACGGCGGCATCAGCGGATACGGTCATCGGGGTGTTCTCCTCGACGGCAATTGCAGTCGGGCTCATGATGATGAGTCACGGCGGAGGCTTCTCGAAGTTCTCCCCGCTCCTCATCGGCGATATCCTGAGCATTACGCCCGCCGATCTTGCGGGACTTCTCGCAGTTGACGCTCTCGTTTTCCTCGGCTGGGTTATGCTCTTCAATCGGCTGCTGCTGCTCTCGGTGAATCCGTCGCTTGCGCGCAGCCGCGGCATCTGCGTCTTTGGCATCGAATCGCTCTTCGCCGCCCTGCTCGCCGTTGTCGTCGCCGTCAGCATCCAATGGGTCGGCATCCTCATCATCAATGCCCTGCTCGTGCTGCCGGGGGCTGGCGCGCGCAACATCGCGCGCAGTGTCAAGGAATATCATCTCGTGTCTGTCATGATTGCATTTGTCTCGGGGCTCGTCGGGCTGTTTTCGGCGTACTATCTTGGGATCGCCGCAGGGGCGGCGATTGTTGCGGCGGCTGCCGTGATGTTCTTCCTGTCGCTTGCCCTTCGTCCGCACTTTCAGCGCTGATATCCCGGGTGATGCCCTGTTATTTTTCATTGTTTTATGTTAAAATGACAGCAAATATTGTGACATGTGAGAAGGAGGGCATTTTCATGAATATTACGATTGGCAGTGATCACGGAGCTGTGGATCTCAAAGAAGAGGTCAAGATGGTGCTTCACGAATTCGGTGATATCCATGTGACGGATGTCGGCACATTCGGCAAGGAGGCGGTCGACTATCCCGATATTGCGGAGAAGGTCTGCGCCGATGTTGTCTCAGGCAAGGCGGATCGCGGCATTGTCCTCTGCGGTACGGGGCTCGGCATCTCGATTGCGGCGAACAAGATTGACGGCATCCGCGCTGCGCTCTGCACGGATGTCTATTCGGCGATCATGTCGCGCAAGCACAACGATGCCAATGTGCTCGCTATGGGCGGACGCGTGACGGGCTTTGGTCCTGCGGGCGAGATCGTGCGCGCGTGGATCCGCACAGAGTTTGAGGGAGGGCGGCATGCGCGCCGCGTCGAGAAGATCATGGCACTGCAGGATAAGAAAACGAATTAAGGAGAGTTTTTATGAGCATTATGGATTCCCTGAGCAAGGTGGACCCGCAGGTATGCAAGGCGGTTGAGGAGGAGCTCAATCGCCAGCGTACGAAGCTGGAACTTATCGCCTCGGAGAACATCGTCAGCCGCGCGGTCATGGAGGCGCAGGGCAGCGTCCTCACGAACAAGTATGCGGAGGGCTATCCCGGCAAGCGCTACTACGGCGGCTGTGAATACGTTGACGTGGCGGAACAGCTCGCGATTGACCGTGCGAAGGAGCTCTTTGCTGCAAACTGGGCAAATGTTCAGCCGCATTCGGGTGCGCAGGCGAATATGGCGGTGTTCTTTGCACTGCTGCAGCCGGGCGATACGATCCTAGGCATGAATCTGACGGACGGCGGGCATCTGACGCACGGCAGTCCCGTCAACATCTCCGGTACGTATTACAAGGTCATTCCCTACGGTGTGGACAAGGAGACGGAGCGCATTGACTACGATGCATTGGAGGCGCTCGCAAAGGAACACAGACCGAAGATGATCATTGCGGGTGCTTCGGCATATTCCCGCACGATTGACTTTGAGCGCATCGGGGCGACCGCAAAGGCGGTCGGTGCGATCTTTATGGTCGATATGGCGCATATCGCTGGACTTGTCGCTGCGAGACAGCATCCGAGCCCTGTGCCGTATGCGGATGTCGTCACCTCGACCACGCACAAGACCCTGCGTGGGCCGCGCGGCGGCATCATCCTCGGACGTGATGAGGAGCTCGGCGCGAAGATCAACAAGGCGGTGTTCCCCGGCATTCAGGGCGGCCCCCTGATGCACGTCATTGCAGCAAAGGCGGTAGCACTCGGCGAGGCTCTGCAGCCCTCGTTCAAGGAGTATGGTGCGCAGGTGGTAAAGAATGCGGCAGCGCTTGCAGATGAGCTGATGAGGCTCGGCTACCGCATCGTGTCCGGCGGCACGGATACGCATGTCATGCTCGTTGATCTCACGAACAAGGACATTACGGGCAAGGAGGCGCAGACGCTGCTCGACGAGGTCAATATCACGGCGAACCGAAACACGATCCCGTTCGAGCCGCGCAGCCCGTTCGTCACGAGCGGCATCCGTCTCGGCT
>ERZ773067.430-NODE-430-length-25894-cov-8.148806_pt1 | contig 25894 bp, 22 predicted proteins | sample MGYA00580622_ERZ773067 | MGnify/ENA primary metagenome ERZ773067 (study PRJEB29015, sample SAMEA2737998) | human oral metagenome | biome: human oral; feature: human-associated habitat; material: dental | place: China | collected 2113 ...
CCCCTACAAAATGCTGATATTGTATACCCTTAGCCTGATACGTTCTATGCCAATGGTAGGTGATTTCCCAAAAAGGAGTATTGTGGTTATCGGTAATAAGGTCTATTAAATTCATATCACTAACTTTTTAAAATCTCCCGTAAAGTATTAAAAACTTTCAAAGAAAAACAACCTTATTATCAATATTTTATAATTTGGAAATCACTGATTTTCAAATCTCAGCTTTGCAATATTGAATTGTGCGAACAGTGTTCGCACTTTTTAAATTCCCCCGAATTCGTAGAAATTAGAGGCTCAATTATTATTATTATTTGTTTGTTCTAAGAAGCTCTTTTGTTGTTCTATTTCTCTGACTAGTTCTTCCTCTGTAGGTAAATAATCAACATATTTACTAGCAAATAACTGAGGATTTTCATGTAATACGGAATACTTAGCTACTACACTATCTGTCTCTGTACAGAGTAATAAGCCAATAGTAGGATTATCTCCTTCTTGTTTTTTCAGATCGTCATACATTCTCACATACATATCTAATTGTCCTATATCCTGATGCGTAAGCTTTTCAGTCTTTAATTCTATAATCACAAAACATTTTAGAATATAATTATAGAAAACTAAATCAATGTAAAAGTCACTCAGTTCAGTGCGTATATGTTCCTGTCGAGCTACAAAAGCAAAGCCTTTCCCCAGCTCCATTATAAATTTTTGCAAATTATCAATAAGAGCTTTCTCCAACTCAGTTTCTGTATAAGAAAGATTTGTAGGCAAGTTTAAGAACTCTAATACTGTAGGGTTCTTAATAAATTCAGTAATTTGTAAGTTAGCTGTTTTTTCCTTCATCTCTTGTACAACTAATTCTTTCTCCTGACTGGCAATAAGTCTATTGTAGTAAAGAGTAGAGATATTACGGTCGAGGGTACGTACAGACCACATATTCTGAGCTGCTTCAGTAAGGTAATAGGTACGAGCTTTTTCATCTTGAACTTTTATAACTCTTTGAAAATGAGACCAACTCAATTGTGCGAACAGTGTTCGCACTTTTTGATAATCTGAAAAAAGAATATAAAACTGTCTCATCTCCCACAAAGATCGTTTGCTAAAACCTTTTCCAAACTCAGCTGTAAGAGCCACAGATAAGCTTTTAATGATTTCTTTACCATACTCGGCACGTTCCTTCCCATTTTGTTCTTCCAACACAATACGTTGTCCTATTTTCCAATAGGCTTCTACCATTGCTGTATTAATAGCTTTATAAGCTTGCAAACGAGCCTCCGTTAAAATAGCTTTTATCTCTATAATATAATTAGCTAAAATTTCTTCCATTATATTGATATTTAGATATTTATAATTTTAAAATCACTGATTTTCAAATCTCCGTTTTACAATATTGAATTGTGCGAACAGTGTTCGCACTTTTTGGCAAAGGTAGTGTTTTTTTATCATTAATCACCAATCATTCACTACTATTTTAGAAAGCTGTTCTTTAGCATTCAGCCTATCGGTTACTTCCTTATCGCTGATGATGTGCCCATCTTTCAGCACTACCGTGCGTTTGCTAAATTGGGCAATATCGTCTTCGTGGGTCACGAAGCCTATGGTGCTACCTTGGTCGTTCAGCCGTTGGAAAAGCTCCATTACCTCGTACGAGGTTTTAGTATCGAGGTTACCGGTAGCCTCATCGGCAAGGAGGATAACAGGGTTATTGACTAACGAACGTGCAATGGCTACCCGTTGCTGCTGTCCACCCGATAGCTCACTGGGCAAGTGGTTGAGTCGGCTTTCTAACCCCACGCTGATGAGGGCTTCTATAGCGCGCTCGCGGCGTTCTTTAGCTGACACTTTGGGGTTGTACATCAGCGGAAGCTCTACATTCTCAATAGCTGAAGTACGGGCTAATAGATTGTACGACTGAAAGATAAAACCTATTTTGGTATTGCGTATATGCGCCAAATCATTCTTGCTCATATCTTTCACCGAGATGCCGTCCAGAATGTAATCGCCAGACGAGGGGCGGTCTAAGCAACCTAATATGTTGAGCAAAGTCGATTTGCCCGACCCACTAGGCCCCATAATGGTTACGAACTCGCCTTCTCTGATGGTCAGGTCGATGTCTTTCAGAGCGTGTACCGTCTCGTTCCCCATCAGAAAGTTGCGCTTCATATCGCGTATATCTATAATGGCTTTTTTCATTTATCTAGCTTTTGAATTGTTTCTACTAGGGCGTTTTGGCATAAACGGACTGCTGCTATCGCTGCTCTTACTATCACCCCCTGCTACTCGCGGAGTGTTGCCTTGCAAGCTGGTGGCTACTTTCTCGCCAACATTTAGCCCGCTTACTACTTGCACGTTGATACCGTCATTGCTGCCTATGGTTACAGCTTTCTGAGTGAGAGTGCCGTCGGCGTTCACTACCCACACATATTTGTTCTTTTTTCTACCGTGTTGTACTTTAGGAGCTTCAGCTGTAATACCCTTTTGGGCGTAATATTGCAGTAACACATCGGTATCAGGCGTAAAGTTGATAGCCTTAGCAGGCACTATGGTTACGCCTTTTAGTTCATTAGTATAAATAGCGATGGTAGCAGTAAGCCCTGGTTTTAGCTTTTCATCAGGATTTTCTGCCTCTACTATCACCGTATAGGTCACCACGTTAGATGAAGTAGTAGGCGATAATCGCACTTGGGTAACGCGTCCGACGAACTCCTCCTGAGGGTAAGCATCTACGGTGAAGCTCACGCGCTGTCCTACTTTCACTTGCCCTATATCGGCTTCGTCTACATTCACCTCTACCTGCATACGCTTGATGTCTTTAGCTATTTTGAAGAGCGTTGGCGCACTCATCGAGGCGGCTACTGTTTGCCCCTCTTCTACCTCTTTGCTAAGGATAATCCCATCGATAGGCGAATAGATATTGGCATAACCCAAGTTAGTTTTCGCCTGATTAAGAGTGGTAAGGCGTTGTGTTACCATTGCTTTGGCATTGGCGAGCTGGTAAGTAGCCTGTTCGTAATCCGATTTGCTAATCACTTGCGAGTCGTACATTTTCTTTTGCCGATCGTAATTTTGCTGATAGTAGTTCAGTTCGTTAAGGGCAGAATTATAGTTAGCCGTAGCGTTGATAACGTTTTCTTGTAGATTGGTTTTATCCAGTTCTGCTAGTAGCTGACCTTTCTTCACTTGGCTGTTATAATCCACATATATTTTGCTCACCAAGCCCGATACTTGGGTACCTACTTCCACCTCGTCTACCGGTTGTACGCTACCTGTAGCGGTTACTTCGGTAGTAACATCACCTTGAGTAACCTCATCAGTTTGCAATATAATAGGCGTTGGTTTTTCCTTCATAAAAAACTGATAGCGCACAAAAGCCACTACAGCCAGTAGCGCAATAATAATGATTTTTTTGATTTTCTTTTTCATTGTATTTTGTTATTAGTCGTTAGTCGTTAGTTATTAGTTATTAGTCATTAGTCGTTAGCAGAGCGTTATCGCTTTTACGTCGCATCTCCCCCTTTGAAGGGGGCTGGGGGGATGTTTTATCCTCATAGTCATTAGTCATTAGTTGTTAGTCGTTAGTTGTTAGCAGAACGTTATCGCTTTTGCATCGCGTCTCCCCCTTTGAAGGAAGTCCGCGAGCTGGCGCAGCGGAGTATGTGTATAGGGGGGATGTTTTATCTTGATAGTTGTTAGCAGAACGTTATCGCTTTTACGTCGCATCTCCCCCTTTGAAGGAAGTCCGCGAGCTGGCGCAGCGGAGTATGTGCATAGGGGGGATGTTTTATCATCATAGGGGGATATTTTTTCAGAAAGATGACCGTCGCTACATTCCCCCTCCTTGGGAGGGGGCTAGGGGGAGGACCCCCATATAAAACTTCAGCAGCTGCACATACAGCGCCGACATATATTTGTTTTGCAAATACGTTTGTTCTGCGGTTAGGTAAGCATTCTCACTTACTAAAAGTTCCGTGTTGGTAAGTCCGCCAAACTCGTGTTTCTTCACGGCCAAATCATAAGCCAATTTAGCATTATCGCGAGCCGTACGCGAGGCCGCCTGTTGTGCTTGGTGGGTGGTGGCATTCTGCCAAGCGGTTTCTATCTTAGCATAGAGGTCTTTTTCAGCTTGTTGCTCTTCTAAAACGGACTGCTGCTGAGTGAGTTTCGCTAACTTCACATTATTCTTGTTCTTGTTTTGCGAAAAGATAGGAATATTAAGCGATGCCCCTATCGTCTGACCAAAATTGCTATCTAACTGAGTAGCATAACTCAGGCTATTGAGGTTAGAATACCCTGTATTCACTCCCGCCTGCAAACCTATAGAGGGCAACGCTCCTGCTTTGGCTATTTTGATGTCCTTTTCGGCTATCTTTTGTTGCGATTGATAGATTTTCAGGTTGGGAAGCGTCTGTTTAGCTTGTGCAAACACCTCGTCTTTGTTAGGGATAATAGCCACATAATCATCTTCTTGCAGGTCGAGGGCAATGGCAAAATCGCTATTAGGGGGAAGCTCTAAAAGCTGTTTAAGGGTAAGCACGCGGCTAGCATATTGGTTTTCAGCCTGAATGATAGCGTACTCATTATTAGCGTTGCGCGTTTCTATCTCTGCCAAACTGAGCTTAGCTATCGAGCCGTTGGCGAACTTAGTTTGCGCTTGCTTGAGTTCTTCAGCCGACGAGCGCGCTGCATTCTTGGCTACCGCTATCCCCTCATAGCTGTAGAGGGCTTGCAGATAAGCTTCCAGCACACTCAGGGTAATGTTGTTCTTAGCCTCTTGCACATACAGTTCGTTCTGCTCTAACTGCAGTTTGCTGCGGTCTATTTGCAAGTTGAGTTTATTGCCCTGATAGAGCGGCATAGAAGCCGAGACCCCAAAGTTGTTAGAAAAAGTACGGCGCGACACCCGTTCGTTAGAAATCTGGTTAATTGCCGAACCGTTATTGAGGTTTGCCGATGCCGAACCACTGACGGTAGGCAGGCGATTATCTTTTGCCTGACTAAGGTTAATTTCAGCCGTCTGCTGGTTGAGTTCGGTTTTCTTTACGCTGATGTTATGCTGCACGGCATAGTTAATACAGTCTGTCAGCGACCATTGTTTAGATTGCGCCCACAGCCCTAAAGGCAGCAAACACATAGATAGTATATAAAAATTCTTTTTCATAAGCATTCTCTTTTTTTAATCTCCTTTTTTATCATTTTGCTGATGCAAAGGTAAAGCAAATAAAAGGTGTAAAACAAAAAATATCGACCAAAAGCCCAATTTTATAGACGAAAACCACCAATTTACCAATTTTCTAATTTGCTAATTTACTAATTTGCTAATTTAGCAATTTTTTCTGTAGCCATCTACCCTATACAAACGATATAGGAAGGATACAGAAACGATATAGGAAGACCAAATATTTACCAAAGTACAAATATCTAATAATATAACAAAAACCAGAAAAATATACTCACACCCATCAACAAATTGACAAATTGACAAATTGACAAATCGACAAATTGGCACTATTTTTGCGGGCTTATAAGCAACATAAAAAAAAGAGTTTTTTGTATGGCAAACATTACATTTCATAACGAACCTGCTCACACAGCAGGCGATCTTCCTAAAGTGGGCACCGTAGCCCCTGACTTTTCAGCTGTTAAAAACGACTTGGCTGAGGTAAAACTTTCTGACTTCAAAGGCAAGAAAGTAATTCTAAACATCTTCCCTAGTGTTGATACAGGCGTATGTGCAGCCTCAGTGCGCAAGTTTCACGTTGAGGCTTCAAAGCTAAACAATGTGGCTATCCTTTGCATTTCTAAGGATTTACCTTTTGCTCTTACGCGTTTTTGCGCTGCTGAGGGTATCGATAACCTCGTGATGCTTTCTGATTTCAGAGGTGGTTTTGAGCAACATTATCCTATTGCTTTCACCGATTCTCCTCTTAAAGGATTGCTATCGCGCAGTGTGGTAGTGGTAGACGAAAATGGCAAGGTAGTCTATACCGAACAAGTAGCCGAAACTACCGACGAACCTAGCTACGCCAAAGCGTTAGAAGCCATCAAATAAGGCTTAGTTTGTAGTAAATTTTTCATAAGTGCAAAAGAGGTAACAAGTGGGGTAAAACTTGTTACCTCTTTTTTTTTCAGAATTGGCAATTTGACAAATTATTTGTACCTTTGCCCCCTAACTGATAACAAAAAAATGGCTAAAAAGAAGCAGCAACAAACCGACGATAAAAAAGACGACAAAAAACCTAAGAAAAACAATGCCGCAAAGGTCAGACAGCGCCGTATAGCAGCAGGGCTTTTCTTAATATTTCTGGCGTTCTTTCTACTTTTCACCTACTTTTCTTTTTTCTTCTCGTGGCAAACCGACCAAAGTATTTGGTCTGACCTTAGTGCACGCGATGAGGTAGCCGAAAACTGGATGAGCAAGATAGGGGCTTACCTCGGTCATATACTCATATACAAAGGGTTTGGAATAGCTTGTATTATAGCTTTTTGGCTAATACTCATCACCGGACTCAAGGTGCTGCTCAATATCAAAATGCCGCTGCTAAACCGCTGGTATTGGGGTACGCTGCAAATGGTGTATGTATCTACTGCTTTTGGTTTTTTCTCTGGCAAAGCTACCGTACTTGCAGGGGCAGCAGGCTACGAACTCAATCAGTGGCTGCAAGACTATTTGGGCAAAATAGGCACCGTGCTACTGCTAATCTTAGGAGCGCTGCTGTACGCAGTCTTCAAATGGCAACTTACCCCCGAAAAAGTAATTGACTTCGGCAAGGGCATCGCCGATAAGGTTAAACAAGCTATCCCCGAAGAGAAAGAAAAGTCTGCTGTTAGCGAAGTGACTTCTGAAGTACAGACCGAAGAAGAAGAGGAGGAAGACGAAGCGCCTGAAGAGGCTGACAATAAGCCCTTAGAAATTATTATCCCGCAAGCGGAAAACACGCCTGTAGACCCTTTCACCCACCAAAGAGAGATACCGCCATTACACCCCGAAAGTCCGCTCGAAATTACCAATACAAAAGAAGAAGAGCCCGCCTTTACTATCACTCCTATGGTACCGCCTGCAATGGTAGACCCTGAAGAGTTGGCGCAGCAGCTGGTGCAAAACTATGGCGAATACGACCCTCGTTTAGACCTAAGCGACTACCGATTCCCTACCGTAGAACTTTTAGATGAGCCCAAAGACAAAAGTATCATCATCAACGAAGAGGAGCTAAAAGAGAATAACGATAAGATTATCAAAACTTTAGCCGACTATAAGATTGAAATCTCTAAAATCAAAGCTACCGTAGGCCCTACCGTTACCCTGTACGAAATAGTGCCGGTAGCCGGTACGCGTATAGCCCAAATTAAGCGTTTGGAAGACGATATAGCGCTGTCATTAGCAGCCCTTGGCATTCGTATCATCGCACCAATCCCTGGTAAGGGTACCATAGGTATTGAGGTACCTAATAAAAAACCGACTACCGTCTATATGCGCACAATGATTACAGCTCAGAAATTCCAGAATGCTGAAATGGAGCTACCTATAGCCTTTGGTAAAACTATTAGCAATGAGCCTTTCATCACCGACCTTGCTAAAATGCCTCACTTGCTAATGGCAGGGGCTACAGGGCAAGGTAAATCGGTAGGTATAAACGTAGTGCTTACCTCTCTGCTCTACAAAAAACACCCTGCTGAGGTGAAATTTGTATTAGTAGACCCTAAAAAGGTGGAGCTTTCGATATTCGAGACTATTGAGCGCCACTACCTTGCTAAATTGCCTGATAGCGAAGACGCTATTATCACCGACACTAAGAAAGTGGTCAATACGTTGAACTCATTGTGTATAGAGATGGATAACCGCTACGAGCTGCTAAAAAACGCTCAAGTGCGCAACATCAAAGAGTATAACGCTAAGTTCAAGGCGCGACAACTAAATCCTAATGAGGGGCACCGCTTCTTGCCTTACATCGTATTGGTGGTAGATGAGTTTGCTGACCTGATAATGACGGCAGGCAAAGAAGTCGAATTGCCTATAGCTCGTATTGCGCAGCTGGCGCGTGCTATTGGTATCCACCTGATTATCGCTACACAACGCCCTTCGGTAAACGTTATCACAGGGGTTATCAAGGCTAACTTCCCTGCGCGTATTGCCTTTAAGGTAGCGCAAAAAATCGACTCTAAAACTATCTTAGATGGTTCTGGTGCCGAGCAGCTAATAGGGCGTGGTGATATGCTCTACTCCCAAGGTAATGAACCGGTGCGCATACAATGTGCTTTTATAGACACTCCAGAGGTGAAGCGCATTACCGAGTACATAGGGGCGCAGCGCGCTTACGCCAATGCTTATTTGCTACCTGAGTACGTAGGCCCTGATAGCGAACCTACTGACCTGTCTGACTTCGACCCCTCAGAGCGCGACTCTATGTTCCGCGAAGCGGCCGAGATAGTGGTAAACGCGCAACAAGGTTCAGCATCGCTTTTGCAGCGCAAGCTCAAGTTAGGCTACAACCGTGCAGGTCGCCTCATCGACCAATTAGAGTACGCAGGTATTGTAGGCCCCTTTGAGGGCAGTAAAGCCCGCCAAGTCCTTGTGCAAGACATTGTAGCTTTAGATAGATTATTGTCAAATAAAGAAGAGTGAGTTTTTAGTAGTTAATGCAAATATCATATTATGTATATTATATAACAAAAAGAGAGTTGTAGCTTGCAACAAAAAAGAGAGAATTTTGAAAAATCTATAAATTACTTTTGATAACAAAGATAAATATGGTAACGCTAAAAAAAACTTCATTATTTGTATTATTTATCACATCATACATTCCCTTATTTATATTATTAATTTTAAGACAACTAAAACAAAATGAGGACATTCTTCATTTTAAAGGAATAAATAAAGATAGTATATTGTGTTTCTTTGAAAATTTTTGGCTCACTATTATTTTATCCTTACTTTCTATATGTGGATTGATAGGAGTCAAAATATTATTTTATAATTTAAATAGAGCAATTGATAATGGCGATTTAGTGAAAATTATTGATGTAGAGAATAAAAACTCAGAAACGATCGCCTATATATCGACCTATATAGTTCCTTTTATGTTTTCAGACACGAAAAATACTATAGATATTATTTCAATCTTGATTATACTATCTCTTATATTTCTTATTTATATAAATACAGATATGATAATCATTAACCCTATACTTAATATAAAATATTCTCTTTATCAAATAGAATACACAAGAAAATCTAAAAATAGGAAAGGTTTATTAATTTCTAAAAAACGATATATAGAAATGGACACTGAAATAAAAATAAATCAAATTACACGAAATATATACTATGGATAAAAACCAACTAAATAAATTGTTTTCATCTGCAATAAAAGAAAACATAAAAATGTTTTTTATTACTAGATTACCAAAACAAGGAATAAGCCAAAAAAGTTCTTTCAATGAGAGATTTTTTTTCAAGACCTATCAAATAGAAATAGATGAAAGTTTAAGATCTTATTTGTATGAGATAACAGAAAAACAAGTGGATAAAATAATGGGGGATAATGAATTAGATATTTCAGAGTACCAAATAATTGATGATGAAAATAATCATCTTTACAGTTATTCTGTGAAAAATAAAGTATTTTCCTTTTCTACTGTTATAGAAGATTTGAAAGAATCCCCTGAAAAAATAACTGATTTAGAAAGTATTTTGCTTAGAGAAAAATTATGGGCTTATTGTTTGGAGTTTCAAATTGATAGTGAAAAATCATTTTATGTTTTTAGAAAAGTTCAACCAAGTAAGATAGGGGTAGAAGAGGGAGAAAACAAGTTAGATCCGTCACTACCAAAAAGAATAGGCAACTCTATTAGAGCTTTATTTAGTAATTCAACTAAGAAATTATCCATATTAGAGGGAGCCACAATTAATATTGATAAAGAATTAGATTGTATTTATTATGATGAAGATTTTTATGTTTTGAAAAAAGCACCTTTTGAAACTTTATTAGGTTTACAAGAAGAATATAAAAAACAAGCAGATGAAATAATTGATAGCTTTGACAAAATGGAAGGTTTTGAAGATATAACTTTTTTAAGATCTAAGATTCAAAATTCTCCTCAATTAGTAAAAAGAATAGTAAAAGCTAAAAAAATAGGAAATATAGATTTTATTGATTTTGAAAAAGTGAAAAAACTAGAAAAACTTGGTAAGAAATTTAATTGTTCTATAAGAATAAAAAACAAAAAAATTGTTTTAGAAAATGATCAAGATGTTGAAAATATCATAAAAATTCTTTGTGATTATTATAAAGAAGGAAGTTTTTCTGGCAAGACTTATGGAACTTATGCAGGAAAAATACAAAAAGTATAAAAAGACATTTGCATTACACTTTTTTATTTTTGAGCCTTAAAAAAACATATGAGACTTTATATAAGAATAAATACTGATATAAAAAAGCAACAATGATAGAACAAAACCTCACCACAAACCTTACCCCAAAAACAGCCGACCTCCAAGCGGTACTTCACACTCACTTTGCCGATTGTTTCGGCAAAGAGGGATCTTTTGATTTTGAGAAATTTAAAACAGTATTACAACAAAAAGAAGTAGACTTTTTCACCGAAAGCTATTCGTTGCAATGGCTCGGCAAGCAGTATGCCCGTCTATTAGCTACCGACTCTGTAACAACGCTCTTGCGTGCCGATGAGGCGCATAACGCCTTGCCTGAAAACGCCCATTCGCAAAACCTACTGCTCAAAGGCGACAACCTCGAAGTGCTCAAGCACCTCACTAATGCCTATTACGAAAAGGTGAAAATGATATACATCGATCCTCCTTACAACACAGGCTCTGACGGTTTTGTATATCAGGATGACCGCAAGTTCACCGTACCTCAGCTCGCCCAGTTGGCAGGAGTAAGTGAGGAGGTAGCCCAACGTATTTTGAGTTTTACCCAGAACAAGAGCAACTCGCATTCCGCTTGGCTTACTTTTATGTATCCCCGCTTGTATATTGCCCGCCAATTGCTCAAAGACGATGGTGTTATATTCGTATCTATAGACGACAACGAAGTCGCACAACTGCGTCTACTAATGGACGAGGTCTTTGGAGAGGATAATTTTGTGAGTCAGCTAATATGGAAAAGCAAAAGTGGGGGAGCTAATGATAGTCGCTTTTTTGCTAATGATCACGAGTATATTCTCTGCTATGCCAGAAATATAGACAGGCTTGTTCTCAATATTGATAAAAACGCAACAGTATCAACATCTTATAACTTAGAAGATAAAAAAGGTAAATATGCTTTAGACCGATTGGATAAACAAAGTATTAGATATTCTAAATCTTTAGACTACGAAATTAAAGATAAGGAGGGGAATAGTTATTTTCCAAATCATAAGAATCCTAATGAACCTAATGCAACTTGGCGTTGGGGCAAAGAAACTGTAGAAGAAAGATATAATGAACTTGTATTCAAAGATGGTTGTGTCTATACCAAAAACTACCAGAAAGAAGGAAGCATACCACGTTCTTTATTAATTGATGAAAGATTTGGCAGAACAAGAACTGGTAAAACAGATTTCACTTCTCTTTTTGAAGGTGCTTATTTTTCAGCTCCTAAGCCCGTCAAATTAATGAAATTCTTAATCGAAATAGGTACAAATCCTAACGACCTCATTCTCGATTTCTTTGCAGGATCAGGTACTACCGCCGATGCCGTGATGCAACTCAATGCGAAAGACGAGGGCAACCGCCGTTTTATACTCGTACAACTCCCTGAGCTTATCGATAAGAAAAAGAACAAAACTGCTTACGAAACTGTCTTGTCTTTCCCATCATTCGTCTCTCGTAATTCGTCATTACCCGCCGAGCCTACTATTTTCGATATTACTAAAGAACGTTTGCTAAGAGCAGCTGCTAAACTCAAAGCTGAAAAAAACGACCTTTTTAACACAAAAGCGGTAGACCTCGGCTTCCAAATTTATGAAACTTTCCCTATTTGGGACGACTATGAGTTTGAGGCAAAGGATTTCAACCCCTCTCTTACTCTTTTTGATGAAACAAAACTCACCGATGCCGACCTCCGTGCCTTGTTACTCACTTGGAAAACCTACGATGGCATTCCACTAACAGAAAGCCTTGCTCCTGTAGATTTAGCAGGCTATGAAGGCTATTACGGTTTTGATAAATTGTACTTAATACGTCGCGGTTTTACTACCGAAAGCTTAAAAGTATTGCTTGAAATGATGGACAATACCCCCGATTTCAACCCTACGACCATTGTAGTCTTTGGCTATCATTTCGAGAGTGCACACCTGCGCCAAATTGCCGAAAACGTGAAAGCGTATGCCAATAAAAAAAGTATCAGCACCGATTTTATCATAAGGAACTAAGTATGAAGCTCAAATTTGAAAAAAATCTCGACCACCAGTCAAAGGCAGTCAAAAATACGGTAAGTGTTTTTGATGAACTGCCCGTACAGTCGCCTAAGAAACAAGGAGCTGAGTGTATCAACCCTAAGGTGGATAAAAATAGCTATGCTTATGAGCGCAATATTAGGAAGCTGCAAAAAGCCCAAGAAATAGACACGCGTTATTGCGATGCGCGCAGCAATATCATCGATGTGATGATGGAAACAGGTACCGGCAAAACCTATACCTATACTAAAACCATTTTTGAGCTCAACAAAACCCTTGGCATCTTTAAGTTTGTGATAGTAGTCCCTACCCTCTCTATCAAAGCGGGTACCCTTAGTTTCCTAAAGTCGGAAAGTGCACGTAGCCATTTTATGGACGACTATAGCAAAACCATTGAAGTGCATATAGTCGAAAGTCAAAAGAGTAGCAAGGGCAACAAAAGCGGCTTTCCGCCTGCTGTGCGCAGTTTTGTAGAAGCCACTGCTACACAAAGCAAAATACAAGTGCTGCTCATCAATGCGGGGATGCTCAATTCGGATACGATGCAAAAAACGTTCGACCAAACCTTATTCGACCGTTATGCGATACCCTTTGAAGCCATTGCTGCCACCGCCCCTTTCCTCATCATCGATGAACCTCATAAGTTTGCCCAAGAAAATAAAACGTGGGAGGCAATAAAGAAGATGTCCCCTCAGTTTATTTTCCGCTATGGGGCTACTTTCCCTGATAAAGAACTAAAACGCAAAACAGTATTTGGTACTACCGAAACAATTAAAATAAAAGATTACCACAATTTGGTATACCAACTCACTTCAGTTGATGCTTTCAACAGCAACTTGGTAAAAGGTGTAGTAGGGTATGTTACTGATTTTTCAGGAAATAACAATGCCTTGTTGCGTCTTACGGACACCGATGGCAAAGAAGCACATTTTGAGCTGATAGAAAACAATAGTCAAAAGAAAATTGTCTTAACCAAAGGCGATGATTTTGAGAGAGCTCACTCCGCAATGCACGGCTTGCAGATAGTGCAACTAAATAAAACTACCGTTCTGTTATCCAATGGTTTAGAACTCAAAAAAGGCGATAAACTCAACCCTTATTCGTATTCGGAAACCTTGCAAGATAGAATGTTGCAAAAAACGATTTTCCATCATTTTGAGTTAGAACGCGAGCTACTCTGTCGCGAAGTGCGCATCAAACCGCTCACTTTGTTATTTATCGATAACATCGAGGAATACCGCAATGCCGAAGGTCATCTGCGCAAAACGGTAGAACTCCTTATCAAAGCTGAAGCCCAAAGACGTTTGTATTCTGAAGAAAACGAGTTTTATCGCGCTTATCTACAGAAAACCATCGACAATGTCGCCGGTACACACGGCGGTTATTTCTCTAAAGATAATTCGGTTAAAGATGAAGAAGTAGAAAAGGAAATCAACGAAATTTTGCACGACAAAGAAGCAATATTGAGTCTGCAAAACCCACGCCGGTTCATCTTTTCCAAATGGACGTTGCGCGAGGGTTGGGATAACCCCAATGTTTTCCAGATATGCAAGTTGCGCAGTAGTGGTAGTGAGATTAGCAAACTGCAAGAAGTAGGGCGTGGCTTGCGCTTGCCCGTGAATGAGTACGGCAATAGGGTGAAGGATAGCAATTTCTTTCTAAACTATTTTGTAGATTTCACCGAAAACCAATTTGTAGATCAATTGGTGAAGGAAATTAACGACAAATCAGGGTCTGTTTCAATTGAAACGCCGCTTGATAGTTTGAACGACGACCTTATCAGTCAAATTGTAAAACTGTATCATTTTGATGATAAAAATGCGCTTTTAGAGGAATTAGATGAACACAATGTACTCAAACGCGATAACAGTTTCAAACAAGGTGGTTTAGACTATGTACGAGCACATTTCCCCTTAGCTTTCCAAGGAGTAGATAGCAGCAAGATACGCAAGGCTACCCAGCCTAAAAGAACTATACGTATACGTGCCGATAAATACAGCAAGCTAAAAGAGTTTTGGGAGCAGCTCAACGAAAAAGCGATTTTGGAATATCAGTTCAAAAACGAACAACAGTTTCAGGATCTCTTTGTAGACTATCTCAAAAACGAAAGTCGCAGTGCTAACCGCTCTTTTGAGAAATGTACTTTAGTGGAAATTGTCAATAGAATACACGTACAAGGCAAACGCGCTTATGTATCCGAAGAAAGAGCTGAATACCACGAACGCAAGCAGTCGTTTTCAACAATGAGCTATAATGATTTCTTAAAAGAACTTTCAAAAATACTCTTTGTGAACATCAAAACCCTACACAAGGCGTTTTGCAGCACCCCTACCGATATCAATCTGTATCTAAATATAGCGACGATAAGGGCTATCAAACAAAATTTTGAGTTTTTCTTGTTAGCCAATGCCTTTACTAAATATACAGTAGGCTACCAAAAAGTCAGCAATGCGATACACCCTACCAAGCTCACTAATGCTAAGGGAGAGCCTTTAGCCGAAATACCTGCTGCTGAGGTTGGGGTACTTTCCGAAAATCAAACCGTTGCTCATAACTATCTGTTCGATGAACTCTTTTTTGATTCGGAATTAGAGCGCGAAAACATCTTGCAAAATATCGATAGTGTAACCGTATTTACCAAAATACCTAAAAACTCTATCAAAATACCTGTGGCAGGAGGTAAAACCTATTCACCCGATTTTGCTTACATCGTGCAGTACAAAAACCAATCCCAACAACTGCACTTTGTGATAGAGAGCAAGAACGTACCCAATGACAACGCTTTGCGCGAAGAAGAAAAACTGAAAATAAGACACGCTGTGGCTTTCTTCAAAGGCAAAGTGAATATACATTTCAAAACCCAATTCAGCAACGAAAAAATAATAACTCTCTTACAAGAAACCTATTATAACAATTAAGAAATGAATCAACAACAAGATTTTCTAAAATATCAAGCTCCTACTTCGCCTTATCCGCGATTATTGGAGGTAGAGCGCGCCGAAGGTAGTTATATCTACACTACCGATGGCAAAAAATATTTAGATTTTGTAGCAGGAGTATCGGCTTGTACCTTAGGGCATTGCCACCCTGCAGTAGTGAAAGCCATACAAGAGCAATGCGCTACTTATATGCACGTAATGGTGTATGGCGAGTACATACAAAAGCCTGCAGTAGACTTCTGCAAGCTCCTCGCGGCACAACTACCCTCCGAACTCAACACTACCTATTTGGTAAATTCGGGTACGGAAGCTATTGAGGGGTCGGTGAAGTTGGCGAAGCGCGTAACAGGGCGCACCCAATTGATAGCTGCCAAAAATGCGTATCACGGCAATACACAGGGCTCGATGAGCCTAATGGGCTATGAAGAGCGCAAGCGTCCGTTTCGTCCGCTCCTACCCGATGTAGATTTTATAGAGTTTAACAACGAGGCTGATATACTGAAAATAACCGAGCGCACTGCTGGGGTAGTATTAGAAAGCATACAAGGGGGCGCGGGCTTTATAGAACCCCAGAACGATTACCTTATCAAGGTAAAACGCCGTTGCGAAGAGGTAGGCGCCCTGCTGATTATAGACGAAATACAACCTGGTTTCGGGCGTACCGGTAAGCTCTTTGGCTTTCAGAACTACGGCATCACCCCCGATATTATCGCTATAGGCAAGGGTATGGCAAGCGGTATGCCGGTGGGGGCTTTCGTATCGTCATACGAGCGTATGCAGCTATTGGCAAACAACCCTAAAATGGGGCATATCACCACCTTTGGCGGTAACCCTGTGATTGCAGCAGCCTCTTTGGCCACCCTCAACCAGCTGCTCACCACTGACCTAATGGCTCAAACCTTAGAGAAAGAAAAGCTTTTCAGAAAATACTTACAACACCCCCTTATCGAGAGTGTAAACGGCAAAGGACTGATGCTAGCCGTTATCGTTAAGAGTTCAGAAATAGCTGATTTTGTGATTAACTATTGTCAAGACAGAGGGCTGATAGTGTATTGGCTACTGTTCGAAGGTCGTGCTGTACGTCTTTCGCCTCCGCTCACCCTTAGCGAAGCCGAAATAAAAGAGGGCTGCGACATCATCTTAGAAGCTCTTGAGGTAGCAAAAACGAAGTTCTAACAACAAAAAACAATAGGAAAGGTTGCTTATTTAAGATTATTTATTATCTTTGCCCAGAAATCAACCAACTGGCAAATTAGCAAATTGACAAATCTATCAATATGAGCAAAGTACTAACATCTTTATTAGATAACGATTTTTACAAATTCACGATGCAGTGCGGGGTGGTGCAGCTATTCCCAAAAACTAAAGCGCGCTATACCTTTATCAACAGGGGTAAACACGAGTTTCCCGAAGGGTTTGACAAAGCCCTACGCGCTGCTGTTGATGCTATGGCAGAACTTAAACTCACTAAAGACGAAAAAGCTTTCTTGGTTAAGAACTGCCCTTATTTAAGTCCGCTATACTTAGATTTTTTAGAGGGCTATCGCTACGACCCCTCAGAGGTGAATATCACCCAAGAGGGTAGCGACCTAAAGGTAACTGTTGAAGGACATTGGTATCGCACTATTCTTTGGGAAGTGCCTTTACTGTCTATCATCAGCGAATTGTACTACCAGCTAACGAATGCTACTGCGTGGACAGACGCTCAGGTAATTGCTAACACCAGAGAAAAAGAATTGTTATACAAAGAGTTAGGAGTAGTTTTTGCCGAATTTGGCACTCGTAGGCGACATTCTTACCACGTGCACGACATCGTGATGCGTACCCTCTTAGAAGGCTATGGCAGTACCTTTATAGGCTCAAGCAATGTACATTTCGCTATGAAATACAAGGTAAAACCGATAGGCACACACGCCCACGAGTGGTTTATGTTTCACGCTGCCGAGTACAGCTACAAAATGGCAAACGCCCTTTCATTAGAGCACTGGGTAGATGTGTACAGAGGCGACCTTGGGGTCGCGCTATCAGACACCTACACTACCGATGTGTTCTTTAAGCAGTTCGACAAGAAATTCAGCAAACTTTTTGACGGGGTACGCCACGATAGCGGCGACCCGATAGTATTTGCCGAAAAAACCATAGCACACTATAAGAAAATGGGTATTGACCCGCTATCAAAATACATTATTTTCTCTGACGGACTAAATCCTAAGAAAGTACAGGCTATTACTGAGGCGTGCAAAGGCAAGATAGGCATTTCATTCGGTATAGGCACCGACCTGACTAACGATGTAGGCTTACGCCCTATGAATATAGTGATGAAGCTAACCGAAGTACTAACCAGCGACGACGAATGGGTACCTACCGTAAAACTATCGGACGAACCTAACAAGCATACAGGCCACCCTAAGATGATAGCCCTTGCAAAAGGAATTTTAGGAATTGAATAATCTTATGAAATACGCATTGATGATAGCAGGTATTGCGGTAGCCTTATCGCGATACCTTTTCCCAGAGTACGACCAAGTGCTATTAGTAGTAGGGGTTTCCTTGCTAATGGCTGGGGTCTATCTCGTATCAAGAGGTTTATCCTCTAAAAATGAAGACAATTAGCAAATTAGTGAATATAGGAGATTACATAGAAGTATTAGACGACACCATAAAAGGACACGTAGTGCGCGTAACGCCACAAGAGGTAACGATGCTCAGCACCGAAGGCTTTGAGCTTAGCTTCCGCCCCGACGAAGTAGTGGTTATCAGCGAGGAAGTGCCTATAAAAAGTGCTTTTGCTACGATAGACGAGGAGAGTCTCAGAAAAGATGTGCTCCCTAAAAGACGTCAGAAAGCACCCCTTACCAAGCGCGAAAAGTCCATACCCCCAATGGAGGTAGATTTGCACATAGAACAATTAGTTGATTCCACAAGGAATATGACCAATTATGATATGCTTACCCTTCAACTCGAAACGGCACGCCGCCAGTTAGAGTTCGCTATCGCCCAGCGCATTCAGCGGGTAGTGTTCATTCACGGGGTAGGCGAAGGAGTGTTGCGCACCGAATTAGAGTTTCTGTTAGGTCGCTATTCTAATGTTACTTTCTACGATGCCGAATATGCCAAATATGGGGTGGGCGCCACCGAAGTGTATATCTACCAAAAAGCAAAATAATGATTGAAGCCACTAACATACACAAAACCTATAAAACGTTGGAAGTGCTCAAAGGCGTATCGGTAGAGGTAGCAAAAGCTGAAATAGTATCGATAGTAGGAGCCTCAGGGGCAGGAAAGACTACTTTGTTGCACATTTTAGGCACCTTAGACAGTCCAGATGCTAATACAAGTGCCTCGCTACATATCAACGGCACAGATATATTAGCACTTTCGTCTAAAAACCTTGCTAAGTTTCGCAATGAGCATATAGGTTTTATCTTTCAGTTTCACCAGCTCTTGCCCGAATTTACGGCTTTGGAGAACATTTGTATTCCTGCCTTTATCAAAGGGGTTGGCAAAAAAGAAGCTGAAAAGCGCGCTATGGAGTTATTAGAGTTTCTGCACTTGGGGGCACGTGCCCATCATAAGCCTAATGCCCTTTCGGGGGGCGAACAGCAACGAGTATCGGTAGCACGCGCCCTGATAAACCAGCCCGATGTGGTCTTTGCTGACGAACCCAGTGGTAACCTCGACTCTGAGAGTGCAGAACACCTACATCAACTGTTTTTTCAGCTCAGAAAAGAGTTTAACCAGACTTTCGTAATTGTAACCCATAACGAGGAATTGGCAGCTATGGCTGATAGAAAGTTAGTAATGGTAGACGGAAAGATAATTAGCAAATTAGCAGATTAGTAACTTTAAAATTAACGTATACATTTATGAAGAAAATCTTATTAATGACCCTTATGGTTTGTGGGCTAGTAGCTTGTACTTCGCTACCTCAGTCGGCCAACAATTTTATCAGCACTTATTTTGCGCATACAACGGTGCAAGAAGTAGAGCGCGAGAGTGACACGAATGGCTATTCGGTAAAACTGAAAGATCGTACCGAAATAGAATTTGCTGAAAACGGCGATTGGCAAAAAGTAGAAGCCGAAGACGGCAATAGTATCCCAACCGATTTCTTCCCTAAGAAAATAGCCGATTATGCCGCTGAACGCTCTTTTATCATTGAATCGATTAGCAAGACTAACATAGGCTACAAAGTAGAAATTGTAGGTTCTAAAAGTGCTTTGTTTTTCAATAAAGCAGGCGACCCTATAGGTAATTATTAAAAAATGGCATTACTTTTGCTTCAAAAAAAATTGTATCAAATAAATAATAATAAAATGAATACATTAAAAAAATTATCAACTGTAGCTTTTGCCCTATTTGCTTTTGGGGTAGCTAACGCTCAAGAAGACGGATTGATACCTGTTCAGTCACTGCCTGCTAGTGCACAAACATTTATCAATCAGAACTTTTCTGCCAACAACATCGTTTCAGTATGGCAAGACAATGAAAAAGGCAGAGTAGAAGATTACACCGTGCTCTTTGCCGATGGCACTGAAGTAGAATTTCGTGCTAATGGCGACTGGAAAGAAGTAAAAGCGCGCAACGGAGCTGTGCCTGCTAAAATAGTACCTGCTAAAATAAGCAAATACGTACACAAAAATTATCCTAATGTCCTCATCAAAGAAATTCAGAAAGAAAGAAGAATATATGAGGTAAGCCTCTCTAACGGATTGGACTTAGATTTTAATTTGAATGGTAAATTTTTAAAAATAGATGACTAATATGAAAAAAATATTATTTGCTATCTTAGCTGCTTTTTCGCTACAAGTAGCTACAGCACAAGACAGAAAAGTAGATTTTAACGAGCTGCCCGCCGATGCAATTAACTTCGTACGCCAACACTTTTTGGTAAATGACATCACTTCAGTATGGAAAGATGTTGATTATAAAGACGAAGAATATTCTGTTATCTTCAAAGATGGGCTTGAAATAGAGTTTAACGGCGAAGGTGATTGGAAAGAGATAAAAGCACATACAGGAAAGGTGCCTGATCACGTAGTTCCTGAGAAAATATTAGCTCACGTAACTGCTACTTTCCCCTTTGAATCTGTCAAAGAAATATCACACAGTATCAACAAAAAAACTTACAAAGTAAAAGTTACTGATGGACAAAAACTAAAGTTTGACGATAATTTTAACTTTATAAAACTAAAGTAATTTTTTTTGAATAGGCTTTGCCAAAGTGTTTTTTTAGGAAAGACTTTGGCAAAGTTTTTTTATTAATTATTTATGTACGACCTTTTGATTATAGGCGGTGGGGCTGCGGGCTTTTTTACAGCTATCAATGCCGCTGAAAAGCACCCCGATTTCAGCATAGCGATACTCGAGAAAAGCAAAGAGGTATTACAAAAAGTACGTATTTCAGGCGGGGGGCGTTGCAACCTCACCAATGCTACTTTTACTCCTGCTGAATTAGTGCGCAACTACCCGCGTGGTTATAAAGAACTCCTCAGTCCGTTTCACCGGTTTATGTGCGGTGATGTGATGGAGTGGTTTGAGGCGCACGGTGTACCCCTAAAAACAGAAGATGATGGACGCGTATTTCCGGCTTCAGATAGTTCAGAAAGTATCATAAATTGCTTTCTGAAAGCCATAGCCCAGCACAGTATAGAGCTATTCACCCAACAGAATGTACAGGCTATAAGCCCTATTGAGCAAGGGTGGCAAGTGCGCACTGCTAACCGTACTTTTATGGCAAAACGGCTTGTTATTACTACAGGTAGTAACCCTAAAATATGGCAGCTCTTAGCCGATTTAGGGCATACTATAGTACCTCCTGTGCCTTCGCTCTTTACTTTTCAGACGGCTACCGAATGGGCTAAAACTCTTTCGGGTATAGCCGTAACCGCTACGGTACAGCTTTTTAATCAAAAAGGCGATTTTCTTCAGATAAGCGAAAGAGCACCGCTACTGTTCACCCACAAAGGCTTTAGCGGGCCTGCTGTATTGCGTGCTTCAGCTTGGGGGGCAAGAGTGTTAGCCTCATTAGACTATCAGTGCCTAATGGAAGTCAATTTTGCTACAACAGATGACCAAGCCCTTAGCTATGACGAGGTGCTCCTGCAACTACAAGATTGCAAACAGAGGCACGGACGCAAAGCCATGCAAAGTGTTACCCTATTTCAGCTACCCAAACGGCTATGGGAAGCCCTATTAGAAAGTGCTGGAGTTGCCCCTGCTCAGCAATGGGCTTCACTCAATAAATTTCAACTACAACAGTTAGCTAAAGCACTGACCCAAAGTCGCTTTAGCATTACAGGCAAAAATACTTTCAAAGAAGAGTTCGTAACAGCAGGCGGAGTAAAACTCTCAGAAATAGACTTCAAAACCTACCAAAGCAAGCTATTTAAGCATCTTTACTTAGCAGGCGAAGTGCTAGATATTGATGCTGTTACGGGTGGTTTTAACTTCCAAAATGCTTGGACAGGAGGCTATCTTATCAGTGAAGCCTTGTAATTTTTGATTTTTGAGTTATGAATTTTGTTTTTTCAATTGTCAATTGTCAATTGTTTTGTATCTTTGCCGCGTTTTTGTAATATTCTAATTAGTTTCTATGCTTAACGTTCATAACTTATCTGTTTCTTTTCAAGGCGAATACCTCTTCGAAGAGGTAGCTTTTATGCTCAATGCGGGCGACCGTGTAGGACTTATCGGCAAGAATGGAGCAGGTAAATCTACTATGCTCAAACTGCTTTCGCGTGAGCTAAAACCAGACTCTGGCACTATAGCAGCTGACAAAGATGTGCGCATCGGCTTCCTAAAGCAAGATATCGACTTCGTGAAAGGGCGTACTATCCTCGAGGAAGCCTATCAAGCTTTTGGCGAAATCAAATCATTAGAGCAAAAGTTAGATGATATACACCACCAAATAGAAACGCGTACCGACTACGAGAGCGAAAGCTACCACAATCTACTAGATATGCTAAGCGATTACACCCACCGCTTCGACCTTATTGGGGGCTACCTTTACCAAGGCGAGACCGAAAAAGTACTCTTGGGGTTGGGCTTTCAGCGCAGTGATTTCGACAAGCTAACGGATAGCTTCTCGGGAGGCTGGCGTATGCGTATAGAGTTGGCTAAATTGCTATTGCAGAACAATGATATCTTGCTATTAGACGAGCCTACTAACCACTTAGACATCGAATCGATTATATGGTTAGAACAATTCCTAACCACTTATAGTGGCGCTGTGGTAATCGTTTCGCACGATAAGATGTTTTTAGACAATGTAACCAACCGTACTATAGAGATTTCAGTAGGCAAGATATACGATTACCCCAAACCTTACAGCAAGTTTTTAGAACTTAGGCAGGAAATACGCGAACAACAACTCGCTTCACAGAAAAATCAGGAGAAAAAGATACAACAAACAGAGAAGTTGATTGAAAAGTTTCGTGCTAAGGCATCTAAAGCCTCTATGGCACAGTCGCTCATCAAAAAACTCGACAAAATAGAGCGCATAGAGGTAGACGAAGAGGACAATGCGGTGATGAATGTGCGCTTCCCTGTATCAGTTACCCCCGGTAAAGTGGTATTGGAGATAGACGATGTATCGAAGAGCTACGGCGAAAAAGAAGTGCTAAGCCACGTGAGTCTGTTAGTAGAACGAGGCAGCAAGATAGCTTTTGTAGGACAAAACGGACAAGGAAAAACCACCCTTGCCAAAATGATTATAGGCGAAACTGACTACCAAGGCACAATTAAGTTAGGGCACAATGTACAGTTAGGATATTTCGCTCAGAACCAAGCCGACTATTTAGACGGCGAGCTGACAGTGCTCGATACTATGTACCACGCTGCCGATGACACTAACCGTATGAAAATACGCGATATACTCGGTTCTTTTCTCTTCAGAGGCGATGAGGTAGACAAGAAGGTGAAAGTGTTATCAGGAGGCGAGCGCAACCGCTTGGCTTTGGCTAAAATGTTGCTCTCAGACTTCAACGTGTTAGTAATGGACGAGCCTACTAACCACTTAGACATCAAATCGAAAAATGTGCTAAAGAAAGCCCTACAGCAGTTTGAAGGTACGCTCATTATCGTATCGCACGACCGTGATTTCTTGCAAGGGCTAACTGATAAAGTATACGAATTTAAGAATAAGAATATAAAAGAATATCTTGGTGATATAGATTTCTACTTAGAACAACGTGCCGTAGCTAACTTTAGAGAGATGGAGCAGCAAAAAGAAACGCTCTCTACTCCTACTAAAGCAGCTGCAAATGCTGAAAAGCTAAGTTTTGAGCAACAAAAACAGCAAAAAGCAGCTCAAAACAAGCTCAATAAGATAGAAAACCAAATTGCTACCCTCGAAGAGGAACTAAAACAGATGGATGTGCAGATGGGGCAGGGAGTACAAAGCAATGATTACTATAAAGAATACGAACAGAAAAAGAGAATGCTGGAGGAACTGATGACTGAGTGGGAAAACCTAATGAGCTAACGATATGCACCCTAAGAAAATTTTATTTTTTATCATAGGCGTACTTGTAGCCCTTTTTACAATGACGCTCTTTAGCAGTTATCACATCACCGATAGTGGTACGGTGCGAGAGGGTATATCCTTTGGCAATACTATGCTACGGTATCCTACCCCCGATATATTGGGGATGTTGTTTAAATCAAAAGAGAAAGAAAACAACAAGCTAAATGAGCTTATCAAAGAAACTAATACTATTGTAGATGAAAAGACTGACAAACTGGCAACGAATGACACTATTGCCAATGACAGTCTGCATAAGTTAGAGACCAATGTAGAGGGCAAAATATACTACCCTGGCAACCGTATAGACTACATCAAACGTTTGAAAAACAAGCTCAGACAAGGAGTTTGCCAAATAGTACACTACGGCGACTCGCAAATAGAAGGCGACCGCATCACCGGCTATGTGCGCAATAGACTACAGCTTGCTTTTAACGGTGGAGGCCCTGGTTTCTTCCCTATAAAAGTGGTGTATAACCAAAATAGTATAGATATAACCACCTCGGGCAATTGGGTGCGTTACGCCTTTTTCGACCGCAAACAGCGCCGTAAGGTAGGGCACGATATGTATGGACTATTTGCTACCTACTCGCGTTTTACTAATTATGCTAAAGATACTACCGGACTACCGGTAAGTAAAGCTACTTTTACTATAAAACCTTCAGCTAAATCGTATGCACGATTACAACACTACACTAAATTTGGGTTACACTACGGCAATGCAATAGGAAAGGTGAAGATAAAAGTATATGAAAACGGCAATATTATCAAAACAGATAGCCTTATATCAGATGGCAAATACCATAACTACAAACTAAATTTTGCTACTACCCCTAAAGAACTCAAAATAGAATTAGAAGCACGTGTAAGTCCTGATTTTTATGGGGTTACCCTCGATGCCGACACAGGTGTACGTATGGATAATGTGGCAATGCGTGGCGAGGCAGGGCGCATTTTTACGCGTATGAATTATGAGAACTACCGACAAATGTCAGTAGACCGTCAGCCAGACCTTTTCATATTCCAATACGGAGGAAATACTATCCCCTATATGAAAACAGACCAGCAGCTAAGAGAATACGTAGAAGGGCTAATATTCAATATGAAATGGGTAAAACGAGCTAACCCTAACGCTATGTTTATGCTGTTAGGCCCTGGTGATATGACCACCTCACGCAATGGACAACGACTCACTTATCCTTTCCTACCTAAACTCAACGACCTGATGAAAGAAGAATGTATGAAGAACGACGTAGCCTACTTTAGTATGTACGAAGCTATGGGTGGCGAAAACTCAATGATTTCTTGGGTAAAACAAGGAATGGCTGCCTCAGATTACGTGCATTTTAGTCCGAAAGGTACCAAACTTATATCAGAAGTGTTTTATCAGTGCCTACATAACGACCTTGCCTCAGTGGAATAATTATGACAGATTTTTTTAATAATTTCTTTACCTTTGACCCACAGCACCCGCTCACCTTTGTGCGAATAGACTTTTGGATATTCTTCGCTTTGGTGTATGCGGTTTTTGCGCTTATATACAAACGAAGACACTTGCGAAATCTCTTTTTGCTGATAGCCAGCTTCTATTTCTACTACAAAGCCAGTGGGTTATTCGTCTTATTATTAGTATTTAGCACTGTCACCGACTTCTATTTAGGGCATTACATCGACCAACATCAAGAGGAACTACGCCGCAAAATAGCGGTAACAATAAGTGTCTGTCTGAACTTATTAGTGCTTTCGTATTTCAAATACGCTTATTTCTTCACTGATACCTATAACACTCTCTTTCAGACTCACCACCAAACATTCAACTATTTAGCTTATTGGGCTAATGGCTTCAATTATAAGGGGTACTTCAGCGTTGACGATATTATACTGCCAGTAGGTATTTCGTTTTATACATTTCAGACTATCAGTTATACAGTAGATATTTACCGGAAGAAAATTGCTCCACTGAAATCAATGTTGGATTTTGGTTTTTATGTGAGCTTCTTCCCTCAGTTGGTAGCAGGGCCTATAGTGAGAGCTGAAGAGT
>ERZ773067.432-NODE-432-length-25862-cov-4.214670_pt1 | contig 25862 bp, 30 predicted proteins | sample MGYA00580622_ERZ773067 | MGnify/ENA primary metagenome ERZ773067 (study PRJEB29015, sample SAMEA2737998) | human oral metagenome | biome: human oral; feature: human-associated habitat; material: dental | place: China | collected 2113 ...
CCCGCCATAAAAATTCGACTATAGCGATCATACCGATCGTTACCTGGCACCCGAAATAGTAGCCCATACATCGCCAGTACAATGAGCGGCAACATCAACCAGTCGGCAAGTAGCTTTATGATCATCTCCATGCCTAAAGTATACTACTTTTTGAGGCGACCTGCACCAGATTCAGCTCCGCCAAACATCAAGTGCGCAATATCAGCCACCGCTCGACCAATTGCACTCATATCATTCTGCTGACGCATAGGACGAGATGGTTGACGACGCTCCGGCAACTTAGCCATTGGAGCTGGACGTGGAGCCGCTTTTGGCAAAGGCAAATGACTAGGTCTTATCTCGGGCTTCTTTACTACCGGTTTCGGTGTCAGCTGTGCCATGACGCTCGGTATAGAATCGTCGAGAAGCTGTTTGCGATACGACACAGGAGCCGTATTTGCCCCCCCGTCTCCAATGTCGATTGATTCAAGCATCTGCTGCTTTATTTCAGGAGGAGGACATTTACCAGTATTTTTGGACGCACAAAGCTTTGCCATCGGACAGCCCTCACAAAGCGCCACTGCACGAGAAGCAATCTCAGACCGAACGGCCTGTTTACTGGGTAGTAACATCTCTGGATCTTTTATCAACAATTCACTCATTCAAAAAACGTCTCCGTACTAATCAAGCTGCTCGACACCCCACGATCGACCAACCCACGCCACATATCTCTCACAAACTCAACCGAACCGCACAGTAGGTAATTCACCTCTCCCTCTACAGCTTTTACACAAGCGTCAAGATCGATCCGTCCGCGGTGCATGTTCACCGGAACCTGCTTATTTCGTGTAATATGATGATGTACCGTGAGCGAATCATGCGCCTGCTCGTGACCATTTAACGCCTCGTGAAAAGGAATCTCTTTTGCATCACGATTACTGAAAAATACGTGCGCTAATCGTCCTTTGTCTCGACACAATTCGTCTTTGACAATACTCCAGATTGGCGCAAGTCCACAGCCTGCACTAATACAAACCAACGGTCGAGATGTTTCGGGATTAAAATACCCATAAGCCGCCGAGATCATAAACTCATCTCCCGGCTTCAGACTGTGCAGCTTGCCCGAGTACTCACCGACTTTTTTGACCGTGATACTAAGCTCGTCCTCATGTGGCGCCGACGATAGGCTATATGCTTTTCCCTCAGGTGTCGAGCTATCATCAAAAAACACCGTGATATACTGACCAGCCGTATATATAAACTGCCTATCATCCTCAACACGAAAATAAATCGTTATCGTATCAGACGATTCTTTATGAATCCGAGTTACCTTGGCTACATATCTCTCCATTAGTGCACCACACATTCCTGGACATGACGGCTCATAATGTCGCGAGCCTGATCCATCTCTTGTTTTGTAAATGATTCGCGTTTATTAAACTGTGGACTAACCGTCATCCCAGGCACAAAATACTGCAAAGCAAAACGATCAGCACCGTGCACAAGCTGGCCAATTGACTCAAAATCTTCAGGTACGAGCTGTCCCCGCACAATTGTAGTACGAAATTCATGCGGAATCGTCCGGATTAGATCGATACTTTCGCGAATTGCATCAATATCGATCGGCCGAGCTGCAATCTGCGAGTACTTCTCGAGCGGGCCTTTTATATCCATTGCAACAAAATCAACCAGGTTTTCCTGGAGTAGTTCTCTTAGCACCCCAGGGTTTGTCCCGTTTGTATCAAGCTTGACGAGAAAACCCATTTTTTTGCATCGACGTATAAAATCAGGTAGGTCTTCCTGCATAGTCGGCTCACCGCCACTAATCGCTACACCATCAAGTAGTCCACGACGCCTCTCGAGAAACTCAAATATCTCTTCTTCGGGGATAGCGCCAGCGTATTGCTCCGGCAAAACCAGTTCGGGGTTATGACAATAACCACACCGCATATTGCATCCAATCGTGAATATGCTCGCGACTGTATATCCCGGATAGTCAACTGTACTAAACTTTTGAATACCGCCGATTGTCATTTTATTTCCCCTTTATCTTGGATTGCACCAGAGCCAGCCTACTCTCATGGCACAAGAATCCATGAGGCCCACTAGGGGCCTCATGCTAAGTCTCCTACTCTATTTATTCCCCGCCTTGTCGTACTGCTTACGCATACAAAACTCTGCTTTTTTGCCATTGTTCCACTGCTCAACTGGACGCAAGAACCCAACCACGCGCGAGTATATTTCACAGCTCGACTCACAATTTGGACAAGTTGGCTGCTCACCATTGATGTATCCATGATTCGGACAAACGCTAAAGCTTGGGCTGAACGTAAAGTAAGGTAAATGGTAGTTGTCGCAGATTTTCTTGACCAAGCCTTTGAGCGTCTTTGGATCAGCCATACGCTCACCAAGGAAGAAGTGGATCACCGTGCCACCAGTGTACTTCGTCTGGAGATTGTCCTGCAAATCAAGTAGCTCAAACAGGTCATCTGTAAAGTTAACAGGTAAGTGTGTCGAGTTTGTATAAAACGGATGCTCAACATCACGACCGATACCGTTTGCAAAATGTGCTGTCTCTGGAAAATCAGCCTTATCAATCTGCGCCAAACGGTAAGTCGTACCCTCGGCAGGTGTCGCCTCGAGATTGTAGTTATTGCCAGTTTCTTTTTGGAACTCAACTAGGCGATCACGCATATAGTCAAGCGTTCGCTCAGCAAATTCACGACCCTGAGTTGAACCGATATTTACACCCAGCAGATTCTCTGAAGCCTCATTCATACCGATCAAACCGATTGTACTGAAGTGGTTCTTCCAATAAACTCCAAAGCGCTTTTTGATATCACGTAGGTAGTATTTTGTATAAGGATAGAGATTCATGTCCGTCAAGCGTTCTAGTGTCTTTCGCTTAACCTCGAGAGACTCCTTGGCCTTCTCCATCAGATGATCAAGGCCCTTGCGGAACTCCGCCTCGTCCTTACTCTTGAGCGCCAAACGAGGCAGGTTGATCGTTACCACACCGACACTTCCTGTCATCGGATTTGACCCAAACAAGCCACCACCACGATACTCAAGCTGGCGATTGTCTATGCGCAAACGACAGCACATGCTACGAGCATCCTCTGGGTTCATATCGCTATTTACGAAATTTGAGAAGTATGGAATACCATATTTCGCACTAGCCTCCCATAGCTTTTCGATAACTGGATTATCCCAGTTGAAGTCCTGAGTGATATTATAAGTCGGAATTGGGAAAGTAAAGACGCGCCCGCTTGCATCACCCTCACACAGTACCTCGAGTAGTGCTTTATTGAAGATGTTCATCTCATCCTGGTGATCACCGTAGTTTGTGTCCGCCAGCTCACCACCAATTATTACAGGCTGACCCGCCATATAGCTTGGGCACTCGAGATCAAGTGTAATATTAGTAAATGGCGTCTGGAATCCAACACGAGTCGGAACGTTTACGTTAAACACAAACTCTTGGAGAGCTTGCTTGACTTCTTTGTAGCTCAGCTTATCGTAAGCGATAAATGGCGCAAGGAGCGTGTCGAAGTTGCTAAACGCTTGAGCACCTGCCGCCTCGCCCTGAAGCGTGTAAAAGAAGTTCACCACCTGGCCAAGAGCTGTACGAAAATGTTTCGCTGGTCGAGAAGAGATTTTGTTTGACACACCAGTAAAGCCCGATCGCAACACATCCTGCAGATCCCAGCCGACACAATAAACACTAACGAGATTAAGGTCATGGATATGCATATCACCACTTCGGTGCAGCTTACCAATCTCTGGTGAGTAAATCTTATTAAGCCAATAAGTTTTGCTTACCTCGCTCGAAATATAGTTGTTTAGACCCTGGAGACTATAGTCCATGTTGCTATTTTCGTTGACACGCCAGTCGAGTTTCGCTAGATACTGATCAACCAGATCAACATGCGCGCCGCTAGCAATCTCTCGAAGCTTTTTATGTTGATCGCGATAGATAATATAAGCCTTTGCAGTTTTCTTGTACCGACTTTCAAGCAATATCTCTTCAACTATATCCTGGATCTGTTCAACAGTCGGAACCTTTTCACTGATCTCTTTTGTGGCCCGTGCAATAACTTTTTCTGCGAGCTTATCCGCAACTGCTTCACCAAACTCACCAGTCTCGAGACCAGCGCGCTCAATCGCAGACATAATTTTTGCCTGGCGAAATGCAACCCTTCGTCCGTCTCGTTTCTTGATGTATGTGTACATACCCCCTCCTCGTACGTTTGCTCTCGGGTATCAAAAAAGACACTCAAGGTGTCTCGATGAACGCCCGAATTACTGTTGATTATTTGTGTGTTGTGGTGCCAAACACGCTACCAGTAGCGTCTGTTCTCAATAATAGCCCACACCCATAGCGTCGTCAACTCTTGAAATTAACCATTTTTGATATCATAGGACTAGCAATAGCGTTATTGTGATATTGTAATACGCTACAGGTAGCGTAGGTTCAAGCAAATACGCCCCAGAGTAGCTGCCCTGGGGCGTATTTTCCACACGACGTATTAAACCAGAGCCATACGAGGCGCACGAGTCAAAATATACGCCTCAATCTTAGCGCGCGACCAGCCACGTCCAAGCAGCTCGTTTTTTAGGCAACCAAAAAGAGCGATGCGGAAGTCTCGCTTCGAACTCAACCCGCAAGTACGAATCACTTCCTCAAACGGCATTTTTTTACACATCTGCTTAAATCGATGCGGCGAGATACCAAGCACCTCTGCCCGAAGCTCGCCCTTGCGGTCATGCGTCTGTAGTAATTTGTCAAATTGCGATTCACGGCGCTTTTTCGGGACTGCGATTTGGCTAAGTCCTGGAACAGCCGCCGCTACTGCCGTGACAACTAGTAGGCTGGCGACAGTTTTTGTCGATAGCTTCATGTAGACCTCCTTTTTCTGTTAAACCATGAGCAGTGCTCATGCTTATATCCTACCCCGTGAAAATACGTGAAAAGAAAGTAGTTTTTGCAACGAGGAGCTGACCTCTAGCGGCCTCTTATTGTGAGGACACGGGGTTATCTTTTTAACAACCTGACCAGCTCTTCAACCGATACAATACTCGACTCACCCGTCGTCATATCCTTCACGTTCAGCACTCTCTTTATCGCCTCATCTTCGCCTATTACTACAGCATATCGACATCCCATACGATCAGCATACTTCATCTTTTTCTTTGTAGACGCCGTTTCTGTATATAGGATCACTGGCAGACCCGTCGTACGTAGTTCAGAGGCCACCTCAAGCGCATACGAAACCTGCTCGCTATCGAGAGGCAAAACAATGACATTAGCTAGGCTCTGCCTTGTCGTCTTTATGACACCCGCCTCACATAACTTATAAAATAACCGCGACAAACCAATCGATATACCAACCCCCGTCAGCCTCGTCTTGGTGTAGTATCCCGCCAAGTCGTCATATCGACCGCCCGAACACACACTACCCACCCCTGGCAAATCATTGAGAACTGTTTCGTAAACTGTACCCGTGTAGTAGTCGAGTCCGCGTGCAATTCTCAGGTCGATCTGAAATCTTTTTTCTGGTACACCCATCGCACGCAAAGCCGCAACAAGAGCACCAAGTTTAGCAACACCATCGCTAAACACCTCAGACTTTACACCCAAACCAGCAAGCTTACCGAGTATCTCATCGTTCGTACCAGCAATCTCGGTAAATTCAATTACTTGGTCAATTTGCTTTTTACTAAGTCCAATCGACTCAAACTCAGCAACTAGCTCTTCGTGAGTAATTTTCTCCATCTTGTCGATAGCACGCAGCACCTCGACCGATACGTCCTCCAGCCCGATTCCTTCAAAAAAACCATTAAGCACTAGGCGGTTGTTAATTCGGATCGTAAACTCACCAAAACCGAACTGATCAAATATATCGTTGATAATCGCTGGGAACTCAGCATCTACAATCGGACTATTACTACCGATCACATCTATGTCACACTGATAAAACTCGCGAAAACGCCCCGCCTGCGCCCGCTCGGCGCGATAGACCTTGCCAATTTGGTAGCGCCGAAACGGAAATGCTAACACCCCCTCATGCTTGGCGACATAACGTGCCAGAGGAACAGTCAGGTCGTAACGCATCGTCAAGTCATTGCGACCACGCTCAAATCTATACACCTGCTTTTCTGTCTCTCCGCCACCCTTTGCAAGTAGGACCTCCGAGAGCTCAAGCACTGGCGTATCAAGTGGCGTAAACCCGTATTTTTCATATGTATTTCGAACAATATCAAGAAGTCGATTAAACTCAATCTGCTCGGCTGGTAGATATTCGTTGAACCCGCTAGGAGTTCGTGGCGTCGTAATATTCACTTTCATCTTCCTTTCAATTATATCCTATCGATATAGATAGGTCAGACTCCTCATGAGCCCGTCGCTATAAATCAACTACCCTCCCGAAAAACTAGCGGCATCACTGACCAGGAGATACGAAACACTCCTAGTCAACCTGCGCTGGCTTGGTATGGGCGCGATCAAGCACCGAAGCGTAACCGCCAGCACCGCCCTTGAGCCACTCACTGATTCGTGCGACCGTACGACTCGATAACTTGGTCTCAGCAACAATCTGTATATATGTCACCCCCGCTCGTAGCATCTCAGCCGCACGTAACCGAGCGCCCACCTCTCTTAGCTCACGTTCAGTCATGACATCACGAAGAAACGCCCGCATCAATTCCTCATTAGAAATCGCACACAACTCTCGAGCAAAACGACTCGGTAGCGCCTCATTCCAAATATCACTTACGTTTTCCATACCTTCACTTTATCAAAGTAAAGTGGTATTGTCAATTACCTATTATCAGCCCTTGCGACATACATAAATCAGTAGTATAATCATAAATTGAATCCATTAGTGGGGATTCGCCAAGCGGTAAGGCACTGGGTTCTGGTCCCAGCATTCGGGGGTTCGAATCCCTCATCCCCAGCCAGATACGAAATTATTCTGAAACTGTCGCTCGATGGGCGACAGTTTGTATTTAGCCTCTAAAATGACTCACTTTTACGAGTTTGCTCGAACCTACTACCAATCTGCGGTACGGCGTTGAAAAAGAGATCAGGGCAAAGCCCTGTTCGGTGGGTCAACCGCGCCCTGACCTGCCGAAAACCACTGTCGAGATTCCAGCGGTTGCTATTGGAGTGGTGAATTTAATAAGTAGCATCGCCTCCTGTAGTAATACTTATGTTATTGCCAGTATAATAAAACCATGAGTAAAATCCATATTCACATTGCCAACGCCAATCAAACATTCACTAATGCAGAAATTACGATACTCAAAAACGCGACTCAAAAAGCCGAAGGCTTTATCTCCGCCACATTCACACAGTTTGACTATGAAGTTGATGTAATTATCGCTACACCCTCATTTATATTGCCAACTATCGCCGAGGATGGGATCGCTGGCAAGACGCTTCATTCGCGCTTGATTATACTCTCGCTTGATAAAAATCAACACGAAATTAGCGAAGGTTTTATCTTCGAAACGATATGTCACGAGATGTCACATTCGCTACGCTGGGAGAAACTGCCTGAATATGCCGAAACTATGTTTGATGGGATGATTCTGGAAGGCCTGGCTGTTGCGCTAGAAGAGGAGGCGATGATTAAAACTGGGCGACAAGATAAACAGTTTTTCTTGAAAGAAATACAGGAAACTCCTCGAGCTGAAATAGATAAGATGATTACCGTGCTAAAAGATAAGTTTGAAGACAAAATTTATGATTATAACAAAATATTCTTCACTGGCGATGATATTTTGCCACGCTGGGCCGGATATAGACTTGGGTATTATTTCGTGAAACAGTACTTGCACCAGACTGACCAAGATATTGTGCAAGCAACATTGGCTAGCTATAAAGATTTTATTACTCTATAAATTGAAGAGTCCCCGTCGCGATATGCGTAACGACGGGGACGAGACGTAGTGTTCACTACGTTTTTGTAATCGCACTATCCGAGGAGATGGAGGCTACTTGCCACAGCCGCTTCCGCAGCTGCTGCCTCCGCACCCGGAACCGCAGCTACCACCAGCACAGCCGCTTCCGCCGCCGTTACCGCAGTTGCCGCCACCAGAGACACCACCGCAGTTGCTTCCGCCACCGCTAGCCATAGCCCGGAAGATGGGCGACATGGTCACCGTGATTGTCGAGAGAGTCTTGGTGTGCATAGAATCACCTCCTTTCTATTTGGATTCGTGAATCTATCCTGTGTCGTTCGCACATCTACACAGGACAGAATCAAGCAAAATAGTGTGGCATAAGACGTGTGTTGTCCACCACACAAGCCAGTGAGTGATGAGAGTAGTGTCCGGCACCAAAGCCAAAACTGATCGGAACCAACTTAGGACTTAGTACTTTTACAACTCTTAGCGCAGAGTCTTCCTCCGATACGTTCACGACAACCGCGTCCAGCTTACGTCTTAGGGTATCAATTGAAGTTGCTACCTCGGGAGTAGTTTTTGAGATTTCACCCTCAAAAAGAAATTCCAGGTGCTCATGATATAGCCTCGACTGAGCGTAAAGCACTTCATGGTCTAGGACGCTATGAACGTGTTCGGGAGTAAGCTCTCGTGTACTCTGCTCGTTTAAGCCGTAGATCAGCCTAGACTCAGCCTCTTGAAAAGCCTTGATAGCAGCCTCATCAAACGACTCCGGCGAGCTGGATGCACCACTTACAAAGCAGGGATATGAGTCGGAGGTAATCACCACTTCAATGATGACAACTCCCATCTGGCTCACATCAAGGACGGTCACATCGTGACCTCGACTGCTCCAGTACTTCGCCCCGTTTTGCAGATGTAGTGGCAGAATCGCATAATCCAGCATGCGCGGACTACGCTTTTCGTACCAGCTACGCATCAGGCTGTCTCGCTCGACGATCTCTAGCAAGCCTCGGTCGATTGCTCCAGTCAGATCGGTGTGGGCCGCAAAACCCGAAGAACAGGTATCCACCACCAACTTTCTATCGAGTTTTGGCGTGCAGTAGAACACAAGATCCGTCGGTACAAATACCGTTTCTCCCGTGCAACCTACTCCCTTGACCCATTCAAATATAGAAAAGTAGCTAAGGCGCTTGGAGTTACAGCCCTAAGCTTATTTACCAAATAGGGCACCTCATAGCAACCGCTGGAATCTCGACAGTGGTTTTCGGCGGGTCAGGGCGCGGGTGACCCGCCGAACAGGGCTTTGCCCTGATCTCTTTTTCAACGCCGTACCGCATATTGGTAGTAGGGTCGAGCAAACTCGTAAAAGTGAGCCATACTGAATCTGTCGTCAAGCGGGCAACAGATTTTTTATATATACCTACGCCCGTTTTGGTAATTCTCGAACCGTCAACACCGCCGCCCAAAGCCATAGCGCCGAAAAAGCAATTATCCAAACTCCAACGGTTGTTATAATCGTACCGCCAAACAACCCCGTGTTTGAACGGTCTACCGTGCCAGCAAAGTTTTGCCACAACGCGAGCAGACACCACAGCACTGGCGCAGCGACAACCAGCCTACAAGAAATAGCTCGCCATCGATCGCTTAGCTTCATAGATAATAGATACGGAAGTGCTCCAATCTCAAGTACTGGGATAATAACTGCTAAGACAACCGCCGTCACACGACCACCAAATAGCCCAAAGCCTAGTGTCACATCAGAGAAACGCTCGTAACTAAATAACTGCGCAATCGCAAGCCCTGCGTACAGAAATGCTAAAATAAGCCCCCGAATATACGCTGGGTTTTTGCCGAATTCTTCTGGAAATATATGTTTTATCATCTTTTTCATGATTTTAGTATATACTTTTCCACAAGTTTTTTCATTTTTTTTCAAAAAAGTGCTTGCGCTTCTAAAAATTACCATGTATTGTACAAGTAGCGAAGTTACAAAAACAAACACTCCACCAAAAGACTGTTTCATCGCTCTACGATATTTCCACCACAACATATCGCATACACCCCGCTATAGAGCGGGGTGTTCAGTTTTTTTAGGGACGCTCAGCTTTTTTGCTATGTTCAGCGCGCCATTTGGCAACTTCACCGTGATGACCACTCAAAAGAACATCTGGCACTCGCATCCCCTGCCACTCGGCAGGTCTCGTATACTGAGGGAACTCTAGGGTTTCACCATCAGAAAAACTCTCAATAGTAGCGCTCTCTGCACCGCCAAGTACCCCTGGAATTAAGCGTACAATACTATCGATCACTGTCATCGCTGGTAATTCGCCACCCGTTAATACATAGTCGCCGACGCTGATCTCTTGATCAACCAGTGCCATAATTCGCTCATCATAGCCCTCATACCTACCACAGATAAAAATATACCCGTGCTCCGTTTCGCTGTACCTCTGTGCTATCGCCTGTTTCCAGCGATCACCTCGTGGCGTCATAATTAGCACTTTTGCAGTAGGATCACGCTCCTTTGCCTTCATGACCGCTTTCCACAGTGGTTCTACCATCAGGAGCATACCATCTCCACCGCCATATGGAGTATCATCTACCGTCCGCCGTGAGCCCAGACCAAATTCTCTTAGATCTATGGTTGATAATTCAACGCACCCGTCTTTTTGCGCCTTCCACATCATGGAGCTACCAAACACCCCTGTAAACATCTCTGGAAATAGCGTAATAACCTGGAGTTTTTTCATTATTTATAGTGTAACAATCTTTGACATATTTGTCTATTTCTGTTTTTATAGTTATTGCATTATTATTATATTTATGTTCTAACAATATTTTATATTTTACCTATTTTATGGTGTAGTTTTTGAATTAAATTCGGACTAGGCGTCGAGGCTTTTCATTTATCCAGGGGTATAGTAAACTATAACCGATATGGAGTTTGAAACATCTAGCAAAGAAAAAACAGATGGTATAAGCGACGAAATGCGTCTAGCCGCCTCTAGTCGCAAGACCGTTATCACCCCAATTCACGAGGATATTTATGCAGACGAAGAGTCCGACGAACTAATCGCTACCCAACACACGCTAGCTCCACCGATTGCCAATATACCAAGCGACACTGAGGCAACTACCGCTTATACAGACGCAAACACACAAGCAGGGCAAAAAACCCAAAAAACTCATAAACTAGCACTCATAATTGGCACTTGTGCTGGAGTTGTTCTCATAGCATTAGCAACAGTATTTATACTGACAAGATATTTTTAACACCTCTACTAGCATCGTATTGCCGTTAAAACCAACTAAATACCCGCTACTTCTAGCGGGTATTTAGTACAAATAAGTCTCTCTAAACCATTTGGTTTAGCTCGCATGAGCTATTTTGTTTGTTCTCGCAGTTCAGGTTCTCGCATGAACTGCTTACGATTATATATCGAGGTCATCTAGTTCTGCAAGCTCTTGACGAGACTTTTTTGCGAACTCGCTCTCTTGATTTTCACTGTTTTCCACAGCCTCATCGGTAGATTTATCCACAGTACCATCACTATCGTCATCTGACGACATCATGATCGGCTCATCTGGATTGTCGTTATTAACTATCTTTAGGTTGTAGCGTGCAGAGTTTTTCGTACCAAGTGCGCGCAGGAGTGTACGTAAACTCTGTGCCGTAACCCCTCGACGACCAATTACACGCCCTAGATCATCTGGGTTAACAGTTAGAGTCAAAAGCACACCTTTTTCATCTACGATGCGATCCACGACAACATCGTCGGGATTACCTACTAGTGATTTAACGATATATTCTACGAATTGCTGGTCGATAGTCGACATATGCCCTCCATGTCTACCTTAGTCTTACTGTTTGATATCGTACGTACTTTTATTTTAGCACGCTCACATAAATTATGAACGCAACGCAATAAAAATACCCCCGAACAATCTGGATTTTCTGGGGATATTTTATTTATAAAAGACTATTCAGCTAGCGAGACTTACTCTTCGGTTGTTGAATCAGTCTCAGCCGGAACCTCTTCTTTTGGCTGATTCTTGCGAAGCTTCTCAGCATTTCGAACCGTCTTAGTCTTGCCACCCTTAAACTCCTTGACCCACTTTGGCAGCTTCACACCGGCTTCTTTTAGAAGCTTAGCAACACGTGGAGTTGGCTGAGCGCCGTTATCGAGGTATTTTTGAGCCATTTCAACATTTATATTTGACTCCTTGGTGTGCGGGTTATAGTTACCAACATACATGACGACACGACCGCTAGATGGGTGACGGCTCGCCTCTTGAACTGCCAACCGATAAACTGGGTATGCCTTGCGACCGAGGCGCTGCAAACGAATTGCGAGCATAAAATTAAAACTTCCTTTACTTCACATTAGTACTATTGTTACTTCCGTAATATTCTAGCGTGTTACAGGGAAAATGTCAACAAAGCGTAGGCAAAAGTTCAAAAACAACAGATAAACGGCACGTTAGTTATGACGCTATTTCCGACTAGCGTACTATCGTCGATGATTGACACATTCCTGCTTAAATGCTATAAAAGCACTAGCTTTCGCCCAAGGTTTTGTAGAGAGGGCGAAAGTCGCCCTTTTGCCCTGAACGAGAGGTTTGATAGGAGAGAACGTGTATAGGTATAGCAACGACCTTAACGAGGCTAGCCTGAAATTTCGAATCGAGGAACTGAAAAAGGAGCTGAGTAGAATCAAAATCTATCCAAACCGTGGAACCGCCTACGGTATGAGTAGATCAGTAGAGTTGACGAGCGAGATAAATGAAAGTAGGCAGTGCATAAGCCTACTTAGCGAGAGGATATCTCTCCTAAGCGAGCTTGTCTTGGCCTACGGCAATTCCACCACCGGTCACGACGCCAAGGAGATAGCTGAGTCGTCGCGACAAATAGCCCGAAGCACGACATACATCAAGCTACTCAATCAAAAAATCGGACTCTTGTGTGAGATATCTGTGCTATATCTCACACCCGTCAGACCGCTATCATAAGGGCCAAACGAAGCCCGTCAAAGAAGATCACCAGACACCTCTGTCTAAACGTGACTCTTTGGCGGGCTATTTTCTTGGGTCTATTTCCGTTTCTTGTACTCTTCGAGAGCTGCTCGAGCCGCCTGTTGCTGAGCAGACTGCTTGCTCGGACCGACCCCTTTGCCCATAAGCATACCGTTGACATACGCGCCAAGCGTAAACACCTTGTCGTGGTCAGGACCCTCTTCTGAGAGCACTTTGTAGACTGGCGTTGCACCATCCAATTGCTGAGAAACTTCCTGAAGATGGCTCTTTGGGTCTCGCCATGACCCTTCCGCCAAAATTCCCTCAAGCTTAGATAGAATATGCTCATGTATGAATCTACTAGCCTCATCGTAACCTTGGTCTAGGTAAATTGAACCAATCGTCGCCTCAAAAGCATTAGCCAATATCTGCAAGCGCGCCCGCTCCGAGCCATTTTTTTCTCCCTTGCTCATACGAACTAACGGTTCGTAGCCAAGCTTTTGCCCAGCTGCACCGATACTTTCAGTTCGAACCAAGGCTGCACGCCAGCTCGTCAACACACCCTCTGGCTCTGAAAAATTACTGTATAGGTAGTCCGTTACGACCAGCTCCAGCACCGCGTCACCAAGAAACTCAAGTCGTTCGTTGTGTTCAGACACTGATTTTTTATGCTCATTTACGTAGCTTCTGTGGGTCAAAGCAGTAATCAGGAGCTGAATATCATTGTATTCAAATCCTAATTTCTGCTTTGCAAACTCAACGTATGGGCCAATTGGCATACCACTCATTGGCAAATCCTCCTTTTTTATAGCTTTTCTTCCCGGATACGCGTCTTTGCCTTTAGCATCAACTTAGCAATATCCTCATATTCGATCAGATCAAGCGCCCTATTAAACGGAAACCACTTGATGCCATTCATCCATTCTTCCTTTTTGATCTCATTGCCATCTGTGCGAACACGCACCAGATAAATTTGCGTTGTCATCAGAACTAGCCGATCAATACGGCGATAGCGAAAGTGAATCTTGCCTAGCCACCCAAGCATATCGACATCATAAAGCCCCGCCTCCTCACCAATTTCGCGACGCGCCGTCTGTACCGCCGTTTCACCTTCCTCTATATGACCTTTTGGAATAGTCCATCGGTCTTTAGCATCTTGAATCAGCAGTATCTCTAAATCGTTATTTTTTGTATGACGAAAAACGATTCCGCCACTTGTCGGCTCGCGTACAATTTCTTGAATCGACGCTTTCGCGTGCGAAAGATGCTTCTTAGTACGATCAAGCCTTTGCTTGCTTGGTTTTGGCATCGGCTGAAGCTCCCTCTACAAGCGTTCTAAACGCAGTACCAAGTACTCCGTTGATAAACTTGCTTGAGTTATCAGAACCAAATGCTTTGGCAAGTTCAACCGCCTCGTTAATCGCTACCTTTGGCGGTACGCTATCAGCACAATACAAAAGCTCATATAAACCGATACGAAGTACTGTGCGATCGACCCGGGCAATCTGCTCAATCGGCCACTCAGGTGCGATTGGTCGAATCTTTGCGTCAAGGTCGGTAATCGATGCTAAGACACCTGCGACCAATCGCTTCACAAAATTAGTATCATCAATCGCCGATTCGTATCGTTCGAGATTGCGACCGAGGATTTCGTCAAGGTTGACATTTGGATCCTCAGACTGCGTACGAAATTCATACTCATAAAGCGTCTGAAGTGCTACAATTCGGCCGAGATGTCGGTTTGATGCCATTTGTCAGTTGGTTCTTTCTTGTTAAACTATTCCCACTCGTTTTTAGACAAAAAGAATTACTACTACTTTTTGCCAGTTTCGTTCTTTGTCGTCTTTACCTTTACTGGTGACTTGCCGTTTACACGACGTGCAAGTTTGAGGACGAGATGACTGCGACGCAAGCCGGTTTTGCGAGGGCTTGATTGCTTCTTTGGCTGTGCCATGAAATATTCTCCTTATTACTGTGTATAAAACTTGTCTATTATTATACCGTACTATCGCTTATATCTCAATAGCTCGACCAAAATAGCAACTCACCTCACTATCGTCCGACGGAGTTCAGGTTCACGACAAATTATTGCTCTAGCAACCTATGCGACAATACTGAGGAGTTTATTTTTGATGTAGATTACCTTTTTCGGCTCACCTGAGACAAATTTCTGTACATTTTCGTCCTGCAGAGCTAGCTCTTTGATGGTCACCTCAGATTCACCGCTCGCTACCTCTAGCTTGGCTCGAAGCTTACCGTTTACCTGAACGATGATTGTCATTGTGTCTCGAACAATCTTCGCCTCGTCCCAAACCGGCCACGGCTGGCTATCAATCTGTGTGTCATGTCCGAGTTGTTGCCATAATTCCGCCGCCATATGTGGTGCAAACGGCTGGATAAGCTGGATCAATGCCTCAATCGTAAACCCCCACTCCTCATCTATTCCTTGGAGTTTGAGTTTATATAGGCTATTGACCATTTCCATCATCGAGGCAATCGCCGTATTGAAACTTAAACGACTAATATCATCGGTGACTTTTTTTATAGTTTCGTGAGTAATACTATTTAGTTGAGCTGTATCAATTTTTTTATTGGACGGGGATTGCTTAGAATCAATATATTCCTGTGTCAGCGTCCAGGTGCGGTTCAAGAATCGATAAACTCCAGCGATACCACGGCTATTCCAACTAGAGTTCTCGTTTATCGGACCGAGGAATAGTTCGAAAGTCCGCAGCGCATCGGCACCGTATCCTGCATCGATAACTTCTAGCGGATCAACGACGTTGCCCAGGCTCTTGCTCATCTTTCTACCATCTTCAGCCTGGATCAGGCCATGGTAGACCAACTTCTTGACCGGCTCCTTGAAGTCTGTGAGGCCGAGGTCATAAAACACATGCGTCCAAAAACGCACATACAATAGATGAGCCACCGCGTGATCACCACCAACATACATATCAAGAGGTGCCCAATAATTAGCCAGCTTCGGATCCCACGCCTCCTTGTCATTGTGTGGATCGGTATAACGAAGCAAATACCAGCTACTACAGGCATAACCATCCATCGTATCTGTTTCACGCCGAGCTGGCCCACCGCAAGTCGGACAAGTCGTATTTACCCATTTTTCCTGAGCGCCAAGTACCGATTTACCGTCACCACGTGGTGCAAAATCAACCACGTCTGGCAAAATCACTGGCAGATCCGACTCAGGTACGGCAACTGCGCCATGCTTATCACAATGGATAATCGGGATTGGCGCCCCCCAATATCGCTGACGACTGATAAGCCAGTCGCGCATTTTATAGGTGACCTTGCTTCGCCCACTCCCCTGCTGCTCGAGCCAAGAGACAATCTGCTCACGCGCCTCGCTCGATGGCATACCGTCAAACTGGGCGCTATTTACCAGAATACCCTCACCGTGATAGCATTGCTCGCTCGTATCCTCAGGTCGTTCAACCACTTCAATGATTGGTAAACCAAACTTCTCAGCAAATGTAAAGTCACGCTCGTCGTGTGCCGGCACGGCCATAATTGCACCCGTCCCGTAACCCCACAAAACATAATCAGCAACCCAAACTGGCACTTTCTCACCATTTGCCGGATTGATAGCGTATCCACCCGTAAATACACCCGTTTTATCCTCGCCCTCGCTTGATCGTTCGATCTCTGATTTCTTGATAGCTTCACTTATATAGCTTTCGACCGCCTCTCGCGTATCATCGTTTATAAGCTCGCTAACTAACGGATGTTCTGGCGCCAGGACGAGAAACGTCGCGCCAAACAGTGTATCTGGTCGAGTCGTAAATACAGTCAAAATTTTCTGACCTTCACCTTCGACTACAAACTCGACTTCCGCCCCCTCACTGCGGCCAATCCAATTTTCCTGCGCAGTCTTGATTTTATCTGGCCAGTCAAGTGCAGGAAGTTCAGCGAGTAACGAATCAGCGTAATCAGTAATCTTGAAAAACCACTGTTTCATCGGTTTTTTTACAACCAACTCTTCACAGCGCCAACAGCGACCATTGATCACCTGCTCATTGGCAAGGACCGTCTTGTCCTTTGGACACCACCACTGATTAGCTTCTTTTTGGTAGGCCAGGCCTCGTTCGAATAATTTTGTAAAAATCCACTGAGTCCACCTATAATACTCAGGGTCACTCGTTTGCACCTCTCGACTCCAGTCGATACTCGCCCCGACACGACATAGCTGATTAGTGAAGCTTGCAATATTTTCTGCCGTGGTGTCCTGTGGCGTCCGACCAGTTTTGATCGCATAATTTTCCGCAGGCAACCCAAAGTTATCAAACCCCATTGGGTACATGACATTGTAGCCAAGCGCCCTACGAAATCGCGCGACCGCATCAACAATCGAATGCTCAAAAAAATGCCCTGTGTGCATACCAGCACCACTAGGATACGGGAACATGCCCGTCACGTAATACTTCGGCTTATCACTCTCGTCTGGAGCAATATACCTCTTGTCGCTAGACCAGATCTGTTGCCACTTTGGTTCTATATCGCTTGGGTTGTAACGTTTCATCGACCTCTATTATATCAGAGGCCACTAGTGATGGTCTATTGATACCGTGAGAAGTAGGCATCTTTTATCTTTATCCATTCAGGCGTTTGGCGAACCAGCTCGACGTCTTCTGTCATATTACACAGGATTTTTACACATTCTTCGAGATATATTGTATTTTGTGATCCTTTTACGAGAATCGCCGTGCCGTCCTCCGTAACCGATCGAACAAATTGCCCCGCCTCGATAGCATTTCGCGCAACCCGCACTTGACAACCACGCGCTCTTGCTATTGGTGCCAGGTATTTTTCCGACTCAGGACCAACAGTTACAACCCAGGCTAGCATGTTTGGATCACACATCGCGCCAATTTTTTCATGCTCCATCTGGCTAGTCGCGCCAAGCTCGCGCATATCGCCGAGTACGGCAATTCGCTGAGGTGCATCATCAAGCGAGTATAGAGTCTGAAGCGCCGCCGCAGCAGCTGCAGGACTGGAGTTATACGTATCGTCAATAATCGTTGTACCTTGAATACCTTTTAGGATATTCATCCTACCTGGCACTGGACGAATCAACGCTAGGCCTTTTGTGATATCGTCAGGCGTTAATCCCATCATCATTGCCGCCGCTACTGCTCCCATAATCGGTCGCAAACTATGCTCTCCTACGACCTTGATTGCGACTGGGAATGGCTCATAATTTACAGCGATTATATTTCCTGTATAGCCAGCCTCAGGATCAAAACCTTGTTGCTCGAATCGATACTCAGAGACCCCTGCTGTCCCATAAGTACTGAAGTTTGGATTTGTCGCAAAATCAGCAAACCTCCCATCAACATCATCACGGTTTATGAGGGTGAACTTTGAATAACTTGAAACACTCATCTCTTCTTGAGCGACCGCCTCAATTGAGCCAAAAAACTCCATGTGTTCAGGCGTAACCGCGGTCACAAGAGCGATGTCTGGCACCAAATACCGACCAAACTCTGCAATATCACCAGGCCGATCAGTTCCCAGTTCCTGAACTATAACATCAACATCGGTTGGATTTTTGATCCGAAGTCGTGCCGCCCGAAATACACTAAACCAAGAAAATGGATTCTTTATATTTGCAGGCTTGTTGATCCCCAAAATCGCTAATGGCGTCGAAATCTCAGAATTATAATTACCCTCCTGCATTCGAACGCGGTAACGCCGGGACAGCAAAGTGGCAAGCGCACGTTTCGTACTCGTTTTGCCGACACTGCCGGCAACAACAATCAGTTTTATTTCAGGATGGTTTTTGAAGTACTGCTTCACATATTCTTGGAGCTTGTTGAGGACAAATTTCTTGAACATATCCCCATCATACCGTATATGCTCCACTAGACAAACTACTCTGTAACATCAGAGACGCTCTCTACTCCGTCTCGCCTACCGATTACTTCTGTTTCAAATAAGTCGATCAACTCACTTAAATACTCATTAAGCTCGCAATCTGGCAGACGCTTTTGTCCGATTTCTAATACTGATCGATACCACCATAGCTGCTGATCAGGCCCAGACTTGAAATTATTCCACATCCCAGGACCGTGTAGAAAATAGTTCTCTATCGTATCGGCAATATTGTAGATCTTGTCAGCAAGCGCGACGATAACCGATCCGTCCTCAGCTTCATACTCTAGCCTATCAAGATACGCTTCTTTTCGCTCTCGCGATCCGGTAATCGAATCATCCTTGGTCACCCCCCATATAATAGCCGCCACCCGATCGCCAAACTTATCCGCTATTTTTTCTATGGTAATACCAGTATCTTCGACTAAGTCATGACCAAGAGCCGCCATCCGCACCGCTGGGTCTTCAGTTACTGAGTGTACAATCTCTTCAACACCAATCGTATGTGCAATGTACCACTCGCCAGTTAGCTTACGCTTCTGACCTTCGTGGTTCTTTGCCATGACGTTGTACATATCTCGAGTTGGCCCCGAGGAGTTATTAGCTTTTGGGTAATCTCGGAGGTGGTCATGTAGTGGACAAGCCATGAACTTTTCCTTTCTTTACCGGCGGATTACAAAAAACGGCCATCCGGTCACTCATTCCTCAGTCCGTAGCCGCAGTGGTTGCTTATTGTAAAGCCGCTGTTCTAATTTATACTTATATTATACACCATATTTACAAAAAATGCAAGTATTAGTATTTTATCATATTTTTACCCCCGTAAGTTATATCTAATCTCGTATTTTACGAATCATCTCGCGTAGCTGTTCGACACCCCGAGCACGACGTTCGTCTGTCCAGTATGTGTTAGCTGTCACTTTTTCGCCACCGGCAGTAGTCTCCTGCAAAAAATGTCCGACGACCTTACCGTTACGAACCGCCGTAACGTCAGGCACATACACGCGCGGATTACCCTGCTCATCTTTACGCAGATAGCCCTTTAGCTTAGCGATAATCTTTTGATACGTTTCATCGTTATTTTTTCGTGCATCACTGATGTCCAGATAGTAGATCTTATCGAGCCCCTCTTTTTTGGCAGCCTCATCGACGATCGGCGCCAGCGCCTGACACCATGGACACTGCTTGAAACCAAGGAATATCAAGCCATCACCTGAATCAAATTTTGCCAAAATCTCATCGGATGTCGATACGACGAAACGGTTATCGTCCGCCACACCGCTATAATCTGCCTTGAACTTAGCAGTATCAGCCGCTGGAGTCTTGACATGCACATTCGTGTCGCCCATTATCTTTTGGCGTGGCCAGGTAAAGTACGCTGCAATCATCAGCAACACCACAACAATGGCTGAAAACAATATCAAGCGCATCTTTCTATTCATGCTTATGATTATACGCCTTTCTCACTATATAGCGAAACATTCCTACGCTAGACTTCATACAACCACACCAAAATCTCTTCACCCATCAAAAACAAAGTTAATCAAAGAACTGCTTAGCCCGTTCGGTTTTTGGATGCGTCATCACCTGCTCTGGCGTACCATCCTCGATGATACGGCCCTTATCTAGGAATAGCATGCGCGTCCCTACTTCTCGGGCAAACCTCATTTCGTGAGTAACCACAACCATCGTCATACCTCGATCCGCCACCTGACGAATTACATCCAGCACTTCATCAATCATTTCTGGGTCAAGCGCACTAGTCGGCTCGTCGAACAACATGATTTTCGGCTCCATCGCCAGTGCTCGGGCAATAGCGACACGTTGTTTCTGACCACCAGAAAGCTGAGACGGAAAAGCATCTGCACGATCAGCCAGACCGACGTCTTCAAGTAGTTTTTTAGCTAATCTAGTGGCAGCACGATCGCTAAGTTTACGTAATTTTTTGGGCGCCAACTTAATGTTATCGATAACGCTCATATGTGGAAATAAATTAAACGATTGGAACACCATGCCAACCGTTTGTCTGAGGTGATTGAGGTCTATTTTTCCTGATGTTAATTCTTGGCCATCAACAATGATACGTCCAGCCGTCGGCTCCTCCAGCAAGTTCAAACAGCGCAAAAACGTCGACTTGCCCGAGCCACTTGAGCCTACCACAACAACAACCTCGCCCTCATGAATTTCTGCATCAATATCACGCAGCACTACAGTATCGCCAAAACTCTTTTTCAGGTTTTTGACGCTGATCATCACTGGTCTATCCATCACTATCCCTCAACTTTCTCTCTACACGCGCCATCACCCGAGTGAAAACAGCGGTCAAAACCAGATACATCAACGCTGCCGCAAACAACGACTGAAAGGCAGTAGCCGTCTGAAAACGAATGTTGTCGGCTCCACGCATAATATCGTTCAGTCCGATCCACCCAACTACCGAAGTCTCTTTTAATAGGGCGATAAACTCACTAATCAGCGCTGGCAGAGAATGCTTAAACGCTTGCGGCAAAATCACCAAGCGCATCGCCTGCCAACGACTAAGTCCTAGCGAACGAGCCGCCTCCATCTGGCCCTTATCAATACTCTCGATACCGCCGCGAATAATCTCACAAATATACGCCCCAGCGTTGATTCCAAACGCAATCGCTGCCACCAAAATCTTTGGCATAAATTGATACGAGCCAAACACAACATAATACATGATGAGTAACTGAACCAGCAGTGGCGTACCGCGGATAATATCAACGTAGATTTTACCCAACCAAGCCAGTGGATTCCAGGAGTGTAGACGATGAAATTTGGTACCCTTGAAACTCTTAAACGGCTGAATAGATGATGTACGCATCAACGCAAGCACCAGCCCAATCATCACGCCAATCAACAACGACAAGACCGTCAGAACCAGCGTCACTTCTAACCCGTGCCAGAGATACAGCCATCGCCCATCGCCCAAGATTACTTCAAAGAAGTTCATTCTCTAGTCCTCTGTTTCTTCATAGATTCAAGCGCCGCTTCACCAAAGTGCTTACTGATCAAGTTGTCATAACGACCATCTTGCTTCATGGCAGTTATAGTACGGTTAACCTTGCCCAAAAGATCGACATTATTCTTTTTTATAGCAATCGCGTAATTTTCGTTAGAAAGCTCGCCCGGCAATATTTCCAAATCCGAAAAACCTGCTAGATATTGTGTAGCTGGTGCGTCATCTAGAATCGCTACGTCAACTCCACCAGTATTTAACTCCGTCAACACACTTGGTGCAGTTGGAAATTGAGCAATTTTTGCACCACGGATACTTGAGGCCAACGTGTCACCCGTCGTGCCCAGCTGTACACCGATTTTCTTGCCTTCTAGCTGGTATTTGTTATGAATCAGACTCCCTTTCTTGACGATCATCCGCTGCGCCGCCACGTAATACGAGTCGGAGAATAGCGCATTTTTAGCGCGATCCGGCGTCACCGACATACCCGCCACAACGATATCAACCTGACCCGAATCAAGCGCTGGCAACAGCCCATCAAATGCCATATCCTCTATCTTTAGTTCTTTGTTCATACTACGAGCAATCTCGCGAGCTAGATCCACGTCAAACCCGACAATCTCGTCGCCCTGCTTGTATTCAAATGGCTTAAAACCGGCATTTGTACCCATCACCAATACGTCGACATCTCGGCCAAAACCACCCTCACGTTGCATAATATCGACAAACATCCAGCCGACTAGCGCTACAAACAGACCGATTCCTATCCACCAGCTGAACCCGAATGCGCGTCGTTTTTCGCTGCTCATGCTTTTATTCTAGCATAGACTCATGGGCCGTGTATCGCGAGCCACAAATGTACACCTCAGATAGACCCAGACAACTCACCTAGCCTAATAAAAAATACGCTACATCTAGTGTTTATACACTAGATGTAGCGTTTAATCTTTTTTAACAATGTGACAGGCCCTCAGCTCTACCCAAAAGATACATAGGCTCTGGGGAGCTGAGATGATATGTCAGAAAGCGCCAACCCGCTTTCTGACCATAACTAGCTCATTGGTTGGATGAGGAGATGCGCCTAGCTACAGGCTCACCCTGTATATTCTGACAGGGTGCCCGACCTCAATTCTCTTAGTGTCGTTGACGTCACCGTCAACGACACCATCGTACTGCTTGACCCAGACGGGTCGATATGACGCCGTCTCTGTGGCGAGTTGCGGTGGCAACGTTCCCGCTACCACCCTACCTCTCACCTGAGCGGTGCTGACGTCACCAGTAAGAACCGTGGCGTTCGGCCACCGTCCCCGGAGCAACTCGATCGTTGCCGGATGCCGGCTAACGATAATATCGGGTTCCCCGTATTCCACTAGGTCAACCCTCAAGCACTCGGCGTCGAGGTCTGCATCCCAGACCTCTTTGCCTGTGGTGAGCTTCAAGCCCCTAGGCAAAATCGGAGCAAAAAAAGGCCCCAAGTATTTTGCCTGCAAGGCGGCTGCCAGCGTCCCGACCCTTATCCAGGGACCGTCTGCACGGTACTCCAGGATGTATTCCCTCAAGGCCTGGAAAGTCCCCTCTATAGGGATCAACCAGCTACCGGAGGCCAAATGGTTGAGCTTGACGGTGTTCTTGACGGTATTCATGCATGTTCCCTTCCTATCAGGTTAAGCACCGTACCCTTCCGGGGTCGTGTGCAAGTGGCGGGCGCTCTATGGCGAGCAACCGCTTCTTAACCACTCCTGATCGGATGACCAGCTACTGTAATAGCCAATCAGCCAACCAGGAGGCATAGGGAGGTTTGAGCATACTCCTTAAAATATAGTCACATTGTCAAAGTACTGTTTGATATATAATCACATAATTAGAGTTTAGTCAACATAGAAACCAGCGTCAAGATGTTTAGTAAATACTACTTCTATCAATTACTTATAGATCAAACTAAAAACTCTCCAAAAGAACAGCGAACCCCACCTCCAGTTCTAAATTGGCGACAAATATACGCTAAAACTCAGACCTATTTAGAGCGCAGAAGCTAAGCCACCCAAACAGCAGGATCATCACATTACGCACCCTCGCTACTAGATAAAATACGCAGTAGAGCTTATGAATAGTCTAATAAAATCATTTTTCTCTCTGGAGAAAGGGTGGCCTTACGCCCAATAGGCAAGATAATCTGAGGGTCGGTGTGTCCAAAGTCAACATTTTGAACTATCGGAATTGTCTCGTTGTATTCCCTAATAACCGATACGACTGTCTCTCTTTGATCTTTTCGATAGTTTGCTTTTTGTTCAACTGTATTTTGCTGAGTGAAATCCCATGCCTTTGGCCGACCGATCATTACGCCACTCAACTGGTTAAACCATCCTCTTTCACCTAACCCGACAAGCAAATACCGCACAATCCAATGAGGGGGGATATCTTCGGCTGATTCCAGAAAAAGGATCTTCCCTGCCATATCTTCAGCACTGGGCAGGTACTTCTCTGCCGAACACTGAGCGACCATACTCTCGATACATCCACCCCACAGCAAGCCACTTACTTCTTGCTCTCCGCTCCAGATGAGTCCATCATTTTGCTCCATGGGGCGCTGCTTATTGAGGGATGATTTATCTGCCCAGTCAAGACCGATATCATTATACGTTGCACTTCCGCTCGTTTTGAGCGTACCACCGTCAAACAACGCCTTGTTGAGTGACTCTATAGTGAGATCCATCATATTTTGTTGCATAGCGAACTGAGTCATTATACAGCCACCGTAATATGACGGTATTCCAAGATTTGATAAGTACAAATGCAAATGAGTGTTGTCGCTAAAACCAAAAAATGGCTTCGGATTTGATTTGATAATTTCTGGGTCGAGTAATTTGAGTAACTTTATCTGGTCTTCTCCACCAACCGAAGCAATAATGGCTTTGATACTAGGATCACCGAACGCGGCCATTATATCACTAGCCCTGTCCTGTAGTGACGAACCCATGCGCCGAGTTGTCGGGTACTCCACAGGCTCTAGCGAAAAGACTGTACGCAAACGACCTAACCCAAGGTCTTGTACCCACGGAAAGAGTTCTGGCAACCCATTTGAGGGTGAAAGGACTGCGACTTTGTCGCCTTTTTGAAGTTTTGGCAACGTAATGTAAGCATCCATGCATACTATTATATCTAATTTTTTATTATAAAAAATTACCCGTAAAAATAGGTACTATCGGATAACTATCAGCTGCTTGTTATCAAAGCTACTGGCGCCCATCTGTAGAGCGGGTGAATGCACCTCCTATTCACGATCACAGTGTGAGACGGTGGATCCAACCATAGAGGAAAGCGACCTCACAGGTTACTGAGTCCCGTCATGCAGCAGGCAACTGCACCAAAATAAACCAAAGTAGTACAAAAATGCCATCCCAAGTGACGACCAGTTTCTTCACCCCCCCAAGAAAACATCTAGCTTTGGCTCCGCTAAAGTCTAGAAAAAGCCACCCGACAGGGCGACAAAATCTCGGAAAGTTCCATTTTGGTGCGGGTAAGGAGAGTCGAACTCCTGTCTCAACCTTGGGAAGGTCACATAATAGCCGTTATACGATACCCGCACTGTCAAATATTATAACGTAGCTTGATAAAACAGTCTAACTCTAGTAAAATGAATCTATTGTGGCGCTATAGCTCAGCCCGGTAGAGCAGAGGCCTGAAGAGCCTTGTGTCCCTAGTTCAAATCTAGGTGGCGCCACCATGATATCTCCGACACTAGTTTGTCGGATTTTTCATTAAATCCACTCAGGATACTTGAAAAGTTCCGCCTCTCGGAGTATACTTTGTTGAGTACCTTATGCGGGTATAGCTCAGTTGTTAGAGCGCATCCTTGCCAAGGATGAGGCCACGAGTTAGAGTCTCGTTACCCGCACCAATTTGGAACTTTCTAAGATTTGGTCGCCCTGAACGGACGACCGTTTTCAATTTTATTCCGAAATAGCGGCAATATACACCAAAGATTGAACCTATTTCGAACGTAAAAACTGAGCCATGCAGGCTTGGCCCTGAGCACCTTGCGGACACGCGCACCCGCTCGCCTCACCAGAAAAACCCTTTGAATTATCTT
>ERZ773067.433-NODE-433-length-25859-cov-19.010463_pt1 | contig 25859 bp, 31 predicted proteins | sample MGYA00580622_ERZ773067 | MGnify/ENA primary metagenome ERZ773067 (study PRJEB29015, sample SAMEA2737998) | human oral metagenome | biome: human oral; feature: human-associated habitat; material: dental | place: China | collected 2113 ...
TAACACCTTAGAATTGCTTAATTTGTCATTATACTTCAGGACAAAATGTCTTAATAGATGACGACATTTTTAGGTTGTGATTACCTATTTCTTCTCAAGCACTGCAACCCGTTTCTTCAAATCATCCAGTTCGGAGCGGAGTTCGCTGGTGCTTTCTGCGGGGCTGTTTGGTTCTACCTTTTTAGTTTTAGCGTCTTTTTCTTGCTGAGCTTTTTGCTTCTTGCTTGCTTTTACGGCAATATGCATAGAGATAGCGCTACTTGATACTACGATAATAATACCTATCATAGATACTATGTCTAGGGGTTTGATATTCATATGTATTCCTTTGTTTATAGCTGTTGCTGGTCTTATTATACACCTTCTTGAATATATGAACGGCACTGGTTACTCTAGACTATTAGATATGAGTCGTTTCTTTCAAGTTTAGCTTTACTTCCGATATTAAAATGCCATTCTCATTATTGTACTGCATTGCATCGACTAGTCCTTCGCTAAAGGATACTGCCATATGATTTGTATCTACGCTGTATAATGTACTATATTTTTCTGACAAAAGATTTGATAAAGAATTGCTCATTCCGCAGTTAAGAAGTATGATCTTCTCATGGTCACTAGTTCCATATTTAATTTTTAGGTATAGACTCTCTTCTATAAGATCTAGTGAGTTTAAAATTTCAACGTATTTTATTATTTCATTATCGATGAAGTCGTATTCTTCTTTCAATCTAACAATCGCTAGATTGACCCGTTCAGCAGGGCTTTTTGCCGTAATATCAACCCAATATTTCTTATAGCTGTTGTCGCCTCGAGTTCTGTCTCCCCATTTTCCTACATACACATACTTAGCCTGCTCTCCATATAGAGAATTCCAATAGTTAACTACAAAATTAATCATATCTTTAGTCTTGAACCCGTTTATGCGCCAATCTATCAACATTCTATAAAATTTTTGCGCCGATTCTTGTTTTAAGCGCCTCATGTTTTCGTTACTATTATCACTGTCTGATATTTTAGAAAAGAATAAAATCTTCATAATTGTAAATACACTCTCGAGTGTTGAAGCTTTTCTTATAGCATCTAGCTCAGAGCTTATAATATCTTCCCAGCCAAAAATATCGAAAATTCCTACATTGTTCTGAAAGCATAATTTGCCTACTAGCGTATGAGCTTTTCTTGCCTGACTATTAGTTATGTTTTCATTTCCAGATAAATTTTCTAATATTTCCTCTGCATAACTAACCTTTGAAATATCGTCTTCTGAATTATTTTTTAGCAAGGGGTTTTTAATCGTATCTTGGATATTGTTCTCGTCCTGAACTAATATTTTTGCATTTTTTGCAAAACGTAGAGCATCAAATGACTTCTCGCAATAATTACCTTTAATAATATGAATCTCAGGAATCAAATAATTTAAATTTCCTTCTTGAGGGTCAAAAATTTCTTTAAACCTACAAACCCTACCAATAAGGTTCTTAAAAGTAGATGGCGTCAGATAGCTTCTTCCTTTCTTTGTATTAAGAATAAACATTCGCGTCGCCGGAATATTAACCCCTTCTAATAATGTAGAGTTTGCAATCAGTATATTAAGCTCGGGTACTTCAGAATACAATTCCTCTATATAATATCTTATCGTTTCTGGAATAGAACCGTGATGGTATATAATTCCCTTGTTGATATATTCAGCTAATTTATAGTCTTCATGAACAAACTCTTTTAAGTCCCTGACGGCTTTTGATATTCTGTCATTATTTATAGTGTCTATCTTTTCTGCCAGTTCTTTCGCAAAATCTTCAAGTTTTCTTGGAGAATTGAGATAAATGATATTCTTCTTATCTGCATTGGCAATAACGACATCTGCATCATCAGTCATATTTTCTGTCTGCACGGATATTAATTTTTGCTTATCGGCGGAGAACTGATCTAGTATTTCCTTTTTATTATTTTCTATATCGTAAAAATAAAAGATCTCAGACTTTACTGACTCATCAACAGTAAACCATTCTGTTTGACCATGGATAAATTTAAGAGAAATACTGTCTTTTGACTTGAGAAAAGGTGTTAAATATTTGTAAATAATATCGCTATTTCTCTTATGACATAGAACTATAGTAGAAGCAAGAAGCACGCTTCTTGCACTGTCTTTAGAGAATTTTTCAAGTAGATTGTGCGCTTCGTCAATAATGAGAACATCAAATTTAAGATTAGGCTGAATCTGTAATAATCTAAGTAACCTCTCTTGAGTTAAAACCGCTATAATTCCCCTGTCGCTTTCAATATACATTTCTGGTTGTGTAATAATCTTTTGATTACCAATATGATTTAGTATTCGCTTTTTTGTTTGAGCTAATAAAGATTTAGTGGGGGTTATGATACAAATATTTTTGTTTTCTCTAAAGTGGTCGATAAATGATAATATTAGCTCCGTTTTGCCATAAGAGGTAGGCGCTACAATAATTTGAGATTTGTCTATGAACTCTTTTGCGTTATCATCAAGATTAGATTGCCAAGCAGTTTTATATAAATTATTAATCTTAAATTCTTGATTGACAATACTATTTATCATTGTTTGTAGATTGCCATACTGTTCTGAATATCCCATCTGTTCATATATGAACTGGGAAATTGGAATTAGACCTTTGTTGATACTAATCTCGTACAGAGGTTTATAGTCTCCAGTGAGTTTACTATATAAAAGGAATAGTCGATATCCTAGTTTTTGTATATCTGCATTATCACGGGTCACGAAATAGGACCCTAACTCTAGAATCTTCACTAGCTCTGTCTTCGTAATTTCTGAGGGATTAGATAGTAATTTCCAGTATAAATCTTTAAATCCAGTATTATACAACCTTTTTAGTGTTAACTTATTCATCACTATTCTCCAGGTCTTTTAAGAAATCCATCACAGCTTCCACTGTCTGTTTTTGAATTGCAATAATTTGTAATTTTGAAAATATTCCAGAATTCCTTATAGTTTTGTGAATATTTAGGATTTTTTGTTTGTTAATTTCTGAGGAAAATGGACAAAATACCGTTCCGCCAAGTACAACATTTTTATCTAAACTAGTATCAGTATTTGATGCTCCATCTATTATATTAACAACGGTTTGTTTTTCATCTTTATAATCCAAATATCTTGAAACAGAGTTTGTAGCATTGGTCCATAGCTGAGAGTTTTCCTCGTTCAACTTCTTAGTTAAATCTCTTTTGGCTTCATTTATTTTCTCACGGACTTTTTGTGTTATGTTTTGTAAACTATTAACACGACCGGCTTTAGATTCAATAAGCCATAGGTCGTTATCGTCCATTGCGATAACATCGAAACCTTTTTTAAAGCTTCTCTCTTCTAGATTAAATAACGGCGAGACGATATCCATATCCCCAATAGCCCTAATCATTACATTCAATAATAACTCTCCGATAATTCCAGTTTTTTTATTTTTTTCGTTAGAAATACGCACATTAAATTCTTTTATAGTCTCATCTAGGGAATAATACTTTGAACAGGAAGAAAGTGCATATTCACCGTAGCAAATAATTTGTAGCTCGTTTTTTATCTTATCCTTCATCTCATCAGAAAGATGTTGAATCTCAATAACTTTACAATCGCCAAAGTTATATATAGAAACACCGTTCAAGGGTCTACTTATGACTACACACACCTACACAGCCTTTTATAAAAATATCTATCTTTTATATTTACTTCCCAATTGTTATCTTTCATTCTATTATAGCATTCTCAAAATTCACTCCTCAATAATCAGGTGTCCTATCTATCTCCCCTTCCGCGCCGCCAGCGCAAACCACATAAAGTAGCCCTCCAACGATTCGTCTTCCATTCCGGCGAATAGTTCGCGGGCGCGCAGGACTTCGCGGAGTTTTGGCGATTTTTGGCGGGCGAGTTGCTCGGCGGTGGCGTCCAATAAGTCCAAGCCGCGCTGCCAGGCGCCAGTCATCGCAGCCGTATCGCCGCGGCGCCGGGCGGCAAACGCTCGCCCGACCTCCGAGCCGATGTTGCCCATTTGCTCAAATATCGTTAAACTCTGCCACCTCTCTCGGTCAAAGACATGTTCACTCACGGACGACTCCGGCGATGATGTCGATAATTTGCTGGCGTATCGCTGGGTCGAGCACATCGCGCGACGGATTGTTTTGCCGTGGACGAATGTTTATCATGCTGTCAAACTCGATAAACTCATCGGTGCCAAACTTATCCGGATGCAGGTTAATCCCCCATAGATCTGTTTGCTGCGATCCACGTTCTAACAAATACGCCTCGCCATCAGCATACATATCCATGTCGATTACCACAATTTTCTTAGCAACATCAACATCCGCCTTAACCATCGTCCCGTACATTCTCTCGGCCATCGGGCGAAACTCGGTGAGGGTTATGGTATCAATAATCTTCATGATTTAATTGTAGCACAGACAGCCAGCGCTTCAGCATGGTATGCTGGCAGCGAAATCTTTATACAAAGCAGGGGCTAAGGGTCTATTTGACGACTTTAATATGCACAATTTAAGATGACCTATTCTTGGATCCGTATTTTTCTCTAGCTATTTTAGTATACGTTCTTATAAAATTACTTTTTGCATCAGTATATCCATCTCTGTCATGCTCAAATTTCTTCCAAAGTTGTAGTTTCAATCTCTCGTACTGTTTGGCAATGTCGCCATTCTCAATTAGATAATCACTAAAGTAGATCTCATCATTATCCCCCGCAACCCTAATATGAAGATGAAACACCTTATCTGCGAAGCCCTGTTTGGTATATCCCTTATTCAAGGAGATTCGTTTTGCTTTCTGACTCATGCACAACCAATTATTTTCAACAAGAATATTTTTTACAGGCTCTAATTCTTTTTCCGACGGGACTTCAAGCAATATGTCTACTATGTTCTTTGCCTGTATATTTGGGATGGCTGTGCTGCCAATGTGAGATATTCGTGTTATGTATTTTTCTGGCACCAATGAAGAGATGGTTTTTACTTCCTCATCATACCAGCGTACCCATTCTCGATTGTGTTCTACAAGAAATATGGGGAATAATTGCCACAATTCTTCCAAACTCATTTTCTCTAACTCTCTGTCCACTACATCCTCCTACTCAAACCTCACCACGAACCGCATACCCCGCCCGTGTGGTGTGAAATCATAGTCAAGACCCTTGGCGTCGAGCAGCATTTTCACGGTGTAGAGGCCGATGCCGCTGCTGTCGGTGTGTTGCTTCGTGGCGCCAGGACTCCGATAAAATGGATCAAAGACGTGTTGGAGTTGTTGCTTAGTCAGTGGTTTGCAGGCGTTTTCGATGGCCAGCTCATGCTGGTTGCAGGTAATTTTTATCACGCTCCCGGCGTCGCCGTGGCGCACCGCGTTTGACACCAGGTTCGAGATGACGTGACGCATCATGTCGCGGTTGGCACGAATAGTCGTCGGATGTGCATCAACCATGAAAGTCATGCCACGCGTTTTTGCCAGCAACACATAATCATCAACCACTTCAGTAAGTAGCTTATCAATCCTCAGCCGTTTTTCTTGACGCAAAGCCTGCTCGGCCACGCTGCCAGAACGTAAAACATCATTCACCATCGCCGCCAATCGGTCAACCTGCACCACCGACTCCGCCAGGTATTGATCACGATTTTTATACTCGCCGATGTTCAGCTGCATGTTCTCGAGCATGATCCGGAGGGCCGCCAATGGCGTTTTCAGCTCGTGCGAGGCCGCACGGAGGAAGGCAATTTTTTCTTTCTCGAGCTGCGTGATCCGCTTATTTTCATGCTCCAGCGAGCGAATCGTTTGCCACAGATTTTGATAGAGCTCATTAATATTTCGCCCCAGCACGCCAATTTCATCACTGCTATTTACTGGGTATCGTGCGCCCTTTTCCAGCTGCTGCATGGTCGTGGTCACCGCCGCCATCTGGCGAATCGGCCGCGTCACAAAACGGCTATAGATGTACGAAAACACGAACGCCACCAACAGCGAACCAAGCATCGTATATGGTAATACCTGCAAGGTGGCGAGCTTGGCCTGAGTGACAGGCACCACGTCGGCGAGTAGCTTGACCGTAATCGTTTGACCTTGGCCATTCGCCACACTACCCTGCCGCAAAATCACCGAGCGCGGATCGACAGTCTGCCCGTCAGCAATTTTCACCACACTGGCGTCAACCGATTTACCACTATCGGTCACGATGTTGATCGACTGAAAACCTTGAAAATACTGGTCGCGCCCGTCAATTGTCAGCGTGATATTGACGTTTTTCATCTGAGCAAAGTCCTGGCTGAGACGGCGCATTTCCTCGGTGGATTTGCCCCGCAGCTTGGTCGTCAGCGCCGTGAGATTATTCGCCGTCTCGCGCTCTTTTTGTTGCAGATAAAATTGCGGCATCAAGGTGTAGACCAGCGCATGCACCAGGATGATCAACGCCGTAAACAGGCCGATTGACACCAAGAACGTTTTGGGAAATAATTTAAGCCGCTTCATAGCGATAACCCACTCCCTTCACCGTGATGATGCAGTCCAGGTGTAATTTCTTGCGTAAGTTTTTGATGTAAACGTCAATCACCCGGTCGAACGGCACCTCATCATCACGCCACAATTTATCAATGATAGCCTGCCGGCTCCAGACCATGTTTGGATTGTCTACCAGCAGCTTGAGCAGCTGCACCTCCTTGGGCTTGAGGTGCGCATCAGCATTATCATAAAATCCCTGATAGGCTGCAAAATCCACCGAAGCCAGGCCGCGCTGCCACAAGGTTTTTTTGACAGACTGTTGGCGGCGAAGCAGCGCCTTGATCCGCTTTTCTAATATTACCAGCGAAAATGGCTTACTCATATAATCATCCGCCAGCTCATCAAAACTGGCAATTTGCGTCGGCTCATCGTGCAGCGCCGTCAACATCAGTACTGGCACGTCGCTGGTCTGGCGAATTTGGTGCAATACCTCGATGCCGCTCATCCCCGGTAGCATAATATCAAGAATAATCACATCTGCCCCAGTAAATTTTTCCAGCGCTTCCTCGCCGCTGGTCGCCGTCACTACCGTAAAGCCGTGCTGGCGAAGGAACTGCTCGGTGCCAATGCGCAGGGCAGGTTCGTCTTCAACGAGGAGAACAGTTGGATTTTGTTGCATATAATTAATTATACCAACTTCACATCTCTACACATAACCAATATAATATCAATATGAACACTCCACATAAGAATCGGATTATCAAAATTATCGTATGGATAGTTAGTGCAATTATCCTCATCGCAGCATTACTAGCAGCCGCAGCCTTCTTTTGGCCAGCAACAACCAAGCAACTCCAATCATCCAATGCCGAGAGGTTAAGTTATAGCGAGGCCATCACCGCCGCCAATCGCATCGTCAATGAAGATGCTGCCAATACTGAAGTTAGATCAGGTTGCCAATCAATTATTAAAACTCACGGCCAAAAAACTACTAAAGCCGTCCTGATGATACATGGCATAAGTTCTTGTCCACAGCAGTTCGCAGACCTAGGCGACACCTTCTTCAAAGCCGGATATAATGTCTACATCCCCCGCGTTCCCAGTCATGGCCTCACCGACAATAAACGACACGGAGAAATTACCATTCCGGCAATGGCTCAATTCATGAATACCAGCACCAGCATTATTAGCGGTTTGGGCGAGGAAGTAGGAGTTGTTGGCCTATCTGGCGGCGCCAATATGGCAACTTGGATAACTCAGTATAATAGCGCTACCATATCACGCACTCTATTATTATCACCTTTCTATCAGCCTTCAGCCTCGGAAATGCCCACTTGGCAGGCTCCACTTCTTAGAAATCTTTACGGGCGCAACATCCTTCCTGACTCATTCAGCACAGGCAGCAACTTGTCATACCGTGCACTCGGTAAATACATGATAATTGCCAAAAATTACAAGTCTGATTTTAAGGCGCCAGGATTAAAGTATATTGGCGTCGTAACAAGCGATAACGACACTTCAATCGACATGGACCTTGCAACCAATATACCGCAGCAAATAGCCTCCGCCTCCAATGCAAAATTCCAACATTCTACTATACCAGCCTCGTTTGACATTGGTCATGACATAGTAGCTTTGAGTCAAGATTCAGTCAAGAAACATTCTGGCAAACTATATCCATTTTACCTGGGTGCATACGAAGGAAAAGACGTAAAATTAGAATCAAATTAGCAATTTACTTTTTATCCTGCACCGCCAAAATCCGTGCCTGAATCTCGTCCAGCTGAGCGTCGTCCATTTTTGGACCATCAGCAGTGGTTAGCCAACCTGGATATTCCGCGTAAAATGCCTGCTCATGCGACACCGCTGAGCCAATACCCTTCGCTAAGTCACCATGCAGCGGTACCAGCTTGGCATGAGCGTGCGCCACGCCCGTACCTTCAAAAATCAATGCCACTCGCGGCGTATCGAAGGCTTTTTCTAAAATATTAGCAACCTTTTTCACTGCCAGCATCATCTCAGAATACAATTCATCATCCAAAGAAAATACGTAATCACCTGGATTATGTTTCGGTATCACCACGGTAAAGCCTGGTGTATTTGGAAATGGCGTCAAAAACGCTAAAAATTTCTCATCTTCCCAGACTTTCCAAGATTTCATTTTACCTGACACGATATCGTCAAAAATTGTGTGATTCATAATTGCTCCTTTTGAGACAATTATAGCATTTTATGAAGTTTCACGTCCGCTAACTTAATATCAATCCGGCGACAAACCAAAAACAGCCAGACCATCGCAAAAATCCCCAAGAAGACTTCAATAATAACAAACCAAAACCGCCCCATCAGATACCCTTGCATAGCCAAAAGTGCCGCAAAAACCGGAAAACTAAACGACAATAATCGTTCACGGTGAGTTAAATAACTTAAGCTTGACGGCAAAACAAACATCAACATCACCATCAATATCACCACACCGCGTGAAAAAAAGAAATGCGCCGCGTGCATAGTGTCGTTTGGACAAAGTGCCACACCCAGCATGCATATCGTCAACGATGCCACCAGCCAGCCAGACGCTTGGGCAGAACGCCGTTGTCCAAGTTGATAATAACTGCGAGTCATAAAAACGCCAATTACTGCCATCACCAGACTAGACAGAAACACTCCTATGTTAAATGATAGCGCCGACAGACGATTGGTACTAGTTTCGCCCAGGCGACTCAAGCTCCAATTCATCCACCGAGGATCATCAGATAAAAGGATCGCCAAAGTCACCCCCACAGATATAATAATCGCATAAAAAATACATAGCACCTGTAGGCGATTTTTGTAAAATTTTTTTTCAATTTGGCGATATTGCATATAGCTTAAAACTGCCCCAAAAAGTCCAACTTACCGCTCTCAAAATGCCGCACGTCCTCGATGCCGTATTTCATCATTACCAAGCGGTCGATGCCACAGCCAAAGGCAAAGCCGGTGTACTTACTCGGATTGATGTCAGCAGCCTTCAACACATTCGGATGAATCATACCGCAGCCCAAGAGTTCGATCCAGCCTTCGCCCGAGCAAACTTTACAATCCGGATTCTTGCCTTCGCAGAATGGGCAGCTCAGCGCAAATTCAAAGCTCGGTTCAGTAAACGGGAAATAAAATGGATTGACTCGCACGTCAAGCTGCTTGCCGTAATATTCCTGTAAAAACTCCTGCAAGGTTGCGATGAGATTGCCGACATTGACCCCTCTGGCAACATACACACCCTCAACTTGATAGAACGTATGCTCGTGCCGCGCGTCCAAATCTTCGTTACGAAACACCCGGTCAGGTACAATAGCCGCTATCGCCTCGCCGCTCGCCAAATTACCGCGATATTTCTTCAGTACGCGGTTCTGCATGGTCGAGGTGTGCGCCGGTGCAATCAAGCGGTCGCCATTAGCGTCAGTTTCCTCAGTCATGAAGGTATCATAATCATCACGCGCCGGGTGACCCTTTGGAAAGTTCAAGCTCTCGAACATATGAAATTGATCATCAATTTCACGCGACTCTTCCGTCACGAAGCCCATGCGGTTAAAAATGTCAGAGATGCGGTCAATTTCACGCATTAGTGGATGAATCGTGCCGCGCTCACTCGGCAGCAATTCAGGCCGTGGGGCATTGATGTCCATCGGCGCCGTCACGTCAATTGGCGGCAAGTCAACTTTTGACAGCTCAGCTTCACGAGCCGTAATCGCCCGCTCCAATTCCTGCTTCAGTTCATTAACTTTCTTACCAAATACCCCGCGCTCTTCGCTTGGCAACGTCGAGATAACGCCATATAGTTCCCGCAGTTCTGCGCTCCGCAACACACTGCGCGGTTCAGCTACTTCGGCTACGCGTGATAATAATAGTGCTCGAACTTCATCCAACTTTTCCATGTCATCGCCCCTGCATTAAAAACATACCGACAACCACCGCTGCCATAATGATAATTAAAATCCAAGCTGGCGCTAGCGTCGTCGTCTGCTTCGTATCTTCCAAATATTTCACATCTTCTACGCCGTCCAAGCTGGCTTTTTCCTGCAGTCCCGACGCTTTGGCTTTCTCGCGCAGTTCCGCCGCAATGCGCTCTTGCAGTTCGCTGCGCTGATCGTTTTGATTCACAAATAATCCCATGACTATAGTATAACAAATTATGCTATAATAGTCGTGATACTATTTTAAGGAGGGAGTATGGCTACGAAGAAAACTTCAAAGAAAGCCCCGGTTAAAGCCAAAGCAAAGAAGACTGCTGCCGCTAAGACCGAAACCAAAACGACCGTCAAGCGAGTCGTTACCGAATCTGTTGCGGCCAAGAGTGAGCGCGCCAAATTAGATTCTAAATTACCAAACAACTTAATCAACATCGTCATCGCGGAAATTGTTGGTACATTCATTTTGACACTGGCCGCATTATTTGCCTCAGACATCCTATCATCGATGTATGTTGGCTTTGCACTAATGCTCATTGTCACCGCTATCGGCGGCATTTCCGGTGCGCACGTCAACCCAGCTGTTACCTTCGGCCTATGGTCAATGCGTAAATTGAAGACCGTTCTGGTGCCATTTTACTGGGGTGCACAATTTCTCGGCGCAATGGCAGCTATCGTGCTTATTGGCTCGCTGACGAACGGCGGATTTGCCCTTAGCTTCGATCAGTTCTCTGCGTTCTCCTGGGAAATCTTCGCAGTAGAATTAATCGGTACCGCCATCTTCATGTTTGGCATTTCAGCAGTTCTACAGCGCAAAGAAATTAAGGCAGCTGGTCAAGCTGTTGGTATTGGCTTGGCGTTAATGATTGGCTTAGTTGCATCCGGCTCACTAGCGTCATACGTTAAAGGTACCGCTATTGCAAAACTTCAGAAAGAGCAAAACACCGCTCAAAAAGAGAAGAATGGTCGAACCTATCCACGCGAGATTTATGTTTCAGGCGCAACCCTGAACCCAGCAGTTGCTCTAGCAAGCACAGAGAAGACCGACTCACAAATCCGCAGTAATAGCCCACTGCCAGCTGAAGGCGAAAAGAGCTATTCTCGCTTTAGCCTGGAAGTAATCGTGGCAACGCTCATCGGTGCAGCGCTCGGCGGCAACTTGTTCTTACTAGTAAATTACCGTAATAAAGACGAAGAATAAGACGCTTCTATACTAATAAATCCTCCGTTTTAAGCGGAGGATTTTTATTTTACGCTTATAAGTAATATTTATTCTTCCTGCGCCGGCCGATCAATTAATTCTGGCTGCGCTTGATGCTCGCCGCCAGTAATCCGCACCACGTCTTTATCAATCTTACCCAGCTCTTTGTACGAATTATTATAGTGCCCAACTGTAGTACTGAGACTCTTGCCCATCTTAGTCATCAGTTCGTTAAACTTTTTGATATGCACGCCCAGCTGGCCAACACGCACCTGGATGTCCTTGGCCTGTTCTTCAATTTGTAGGCTCCTCAGGCCCTGCAGCACCGTCTGCAAATACGCCAAAAAGCTAGTCGGGCTGACGATAATCACACGCTTGTCACGAAAGGCGTATTCGATCAAGTCGCGACTCGAACCGCCCGTGCCAACATTGTTGATCAGCAAGTCGTAGTACAGCGACTCACTGGGTATAAACATAAAAGCAAAGTCCATAGTATTCTCCCGCGGACGAATATATTTGCTGGTTTCGTCAATACGCCCCTTCAGGTCAGCTTTTACCTTATTCAGCCACAACTCGCGCTCGGCTTTGGTTTCGGCGTTAATCATGCGATTGTAATTTTCTAGGCTAAATTTACTGTCCACCGGCAAGATCTGCCCCTTGTCCAGGAAAATGACTGCATCAACAATCTCGCCGTCCTTGAAGCGATATTGCATCTGAAACTGCTTGGCCGGCAGCACATTATCCAGTACGCTTTCCAGATAAAACTCGCCAAACACGCCACGCTGCTTCGGGTTCTGCAAGACATTTTGCAAAGTCTTCAAATCAGTCGCCACGTCGACCACCCGCTTATTTGTCTCATCCAGCTTTGCCAGCCGCTGCGTCACATCCGCCACTAGCTTGGCACTTTCTGACAGCTGCTTTTGCACCGAGGTTTGCACCTGGGCATTGCTGCGCTCGAGTTTATCGCTGACTGATTCATTCAGCTTGGCAATGGTTCGCCCCAGCTCCACCACGTCAGTTTTAATGAGTTCAACTGATGATTGATTTTTCAGCTCGCTTAACTTTGACTGTAGCACAAACAGCGTCGCACCCAAACCCATAACGATAATAACTAAGAGAATAATGATAATGATTTCCATACTCTTAGTGTACAGGGATTACAGAGACAAGACAACTCGCGCCAAAATCACAAACAGTGTCATAAATAAAATTGCTGCCGCATTACCGCGAATACGATTCAGCCAAATTAACGCCAAATACACTAGCACTGTTGCCGCCAACACCCACAGCATTGACAATATCCAGGAACCGTTCGCCCATAATGTAGTTCCCCATAAAGATATCGTTGCCGCAACCACCACCAGCAGCGGCCTCTTCACTCCAAACACCGCCAAAAGCGGCACCAACAAAACTCCCGTCAATACCAGCGCCACATATGAGGCGATAGTCGTACTGTTTGCACAGATTGATACATTGTCTGCATTTGAGCAAAATACCGGACCAATCATTAATTTGTCAAAAGCTAAGGCCAGCACCCAGACCACTACGCCGCTTACAATCAATAGTGCAAAAATCCGTAAAAAACTCTGTTTCGGAAACGGATAAGTGTAATCAGAGATTTCCTCGCGAAAAATAGCCGACAATAATTTCATATAAAAATTGTAACGTAAACTTGTCAATATTGCAAATGTATATGCTTAAATATCCGACTTTTCTGGACGCTTCATCGGTAAATACCAAACAATCCCTACACAGGCAATCAATAATCCGCCAACAACGTCAAGCGGAGTATGTACTAGCGCAATCACCCGCCCTACGCATACCAGAATCGTCATTGCCAGACAAATAGACGCCAATCGCCAATCCTTCACCCCAAACCATACTGCCAGTGTAATCGCCATCGTAAATAACGCATGATCAGACGGAAATCCTGGATTATTCAAAAACGACGCTCCTGCTGCCACCCCCAAGACCTCAAACGGACGCATTTGGTCCGGCTGATAAATCACTCCGATAATTTTTGCTGCTACGTACGCCGTTAGTCCTGCCATCAGCACCCGAGCGTAAACCTGATATTTCTTATCATTTGGCACCAATTTTAGTAACGCATATATGCCGATCAGCGCAATTGGCACGACCAATCCATCGGCTATCAATTTTACAATCCATTGCAAGTCCATACCATCAGTATATCGCGTTGACGGATACTCGTAAACGCTTGCGGAAATCATTTTTCTATAGTACAATTATCTTTGCCGTTGGGATGTCGCCAAGCGGTAAGGCACCGGGTTCTGGTCCCGGCATTCGGGGGTTCGAATCCCTCCATCCCAGCCAAATTTGAAACTCAGCAGCCAGCTATTTGGCTGTTTTTTTCGTCGGTATATTTGCAATCATTAGCAGCGCCCACATAATTATTAAAACCATCACTCCGACTAAGCCATTAACGTTTTTCAATGTTGCACCAAATATCACCGCCGGAGATCCATTCATGACCGCCATTACACTAGTCATCGTCATAAGCCCCAGGCTAATAAATCCAGCTGCTCGACTTATCAGGACCACCAATCGCGATATCTCCATGCCAATTAAAAACGGCAGCGAGACTAATTCCGTAATCACTAAAACCATCATCACTACCAAACTCATTGACGAATTAATCCCCGAACCAGAGAGAATCTCTGGAAATTTCTCAAATGTAAATAATTGACATAACAACAAGAATATAATTAATACTCCTAAGATTAGCTTGGCAGTTTTTAGTACTTTTTCAGGCATAACTTTAGTATAGCCCGCACGTCAAAAAAGCTCAAGCTTGTTGTAATTTTTACAAAAATACTTGCGATTTTTAATAAAACATCATACAGTTAAAACAGCGAACGTTACAAAAACAAACACCATAAATCGTATCTTTCGCTCTACGACATCCACCACAACTTAAAATACCCCGTTTCTATGGGGTATTTTTCTTTGTCAATATTTGCGACTGTTCATCTCGCCACTTGGCGATATTTTCATGATGGCCACTTAACAGTACATCTGGTACTCGCAGTCCCTTAAATTCCTCAGGCCGAGTATACTGCGGAAACTCCAGAGTCTCGCCGTCTGAAAAACTCTCAATTTCCGCCGACTTTTCACCGCCCAGCACCCCGGGGATAAGTCTGACAATTGAATCAATCATCATCATCGCAGCCAATTCTCCACCCGTCAGTACAAAATCGCCAATACTCCATTGCTCGTCAACTAATTCCAGAATTCGCTCATCAACACCTTCATATCGCCCACAAATAAATATCACACCCCTGTTATCATCCGCTTCTTGCTGGGCTTTGGCCTGTTTCCAGCGCTGGCCACGTGGACTCATCAGCACCACCTTTGCCGTTTCATCCTGAGATTTCGCAAATTCCACTGCTTTCCATAACGGTTCCACCATCAGAAGCATGCCGTCACCACCACCATACGGCGTGTCATCCACCTGACGCCGTGGGCCCAAACCAAACTCCCGCAGATTCACCGTCACAAGCTCCACGATACCGTCTTTCTGGGCCTTCCACATCATGGAATTATTAAAAACTCCCGCTGTCATTTCTGGAAAAAGCGTAATTACTTGAAATTTTCTCATCTGTTACAGTGTAACAAGTGTTGACTTTTTTGTCCAGGTATGATATATATATCAGCTTTTGTTCAACCGAACAGAAGTAGAGCCCCTGAAGAAGGAGTAACTATGACAACCATCGATCTCGAAGAACTGGCACGAGCGTTCAGCTCATTTGAAATTCGAGCTAGAGTATCAGGCACCTGTCTCTACATTGACTCATATACCATGGGTCGGCGTAATTTTGAAAATTACGTAAGAGACCTCACAGAGGAGGCGCTTAGCAACTCCAACATCGTAAGAATCCGGATGATAAGACGTCCATTCTGCGAAGTTACCGGATTCCAGGTCTACGACAAGAATCAAGACCTGATTCTTGAAGTGTCACCCTGGGAATGGAAAGAAAACAAGCCATTCCATGGGACATCCCCAGGAGTTGAGTTGTGGCCTGTAGTATATAAGGCTACAGGATCCAAGAGCCTCGCGGACTTGCTTGATGGTCTCATAGAGTCGCCCGATCCCTACCAAGTCTCCAGAAATGGAGATGGATGGAAGATCAGCAAGGGCTAACGCCCGCCAAGAGAAAATAGCTCGCCTTGAGATATCAAAGTCTCGGCTTGAGCCTCTTGGCGGGCTATTTTCATGTCTTTTTACAGAAATTATTTTCACCAAAAAACCGTCCCAGTAAGGACGGTTTTTTAGCACAAATAAGGCTCTCAATGGTTTCCCATTGTCTCGCATAGAGCTGTTCTCGCATAATGTCTGTGCTTGAACTGGTTTTTATTATATATCAAGATCGTCTAGTTCTGCAAGCTCTTTTCTGGTGTTTTCTGCGTAAGATGACTTATTTTCCACAACTTCATCTGTTGAGTTATCCACAGAAGTACTATTATCATAACCATTCATCTCACGTGCACCAGAAAAACCATCATTATTAACAATTTTTAGATTATAACGAGCGTCATTCTTCGCGCCCAAAGCCCTAAGTAAAGTCCGCAAGCTTTGTGCTGTACCACCGCGTTTACCGATTACCCGACCCAAATCTTCTGGATTGACGGTCAGCGTTAGTAGAACACCCTTTTCATCAATCTCTCGCTCCACCACGACGTCATCGGGATGTCCAACGAGTGTTTTTACGACATACTCCACAAATTGCTGGTCTATTGTTGACATTCTGCCCCTCCTCCTGGAATTAAACTGTAACTTACATTATACACGAGCGTTTTCAGCCGTGCAAATTTTCTCTATTTCTCGCCAGATTGTTTATACTTATCAATCGCCGCACGGGCGGCCTGCTGCTGGGCAATTTGCTTGGATGGACCTACGCCACGACCCATCATCTTTTCACCCACAAACACACCAAGCGTAAAGACCTTATCATGATCTGGACCTTCCTCGCACAAAACCTTATATGCCGGCGTCTGGCTATCAACTCGCTGAGAAATTTCCTGCAAATACGACTTCGGATCGCGCCAACTACCCGACTCCAATATTCCGTCCAATTTAACGATGATATGTTTATGAATAAAATCTCGTGCGTCCTCAAATCCACGCTCCAGATAAATCGCGCCAATCACCGCCTCAAAGGCATTGGCTAAAATCTGCAAATGCGCCCGCTCTGAGCCATTCTTCTCGCCCTTTGACATACGAATCAGCGGCCCATAACCTAATTTATCGCCTGCATCACCGATACTTTCCGTGCGCACCAGCGCCGCCCGCCAAGCTGTCAAAACCCCTTCCGGTTCAGAAAAATGCGTAAATAAATACTCCGTCACCGCCAGCTCCAACACCGCGTCACCTAAGAACTCCAGTCGCTCGTTGTGATGATGAACAGACTTACGGTGCTCATTAACATAACTACGGTGAGTTAATGCCGTAATCAACAGATCCAAATTATTAAATTCAAACCCCAGTTTCTCACGCGCAAATTCCTGATATGGCGCCGTATTCATTCCGCTCATTTACAAATTCTCCTGTCTAATTCGTTTCATCGCTAGCAGGATAAGCTTACCAATGTCTTCATATTCGACTTCATCCAACGCCTCATGAAACGAAAACCACTTCAATCCATTCATCCACTCTTCCTTCTGAAGTTTCTCATTAGGATCCAATGCCTTGACCAGATAAACCTGCGTCGTCATTAGCACTAGTTTATCAATTCGACGATAACGGAAATTCACCTTGCCCAGCCAGCCGTGTAGCTCAATATTCTTTAATCCGGTCTCCTCACCAATCTCCCGGCGGGCCGTCACCTGAGCTGTTTCACCTGGTTCAATATGACCCTTAGGTATTGTCCAACGATCACGAGCGTCTTGATATAACAAAAACTCCGCCTCACCCTTTTCATTGCGTCGAAAAATCACACCACCAGCGGTCGGCTCGCGTACAATTTCCTGAATCAGCGGCTTCTTACCACCACCAAAGTATTTTTTTATCTTATCAAAGTTGCTTGTTTTCATTATCGGACTCCTCCACGAGGGTACGGAGTGCCGTGCCAAGCACGCCATTCACAAACTTACCCGAGTTATCCGAACCGAACGCCTTTGCTAATTCCACCGCCTCATTAATCACCACCTTTGGCGGAACAGTATCCGCACAGTACAGCAATTCATACAGGCCAATCCTCAGCACTGCCCTATCAACGCGCGACAACTGATCAATTGGCCACTCCGGCGCCAAGGGCTTCAGCTTCTCGTCTAGTTGCTCCTGCGCTGAAAGTACACCACCAACCAACTTATCGACAAAATCAACATCATCAACTGACGATCTATATTCCGCCAAATTACGCTGCAATATTGTTGCATAATCAAGGTTTTTATCGCCCACCTCTGTACGAAACTCATATTCATACAGTGTCTGCAACGCGACAATTCGTCCCAAATGACGGTTTGATGCCATTATTAAGCGTCCTGTTCGTAATTATTATTTTGTTGTTTTACCAGTTTCACGCTTGGTTGTCTTCACCTTAACTGGTGAAGTTGCGTTAACGCGACGTGCCAATTTTAATACCAAGTGGCTGCGACGAAGACCAGTTTTACGTGGGCTACTCTGTTTCTTAGGTTGTGCCATAATTTATTCTCCTCTTTTAGGTTGTCATAAAACTTACGTACCATTATACCTTTTTTATTACGTAATCTCAAGGTTTTATCCACAAATTATACAAGTGTATTGACTTTTTGTATTGGTTATGTTAATATATGGAATATGAATAGAAAAGAATTACCAACTTTTAGACAACGGCCACGACCTGAAGATACGAACGATCTCACTGCTGTAGCAGACGCTGTACGCGAGAGTGGTGGAGACAAGGTGTCATCTGCGCCAGTAGAGCACGCTGAGAATTCAGCCAATGGCCAAAAAAGACTAATCGGCGCGATCGCAGTTGCTACCTCTCTGGTCGTTGCCGTAGGTTTGTTCATTGGGCATAATAAGAATGCAGAAGAGAGCGAAAAACCGTCAACTCCTTATAGTCTAGTTATGAAATTTGCCGAGAACTATAAAAATGGCGAGCTAGAGTTGCCAGAAGGCGCTTCTGAATATACCATAACGCTTAAAGAGGGTGACAATGTTACTTCGGTGCTAAGAGATCTTCAGGAAGAAACAGGTTTTACTGAGTTAGAAAACGAACAAGCACGGAGTACGGTATACGAAACGGGAAAAGCGGCAATGGAAACGTATATAAAAGAGAACGACCTCCCAAGCAATAATCAGCCGCATCCTGGTGACAAAGTTACGTGTGTACTGGGAGACGTAAATAAGGACAGAATAAAGGACGCTTTCGTGGTAGGGGTAAACAACGAGTCTCGTTAATAGACCCTAATCGTCTATGTAACGATATTCACCAGTTTCCCTGAAACATAAACCATCTTCTTAGGTGGTTTATTGTTTGTGAACTTTTGGACGTTAGCATCGGCCAAAGCAGCTTCTTCAACAATCTGCTGATTAGCGTCAGCCGATAACTCCAGTTTTGACCGAAGTTTGCCGTTGACTTGGACAATGATAGTCATCACATCGCTCACCAGATATTTCTCATCCCACTTTGGCCAGTGATTAACGTGAATAGTATCAGTGTGGCCCAATTCCCGCCACAATTCTTCGGTGATGTGCGGTGCAAATGGTGCTAAGATTTGTAGCAAGCTCTCCAGGGTAAACCGCCATGTTTCCGACGCTTGCACGCCATGTGATTCTTTGAACTTGTATAGGCCGTTGACCATTTCCATCATCGCCGCTACCGCCGTATTGAACTTTTCGTCCTCAATGTCACGAGTGACTTTCTTGATAGTTGAGTGCGTTAAGCGAAGAAGCTCAGAATCGGCATCACATCCTTCAAGCGGTGACGCAGCCACCGCCACAAACTCCTGCACCAAATTCCACACCCGATTTAAGAACCGATACGTCCCCGGCACCCCGCGCGGATCCCACGGCGCATCCATATCGTACGGCGCGATAAACATTTCGTAAACGCGCAGCGCATCAGCCCCGTAACCACTGTCCATAATCTCCATCGGGTCGATGACATTGCCCTTGGACTTACTCATTTTTTGACCGTCTGGCGCCATGATGTAAGCATTGTACATCATTCGTTTGAACGGCTCCGGCGTCGGCACCAAGCCCAGTTTATAGAAAAATCGCATCCAAAAACGGCTGTACAGCAGGTGTGCTACCGCATGATCGGCGCCATTGTAATAATCAACTGGCATCCAGTGATTAATGCGCTCTGGATCCCACGCCTCGGCGTCATTGTGCGGGTCAAGATAACGCAGGAAATACCAACTGGAGCAGGCATAGCCATCCAATGTGTCCGTTTCGCGTCGGCCTTCACGCCAATTGTCACCCGCGGGCTTTGGCTCAGTAATCGGCACGGTTTTACCCGTCTCGACATCAACCCACACCCGCACCCAATCATCAACTTGCGCTAGGACCGACGTATTACCGCCCGTCGGTTTAAAGTTCTCGACCTCTGGCAAAATCACTGGCAAGCACTCATCGGCCACGGCAATTGGCGCGCAACCATCAACATGAACTATCGGGATCGGCGCGCCCCAGTACCGCTGGCGAGAAATTAACCAATCGCGCATTTTGTAGGTGGTTTTACCGCGACCAGAGCCTTGCTGCTCCAGCCACGCGACGATTTGCTCGCGGGCGTCCTCGCTGCGTGTACCGTCAAATTGCCCAGAATTGATCAATTCACCTTCGCCTGTATAGCAACCGATGTCTGCCGAATCTTCAGGCTTATCAACTACCTGGACAATTGGCAGATCGAATTTTTCAGCAAAAGCAAAGTCACGTTCATCATGCGCCGGTACCGCCATGACCGCACCCGTACCGTAGCCGCTCAACACATAGTCCGCCACCCAGATCGGCAGCTTTTGGCCATTGACTGGGTTGATGACATAGCTGCCAGTAAAGACGCCGGATTTATCTTTGTTTTCCTGGCGCTCAATGTCAGACTTTTGTTGGGTTGCTTGGATGTATGCTTCAACTTTGGGGCGCGTGTCGGCATTGACCAACCGAGAAACCAATGGGTGCTCCGGTGCCAGTGCCACGTAGCTGGCACCGAACAGGGTGTCGGGGCGCGTGGTGAATACGGTAATAATGGCATCCTGTCCATTGACTACAAAGTCAACTTCTGCGCCAACCGACCGGCCGATCCAATTTTTCTGCATGGTCTTGACCATGTCCGTCCAGTCCAAGTCGTCAGTCGCCTCCAACATCTCATCAGCATAGGCGGTGATGCGGAAAAACCACTGCTTGAGATTGCGCTTGGTGACGGGGTTGCCGCAGCGCCAACATTTGCCGCCCTCAACTTGCTCGTTAGCTAACACCGTATTGTCGGTATCGCACCACCACTGCAGTTGCTCCTTTTGATATGCCAAATCGTGCTTGTACAACTGCGTAAAAATCCATTGCGTCCACTTATAGTACTCTGGATCAGCCGTAGAAATTTCCTTCGTCCAATCATAGCTAAATCCGAGTCGCTTCAACTGGGCGATGAAATGAGCCTTGGCTTCGTCATGTGCTACGCGCGGTGTCTTGCCAACCTTGATGGCATAATTTTCCACCGGCAAACCAAAGCTATCCCAGCCAATTGGATGGTACACATTGTAGCCTTGCTGACGCTTCAGGCGCGCCTTGATGTCGGCAAATTGAAACGTCCGACCGTGACCAATGTGGATGCCGGCTCCAGTGATGCCAGGGAGCATGCTCAAGCTGTAATACTTTGGGCGCGTTGTATCACTAAGATCAGTGACATAAGTGCCGTCAGCCTCCCATTTATCTTGCCATTTTTTCTCAATTTCCGTCGGATTGTAGCGTCTCATATCTGTAATTATAACAAAAATCCCGCTCATTACGAACGGGATTATGTTAGATATACGAGATACCTACAATCACAAAGATGACAAACCACTCGTGAATCCAGCCAAGAAGTCTTTCAAGCTGCTGGCATTTGATGGAATATCCACTTCATCAGCTTTATTCATCGTAACATCAAGCGAAATTTCTGTGGAAGCCTTGTCATTTTTACCTTTAAGTTCGAGCGCCTTCAGTTCATGAGAGAAACTATCAACCCACAACTTTAACGTGCTCTTTTCAGCGGATGAATCGGTAACTTCACCACCATCAATCTTCTTACAATTACCAATCTCTTTACCGATTGACGAATCTTTCAATTGATTAGCAAACTTGGCTGCCTTGTCGCGATTAACCTCAACTTCAAAACCACGACCACCATTACGATCACTGAGCTTCGTATCTTTTACATCCAAAAAGCTATTCTTCTGATAAAACTGCGAGATTTCCTTACGGACATTTTCATCACTTCGAACCTTCTTTAAGATATCAGCATAACACTTGTTGTTATCATCTGTAAACTCGGTTGGAGAAATCTTCATCCACTTGCCATTGACCTTATCCAATTGAGAATCAAGTCGCCCTAAAGCCTGGTCACGATAGGCCTTCATTTGATCTTTTGATAGATTAATACCAGACTCCACACTCTGCTTCTCTATAATCATATCAAGGATATCGCCATACAAACCTTTTAGGTTGTCAATTTTTATGTATATCGTTCCGTCACCATCAATAGCAACATCGCCCTTCAAAGAAAACTTTTTCTCAACCGCTTTAACACTTAAGGTAGCATCAATATTAACTTTTGCTTTATCAGACGCAGAAGCCGCTTTTATATTAAGCTCCAATTTCGCTGAGTCCTGCATATCAACAACCACCTTGCCATTGGCAGTAGCCCTTTTTGTTGTAATTGCATTAGACACGGCGTCGGTAACCATTTTTTGTGGATTTTGCCACCACAAGAAGTAAACCAACACGGCAGCAATAATTGCAATAGCCGCTATCACACCCAAAGTAATGCCGACAATCAGTCCCGTTTTCTTCTTCTTTGGTCGCGTAGCCATATTGCCGTATGGTGGCTGCGGTGCAGGTTGATTTTTCTGATCCATATTCCCCTCCCTATACTTATCTTAATTTTTAATATACCATATTTAATCTTTGAATTGAGAGAAAAATTGATTTTTCCTGAAAATCCATTCCGGGGTTTGTCGTACTAACTTTTTATTGTCTTCAGTGCTGTGTAAATTAATTTTTATAGCCTCCTCCAGCCACACTCCACCACTAGAACCTTTAAATAATGCAATGCCTTCCGATTTCAATTTATCTCGGACAAACGAACCGGCTTCAATGGCGTTTTTACACTCCTTCACTTGACATCCCTTTTGACGAGCGGCCGGCGCCAGATATTGGTTTGCCTTTTCGCCAACTGTCACCACCCAGTCTAATAGATCAGGGCTACAATGCGAGCCAAGTTCAGCGTGAGCCTGTTCAAAAACTCCCCTCAGGCCATTCATATTACCCAACACGGCAATCCGCTGTGGTGTCTCAATTCTATATAGCGATTGCAGAGCTGCCAGTGCCGTCAATGGAGTCGAACTATAGCTATCATCAATCAGCCAAGTATTGTCCGCCCCCTTCAATAAGTTCATCCGACCTGGCAATGGACGCAAATGCTCCACGCCTTTTTTTATATTCTCCTCAGTTTCACCCAATGCGTAACCAACTGCCGCTGCGACAATTGCTGGACGAATATTATGCTCACCGATTAACTTAACGTCAACCTCTAATCCATCAGCGTTCTCTGGCGACAGAATAAAACCATGATGTCCATCTGTCAAAGAAAAACTACGATCATCAAAATTATACTCTGCCACTGGGTCACTACCATAGGTAGTAATATTGGGATTTGTCAAAAAGCCAGCGAACCTACCATCAATATCGTCGCGGTTAATCATTGCCATCCGTGAAAAGTTTGCGAGCGAAATCATTTCATTCGCCACCTCCTCCAGTGAATGCTCAACTTGCATACGCCCGTTTGTCACAGAAGTCACGACCGCGATATCTGGCATGACATAACTCTTAAACCATTCATTATAGCCAGCTTCTTTAGGATTAAACTCTTGAACGATAATTTGAATTTCTGGTTTTTCTGCTTCAATCCTTCGCTTTACCGCTCTAATTACTTTCCACCACTTGAAGAAGCCTCTTTCTGGCATTTTTACACCCATCATTTGCAATAGGACATCTGCCTTTGTTTTTGGCTCATCATTACCAAGCTGAATATTGAATTGCTGAGCTAAAACCGTACCAATAGCAATTTTTGCGCTAGCTTTTCCAGCACTGCCCGTTACCGCCACCAATCTAACTTCTGGATGCGCCGCAAAAAACTCTCGCACTAATCCCGCTAGTTTTTCTTCCCTCTTTTTTGAAATTGTAACCATAACTATATCATACCATAAGCGGCATAAAAGAGCTGCTACGCGCCCACCCGGGGCATGTTTGAAACGTGTTTGTCTTTCAATTGGCAAGCATAGGAGATGCCCCTATGCGTACCAGCTCACTTGTGATTATGCACCAATTTCCAAAAAAACACAAGCACTATTTTTGCTCTGTGTATTCTGGCAATACTTTTCCCGCGAGAGTGGCAGCCATCAGCACTGCAAAACCACACATAATTGATGGAATGCCAGTGATGGTTGATGGATCAATGATATTAACAAATGTCGTTGGCGCAATGAACAGTGCGTAGCCAATAATCAATGACCACAATGAGCGGCGAATGTGTTTTTTGGCGTTTTTGCTACGAGTGTAGGCGTAGGCAATCGCCACAACCAGTAAGCCATAATAGTACAACCCATACCACTCACTGACGCCTGGCTGATTTTCAAAAATTACATAATTTCCCAAGCAAACGCCGGCGCTAACTCCGTTTACTGCCAGTAAAAAGTAGCTGATAAATACGACCGCCAGGACATATCCCAGCACTGGAATCCAACGTCGTTTGTCGGCAGAGATTTGATAGACTAGATGAATGCCCAGAGGTGGCAACATGGTAATTGTCACGTAGCCAAGCTTTGCCCAGCCCAGGCTATCAAATAACACCGTGCCTTCACAAACATTGTACTCAGCCCATTGAAACAGCGCCAAACAAACGAGCAGCGCCACGACAATCCTTGTCACAGGAGTTAATTTGTAGCGCCATATTGTATGCAGTGCCAAAATAATCTCAATTACCAAGGTTGCCAACATCACCGGCGGCGAAAAACAGTAGAGCTTCGGTATTCTGAATTTATCCATGTATGCATTATACACTAGTCTTGGTCGGTCTTAATGTGGTGTTTTCGGTAAAATAATGCAGCGGATCGCTCAACTTCCCGGTGGCGGGCCTTGCCCCGAACATCAATATCCAAATGCGTACAGACAATATCTCCGGTCACCATAATCTTCACACCCGCCTCACGCAGTCGATGCGCTAAATCTTGCCCCTCATGATAGCGAAACTCTGCGTCATATCCACCAACCTTTGCAGAATCATCAATCAGCAGCGCGAAGCTCCCCTCAGCCACCCAGTCAACTTGACGATCCACCGTAACTCGCTCGCCCCAAATCCATGGATAATCCCAGCCTTGCTGTTGCAACATTTGGCGGTCATCAGCTTGGACCGCCCGCGTAAATTGCTGGTCGTGCTGCGGGTGCATTTCATGACCATAATTCCAGGCCATCGGCTGACCATTGGCGTAGAGAATGGTACTACCAAGCATGATGTGATTTCCGACGGCAAACTTTTGACGCAAAATGTTGGCAATATTCACTGTTTCAATACGCATGTCACAATCAATAAACCACACCAAGCCAGTTTTATGTACATCCAAAAAGCGATTACGATTAGCTCCTGCGCCAACATTTTTCTCACCAAAGATGAAATCGACTGCCGGAAATTCACGGGCGAGATCTTGCAGTTTTTGCTGGTCGGTGGAATGATCATCAAGCACCGTGATGCTGTCAAAATCCTGTTCTGTCAGCTGCGCCAAAAGATTACTCAAAGCCCGAGGCGCGTTATAGTGTGGGATGGCGACGTGAACTTGCATTTATACCTTTACTTATTAGCGAACCATTCACCAAATTTCTGCCAATGCTGAAAGTGGGAAGGATTAATCTCCGCGCCGTCATGACGGAGCGCAAACTCTTCAGCAATTGTTAACCCGCTGCTATCCTCCATTGACACAACCTGATTCATTGACGTTCCTTTACCGCGCGGCTCGTTTATAAACACGCCAGTTTGATCATATATAAACAGCTTTGATT
>ERZ773067.436-NODE-436-length-25800-cov-4.633909_pt1 | contig 25800 bp, 28 predicted proteins | sample MGYA00580622_ERZ773067 | MGnify/ENA primary metagenome ERZ773067 (study PRJEB29015, sample SAMEA2737998) | human oral metagenome | biome: human oral; feature: human-associated habitat; material: dental | place: China | collected 2113 ...
CTATCAAAAATGCGATGCGATCAAGCTTGATGGAGGAGTGATCAATAAGGTAGGGAGTTATAGCGTTGGGCTTTCTGCGCTGTTTGCCAATGTTCCGGTGTATATCGCCGGGAATCTCCTCAAGGTCGATATTCATGACAAAATTCACATCGAGAAGAGGCAGGATCATGAGGTTTGGGAAGATTCTCCGGAAGGATTACAGTTTTTAAATCTGGCTTTTGATAAAATTCCGCCAAAGTTCATCAGGGGGATTATTACAGAATTTGGGATCATCAAACCAAGGGATATTAGAGCAGTCGTGGAAAGAGAGTATCCATGGATGAAGATAGCATAGCATTTTTGATAGCAAAAAAGCTGACCTTTGGAAGGAGATCAGCTTTTTTTTAGTTTTGGTAGCGTTTAGCGAACCTTTTTGGTAAGATTGATAAGAAGGTAGGCCGTTGAAGCTGCCACAAAGATACTACTCAGGAAGGATACTACCACACCCACTCCTACGGTGAATGAGAATCTCTGGATCACGCCCGTTCCGAAGACAAACATTGCAATAAGCACTAACAATGTAGAAATAGATGTTCCTAACGACCTCTTGAAGGTTTGTCGGATACTTTCATCAAAGACATTTGCGTAAGCGATCTTTTCATTTGAACGAATCATATTTTCCCTGACCCTATCGAAGATAATGATCACATCATTGATACCATATCCAATGATTGTGAGTATTGCGATGATGAACACCGTATCTATCTGTGTTGTTGGATCGAGTGCCATCCAGATTCCATACGCACCTGCTGGAATACTAATACTTAGCACGGAAGTAAACAAAACTACTGTTGCCAAGATTCCAGGAGCGATATTTTTTCTGATCGTTCAGAAGGAAAAAATCATATAGATCATCATAGCTAGCAATCATAAGCCAAGCGCTCGTGAAGCAGTATTTGTCATATACTTACCAACACTCGGTCCTATTACTACCTGTTCAACAATATCACTTTCAGAACTAATCGTCTGGCTTTCGACAAGATAGTTGGAGATCGCTAAAGAGAGTTTATTTACCTCTTCGTTATCTTTGAGTCTATTATTGATTTTTATTTTGGTCTGTCCCACATTATTATCAAGGTGGACTTTAAGATTTGGGAAACCTTTTTCTGCGAGTCCCTGTGCCAACTGTTCTTTAAATTCAGCATCTTTGACCTTTCCATTGAAAACGACGCTGATTCCTCCTGTAAATTCTTCTGAGAACTGTGCACTGAAGATGAACAACACCCATGACACTACCGTAGCAGTAATAGCAATCAAAATCCAGAGATAAGCTCTTTTTACAATACTAAAATACTTTCTCATCATCAAAAAAATAAAATAAAACCGTCCTAAAGAGTAGTTTTTTCCCTCCATTTTTCAAGCAGAAGTCAAGTTTTATTGTTTCGATGTTATTCCCTGGTTGCCACAAAGTCGATTTGCTATTTTGAATTGAGTGATGAGCATTTCTTTGGGTTCTAGGGAAGAAAAAGGGGAGGATCCAGATTTCTCCCTATTTAAAACCCAATCCTCTGACGAGCTCAAGAAGGAAATAGCAATCTTTCATGAGCTAGACTAGTCGGCATATTTTCTCATGAGCGTTAGAATCTTGTCGATATATTCGTGTTTATATTTCTGCCTATAAACAGCGATATAAGAGGGGTGCTCTATAGGGAGAAGCTTCGTAGCTCAATAACTATACACCCCGTCATCAATTTTTACCACTTTTGGCTGCTTTAGAATGCAATCAGCAACTTCTTTACCACAAAGGAAAATCAGCTGAGGAGCATAGTTTTTGATCTCTTCTTTTAGTATTTTTCGGCCTTCCTCCTTTTCTCTGGAGCTAGGGTATCTCAATTTACCGTTTGCATCTTTGGGGACCGCTCTCACCAAATTCAGCAGAGCGATTTCTTTGGTGGAGGACTGCAAAAGGGAATGGATGAGTTTCCCTGAGGAAGTCGTTTCGTCGAAAGCAGTCAGGATTTTTCCTTTTTTATCTTCCTTGTAAGAGAGTCCTAGGAAAGCGACTCCATGATACGGGGGAGTAGAAATGATTTCCGAGGAGAAGGACTGATGAGAAGATGTAAACTTGGGCATCGTTTGTGAGGAGCTTGTAAATTGGATGTGAAAAAAAACGACCACAGTATCAATGCTGTGATCGCATGTTGGAATTATTCAATTGCCACCTTCGCACTCACGATTTCGCTGATCTCCTGAGTAATTTTTGCCTGACGGGTCTTGTTGTAAAGGAGGTTAAGCTGATTGAGGACAGCAAGTGAATTGTCTTTTGCATTCTTCATCGCCAACATTCTCGCTGCGTGCTCTGAAGTTTTATTGTTCAGCACTGCTGAGTAGATAATATTCCTAATTAATACTTGGAGGAAATCAAATTTAAAGGTTTCTATATCAGGTTCTACCATCAAATACTTTTTCTCGATACTTTCTAACAAATCGACCTCAAGCCCTGTATTTTGGAGGAAGGTCTCAAAGCTTTCCTCGTCTAAAGGATAGAGCTTAAATCTCGTAGACATCTGTATCATCGTATTTTTGAAGAAGTTGAAGTAGATCTTGATCTTCGCATACTTTTTCTCTTCTAACGCTTGTCTAATAAAAACTGAGATCGGTTTTACTTCCCGAAGGAAGACTTTATCCGAAATCATCGCAGACCCCACAACGTTTCGTCCATTCCTCACGAAATATTCTAGCCCTCTCTTTCCTACAACGAAAATATCAACGTTATCTTTCGCATTTCCGTAGTTTTTCTCCATTCTCTTGAAGATTCTTGAGTTGATTGCTCAGCAGAGCCCTCTATCACTTGTCACCACAATCAAGAGTCTTCTTCCGTTTGGGTTCCAGGTCTTTTCATCGAAGTCAAAGATATTTACTTCCTTTCTCACCTCTTTTAGCACCTCCAAAAAGCTTTCCATGAAAGCTCTATATGAACCGATCACGCCTTTCAGCTTTTGAAGCTTTACGGTAGAAACAATCTCCAATGCTTTGATAATCTTTTGGAGATTTTTTACGGATTTAATTTTGGTTCTGATCTGCTTGGTATTTGCCATACAACACAATATAAGCTAATAAAGCGTTATTTCCCTTCTGATTTTCTCTTTTTGATTCTCAAAAGCTGGATATCTGCGGTCAATTTTTGGAGGTTGAGATATGCTCTTTCAATCTCCTCTTGATCCCCTGTCGCTTTGATTTCAGCGATCTTTTTTTCAAGATCAATTTTCATTTCCTGGAGCACCTGATCATCAGACTTTGGATTGGTCGTTGCAGAAGCAACGAAAAGCACGACTACGTTCCCGTCTGTATACATAAATCCTTCTCCGACCGCCATTGCCACCTTTTCATCTTCAAAAAGGAAATCGGTGTCAGAAAGAAACTCACTTCCTTTTTTTTCTATTGGTGTAAATCTCACAATTCACGGGATTGTGGTCGTCGTAATCGGATTATGATGCGGTAAAATACAGAGCACTCAGACTTTACTTGGCAATTCAACTTTTTCTACCTGTCCATCAAAAATTACTCCATGAACGGTATGCATCTTTAGCCTCATTCCCCTCTCTTTGATAAATAAAAGCAATCTGATCTTTGTCGCAAGGAAGACTTGCTTCACTTGGAGAAAATTATTCCTGACTCGTGAATCCTCCTTCCTTTAATATCTCTGAAATAAGCTTTTTAATCTCAGCCTCAATCTCTGAAGTAAGCTCCTTAATTTCCTCGATTTTCTTTGCCAAATCTAAATAACTCGTGTCCAATTTCTGGTAAACTTTTTTCTCAAATTCTGCAATCGCTTCTACTGGCACTTTTTCAAAGTAGCCATTAATTCCCGCATAAAGGAGCACCACTTGCTTGAAGAAAGGGATTGGGTGATCGTTGCTTTGCTTGAGCATTTCCATAAGTTTCTTCCCATTGTCGAGCTTTTTCCTTGTAGCAGGATCCAAATCTGAAGCAAACTGAGAGAAGCTCGCTAATTCACGGAAAGTCGCAAGTTCAAGTCTGAGTTTTCCAGCTACTTTCTTCATGATTTTGGTCTGAGCAGAACCTCCTACTCTAGAAACTGAGAATCCCACATCAATCGCAGGCTTGAAACCTGAATTGAAAAGCTCTGTCTCCAAAAAGATCTGCCCATCAGTAATAGAAATCACATTGGTTGGAATATAGGCTGAAATATCTGAATCCAATGTCTCAATAATCGGCAAAGCCGTCAAACTTCCTCCACCTCGTGGCTGATCCACTCTCGCTGCTCTCTCAAGGAGTTTTGAATGAAGATAAAATACATCTCCAGGATACGCTTCTCTTCCAGGAGGCCTTCTGAGGAGCAAACTCACCTCACGATACGCTACCGCATGCTTGGAAAGGTCATCGTAAATGATTAACGCATCTTTTCAGTGCTCCATAAAATATTCTCCCATCGCACATCCTACATAAGGAGCGATATACTGAATCACAGAAGGAGAAGAAATCGGAGCATTGATCACGGTTGTATATTCCATTGCCCCTTTTTCTCTGAGCATTTCAACGGTTCTTCTGATTTTTGAATCTTTTTGTCAAATCGCTACATAAATACAGTAGACATTCTTTCCTTTTTGGTTGAGGATCGTATCGGTCGCAATGGTCGTCTTTCCGGTTTGCCTATTTCCAATAATCAATTCTCTCTGCCCTCTTCCAATCGGAACCATCGCATCAATAGACTTAATTCCGGTTTCCAAAGGAACATTCACTGATTTTCTAGTAATCACCCCAGGAGCTACCTTTTCTACAAGTCCAAAATGCTTTGGAGTGATAGCCTTTCCTCCGTCGATCGGTTCCCCAATTCCGTTGAGCACTCTTCACAAGTATTCTTCTCCTACTCCAACACTGAAGACCTGACCAGAAGAACTCACACTGTCTCCCTGCTTAAGAGAACTATAATCTCCGAGCACGAGGACACCAACTCCATCGGCAGAAAGATCCAAAACTAAACCTTTCAATCCATTTTCAAAAAGGACAATTTCTGAAAACATCACCGTATCTAACCCAATCACGGTAGCCACCCCATCTTTGAGTTCCAGAATTTCTCCCTTTTTAGTAAAATCTTCATTGAGCTGGGCATGGTTAATCCCTTTTTCAATCTGCTGTAATAAGTCTTGAACTACTGACATGATAAGTGATAATAAAAATAAATCTGATACTTGCATTGATGTGCATTTCCCTCTGTGAGAATAAGGAAGATCAAGGAAAGCAACCTCCTTCTTCCTTCGTCCTCGCAAGAGAAACGAGGTAAAAGCTTTTTTATTCAAGTAATACTTCTAAGTCTTTTTCAAGTGACCTCTTGAAGATATAGCCCTGCCCTTTCATCTTTACAGTTAAATTCTCTGAGGCAAGTGGATGAAACGCCACTTCAACCTTTCCAAATTTTTCTTCAAGATATGCTGTCAGAGGAGCAATAATATCCTCATCATTCGATTCCAAACGAAATTGGAGATGCTCTCTAGGTAGCTTTTCCTGAAACTCACGAATAAATGCGGATAATTTTGGTAGGTGAAGTAACTTTGCTTGTTCGAGGAGATGAATCATACTCGCTGTATCAGCATCCCCATTTTTTATCCCCTCTAAGAAGCGAGGGAGTGTCAATTTTTTACCATATTTGAGAAGTAAGGCTCTAATGACGACCAACTTTTCCAGAAGTTTCTGAGGATGTTTCATCTGGAGCAGCTGTTCAAGGAGTTGTTTCTTGTTTAGCATCAATAGGATTGAAATATAAATCTTAGTAATAATTAGGTTGTTTTGAGACGGATTGAGATCGCAAGGACGCCAAATGCTTTTTCTCCTTCTGGAGTATAAAACTCGTAATATACCTCTCTCCCACGATCAATCTCAGCAATTCCCGGAAGCGTATGCTTGAGTCCTTCATTTTCTAGCATTGCCTTGAAACTAGGGTAGTGTGTCAAAGCAATAATCTCTAAACATTCTCCTGTATCTTGAAACTGGAGAAAATCACCGACTTGAAGTTGGGAAAACTTTCCTTTGCAAAGTCTCCCTTCTACCGTTTTCTTTCCTTGAAGGATCAAGGTTTTGTAAGGCTCCCCGACCGTAAAATAGATCGTCTTCATTATTTTCACCGATTCGTGTCTAAAATCAGGTTACTTTCTTTTTTTTGAGAGGAAGCCTCCTTCTCACAGGCGAGAAAAGGCGCCTTGTCCTCACACGATGGGAGTTATACCCATTCTCCCCAAGAAATCAAGCCTTCCTCTCCAGAAACCTCCCAAACGTTTCTCTTCTGCTGATATTAACAAAGAAAAAAATCTGAGATTGGAGAAACAAAAAAACCTCGCTGCTAAAGACACCACTCCAAGGCAATACAATAATTTTTTATTGTTCTGCTACTTTAGTGATTTTTTCAGCAAGTATTTCTTGTGCTTTTTGAAGCTGATTGTCGATTCCCTTTTCTACATAACCAGTAAAGTCAAAAGGAAGTTCCACGTCTGGCTGTATTCCTTTTTTGTCAATCGTAGTACCTTTTGGTCAGAACCGTTTCCCGATTGTATATTTTAGTGATGTTCCATCGTCAAAATCATAGAGAGTCTGAATTGAACCTTTTCAGAAGCTTTCAGTCCCGACAAGTTGAGCATTAAGCTGCTCTTTGAGTGCAAGAGATAGAATTTCACTCGAACTTGCACTTAATTTGTCAATCAATACTACTAGCGGGAATTTTTCAAGCTCTCAAAAACCTTTTGATTGATAATCTATTGGCTTAAAATTGGAGTATTTTGTCTTCGTAATAAGAGTCCCTTTTGGTAAGAAGTGTCCAGCAAGCTCCACCGCACTGGTTAGTAGTCCGCCACCATTTCCTCTTAGATCAAGGATGATCCCTTTTACTTTAGCTTCAAGAAGCTCTGAAATTGCTCTAGTAAAGAGCCTATTGGTTTGATCTCCAAAAATAGACACTTCGAGATATCCAAGCAAAACTCAGCTTTGATTCAGAATTTTTGATCTCACAGAAGGAACATCAATAATACCTCTTTCTACAACCTTTTCGAGATAGGATTTCTCACCGGTTTTCTCAACTCTCTCAAGAAAAAGCTGAACCTTCGTTCCTTTTGGTCCCCTGATTTTTTGAACCGCCTCCATAGTGCTAATATCCTTTGTCTCTCCCGTCCCGATCATAATAATTCTGTCTAATGGCAGAACACCCGCTTTGAAAGCAGGAGAATCTTTGACCACCTCTTCTACCTGAATGTAATAATCTTTTTTTCCAACTACGGCTCAGATTCCCTCTATTTGTCCTTCTCCTTCAAGTTCTGTTTGGAGCCCTGAAAATTGTTCTGCGTCAAGATAGGAAGTATAAGGATCTCCCAATCCATCAACGAATGCCTTGGTCGCATTTTCGATCATATTTTTCTGACCACTGAGGAATTCTTCCTTGTCATAATATTCTCCCGATAAAAGCTGAGAAATTTGTTCCATACGAAGATATTTATAACCAATTTCTGAGAGTAATGTATTTGTCGCTGCCGAAATTCCATATCCCCTCCAAAAAATGAGAGCCCCTCAAACAAATATCCCCAAAGTAAAGATAAGCATCATCTTTTCTCGTTCTCTGCCTTTTTTCCACATTGTGCTTGTAGTTATGATAAAAATCACTAGAACGAAGTGTAGCTATTTACTTAGAATTTGCAATGAAGAAACAAAAAAAATCTGACCGTCCAATCTCAGGAAGACCAAACCTCTATGATTACTTAAAAATTCTCGCTCTTATTACCATGCTTATTGACCATATTGGGTATTATCTTTTCCCAGAAATATTGGTCTTGAGATTGATTGGAAGAATTGCGTTTCCGATCTTCCTCTTTTTGGTTGGATTTAATGGTTCGTTTCGCTGGAGGCGGGAGCTTTTTTGGCGAGGAATAGGAATTCGAGCATTCACTAGCTTTGTCGCTTGGCATTTTAGCTTTTGATCCTTTGGAGCAAACATCCTGATTGCAATCCTCCTTGCAAGAGGACTTATGCATTTTTTACTAGAAACGAAAAACAAAATTCTTTGGTATATTTCTTTTCTCTTACTACTCCTTAGCCATCCTCTGATGCTGAATTTTCTCGACTATGGAGCCTTATCTTTTTTCTTTGTCCTTCGATGATGGAAAGCATCTAAAGATAAACAGTGACTTTTTCTATGAATTCCTGTAATGATTTGACTCTTCCTTCAAAATATTCAGGTTTTTGGATTCTGAAGAGTAAACGGGAACTGGACTCAATACTGCATCCTCATAGCATGCTTTCTTATACTTATCTTATTCTTTCGGATTTTGACTAAGAAAAATTATACACTCTCTTGGAAATGATGGTGGGATAAAATCATTCTACGGCTTTCCCAGCATGCACTTTTATTTTATGGAGTGCATATTGTGTTGTTGGTTATCCTAGGATTATCGAAGTTTGGGCGTTTGTAGTTTTGGGTCGTTTTTTATTTTTTTACTCTCTGCACTTCATAATAATCTCATTCAGTATGATAAATAAGCTGATACCACCAATCTTTATCTGAAAGCCTGTTGTAAGAGGTTGGATGCTCTTTCCCTTCCTCTTGAAATTCCTTTTCTTCTCGCTTCATTGTCGCTCAATCTATAGGGAAGCTTCGTATTCAGTGACCATATCGTGAAATGTAAACTTTATTATTAGAATAATAAAATCATGGATTCCCACCAAATTCTTCATATAAAATATTTCGATCTTTACTAACTTCTCATGTAAAGCCTGCTAATCAAATAGAAGAATCCCTTGAAATAATATTCCAAACCTCATCTTTTTTGAGAATTTTAAAATCTGATTCTTTCTTTATTCTATCGAGGGAGTCTGACCCTGAAATATTCCGTAGGTAGATATAATCTTTATCATCTCCAACGTATTTATCATACTGCAATCCTCCATTCTGAAATTTTGGTCGCCTTAGACCATCTGATACAGTTTCTAATTCTGGTATATCTTTCCTTTCGCCTCGCTGGAGCTGGTTTTTCTCTTGAACCATTCTGAAAGTCACTCAATCTACAGGGAACTTGAAAGGAAACTGGATTATATATCCACTAGAGTAACCAATCATCGCAATTACTGCCTCTTTTCCTGTCTCCTGTAATGGGAAAAATGAAGGCAAATTTTCCTTGGAAGCTGCTATTGAATTATAATACAAGAAAAGATTATCCTTGTCCTCTCAAAAATACTGAGTTTTTTCCCATCATTCTTCGCAGTAAAAACATTTATAGCTTTTTATGTCCTTTATCGCCTCGAAACATGGGATGGACTCTATATTTCGGTTTGGATCATTAGTGTTTATTACATACCTCTCAAAAATATCGTTAAATAAAGAATTTCCTCCCCGTGTAATAGGGTAGGTTTTTCAAATTTTGTAGACAACAAACTTGTGCAAAGGATTATCTATAACTCCACTTTCATTATTCTCCTGTTTATTATCGTTGATGGCAATAGACTCAAAATTCATAGATCAGCTATCTGTTTGAGTCGGAGGTTGCTCTTTTTCCTCTTTTAGTCCACATCCTGTGAATAGAAAGCAAAAGATAATAAAGAATAAGAGAGAAAAAAAATTCATCATTGTTAGAGAGAAAATTTAAAAAAACAAGTTCCCCAAAGATATACTTTAGGGAACTTAAAAATCAAGTTAAATCTATTCTATTGCTCTTTTGTCTGTACATGAATAAAGGAAGATGGGAACTTCCTACTATTTTGCGCAGCCCCATACCTTTGCAATACTCTTTCTGGGGATTCGTATGCATTCAGACTGAGAAAGTTATACTCAGTAATCACAACAGTATTACCATAATTTCTTACCTCATTTACAAAAACTACATGACCACTACCTCCTAGATTCCCATCAACATTTGACCCTATCACGCAATATGACCAACCTTTTGATTCAAGTCCACAGAATAACCTTTAAAAAGTAGCTTAGACTCCCAATCTTTTGCATTTCCTAAGGAATTACTATTGGATTTACCATAGAAGCCATTTTCAATTCCCCACATTTGGTTAATTTTTCATGCGCTTTTCTCTAAATATCAACCTAAAGTTGTAAAATATATTCCTACAATAAATAATTAAAAAGACTGAAAAATCTGAGTCATTAGGGAAGATTGATCTTTATCCTCAGATTTTTTTTTGTCTTCTACAGAAAAATGAACATCTTCTTGAACTTTATTTTTGTCAAGCATAGTTACTTCATAGTATACCTCTGAAAATCAATGATCATTATTTGATTCTAGAGAAAGATCTGGAAACGTTTTTAAGGCTTCTTGATAATCGTAATCAACCTGTTTGAGTATCCAAAATTTTTCCGGAGTTCTGAGCACTCTAGATATTAAAATATCCCAAGAAATAGTAATATTTCTTTTCCCCTTTATGAGTTCATTAATTTCACTTACCCTTTTCCCAATATGAAGAGCAAAAGTTTTTTGTTTTCGTCATTGCTCTTTTAGGAATTTTTCGAGCAACTTTCATGGATGCTCAATCATATGATATATATTTCAGAAATAAATTTTTCACACATTTAGTGAATTTTATTTTTTTCACTATTTCTATGAATTTTTCCCAATTAAAAATCATAAACTAATTATAAACCCTTATTATTTTTTTGCAAATATTTTCATATTTTCTATGAAACAGTGAATTTTACTGTTCAAACTTTTTAAATATTCTAAAAATTCACTAATTAATAGAAATAGTGAATTTTTAGAAGAAAGATATATCTACCCCTTTACAGAAAGTCCGACACTAAAAAGTTGAAGATTTCACCTTTTTGGATCTTTTTTCTTTCCATATAACTCATCTCCTACAATTGGATAGCCTATCACGGAAAGATGGCTTCTTATTTGATGACGGATTCATTTCTTGATTTTTACGAGTAGAGTTGTGGTTTTACTCAACTCATTCCATTGAAACTCTACAATTTCTGTTTGCACACGATGATACCTCATATCAGCTTTATTTTTTTTATCTTCATTATTAATTACTACCATTTTTTCAGGAGCAAATTTATGATGAGCAATTGGAAAATCAATCACTAACCCATTCTTTCCTACCCGATACTTAATATCTCCATAAACCTCAAGCAAATAATACTTATGAACCATTCCCGCTTGTTGAAGAGTTTTATAATTCACTTTAATTTCAGGAGTTTTCGCAAAATAGAGAAGTCATGCTGTCGCATTATCTAATCTATTAAGAAGCCCTCGTTCTTCATCTTTGGTGAAAGCCTTGGAAAGTAGACTCATAAATGGATAACTTCAGCTTTTTTCCGATCATTCAAAGAGATATTCAAGAAAGGATTTTTCTTTACCAAAAGTTGTTGGAATACCTCATGGTTTTCGAACATAGTAGCAAAATTCATCTTCGTATCGAGTTACTTTCATAGCTCTCTTAAAATAAAACTCTTGGATATCTTAAATTACAACAAATTAAAACAAGAAAAAAACCTGAATAAAATTCAGATTTTCCTCTTTTTTATTCTTCTTTTTTTTGATCTTTATCAAACGCTTCAATTACCTCCTGCAAAGTTCCTTTATACATAAAGTATTCTTCAGGGATTTCATCCACATCACCGTTGATGATTTTCTCAAATCCCGCAATGGTATCCTCTAGTTTCACATAAGTTCCTGGCATTCCGGTAAACTGCTCAGCCACCGAGAAGGACTGGGAAAGGAACTTTTCAATTTTTCTGGCTCTATAAACCGTTACCTTGTCTTCCACTCCAAGTTCTTCCATACCGAGAATCGCAATAATGTCTTGAAGCTCCTTATATTTTTGGAGGATTCTTTGGATTTCTTTGGCTACTTTATAGTGTCTTTCTCCCACTGCATCAGGATTCAAAATCAGAGAATAACTCTCAAGTGGATCTACTGCCGGGTAAATCCCCTTTTCAGCAATAGACCTGTTCAACACGATCGTAGAATCAAGATGCGTAAAAGTCGTCGCAGGAGCAGGATCCGTAAGATCATCTGCAGGAACATACACCGCCTGCACCGAAGTAATAGACCCTTTATCCGTAGAAGTAATTCTCTCTTGCAAAGTTCCCATCTCACTCGCTAAGGTTGGCTGGTACCCTACAGCAGAAGGGATTCTTCCAAGCAAAGCGGACACCTCAGATCCTGCCTGAGTAAATCTGAAGATATTATCAATAAAGAGCAACACATCTTTTCCCTCTTTATCTCTAAAGTATTCTGCCATTGTCAATCCTGTCAAAGCGACTCTCGCTCTTGGTCCAGGAGTTTCGTTCATCTGTCCATAAACCATCGCTGTTTTATCAAGCACTCCAGATTCCTTCATCTCATGATAAAGATCGTTTCCTTCTCTGGTTCTTTCTCCAACTCCAGCTACTACAGATACTCAGCTATGCTCCGTTCCAATATTGTGAATCAGCTCCATCATTACGACCGTTTTTCCTACACCAGCCCCACCAAAAAGTCAGACTTTCCCTCCTTTCAAAATTGGAGCAAGCAGATCAACGACCTTAATTCCTGTTTCTAGAATTTCAGCTTTTGTCGCCAAATCAGCGAAAACAGGAGGCTTTCTGTGAATTGGCCATTGTTCAGTTCAAGCAATCTGGTCGCTTCCATCAATCGTCTTTCCAAGCACATTGAAAATATGCCCCAAAACCTGAGGTCCAACAGGTACTTGAATCGGATTTTTTGTATTTTCGACTTCATCACCTCTTTTGAGCCCATCAGTAGACTCCATTGCAATTCCCCTCACGATTCCATTCTCTAGAATCTGTAGAACTTCAATCACAACCTCATTTCCATTCGCATTTTTTGGTTTTACCTTGAGAGCATCATACACCTTTGGTGATTCCTCTTCAAAAAGCGCCTCAACCACCACACCTTTTACTGAAACAATTTTTCCGTTCATTTTATATCTAAACTAAAGTAAAATATTTTATCCTTAAGGATTACCAATCTTCTAGATGGATTTCTTGTTTTAAAACATTTCCATAAAAATCCTCAACTTCTGCCCTCAAATTTGCAGAGGATGTTATAAAGCTTGTAGCCTGAAAAGAGAAGGTATTAACTGGTTTACCTCAGCTAATTTCTACAATTTTTCCTCACTTTACTCCTGATATTTCATCATCAAAAAGCAAACTAACATCATATTTTCAGTCTTCAGTTTTTTCTACCCTGCTTTGCTCTTTTCTAAAAACCGGCGGGGTCTTGTCTTCTGAAACGAGATTAACTTGTGTGCTTACTGTTTTTGTAGCTCCAGCCTCATCAATTGCTGTAATTGCCAAGCTATGATTACCGTTTGGATAATTAGAAAGATCTATTTCTTTCGAGGCAAAAATTTCAGTACTATTATCAATAAAAGATTTCACCGTAGTTCAATCTAAAGTTATATTTACTTTTTTAATTGGTAATGGTGATCTAATATTATAAATCACTGCATTTTTCTTTGCAAAGCTTCACTGTCATTGAGGCTTAATAATACTGATTTGAATATTTTCATTAACACTTGGTTGCCTATTTTCACAGAAATTCTCTGGCTCTTCTGCGAAAAGATTCAATCCTCATGCAGCTCCTGTTCCTGCTTTTCCTTTTAAATAATTCTTGATATCTTCCAAGTCCATTTTATTTGGCATAAACGTTGAAAGCTGAATCAAATATCCTTTTTTCAACTGATCAGCAGGTGTGAGAGGACTCGCTTTACCATAGCATGAAGTATCTATCTCTATTTCTGTAATTGGTCATTCTGCTTCTTTTGGGAGATTTCCATTCCATCCGAGCGTCTGTCCAACAAGGCTAGGAGGAGTAGTGTCTCCAGGAATTTTTCCAGAAATAAGAGAAATACTCAAGCTTGTTGTATCTTTATTTGCCATTTCCTCGTTGGTAAGATAGTTATGTTCTAATAAACTTGAGAGAAATGACTTTATGCTGTTTGCATGGATCGTTCCTCCATAAGCATTTCTGTTCATAGGAGTAGCATTTGCATTTCCAGCCCACATTAAAATAACTTTACTTGGGGTATAAGCTGCAAGCCATCAATCTCTTGGACGTCCTCATTTATCTGTTTTTACGTCAGAAGTTCAGGTTTTTAGAGCATATGTCAATCCTTTAACATTAAACTTTGTCACCCAACCTCCTAGTCTGTTATTTGGATCGGAAAGAATCTTCCACATCAGCGTTACAATTCATGGTTTTATGACATTTTGTTTTGTCTTTACCTCTTTTTTGTAGAGAATCTTTCCATCACTTGCCTTAATCTCAAGAATTGGATTTATTTCGGCAGGCGTCGGAGTAGAAAGGTGTTCGTAGGCACCTGCAAGCTCCAACATACTTACTTCTCCAGCTCATAAAGCAAGAGGATATCCGTAAGAAATATTGTTCTTGATCCCAGAAAGTCCTAAACTCTGGAGAAATGGTTTTACAACATCCTCTCCTCCAACAGCAAAGAACATCTTTACTGCTGGGATATTTCTACTAAATCCAAGAGCCTTTTTGAGAGGAAGCATTCCATCAAACTTTCCATCAGCATTATTAGGAGTATCCTTTCCTGCCCTGAATAAAATATCATAAATTGGAGTATCTATCGTAAGAGGAAGCTTATCAAAACCTAGTGCATACACCAGAGGTTTTATTGAAGATCCAGACTGCCTAGGATTTCTTACCATATCGTTCTGTCCCTGGATTTCTTTATTAAAATAATCAAGAGATCCAACGTATGCAAGTACATCTCCATTATGAGAATCTAAATAAAGCATAGATCCATTTGTTGCACCATTCTCAAAGAAAGATGACTTATTATTCGTAAGTGCTGCTTCTGCCAGCTTCTGAACTTCATAATCCAATGTCGTTTTGACTATTAGTCAACCTTCCTTTGTGATTCAGGTTCCATATTCTTTTTCAATAAGATCCTTAATCCAGAAAATAAAATGAGGAGCCTTGATATCAAACTCACTTTTTTCAAAATTTTTGGTAAAAGACTCTATAATAGCTGCTTTTACTTCCTCTTCTGTAATCTTTCCATCATCGAACATTCTTCAAATTACAAATTCGGCTCTTCCATTTTCATAACTGATACGATAAGTTTTCCCATCCAAGCTTATCTCTGAAGGACAAAGTCCTATAATAAACTTCACAAGAACTTCCGCATTTTTCTTTGACGCAAGATTAGCCTGTAGTAAATTTTCTCTATATTTTGTCAAGACTGCAGATTTAATATTTCCTTCAAATGGATACTCTTGACCACTCGTATCAACAACCTTGAAAGATCCTAGCAATAGGTGAGATTTATAGGGGTCGTATCTTGTAGGAGCTTTGGGAATTGAAGCAAGAATTGCTGATTCTAGAACTGTCAAATTTTTTGCTGATTTGCTGAAATAGGTCTTACTTGCAGCTTCAACTCCATAAGCATTATTTCCTAAGAAAACATAATTGAGATAAAGCTCAAGAACCTTATTTTTCATTTCATGCTTAACTTGCTCACTATTCAGACTTTTATTTTCTAGTTTTATCTGTTTTTGTAGAACATTATTAAGCCTTTTAGCGAGGACAATCTGCTTTAATTTATAATCTACCTTATCAAGAAAACTACCTCCAAACGGTCTTTCCAGCTTCATTACATTGGTTATCAACTGCTGAGTAATCGTTGATCCTCACCCTCCATTCTGTCCTAGCATAGTCCTAAATCCGGCTCTGAAAATCCCCATTGGATCTAATCCTTCATGCTCCCAAAATCTTTGGTCCTCTACTGAAACAATAGCATCAATCATATGTTGACTAATGTTTTTTAAATCAACATATTCTCTATTTTCGTCAAAAATCTTGTAGAGCTCGTGGCCATTTCTGTCGGTGATAATTGTCGACTGCACCATTGTCATATTTTTTATTTGGCTTACATCGGGAAGGTTATTTAGTATCCTTAACTGTAAATACGCAAATCCTGAAAAAATTCCAAGAACTACCAGCCCTGCCACCATCCGTAAAATCTTCTTTACTCGCCTTTTCTCCTTCCAAGAAGTAATTTCCTTTCAGGAATTGAAAGGCTTTTTAATGAAACTTTTTGGAGTGTAGGCATACATTGGATTTCTCTGCATTAAATTAGTGATTAAATAAAACTAGACTAAAATGCTGTTTACTTATACGTATTCTATCTCTGAAAACAAGGATAAAATCTGATTTTTTTTGTAAGAAAAAACACCTCGCATCAAGGTGTTTCTTCATATGATAAGTGACTTGTAACTTATGGATAAATATACCCCACAATACCATCACGATTCGCATTTTCCCATCTCTGGGTAACAATATATTTTCCTGCATAGTTCATATCTTCAATAATCATTTCTCAAGAATCTGGATGATATTCCTTTACAATTCCAACATGTCCTGCATAACTTCTAAGCTGTCTATAAACAATAATTGCTCAAGCTCTCGGAGTCGATCCAACATTATATCATGCAGCTTTTGCGTTAGCATACCAATCCCTTGCATTTCCTCCAAATGGTCTCTCCTGCTTGGTATCACTCGTATAGCTAAAGATTCCCGGAGCCTTCATCGCTGCATACCAAGTACAATATCCTACAGCAAATCCGTTTGAAATCTTAGGATTATAATACCATTGTCTGATAATAGCAGATTTCGCATTACCTGGATTAACCGCTGAAGCGCTTCCACCATTGGTATACACGACTGCTCCCTTTGTGTAAGTTGCTGTTTTCTTCGCTGTTTTTGGTTTAGCAACTTCATCTTTTGGTAATATTGGCTGAGCTTTTTCTAGTAGACCTATATCATAAGCCCTCTGTTCTGTCACATTGATAAACAACTCCTGACCAGGATACAAGATTTCACTGTCATCAGAAAAGTAGTTGAAGGTCATCAAGTCGTCGATGTTGAGTCTATAAAACTCAGCAAAAAGTTTCAGACTTCGCTCTTTTTCTACGACATAAAGAATACCTTCTTCATTGTCACTTACAACCAATTTTTGACCAACCTTTGGCTGATCCTTTATCTTATTTAATCTCTGAAGATCCTTTATAGGAACTCAGAATTCTTTTGATATCTTTTCTAAACTATCACCTTCTTGCACGATATAAGAAACCACAGGAGATTCCTCACCATTATCAGAAAGAGTTATATTGTCTGGATTTATTCCAACATCCGATTCCTCCATTCAAAGGAAATCAGCATTAACAGGCACAGTAGCATCTTCTCCAGAAGATCAGAATGCATCAACATTCACTAGCACCACTGTAAAGAAGACAATCGAAAGGATTGTAAATAAAAGCTTTGTTTTACTTACCTTGGTTTTCCTTGTCATACAATAAATACAAGATAAATGGCGGAGGGAGTGGGATTTGAACCCACGAACCGAATAATCGGTTAACAGTTTTCAAGACTGCCGCGTTCAACCACTCTGCCATCCCTCCACAAACACATCAATTTACCGCATATAACCTACTGGTTGAACAATTCGCAGTAGACAGTATATGTAAATGCTCTTGATTTTCAAGACAAAAATGCTACATTAGATTCACTAGTTCTTTAGTAAACTTATTCAGGTTTTTAATCAATAATTTATTTTTAATTTAAAAAATAATGTCTACTTCCGACAAACTAAAGATATTTTTTCCTCTTCAGCTCTGAGAAAACAACTCTATTCTTAGAAAAAAATCTCAGAAAATAGAGAAAATCACTCCGGAAATCAGGGAATTCTGAGAAATACTCCTTGAACTTATGCGAGAATATGATGGAGTCGGGCTTGCCGCTCCCCAAATTTGAGAAAACATTGCCATGATTGCTACTACCCAGTGGAAAAAGGTCCCACAGGGAAAGAATGCAGACAAAGATTATTTGGGAGAAACCTTACTCATTAATCCTGAAATTGTAGACAAATCAAAGGAAATGCAAATTTCTGAAGAAGCCTGTCTTTCTCTCCCGTGAAAAAGATGAATAGTCTTATTGGTGCTATGTGAGGAGGCATGAACGAGTTATTGTCAAATTTCAGGACCTCAAGGGCAAAGCAAAAAAACTGAAATATTCTGGATTCAACGCCTGTATTATACAACATGAAATAGATCACCTTGAGTGAGTTCTTTTTACCGATAAACTTATTTCTGAATAAAATAAACAGATTAGCCTAAGAAAGGAATATTGTAGCACTTTTATTCGTCATTAATAGAAGAATGGAGGTCTTTTGCAAAGGAACTCTCATTTTATGACTCTTAAAGATCATTTTTCCTCCTGTTCTTTCTTTATCTACATAGCACCAATTAAGACTATTCAAGAGCCCTTAGTTGATGGCAAACTTTTCTAAAGGTGCAGGTTTCACACTTCCAGCTTTCTGCTGTTGGAGAAAATGAAGAAGAAGGAAGTGGTTTATTTTTTACAGGATCTTGATCTACTAGAAAAGTACTTTGAAAGCGCGTATCTTGTTTGATTTTTTCAATCACCATATCAATATCTTTTTGTTCGATATTTCCTCCATAACTACGCATACTTGGCAAAAAGATTTCATATCCCTCGATCATTATGTCTCACAATACGGGCATTTTTTTCTTTTTCAGGAGAAGCTTGAGCGCATAAACTTTAATCTGATCCGCAATATCAATAGGATACTGAGGTTCTTTTCCTGATTTTCGGTCTAAAATAAGATAACGATTTCCTCAAAAAATGATTCAAAAATCCGGACTCGCCATAATCGAAATATCTTTAAGATCTTGAATTTTATCAATCTCTACTTTCATAGCCTCAAAGTCAGGATTTTTTGGATTTTCAATGTATATTGCATTAGAATTTCTCATTCATTCCTGGATTCTCTCAATCCATGGAGAGGTAATCAAAGCATCTAAGTTAGCAAATACTCTCTGAATCGTCGGATCCAATCTCTCATCAACATTTTCGTGATAAAAATGTTCACTCAATCCTCCCCAAGATTCAAAATTCAGTGTTTCATAATCTTTTTCTTTTGAAAGCTCAAATTCATATCTCATCTCCTCAGCAATTCCTTCCTTAATTTTTTGGATATTTTCTGCAGTAGCTTCTCCTGCTTGTAAGAGTTTTAAATAATCAGAAATCAAAAGATGCGTCTTCTCCCCCATCCACATTTCCAGAGATTTGAGTTTTTTTGAAATAAGGGTATTTTTTCGGAGTTCTTCATTAAAGTTTTTGAGTGCAAAAGTGTAATAGTTGAGATAATATTTCTTTTCACAGTATTCTAAGAGTGTAATCCTCGTATTTGACCGACTAAGCTTATTCATCTTTGATTTTTTGTGAGAAGAGTAGATCATCTTTTTTAGAAAAGCATTTAAAATCAGATGCTTTGGTTTTATCATTGTAAGAATAAAAAACAAGGGAAAAACATCTCTAATGTAAAATATCTTGCATTCTCTTCTTAAATCACTAATTTGGGAGGTGAATTTTTATCACAGTTGATTGAAAAGGTAAACGATGTGAGGATATATGGATATGCTACTTCAAAATATCCCTGAATGGCGAGATCAGGCAGGAGCACGACTTTCTGCGTTTCCGCTTTCATTACTAAGGTGAGAATTAATCCTCCTTTTTTTGATTATTGTTTTTGTCGTTATCTATCATAGGTTTAAGTCTGGGAAACAGGTTTTTACGAAGTTTTGAAATAGCTTCATCCTCTTGTTTGAGATGATGTTTGAAAAGATCTATGATTTCTTTATAGAAATTATAGGAGAACATCAGAAATATTGGGTAAAATCTTTTGTAATCTGAATGTTTTTTGTGATTCTGTTTTCAAATCTCATGGGAACCCTCCTTGACTTCGTAGGGATTGCGTTTCCTGGTTTGGAAGAATGGATTATTGCTCCTACAACCGATGCTAACTTTAATATTGCGATGGCGGTGGTGTCAGTTCTTCTGATTCTTTATCTTCAGATGAAACACTTGTGAGTTGGGAAGTTTTTTTATGAATATGTTCCTCTTTTCTGAAAAAATATTATTACTATAGAAAGGGGCACGATGCCAAAACTCGTATATTATCCGCTGTGGCTGTTTACTAAACTCTTTGATATTCTGATTTCCCTTTTTGTAGGGGCGCTCGATATTATTGGAAACTTTGCTAAAGTAATTTCGCTTTCCTTCAGATTAACAGGTAATATGATGTCGGGAACGATTTTGCTAGGGATGCTTGTGATGGGACTCAAAGCTTTGACGAGTTCGATGACAGGATTCGAGATTCCAATCCTCTTCCCTTTGATCATCGTATTGCAGGGGGTCTTGGTTGCGATTATCCAGGCTTTTGTATTTGCACTTTTGACAGCAATCTTTATAAAGGTTGCTACTGAATAGTGTGAGAACAACTGCTGATCTAGTATCCTCCTTTTGAACAGAGGATTGGTTACTAGGGAGGGACGCTTACTGGTGATGGGATTCAGAATTATTCTTGTTTTTTATCTTTTATTCTTATAGAAATTATGGGTACATTAGGATTTGTTTGAGCAGGACTTGCTGTTGGATTGGCAGGTATTGGTGCTGGACTTGGAGAAGCGATGATCGTTGCTGCGGCACTTAATGCGATTTTAAGAAATCCAGAAATGAAAGGAAAACTGATGACTTTCATGATTCTCTTTATTGCACTGGATGAATCAGTAGCGATCTATGGATTGATCGTGGCGTTTAAGATTTTGGCGGTAGATCCTACTGCGATGACGAATCCTTATATGTATGTTGCAGCGGGGCTTGCTATTGGGCTTCCTGGACTTGCGGTTGGAATTGGTGAAGGATATTTGGCGAAGGTTTCTATTGATAATATGGGAAAGAATCCTGAACTCAGTTCAACTTTTATGGTGCTTACCATTCTTGGACTTGCACTTGTGGAATCAGCTGCGATTTATGGATTGATTGTAGCATTTAGATTGATTGGATAAGTCAGGATTTATTTTTGATACTAAGGCAAGATGGATATTCATTGAGATTTAGTGATTGCGGGGATCGTCAACTTTCTTGTGCTGGTGTTCCTTTTTAGGAAGCTTCTGGGAGACAAGATCGTCCAAGAAGTAGAAAAGAGGAGGACCATGCTTGAAAAACTAAAGAAGGCTGATGATGAATATAAGAAGATGATTGAATTTGCTCGTAAAGAGTCAGATTTGATTCTTGAAAAAGCAGAAAAGACAAAAAAAGATATGATTCATGAAGCACACTTAGTAGCTGAAGAGGAGAAGTCTAGGATTATAAAAGAAGCACATCACAAAGCGGACTTGATCGTCAATGAAGCGAAGCAAGACACGGATAAATTGGAGAGAGAGCTGAAAGAAAGTCGGGTTGCTTCGGTAAAAGAAACCTCCAAAAAGGTCGTAAAAAGACTCCTCAAGCATGATAAGGTGCTGGAAGATGAATACTTTGGAGTTTTGGTAGAAGATTTGAAAGATTAGTAAAGAAAAAGAGAGTCCTGCCTGTAGGATCTCTTTTTTTTAATAGAAAGAAAAAATAGGAAATCAGGATTTTTTTATTTTCACTTACATTCCTATAAGAGATAGGTAAAGTAAACGTCACTTTAATAAAGACAAAAGAATTGAAGTGCCTTTCTCTAAAGAGGGGACTTCTGGAGTCAGAAGAGGACTCTGTTACTCATACTCTTCAACGAAGTGAACGGACTTCTTTTGCTAAAACAAAAATAAAATCGGACAAAACACCGTCTCTGTGGCGTCCATAAAAATAAAATCATATGAAAAAAATCAATAAAAGAATCTTTTTCTTCTTGGTAAGTATGGTTGCGGTTGTAGCTCTCTTGAGCTCCTGCGACAAGGGTGATGAACCTGTGGTCGTTCCTCTAAAGTCTGAAGCTGGAGTAGCCTTGCCGGCTGAGCTAAGGTCTAATCCAGTTGTTGAGAGCGTAGGTGTCAGTGAAGATATACTAAGATATTTCAGGCACCATTCCCAACGGGATAATAACGAAAATGCTCCTGATTATTGTTGCCCGACTTCGTTCATGATGTCCGTGGCTTGTCTCCTCAATTATCATGATGCATGGAATGCTTTTTCGGTGTCTAGGCAAAAACTCTCTGAGTTTGCACAGGTTGGTGTTCCTGGTGCGGTTTATAACAATGTAAATCAAGAAAATTTTGTTGAGAATGCTTACCCTAATATTGAAGTGGATGTTTTTCTCTTAAATGATAGGAATGCAACAAAATCTATGATTGAATATGGACTGAGGAACAAACAATTTGTCATTATATCTGCTAGGACTTATATCGGTCGAGCAGGGCAAGATCGTTTTTTTTCTACAGATGACTCTGAAAATTATGATTTGAGATTGCCTGCTAGCACTGCTACTTCAACTACTAGACGATATGTTATGGATCATGGCGGAACTTCGCATGCACTTATTATATTGCGAATAGATAAATGGAGCTCAGGTAATGGCATCGTTACCTACATAGATCCCTATCATTATACTAGGAGAGGAAAGAGCAATAGAAAGTATTGTTTGTATTCTCATCTGTTAAACAGTATGAATCGTTCTGATTTGATGGAGAAAGATGCAAACTATAAGCGATATAATTTTGCTCTTGTTGGCTATAAACAAGATTAATTATTAACCTAGAGGAGGGTATTCTCCCTCCTCTTCTTTTAAATCTTGTTTTTTATGGTTGTATTGTTATGCTCGTAGTGTTTATTTCGTAATTTCTCTGATGATTTCGGTTTCCTTTGCGGTGGTTCTTGCTCTTTTAGTTTCTATGTTCCAGCAGATTACTCTTCAATTCAATCAGACTTCTTTCTTTTTCATTCCTCCAGGAGAAATCCAAGAAGAAATCAATCCAACAACGATTGATTGGATTCATAGTTATTATATCTATGGTAATGTAAGTCTTGAAATGAATAAAAAGTGGTATCAGCAGATGATGGCTTCGGGATTTACGTGTGAATTGTATGAACCTCAATTACAAGAAGCCCCTGAATATCCAAATGGCGATAGATTTTCTCCTTGAAATTCTCCTTATAGTCATGTAGACTGTTTTCAGGTTCCTATCTTTCCAAAGAAGTATTATCTCCCTAATTGGAGTCTTACTATCAATGAACCACTGATCGCAGATTGGCGAAGTAAGCAGTATGATCCTCAGAGAAGCGGACAACTTGTTGTTTCAGGGAATTTCTTGTATTCTTTTATTTATGATTCTAACCATCCTGAGCAACAAGAGCTCTCGGATCATAAGAGTAAAGACTTTTCTTTTTTCTTTATGATAGGTTACCGTGATGAAATTCCCTATCATGGGGTTGAAAATTTTATTAGAGAGTGGGCAAAACTTATCTCTCCAAATAAACATACTGATCAATTTGTTTTTAAAGAGGAGAATAGTCGTTTCTCCACCTTTTCGGGAGAGGTGAAAACTATTCGGGTATATAAAAATAAAAATGATGTCCCAGAATCTTTCCCTCGTAATAGTGCTCGTGCTCTTTTTGTCTATTCACTTCGATGTCTTCCTGAGAAAAAGCAGTGTCTTGTTTTGGTTGATGCTAGGAAAGATCATGTTTGAGGCACTGTAACAAATTATTTTGGAAAAATATCACCGTTTGGGGGATAAAGAGGAGTTCTCCAGATTAAACTAAAGAGTTCTTCTTAGTCAAAACCCTCTAGTATATCTAGAGGATTTTTTCCTGAAATTATTCTTGAATTGAAAAGGTTCAAATTGCTTGGTATACGCTATCCACAAAGTCTCAACTTTCTCTCTTTACCTTTGAGTAACGTTTGGTATAATAATTATTCATACCTGGATCCTTACCTCCCAAAAAGCAATATTTATTATTACACCCAATAAAATCATAATAACTTCGATCTCTATATTTTTCATATTCAGACTTTGACTTAATAAAAAGTCTAAAAATAGTATAGGCTCTCGGGTTCATGGTCGCTAATGGTCAATTGAAACTTCAAATTCCATCATCTGGAAGAGTAAAATATACCGTAACATGTTGTTTTTGAACTCCTATCCCTATCTGACCGTCTACCCACTCAGATCATAGCAAAACCTGAAACCCATACACTTCATTCCTATACAAAAGTTGATCGCCAGTTTGGGTGATAACATCGCCGCTATTCGCTTCGGTAATCAAGGCTATCGCTCCGGTATAGCCTTTCGGTATCCAAGCATCTGCCAAATCTTCTTTTAGAGTTCCCGCCTCTTTCTGTTCTCAGCTTTCCGTTGCTTGGTGAGATCAAGAGAGAGGGAGTTCTTCCTCTCAGGGAGCAAGTTGACTACCAGTAAGGGATCATTTTTCTTCTTGTTGCCCTGTGTGAGTGCGCACTTCTTCCTGAGGAACGGGCTGAGAAACTAATCAACAGCCCGCCAGCAGCGAAGCCACGAAAAACACAGCAAGGGAAAGGAGATAGTTCTTCATCGAATAGTCTTTGACTAAGGTAAAAATTCTCAATGAATATACCAAATCCCTGATTAAAAACAAGCGTTTGATGGGAATCAGAATGTTTTTTATTTTCAGTTGAATTCCTAGAGGAGATTACTCGATTCAAATAAGATGAATAGCTCCAATAAGGCTCAGTATTGTGCTTTCTCTATCAAAAAAAAGTAATACTTGTCCTTGAAATGTTAAGAGAAAAACTCATAAGTAATTCTTATGGGTTTTTTAGTTGCTTTTATCCTGTAGATATTCCTTTGTTTATGCGTAAAAGTACCTTTCTCGTTATCAGTGGACTGTTTCTCGTTCTTGTGGGAATGGTGATGATGCTGTATGATGTAAAATACCACTATTGGTTGAGGACACTTCACCAGCTCCCTCAACGTGCAGAACGTCAGACTCCAAATTCTACTGTACTTTCCTCTGGATTACAACTTGAAACTTCTTTTTCCTATCCGATTTTAGATGGGCCAGCCTCGTTATACTTTTGTCAATCTTGATTGTATGTTAGTTTTCGTCCTGAAGCTCCATCTTCCCCTGCGTTTCTTTCAGGATTTAAGGCTATGAGACAAAAAAGATTGGGAAACTTTCAAACCAAAGAAGGTGCTCCAGCCTTTGAAACCTATTATACCTTGTCAGGAGAACATTTAACGGGAGATTTATTTGCTATCATTAATGGGCAGACTCCTTTTTTTCAATTGCAACGGTATGCTCTTGAGGATTTTCAGTATGATCGTGAAGTGAAAGCGTATTTTTGTCTCAGCCCAGATGATCCAAGTCAAAGATATTATTATCCTTTAGACAATCAGTATCAAAATCCTGAACTCTCTCTGCAGTTTTATCCTTATTTCTTCTCTTTAGCTGAGGATCACGAGTGGTCAAAGATCAAAACCTTCATTCTCCTTCTGCAACAGGCTGGATATTCTCCACTTCCTTTTGGGAGCAGATATTTTGGGCAAGGAAAGCTAGATATTATTTCGATTGAGGTAGAGAAAGATGGACTTTTGCTCCAGATCCGTGTTGCAAATGGAGAAAAGCGTCAGTATTTTCTTTCTTATGCAAGAGGGAAATTCTTTCTCCTTAGATTTCCGACCTCTAGCACGACACTTACAAGTTTTCCTCTTAATGCGATGATTGAAAAACTCCAACTTGTGCAGTAAAGACGATGAAAGTAATCAATAATCTGACTGGATATCAAGTCCAGGGATAAAGAGGAGTTCTCCAGATTAAACTAAAGAGTTCTTCTTAGTCAAAATCCTCTAGTATATCTAAAGGATTTTTTCTACAGTTGGATTTCACAGGTTTCTAGGTCAAAGGTACCTATAATCAGATGCTTGCCATCAACCGCAGCATTGTAATTCTCCTCCGTATCAATAAGCGAAGTATTACTTCTGTAAGGCTCGATTAGTTTTCAGTTCTCCAGTCTTTTTAC
>ERZ773067.438-NODE-438-length-25734-cov-6.187468_pt1 | contig 25734 bp, 17 predicted proteins | sample MGYA00580622_ERZ773067 | MGnify/ENA primary metagenome ERZ773067 (study PRJEB29015, sample SAMEA2737998) | human oral metagenome | biome: human oral; feature: human-associated habitat; material: dental | place: China | collected 2113 ...
CATCTGATTCAACATAATAACGGCCACCATCTACCCATTCATTCTTGGCCATCTTACCGTCTGATTTTAGATAGTAATTTCCTATCCATTTATTACGGGCAGAACTTCCTTCAGCTGTTAAATAGTAATAAGAACCAGAATTTTTATCATAGATCCAATCGCTTTTTGCCCTCTTACCATCTGATTTAAGATAGTAATTTCCAACCCAAGTATTTCGGACAGCGTTTCCCGAAGCATTTAGGTAGAAATAAGAATTAGCTTTTTTATCAAAAATCCACTTATTAGTGACTTTAACACCATTTTCATAATAAGATGAGCCTACCCAGCCAGACTGGACTTTAGACTTTGGCTTATCCTGTTTAGGTGCCGTATTCTTTTGTTTATCAGATTGCTTTGGTGCAGTATCTTTGGATTTCTCTGATTGCTTTGGAGTGCCAGCTTTAGGCTTTTCTGATTGTTTTGGTGCGCTAGATTTAGGCTTCTCGGATTGCTTTGGTGCGCTAGATTTAGGCTTCTCTGATTGTTTCGGAGCGCTAGACTTAGGCTTCTCTGTTTGTTTTGGAGCGCTAGATTTAGGCTTCTCTGTTTGTTTTGGAGCGCTAGATTTAGGCTTCTCTGTTTGTTTCGGAGCGCTAGATTTAGGCTTTTCTGATTGTTTTGGTGCGCTAGATTTAGGCTTCTCTGATTGTTTTGGTGCGCTAGACTTAGGCTTCTCTGTTTGTTTCGGAGTGCTAGATTTAGGCTTCTCGGATTGTTTTGGAGCGCTAGATTTAGGCTTCTCGGATTGTTTTGGAGCGCTAGATTTAGGCTTCTCGGATTGTTTTGGGGCACTAGATTTAGGCTTCTCTGATTGTTTTGGAGCGCTAGATTTAGGCTTCTCTGATTGTTTCGGAGAGCTATCTTTGGGCTTCTCTGATTGTTTCGGAGTGCTAGATTTAGGCTTCTCTGTTTGTTTCGGAGCAGTATTTTTTGGCTTTTCTGATTGTTTCGGAGTGCTATCTTTAGATTTCTCTGCTTGCTTAGGTGAATTATTCTCTTTTACGTTACCATTCTTAGGCGTACTCTTTTCTTGAGCAGAAACTTTCTGTATTGAGAAAGGAGACATCCCTGTTGTATCTGTAAGTAAAACAAGGCCAAGTGTTGCTGTCGCTATGCTTGTTACTAAATATTTTTTTGATTTCATCTTAAATTATCCCTATTTTTAAATTTAATGACGCTTACATTATATCAAATGCTTAACTTTATTTCAATTTCAATCTTTAATGTTCACAAATAATATTCAATTGTCATTATATTTTCAACTCATACAAGCCCCTAACTGCATTACAAGCATAGATGGCTTCTGCTCGTTCCAAATCTTCTATAGTCAAGATTTTTTCTTCTACCTGCCTGCTCTCAAGTAAATGCTGGCGATAAATCCCTGGTAAAACACCTAGAGTACTAGGTGGTGTATAGAGCTTGCCATTCATTTTTAAGACCAGATTCCCAATAGAGGTTTCAAGCAATTTTCCATCAGCAGTGTGATAGATGATTTCCTGCTCTCCCACTGTCAAATGTGGTCGGTGTGTCGTCTTAAAGTAGGTAAAGGCCTGCTGCAAATCAGCTTCTTGTAGACAAAGTTTGGTCTGACAGAAGCTAGAGCTAAGCGGAGTTAATACTTGTCGTTCGATTTCAATCTCTCCAGATTTACTGAAACTAATTCGTAAACGATAGTCTTGATGGAGGTCACAAGACTGACACTCCTTCTCTATCTCTTGTCTCAAAACTTCTTGGTCAAATGGAAAGGCAAAGTAACGACTAGCCTTTCGCAGTCTTTCTAGGTGTTGGTTTTCAAAGAGCAATTTTTTCTGACTGATTTTCCCTGTAGTAATCAATTGAAAACGAGCTTGTTTACGATAGAGAACAGCAGCCTTTTGATGGACTTCACGGTATTCTGACTCCCAAGTACTATCCCAAGTGATGCCACCTCCGACACCATAGATGGCTTGCCCTCCATGCAGTTGAATAGTTCGAATAGCCACATTGAAAATCCGTCGTCCATTGGGCAGTAAGAGACCAACAGTCCCACAGTAAACTCCTCTAGCTTGTGGTTCTAAGCTCTTGATAATTTCCATAGTCGCTATCTTGGGAGCTCCTGTGATGGAGCCACATGGAAAGAGCGAACGGAAGATTTCTACTAGATCAACATCCGGTCGTAACTGACTCTTGATAGTCGAAGTCATCTGCCAAACTGTAGAATACTGCTCCACTTGGCATAAACGCTCCACATGCTCACTACCAACCTCAGAAATACGGTTCATGTCATTTCGCAAGAGGTCCACTATCATCATGTTTTCTGAACGATTTTTGGGATCCTGTTCCAACCAAGCCGCCTCTTTCAAGTCGTCATCGTTATTCAAACCACGTTTAGTTGTGCCCTTCATAGGACGAGTCGTCAATTCACGACCATTTTGCTCGAAAAAGAGCTCTGGACTCATGGAAATCACTGCCATATCATCATGCTCTACGTAAGCATTATATCCCGCTTCCTGCTCCACCACCATACGATTGTAGATAGCAAAAGGATTGGCAGACAACTCCTGCTTGAGTTGGACAGTATAATTGACCTGATAGGTATCCCCTTGTCTTAAATGATGGTGAATTTGGGCAATAGCCTTTTCATAGTCCACAGCAGATGTTACTTCCTGCCAGTTTGATGGCAAATCCACCTCCTCATAAGTTAGAGGAATGCTAGAGGTTTTAACACTGTCATGAACAGTGAAGTAAAGCAAATACTCTCCTAACAAGGGTCCCTCGTGAACCGCTAACTTCTCCTCAAAAGCAGGTGCTGCTTCATAACTAACATAACCTACCACATAATAGCCTTGCTCTTGGTAGCTTTCCACTTGTGCTAACAAGTCCGTCACTTCTGCTAAATCTCTGGTTTTTAACTCTTTAATAGGCTGGTTAAAGACATATCTCTCGCCCAAAGCTCTAAAATCAATCACTGTTTTTCTATGCATATCCTAAGTATACCATAAAAGCCAGACCCCAATCAGGAGATCTGGCTTTTTAACTAATATGGTTGAGAAAACTTACTCAACATAATCTAACAAATAACCATAACCCTTTTCTTCCATTTGATCCTTAGGAATAAAACGGATAGAAAGACTATTGATACAGTAGCGCAAGCCCCCCTTATCCTGTGGTCCATCCGTAAAGACATGGCCAAGGTGAGAATCTCCAACTCGACTTCTTACTTCCATGCGTGTCATATTATAAGACTTGTCTTCCTTGTAGGTCGCAACATCTGGACTGATAGGCTGGGTAAAACTTGGCCAACCACAACCCGATTCAAATTTATCTTTCGAAGAAAAGAGAGGTTCTCCAGTTGCTACATCTACATAAATTCCTGATTCAAATTTATCCCAGTAACGATTTGAAAAGGCGCGTTCTGTTTGACCGTTTTGAGTCACTGCATACTCCTCAGGAGAGAGGAGTTTTTTCAATTCATCGTCACTCGGTTTTGGATATTTACTCGCATCAATAACAGGATAGGCTGCTTGATTGACATTGATATGGCAATATCCATTAGGATTTTTCTGGAGATAATCTTGGTGATAGTCCTCAGCCACGATAAAATTTCTTAAGGCTTCCTTTTCAACCGCTAGAGGCTGGTCATACTTCTTAGAAACTTGATCAAAGACTTGATTGATGACTTCTAGGTCTTTATCATCTGTATAGTAGACTCCCGTGCGATATTGGGTTCCTACGTCATTACCTTGCTTGTTTTTACTAGTTGGATTGATAATGCGGAAATAATGGAGCAGGATTTCTTTTAAAGAAATTTGATTGGCATCATAAGTCACATGAACAGTTTCAGCATGCCCCGTTTGGCCAATCAATTCATACTGGGTTGTTTCTCCTCTACCATTCGCATAACCAGAAACAGCATCTGTCACACCCGCTACTCGAGAAAAATATTCTTCAACTCCCCAGAAACAGCCTCCCGCTAGATAGATTTCATGTAGGTCAGCATCTTTATCTGGCTCTGTTTTTTTCTTAGCACCTTGACCTTGGCTAACAGCTGCTTTCTCAATTTGAGAGGTATCGGAGTAGCTAGCGCTTCTTTTTTCCAAAAGAAATAAAATTCCGATGATGATGCAAATGAACACTCCAATTAAGAGTATTGTTTTTAATTTATCATTCATAATAAGCCTCTAATTCATAGTCTTTAAATTCTCTAAAATAGTTTCCTTGTCCATAAAGCCTGGTTGAGTCTTCACCAATTTGCCTTCTTTATCAATAAATGCCTGAGTCGGATAAGAACGAACTCCGTAACTCGCTAAAAGTTGTCCCGAAGGGTCTAGCAATACTGGTAAAGCTTTATAGTCCAAACCCTGATACCATTTTTTAAAGGCTTCTTCTGACTGCTCCCCTTTTTGACCCGGAGAAACAACTGTCAAAACGACAAAGTCATCGCCAGCTTCTTTTGCCAGTTCATCTGTATCAGGCAGACTAGCTAGACAAATAGAGCACCATGAAGCCCAAAATTTGAGATAGACCTTTTTGCCTTTATAATCTGATAGGCGATACGTTTTACCATCAACTCCCGTAAGCTCAAAGTCTGGAACTTCTTCTCCTTTTTTTGCTACCTGAGAACTAACTTGCGCATTTTTGTCTCCATTTTGTTTATCAGCCTCGCTCGTCGTCTGGTTGTTACAAGCCGATAGACAGACCAGACTAGCACAGACCAATACAGTTGCTTGCCATTTTTTCATTTTCATCACCTTTCTCACTCACCATATGAATATAGATATTGTATTATAGCTCTATTATATACCTATCACCCTAAAAATACTTGAAATCTGTTTGGAAAATAAGGCATCTTTTGGGACACAAAAAACTCCCACCTGCTATGCAGGTGAGAGTCAATTGATTATTTAAAGATAGAAGTTTTAAAGCTATCTGTTTGTTGAAGAAGTTTCTTAAAGAGTTTTTCTTTAAGTGATACGGTGTTATCAAATTTGACAGATCCGTTACTTAGAGTGGTCTTATCTTTATCAACTGCTTCAGCAAATGCTCGTTTCAAGTCTTCATAACTATTGTATGTTTTACCATCGATTTCAATAGACTGAATTCCTTTTTTAGCGTTATTCACTACTTCTTCGAAGTAAGCTTTCTTCCAATCTTCGAGATTGTTGAATTTTCCTTCAGAAATCTTGTTAATGATGAAGTCATCACCTAGAGTATCTTTACCAGCTTTTTTAGATTCAGCTTTTAGCATGTTAGAAGCATAGTTTAGGAAACCTTTTTCATAGCCATAGTAACCCCAGATTCTAAAAGTATTATGTTTGAATGACATAGCTCCAGGAGCACCTTCACTGGTATTTCCACCATAGATACCCGTCATCATCGGTACAGTAACATAGGCTGAACCAAAGTCGGATGGATTATAGACTCCATTTCCAGGTCCACGATTAGTCATAAAGTTGTTGGTAATGAGGTCATTTACTGTATGCAAAGGAATAGTCTTTTCATCATCACTTAAAGGTCGAACCTTATCGAATTGATTCTTTGTATTGTTTCCTCGGTACTGTTTGTCTACTTTCTTGAACCAAGCATTGTTTAAATCTTGATTTGCTTTATTGAGGACAGCTTCTCCTTCAAGATAATCTAGAAGCATGAGAGTGTCATTATAGCCCTTCATGTAACGATCAATTTCGTCACGTGATTTAAGGTTATTTGGATTAGTGTTATACCATTGATTTCCATCATTTGGACGTTCATAAGCCATGTTGAGGCCTAGGGCTTTGTACTCACCATTTGGATTTGATACTGACGGAGTTTGTAACATTCCTTGAGCAAATGCTTCAAGATCTGTTCCTTCACGGTGTCTTGAGCCACCTAGATAAACCATTCGATCATTTACGTGAGTTGTTTCATGGGTAAAGGCAGATACCCCAAAATCACTAATCATGTCCGTCACCATAAAGAAGACAGAATCATCCTTATATGGATTCGCATAAACGCGAGCCACAGCTCCCATACGCCAATCAGTCGCATGGTAACGGTCTGTAGGTCCATACAATTCACGGATAGGCGCCACATCTTTACCACTATTTGTATGGCCATAACGGTCAGTACTGATGCCTTTATAATTCTGGTTGTCCAGTACAGGTGTTGGAACCATATTATTGCTCTTCAAGAGCTGATTACGTACTTTATCTAGAGATAAACGTGACCAGAAATCTAGGTAATTCTGTTGTCCTTTAGCAACCTTATCAATTTCAGCTTTGAAGGCATTACGCTCTGCTTCAGTATTCTTACCATATTTTTCAAATGAACTGTAGGCCATAGTATTATATGTTGAAATCAAGAACATATGGGCATCTTTTAAGTTCAAGAGTGGTAAAATCATCTTGCCATGCATATCGTTATTTAAGCCTTCGTAAGCTCTATGTTTCTTATCAGCAAAATCAGGATTTGTTGTTTTTGGTTCCACGATATAGACATTATCTTTAGTTGCTTTTATAAACCAATCATTTAGATCTTTGTCTTCTGTGAATAGACGCATATTATAGTCTAAGAAACTGTTTAACTCGCCTATACCGATAACTCCACCGATAGCTTCGCGATAAGCTTCTAAAGTTCTATCACCTTTAATGTTATTTTCTTTAGAACCAATCTTAATCAAGAATTCTAATACACTTACATTCTTACCATAAAAATCTGGCTTGAACAACATGAGTTGCTTGATATTGAAATCATCAAACTTCACTCCGTAATAACGGTTCAGGTAAGAAAGGCCAAGAAGAACCGCTGCTCTGTTATCATCAATCTTCTTGATTAAAGCACGTTTAGCAGCCTCATCTGTGTTTAATTGATGATCCTCATTTTCAACCAACTGTTTCACAAATTTAGTAAGATTATCCTTAACTTCTTTGAAGGCTTCTTCAAGATAAAGGTTCTTAATAGCATTAACTTTGTTTGGACCAGTTCTACCAAGGTGCGTGTAGATTGGGTCAGATTGTAATTCCACAGGACTCAATTTTTCAACAATAGCATTGATGAGATCACTACGGTCCTTGTCAACCATATTCGGAGTATAAACAACTTCACCAAGTTCTGCAATACCGTACTCTTTCACTTGTTTCACTTTTGAATCTTTAGGTGAAATGGAAAAGATATCTTTTGTCTTATCTGCATAGTGGACCATAATATGATCAGCATCAGCTAATTCCGTCACAAAGGTATTGCCTTTCATAGCAGTTACAGACAATACTTCTTTAGTCAAGAGAGGACTTCCTGCAGCTAATTTATTACCTTGGTCTACAATCCACTCTTTATTATAGAAAGGTTGAAGTTTTGCAATATTACGGTAAGCTAGCTCACGAGTCGCATCATAACTATCAATTGCTTTGTACTGATCGTCTTTGTTTAGACTGTTATTAAGCTTGTCTTCAATAGGTTTGCTGCTGGTAAATTTATCAGCAGTGATTCCCATTGCTTCAATTTTCTTCTCGGCTTCTGCCAGTGAGATACTTGGGATTTTACGTGAATTGTTAAAGGATTTTTTGCCTTCACTCACGTCATCAACACTATAATTACGTTTGGTTCTTGAATAAGTGAAGTAGTCGTCAGCATCAATATCTGAGTGACCAAACACCATCTCACCCGTTTTGACTTTCATCATAGTGATGTTGTCTTCAATAGCACCTAAGGCCCAGTTAGTACCCAGCAATCCACCAGACTGAACAGCTTCTTTCAATTCGATAGAACCTTTAGCAACTGAATTTCTTAGGACCCCTTCTTTACCGACCGTGTAGTTATTAGCACCATTTTGAGATGAATAGACTAGTCCAGCAGCTTTTGCTTTATTACCAGTAATTTCAGCATCAACGTATGCTTTCTCAACAACACCCTTCCAGTTTTCACCAAGAATACCAGCTAAATAGCCTCCTCTATTGCCAGCAGCGTGAAGTTTACCGATAAAGGCGACATTACTTACTTTTCCACTACCATCAATCTTATTGATAATACCAGCTACATCATTGTTACCTACAACACTTCCTGTTACTTTGACATTTTCAATAGTTGCATTGTTTTTGATAACACCTGCGATTGGAGCTACTCGATCAACTCCAGGCATATCAATATTGACATTTTCCAGTAAGAGATCCTTAACAGAACCACCTTCAATGTTTCCAAATAATGGTCTAGTGATATTATGAATAGCAAATTTATTACCATCAGTACTTCCTAATGAACCTTTAAAGGCATTGGTTACATAAGATTTGCCAGCCGGTGGTACATTATTAGCATTCATATTACTACCAAGCTTAAAGGTACCAGTAGGATTTGCTTGCATAGCTTTCACAAGTTCATTAAAGTCGTAGTAGACATCACCTTCATGAGCTTTTGGCTTAGGTAAATAGTGTACATACTCTTCAGTGAAACGATTTTCTGCAGTACGTTGAATCAAATCAGGTGCTTTAGCAGTTACTTTGTAAAGTTTATTTCCATCTACAGTAACTTCTTCGATTTTATCAACAGCTAGTTTCGTAACCTTGTTATCGTAAGTCGTAACTTTTAAGTAGTAAGGCTTAACATTCGATGGTTTCTCGGACAAGAGACTACTATCGGTTTCATTGCCTTGGTCATCCACACTAATTAAGCTTGTTTCCTTAATATTTTTAACTTCGACTTTTTTAAGATCGATTCTCAGTGGTTCTTCTTTAAGAACTTCTTCTTCGTCACCATTGCCACGATCATACACCATAGTCGTTGCAAGTGTATAATCCTTGTAATAATCTAAATCAGATAATGCTGTCGCAAGATTAGACTCTGAAATAGCAAATGTCTTAATAACTTGATCGCCTTTTTTCAACACTGCTTGAATAGACTTGATAGTCACTCCATCTGGTTTTTTAAGGCTATAGGTTGCATTTGCACTTCGATTCAATTCTTCTGTATCAACTTTAGTTAATGTTAGAGTAGGTTTTTCTAATTCCTTAGTACCTTTTTTGATAATATGGTCTTGTACCTGTTCAAGAACTTCTTCTGAAACAGTAGGGGCATCTGCTGTTTTCACACCCTTGATAGTCTTGTATACTTTGGTAATTTTCTTCTTACCATTCTTACCTACCTGAGCAACAGTTTCTGTTCCCTTGAGTAGACTAGAATCTTGTTCCATTATCGTTTTAAAAGGAACTTCTTCAACAGAAACTTCTTCGGTTTGACCTTCAATTGGTTTGGTTCCGCGACTGATTTTTTCAGCTATAGGAGCTTTAACAACTTCCGTACTAGTGCTGATAGCTTCGCCAACTTTCTCCCCATCTACAGTTTTGTAGACACGATGTATGAGTTGACTACCAGCTTCACCCTTTTGAACAACACTTTCTTCGTCTGTATAACGATTAGAATCCGATAGGTATTCTGTAGAATATGGAATTGTAACAGACTCTGTTTCAGTCACAGTTGACTCAGTCACATTGTATTCTGGCAAGCTCGGTTGAATGAGAGGTTCACCTTCGTGTCCCTCTTCCTGAGTGCCCTTGGCTGTTACTTCTCCTGTATAGGATGGAAGTTCAGGTTGGATTGGAGACTCTCCTTCATGGCCTTCTTCTTGAGTGCCCTTGGCTGTTACTTCTCCTGTATAGGCTGGAAGTTCCGGTTGGATTGGAGATTCGCCTACATGACCTTCTTCTTGAGTGCCCTTGGCTGTTACTTCTCCTGTATAGGCTGGGAGTTCAGGTTGGATTGGAGATTCGCCTACATGACCTTCTTCTTGAGTACCCTTGGCTGTACTATTCTCTGGTTGGGCTGGTAATTCTGGTTGGACTGGGGATTCACCAATAGGAGCTTCTTCTTGGGTGCTCTCTGTTGTTTCTTCACTTGTATGAACAGGAGGTTCTGGTTGAACGAGAGATTCGCTTCCTTGAGTTTCTCCCTGTGTTGCTGTAGTTGTAGTCTCTTCTCTGTAGGTTGGAATCTCTAGTTGAACAAGTGATTCGCCTTCACGAGTTTCTTGTGTCACTTTATCTGTAATCAAGTTATTGTCTTGATTATTTTCAGGCATTGAAACCTTCAAATCAGCTTCTTTGAAGTAACCAATGTAGTCATATCCATCAATTTGAATAACTCCGTTGGCTAAATCTTCTTGACTACAAGCAGAGATTGTTTGGTTATAAGATAAAAGAATTTGATTTTCAAAAGCTTGAATAGTCTGAGGAATGAAGTAGCTACCTCCAAGTGCACCAATAAAAAGAATACCTGCTATCTTATTAGGTCGTTTCTTAGAGAACACTAGTACAGCTAATGAAGCTGTTGCAAAACCAAGACCAACAAGACCTAGCTCTTTACTTCCAGTATTTGGTAAATGTTGTGTATGAACTTCTTTTTTTCTATAGACAAGATAAACAACATCATCTTGTTTTAAATCAGAAGGAAGTTCCTTATGAATAAGGCCTTTTTCAGCTTCTGTCAGTTCTTGCTCTGCTAAATAACGATAGTGTACCTGATTTGGCTCACAAACTTCATTAGCTGCTACTTGATCAAGCAAGAGGTTGTTAACACCGAAAAGTACGGCTCCGATGACAGCAGAACCGACTCCAACAGAGAACTTTCTAATAGAATATTTTATAACCTTTTCAATAAGTTTCTTTTCCATTTTACAATTTCCTAATATAATCTTGTGGGTATTGGGCACGCGCTCCTCCAATAAGCTTGGGACGACTAGCAAGTGCAGTTACATGAGCTTGACCAATCTCTTTCAAAATTGGTCGAATAGGCACCTGAACATGTTTGACATGCATGCCTATAGAAGTGTCACCAATATCTAGACCCGCATCTGCTTTTATAAATTCGACTTCAACTGGATCTTTCATATACCGAAAGGCCGCCAATTGTCCAGAACCTCCGGCATGTAATGTAGGTAGTACACTCACAATTTCGAGATTGTGTTTGATAGCAACCTCTCGTTCCACAACCAAGGCTCGATTGACATGTTCACATCCCTGAACTGCTAGATGGATCCCTTTAGATGATAGGATGTTTAAAATCTTTTCGACAATTAGTTCCCCAATTTCTTGACTGGAGGCTTTTCCAATATGTCCTCCTATCACTTCACTAGAAGAAAGCCCTAAAACGAAGATAGAGCCTTCATGCAGACAAGCTTTAGCTAGTACATCCTCAAGGATTTCCTCTACCTCTCTTTGTATCCTTACTTGGTCCATAGTTCACCTCACTTACATCATTCTATCATACCGTTTTTTCAGCATTATAGCAAGATATGTGATGCAAATAAGATAACTTTCTAAAGCCTATAATGTATGCGTATTTTGACGACAATTTTTATCTCATTTCACCTTAATTCTTAAAGACTTTTCAGCTCTAATTATATCTAAAATATATGAGAAAATTAAAAAGCAGAGATCAGTCATTCTCTGCTTCTTTATTCTTATTATATTTTTTGTAGTCCTTGCACGGCATCATGGTTAATTAAGACTTGGCCATACTCCTGCAATACTGAACGACTTAAATCACTGTCATCAGCATACTCTCTCATTCGGGCTAATAGCCAGGCAGGGTATGGTTTAGGATGATTTTCAATATCTACTAAGATCGTTAAGTAATACTGATTATTCATCTTATAGAGTTCCGATGTTTCCATCTCAAAATTTACTGTCTTTGAGAAAGAGACTAAGCTTGTTAAATTGTCAAATTGGAGGATATAGTAGATGTAGGGTTCTTTAGTAAACTCTTCTTGGATATCCGAAACCTCTTCGACTTCTTCCTCGCTTTCCTCCTCTTCTTCTTTTTCAACCTGCTCCAAAGACTGAATAGCTTCAATATCATCTTTTGTTTTCTCTGCAAGAGTTTTTTCTAAAGTTTTCAAAAACTCATCTGGAGACATTTTTGATAATTCTTCCATATCTGGAAGATCTGCCAAATCCTCAAAATCCAAATTCTGATCAATCTTAGACTTAGTCACAAAAACATCCACTTTGTCAGGCTTAGGAGTCACTCGAAAACTAAGCATCCCTGTATCTAAGAAACTGTCTGGCATCTCTAACTCATCCAAGATAGCATAAAAGAATTCTTCCGTTTTTTCTTGTGGAACAAGAAAATCCGCAATTTCCATTCCCCTATCCATCAAATCTTCTAAAGACATGGTGATTTTTAGTGTGGTATCACTGATTTGTTTCATTTTCATATCTAGTAACCTCATACTTTCAGTTCTATCTATTATACTAAATTTTAAAGATTTTTTCAAAAGAATGACGTTGGAATGTGATATAATACTAGTATCAATTTTTGAATTTAAGAAAGAAATTTTCATGAAAAATATAAAAGTTAATGCTTTGGCTAGCTTGCTAGTCAATATTTTAAATATTGTTTTTCCCTTAATTACGAATCCTTATCTGACGCGGATTCTTAGTAAGTCGAATTACGGTTATTTCAACACTGCAAATACTTGGGCGAGTTTTATCATTCCCCTGGCTGCATTTGGGATCTACAATTATGGTATTCGAGCTATCAGTAAAGTAAAGGATGACAAAGACAAGATTAACTACGTTTTTTCTAAGTTATTCTATATTTCCCTGATTACTTCTATTCTGACAACTGCAATTTACTTCCTCTTTATTCATTTTGACACCAGTATTGTTAATCTAAAAATCCTATACTATATTCTAGGAATCCAAGCCCTCTTCCAATTTCTGAATATTGAGTGGATGAATGAAGCCTATGAGAATTATTCTTTTATCCTTTATAAAACACTCGTGATTCGTATTGGAATGTTGGTCGCTATCTTCGCCTTCGTTAAGACACCTGATGATATTGTTCCTTATGCCATAATCATGAGTGCAACAACCATTATCAACTATCTACTCAGCTTCCTATGGATTAAGCGAGAAGTTTCCTTTGTGAAAATTGAGTTCATAGACCTGCTCAAATCATCAAAACCACTTTTGACCATGCTTCTTCTAGCAAATGCTAATATGCTCTATACTTTGCTAGATCGTATGTTCATCACTAAAGGACCTGATGAGAATTATATTTCTTACTACACCATTGCTTCAAGTATTGTTATGCTAATTGCCAGCGTCCTAAGCGGAGCTATTAACGTTAGTATCCCTAGACTTGGTTATTATCTAGGAAAAAAAGATTATCAATCATATAAATATCTTGTTAACCAAGGAGCTTCTCTATTCTACTTCCTCATGATACCAACCAGTATTGGAATTATGATTTTGGGAACTTATGCTGCAGTAATCTACTCTTCAGAAAAATATATTGAAGCTGGTATCGTAACAAGTGTCTTTGCCTTTCGAACAATCATCTGGGCTATCGAATTAATCCTTGGAAAACAGATTATTTTTATCAATGATCACGAAAATCGTTTAACAGCCTTTTACTTTATTGGAGGTGGAGCTAATGTTATTCTTAACTCGCTTCTTCTTTTCAATAATATTTTTACTCCAGAATACTACATAGGTACAACAATTATTGCCGAAGCAATTGTAGTGTTGCTTGAAATTTATTTTATTCAGAAACACAAATTATTGGAATTAAAAGAAATTTTTACAACTCTGGCTCGATATACAATCGTATCACTAGGCTTCATCCCTATTTATTATATCTTTAAAATCATCTTCCAAGTTCATAGTTACACAGTCAATGTGAATATGCTCAATATGGTTTTATGCACGATAATAGCATGTGGTATTTATTACGGGTTCACACTCTTTGTTTTAAAAGACAAAACACTTCATTATGCACTCGATTTAGTGCGTGCCAAACTTAAAAGAGCATAAAGAAAAACACCATTAAAGGTGTTTTTCTTTATTTTAAATATCAGATAATATCTAAGAACCAACTAATTTTTTTCTTCAGTTGTTTCTGATAATGGCTCTATAGCCTGATCTTTTTCATTTACGCAGGAAAATCGTAATCTTCTCCCATATCAATCAGAGCGTAATGGCCATTACTTTCTAATAATATAGCATCACTTCCTGACTTAGTTTTAGTATTGATAAAGTGAATTCGATCTCCTGATCAGTTTAAATAGTATCTGCATTAACCAGTATAGACTGGTTTGCTAATAGAGTTAGCAGTAGAACACTACATAAAAGTAACTTTTTATCATTTTCATAGTAAGCACATCTTTCTTAACTATTATTAAAATACTTTAGTTATCAATCCAATAATTGTTTTCATTCCCTGGTACCTGTTGGTCAACAGGAGGTGGAGTCATGTAATCTTCCCCAAATTCATAGACAAGAAATTCATGGTATCTTCTTGGTACCTTCAGGATTAGATTTTCATATGCCATATCAATTGTATCATACAACCATTCTTTTTTAATACCAGCTGGATAGTACGAGTCATACGTTGAACAAACTAAGTCACTAGAGTTTTCAACACTGTATTTTAAAGCAAGTTGTTCTAGTCTTTGATTCCAGGATTGAGGAGAAGTAAATCTGAATATTGCTGACGCAATATAACGAGGAAGATTTTTAATCCCTCCGTTTTCGTATTTGATTCCCTTAAAGTTTAAAGATGATAGACGAATTAATTGTTTATAGAGTTTCATTTTCTTACGATCTTGCTCATCTGTAACAAGACCATCATACGGGAAGACATCTACACAAGTTCCAAGAACAACACTTGGATCTAAAAGATTTGAATCTCTCCGTGTTCGAATATCGTAAACACGCATATAACTATATGGATATCCCTTAGTTTCTCTAAAAGAAATCAGCTTATAGTATGGATGGTTATCATTTTTCAGAACTGCGTATAACTTTTCAAATTCATCTCTAGCTAAAGAAATGTCTGTATCATCATCCCAAGGAATAAAACCTTTATGACGAACTGCTCCTAATAAAGTTCCAAAATCGATAAAATATTTGATGTCGTGTTTTTCACAAACTTCGTGTAAGTATTCTAGAATTCCAAGCTCAATTTGCTTGATTTCTTCAAGGCTTAAGATTCTTTCTGACATTATTTGTCACTCCTAATCTTTACTTCTTTTTTATTTTAACAAAAATCTATTAATTCCCTATAATCTTCCACAATTTAAAATCGTGGTGTGAAACTCTCTGCTCAATTGGTGGTAACTGCATATAATTTCCATAATCTGAAGTTAAAATTTCATGATAATGTTTTGGAATCATAAATTCCTTACCTTCAAAGCTGCCAGCTCCAACCTGTTCTAACCATTCACGTTTCCAAACGTGTTTATTCATATCTTTATAGACAACATAGTCCACCAATTCATAATCTTCTACTTTTCTAGATTTAGCAAGCTCATCAATTTGGGCAACATACTTATTTGTGTTAGTGAAATAAAAGATAATAACAGAAATATAGCGGATAATTGAATTTACTACACTTTTTCTATTCGTAATTCCTTTAAAAGTGTAGCAACTTAATTGACGCTTTTTAATGATCTTAGTCATCTTATCTTTAAATGCCTGATCATCTTCATATCCATCTACAGGAAAAATATCAACATAAATCCCCATATCTGAATCAATTCGAACATCTTCTTCAACCAAATAGGTATGATTGTCTTGAACTTTCATAAATGGATAGACATAATTGACATTATTTTTATAAGACATTAATTCATATCTCTCGTCTGGATGTGCAATCATATAATCTTGAAGCTTTTCATAATCATCACGAAGCATACAAATATCCATGTCATCGTCCCAAGGAATAAAGCCTTTATGACGAACGGCCCCAATTAAACTACCATAGGACAAGAAGTATTTGACACCAATTTTATGACACACTTCATGGATATACTCCATGATTCCTAACTCCATTTGTTGAATTTCAGAAATATCAGTTACTTCTTTGTAACGAATATTTTTTTCTTTCTCACAAATCATTAGACCATATCCTACAACTAACCAAAAAATGATGTTGATGAAGTTGGTCGAATACATAATTTGGCTCTCAAACAACTGACCAAATAAAATTCCAAAGAATAGAATCATAATCAGTTTTTCACTATTTTTCTTTGATTTAACTAAGTAAGAAACAAAGCGGAAACCTACATGAGCAATGATGAGTATGAAAGAAATAAGACCCAAGAATCCGGAACTCACAAAAATCGTAACAAAGATATTGTGGAAATTACCTCCAATAAGTGAGTTTTCAATTTCAAATTTACTAAAATATTTTGTGTAATAATCTGATACGTTTCGAACACCATAACCAAATAGAGGTTTTGCACTTCCCATTTTGATTGCATTTTTCCAAATATATGTACGTCCACTTGGAGTTGTTTCAATCAAGTGAAGTTCCCCATTTTTCTTAGCAACATCCGAATCAGTTTCAGAATAAGATTCACCTTTATCCAAATCAATTACGGTTGCTTTTGCAGCCGAAATATAAACAGAAGTGACATAGCTTATTCCGATGTTTGCACCTGTGAATAGTAAGGACGCTACTAGAAAAGTGACCCACTTTTTAACAAGATTACCTCTGGTCACAAAAAGACAATACATACCGAGCATTAGTATAACAGATAAGAAAGCTCCTCTACTCTGCATAGTTGCAAAATAAACTAACTGAATGACATTATTAATTTTAAGATAAACAGAGTATTTGCTTCCCTTATGAATTAAATACATAGCAAAAACGATACTAATGTATGAGAAAATCGCACTGGCGTTAGGGTTAACAAGTCCCCATAATCGGCCATTCATTACTCCGTAATAATAAGAGTTCTCTCCAATCTGAAATAGAATTAAAACTCTTGAAAGTAATAAAGCAAAAGCAAATATAGCCGAAGCAAATGAGACAATCTGTATGGTTCCTGCAATCATACCTAATAACTTCCTTAGCTGATCAGGTTTTACCATGGTAAATAATAAAACATAAGTCAGCATAAAGAAAATTTCAACCATATTTCCGAGCAGGTGTCCAGATCTATTAATGAGCGCTGATAAAAAGTGACTGCCCACTAAAAGACCAAATAGGGTAAGAAACTTCTTATCTATCTCTATTCGTTTCCAATTAAAAAATAAAGTTAAACAAATAGAAAGAACAACAATTGCTGAAAGTCCCTTATAAATCGGATTGGTGACTTTATAAATTAACGAACTCATGCTAAAAATCGAAATGAAAACAAAAAGATATGAAATCCACAATTTTGATTTTTCAAAGCATTCATTCATTTTTGAAAAATTCATCTTCAACTCCTTTAATAACATTATTTATTCAAGCCTACAATTTGTCTATAAATCCATGAAGAAACTCCTAGTGACAAAATAGCTATTTTCCGCAAACTAGTAAAATAAGGATCTCTCAATATTTCCGAGATATGACTAAGTATCCACTTTCTCAATTGAGTTTTCTCTTTTTTATATTCTGTCGAATCTGTGAAGATTATTTTATCGTACACTGTAATATAAGACCAAGATTCTCTATTTACTAATTCTGGTTTTAATTGAGGAAAACATTGATAAACTTTAGGAATAATGATTTTATATACTTCTATAGTATCAAAAACATGACTATTCACAGATGTAGTTGCGCTTCCCTCTCTATGATCATAATAGTATATTGGTTTATCTATAAAAACACTAGTACATTTTGTTTCAAGTAAAACTTCTGTTAAGAATAGAGCATCTTCTGCTAAATGATAATCTGTACTGAATCTAAAATTTTCAATCAATTGCTTATTAAATAATTTTGCAACAGGGAAAAAAGAAGTTCGAGTAGTCATCAATAATTCTTTCATCATTTGCTCAGCAGACCATATTGACTCTTGACCTGAAAACTCAGGAAAATCTGTTACCTGGCCATTTTTCACATGATGCACGCGAGCAACTGAAAAACCTACAGAAACATCTGCTCTTGCTGCGCTTATTAAAGTTTCCAAGTAATCATTGGTAATGAAATCATCACTATCAATAAAAGTCAACCATTCTCCTCTTGATTGCTCAATTCCTAAATTTCTAGCATTTGAAACACCCCTATTTTCAATATGGAATACTTTAATATTCTCATTTGTAGAAGCAAGCTGATCACACAAGCATCCACTAGCATCTGTCGAACCATCATTTATAAGCAGCAATTCAAAATTTGTATAAGTCTGTGAGAGAATTGATTCTACACAGCGCTCCAAATAAGCTTCTACATTATAGACTGGAACAATGATACTAATTTTTTCTTGCATTATATTCTCCCATATATTCTCTATAACTCTTATTCATATCAGCTATGACAGCATCGTGGTGAGGGACTTGCTTTTCAGCCGGAGGTGGTGTCATATAATCACCAAAGGCAATGCTAAGATAAGCATCATAACCAACCGGAATAGGCATTTCTGTTCCTTCAAATGGTAGGAAAATGTTGTCTTCAAAGGCCTGAATTGGATATTTATTTTTCATATAGCCAGGGCCTGAACATAATTCTGTTATGCCATCACTTTCAGAAAGTCCATACTTGGTCATTTCTTTCTCAGCTTTTTTCCAGATTTGGTATCGTAGAGATTTGGGTGTCATACCAAGTAAAATTGTACTTCCCCATTTCATGACTGCTCCGTGTTTTTCTGGGATTGTTTGGGCACAGAATAGAGAATAAATCAAGGCCCAACGGACTTGTTTCTTGCGCTCAACTGGATTTTTAGGATAATAATCCAAGGGAAGAACATCTAAAGCAAGTCCATGAGGGAGGTCCAAGTCTTGCTGGTAAGGCTTGATGCAAGTTGTTTCTTTATCTCTAATAGTAATGAAAAGATTGCGGTCAACATAGTCTTTAGAACTCTTTGATAGGAAATAACGCTGATCAGCATAAATGGGCCACAACTCTGCTAACTTTTCATAATCCTTACGTGGCATAAAAAAATCTAAATCATCGTCCCAAGGAATAAATCCCTTATGACGCAAAGCACCGATAGCACCTCCACCACACAAATAACAGAGCAAGTCATGCTCCTTACAAAAGGCGACAAAATATTCAGCCATTTCTAAACTACTAGCCTGAATATCCTTTAAATCACTCATCTCTTTCTGGTCCTCTTCTATAGAATGGTATTATTCTATTATACCATAAAAAGTGCCTATTATCTTATCCATTCATAAGAAAAATCAAAGCCCAATCACCTATCATAATAGATGCATTAGCTTTGATTTTACTATATTTTTTATCTCAATCCCATTTGGGCAAGCTTATTCTTATAAGCGTTTTGATCTACACGAAGAGCTTGACCACCGTAAACATCAAATTCGTCTTGCCAATCACCAAGTTCTGGTACTGTTACCCTCTCAATACCATTTTGAGCTCCATCTAAAATAGACAAGCCATTAGTTAGTAAGAAAGTATACGGAAGGTTTGTTGACGTCATAGAAAATACTTTCCCAAGAGCTTCTGAACCAGTGAATAGTTTTGTCGGGTCCTTAATTTGTTGCAAGATTGCTGACATAACCTGTTGCTGTCTCCGTGTTCTACCGTAATCACCTTCATCATCATCACGGAAACGAGCATAGTTAAGCAATGTAGAACCATTCATTTGTTGCTTCCCAGCTCGAATAGTTTGGGTTGGAGATTCAGTTGCAGTCGCATGTAGATCATCACCTACAGTAGCTTCTGTGACTGGGACACCATTTAAGGTTGAGAATTGCGCATCGATAGTAACTCCATCTGGGAAAAGAGTATCAATTGCAGTAGCGAAGGCTTGGAAATCTACAAGAGCGTAATATTTGATATCCAAGTCAAAATTATCCTTGAGAACTTTACGTACTCTCTCAGCTCCTTGTTTCCCTTCCTGCTCTCCCAATTCATATGCCAGATTCAATTTATGATCGGCTTGTCTCTGACCATCAATAACTTGGCTATAACCATCGATATAGACTAAGTTATCTCGCATAAAACTAACAAGTTTAATTTTTTTATCCTTACCACTAACATTCAAAACCATAATCGAGTCTGTCCGTGTTTCTGCACTATTCTGTCCAATACGGCCATCCGTACCTAGAATAAGGATATTAACTCCATCACGAGTATCTTGTCCATTGAAGACTTCAACCTGAGCAGCTTTGGCATCTTTGGGCCCATTTGAACTATTAGGGTTCGCCGATTGGAAACCTTTTAAGAACATGACGATCATTCCTACTGCTACACAAAGCAATATCATCCCTAACCAAGCAAATAAGCGTTTAAAACGAAAACCTCTTTTTTTCTTTTGCTTCTTAGCTTTTGGAATCTTCGTTTCCAGTTGATCTCCACTACTACGGCGACTAGAACGACTACGATTAGCATAGGTTAGCAGGTCGATACCAGAGTCAGAAAGAAGTTGTTCATTTGCTTCTGGATTGAAAACTTCTGCTGAATCTTTTTGACCTTCTAGTTTACTATGTAAAAAATCAAATTCTCTCCGTTCCTTTTCATTCAAATAATGAATGTTTTTCAAAAGATAGTCATATCTCAGTTTTTCATGATGTGTCAAAGGATTTTCTCTAGTCATAGATTCTCCTTTCCTTTATCCTGTATAGTATAAATAGGGTAAGCTCCCAAAATTTTATATTGGATTCCAATAGCTTCTAATTCTTCTCTTGCAAAATAAACTAAATCTTTATCTCTATAATCAACATCGATAATAAAGAAGTATTCACCAAGAGCAGTTTTAAGGGGGCGACTCTCAATCTTTGTCAAGTCTATTCCTCGCCAAGCAAAGGTAGAGAGCGCCTTATAAAGAGCGCCAGGTAAATTGTCTGGTAAGGTAACTGCCAGGCTCATTTTTTCTGTTGAGTACTGCAAAGCTATCTCCGGTAATTGTGCACCTAAGACCCAAAAACGAGTGAAATTAGCTTCCATCTCTTGGATATCTTGAGCAATTAATTCCAAACCATATTCATCAGCAGAATTTCTCGGAGCAATAGCTGCAAAAGGTTGATCTGGATGTTCTGAGACAAATCTAGCTGCATAAGCTGTACTTGCTGTTACTTCTAATTCAGCATTTGGAAAATGCTGGTCGATATATTTTTTTCCTTGTGCAAGTGCCTGCGGATGAGAAAATATTTTTTCGATGGTTGAATGCCCAGAAACAGCCATTAACTGTTGTTGAATTGGTTGTACTATCTCTGCAACAGCCTGAATTTTCGCTTGATGATAGAGATAGTCTAAGGTCTCATGGACACTTCCTTCAATGGAATTTTCAACTGGGACAACAGAATAATCAACCAAGCCCTGTTCGTAAGCCTTGATGACATCTGTGATATTTGAAAATGGCTCTAGTTCCTCGTGGGGAAAAGCCGTTTGCACAACATGGTGCGAAAAAGATCCCTTGGGACCTAGATAGGCAATTTTCATCTCAGTTCCTCTATAATTTCTTCTGGACTCAATGTTGCTACATCTACAACTTGAGTAGCCACTTCTTCATACCAAGCTTGTCTTTCTTTAAAAATAGCAACCAAAGCTTCCTTGCTATTATTTAAAAAAAGCGGGCGTTGATTTTCCTTATCAGCCGCGATTCGTTGATAAAGAGTCTCAAAATCAGCTTTTAGGTAGATATTATCGGCATTTTTCTTCAGCAATTCTCGATTTCTCGAAGAAACAACCACTCCTCCACCAGTTGAAATGACTAAATCTGTTTTTAGCAAATCATCTAAAATTTCTGACTCCACCTTACGGAAGGCTGCTTCCCCTTTTACTTTAAAAAAATCGGCTATGGGCATTCCTATACCTTGCTCAATCACAACATCCATATCCACAAAATCAGGATCCAGTCCTCTAGCAACAGTAGATTTTCCTGCTCCCATAAATCCTAGCAATACTTTAGCCATGAATCAGAGTCTCCAAATCATTGAAAAAGCCTGGGTAGCTAGTATTGATAGCTTCTGAGCGGTCAAGTTCTACTTCTCCATCTGGGACTAAAAGAGCTGCAATAGCCGTCATCATCCCTATACGATGGTCACCAAAGGTATTAACTCTAGCTCCGTGAAGAGTAGACTGCCCTTTGATAATCATTCCATCCTCTGTAGGAGTGATGTCAGCACCCATGCTATTTAAGGTGTCTGCAACAACCTGAATACGGTCTGTCTCTTTGACTTTAAGTTCTTCAGCATCTTTGATAATCGTCACTCCCTCTGCTTGCGTTGCAAGAAGGGCGATAATCGGTAATTCATCTATCAGGCGTGGAATCAAAGATCCACCAATCTCTGTTCCTCTTAAGTCTGAAGTTTCAACAGTTAGGGTTGCTGATTTAACAATTGGATTGATTTCAGTAATCTCCAATCTTCCACCCATAGCTCGAATAACATCAAGAATCCCTGTTCGTGTTTCGCTGATGCCAACGTTCTTAAGTTCCACTCGAGAATTTGGTACAATTAAACCAGCGACCAGCCAAAAGGCTGCACTAGAAATATCTCCTGGCACCACTACAGTTTGACCTGTTAATGTTTGTGGACCATTAATTGTTATTTCCTTGCCATCTACAGTCAAGTCCCCACCAAATTGACGTAGCATATCTTCTGTGTGATTACGTGTGCATTCTTTCTCAACAATGACTGATTGCCCTTGAGACTGCAAAGCTGCAAAAATCAAGGCTGACTTGACCTGGGCAGAGGCGACCGGTAATTCATAGTGGATTGGAGTTAAATGTTTAGTCCCTCTCAAGTGTAAAGGCGGTAAATCTCGCTCCGTTTGGCCCGAGATACTAACTCCCATTCTCTTCAACGGTAGGGTTACTCGGTCCATAGGGCGTTTTGAAAGACTATCATCACCAAACATCTCCACTTCAAATTCTGCACCAGCAAGAACACCCGAAATCAGGCGAATAGAGGTACCAGAATTTCCCATGTCCAAGGCATTTTTCGGAGCTTTTAATCCGTCCATCCCAACACCTTGAATGGTAATGACACCGTCTTTATCCTCGATCTCAACACCAAGGTCACGAAAAACTTGCATAGTTGAGAGCACGTCCTCACCACGTAAAATACCATAGACCTTGGTCACACCCTCAGCCAAACTTCCAAAGATAATGGAACGATGACTAATGGACTTGTCACCTGGTACACGGATAGAACCCTTTAATTGGTTAATGTTTGTTTGTAGTTTCATCCTAGACCTCATACTTGCAAGAATTTTTTCTTATTTTATCATAAATAAACCAGAGATACCTTAAAATTTCCTGACTTTATGATAGTTAAAAATACTTTTTAATAAACTTTTTCCTTTTTGATTTATTTCAACCTAAAGATCTTTAATATCAATTTTTTTCATTTTCAATTTACCAGCTATCTGAAGAGCCACCACCATCAAATCCTCCGCCATCCCAATCATCAGAAGACCAAGATGAACTAGAACTACCAGTATCATATCTAGATGTAGAAGAATCTAATCTACCATAAGAACTTGACTGTACTCTTTGTGAAGCATAGTAGCTTTTTTTGAGCTCGGAAGTCCAAGAAGCATTCTTCACAAAATCTTTATCGTTTGGATAGAGTTTTCCCTTCCCATTATAAGAGTATTGAGAGCGGTTCAGCCTATCTAGTTGCTTTCTTTTAACTTCTGCGTAGTATGCTTCTATCAGTAATGTAGTCCAAGTATCATTAGGCAGAAAACCTTTTGAGTCTGGATAGAGTTTGTTATATCCTGCGTAGTTATACTGAGACCTAATTAAACGCTTATTTTTTTTATAGTAAGATTTACGTTCTTCAGTCCACGTATCGTTAGGTACAAAGTCAGGAAAATCTGGATACAGCTTCCCCTTTCCCTCATACTCATACTTAGAAAAGCGACATCTTTTTAAGTACCTGAACCACGTTACTAAACTTAGTAAAAGAAAGAATATTAGATAGAACAATATCGGAAACGGAATGTAATCGAAATACTTACTAAGCCCTTCATTATTTTTTAATAATTTTTTATCGATTTTTGGAAGCCAACTATTCTTATTCTCTTTCTTGTTTATGATTTCAGCTTTTCTAGATTCGGCTTTAGAGATACCTACTAGAATTCTGTTAAGAGCATCAGTGTATTTCCCTTCTTTCATGTAAGGCTTCGAATCGTTTAGTAAAGAACTGGCCTTCGAATCAGGAAGCCAAATTGCTGCTTCGTTGGATGTTTCAATACGAAACTTCCTATCCTTTATAGCAATAGCGATTAAAATTCCACTGTTGGAATCTTGTTTCCCAATTTTCCATTTGCGTGCAACCTCATTGGCTACCTCTTCAATACTGGAACCGTCCAGGGTATCTACAATGTAAATACCTACTTGGGTTTCACTTCCAACATTCATACTCTCTAACGTTTCTGCAACACTAGTGCTTAAATAACCATTAGGATCGTATATACCATTTAAAGGCCGATCTGGAACAACCATATTAGCCGCCACTAGCGGCATAAAAAAGAATAAAGGGATAATTAAGAGTAAAATTAACTTTTTCATAGGAGATCCCCCACAAGACTAATCAGTTAAATTGATTTTAGGGACAAACTTTGCATCTTTCTCTGTTCCAATTAACTCAGCTCTATAGTTAGAAAACTTCAAATTTGTTTTGCATTTTGATTATTAGTAAAGACAATCATTCCCACAGTCATTATTAAACAGACCAGGCTAATAATTCTAGCTTATACAGTAGTTATCGATAATAAAAATACGATTGAGAAAATACCGATAAAATCATAAACAAAATAAGTTTTTTATTTTAGCAATTCTGAAATCGGCTCAAAAACAATACGTTCAATATCTGATAGATAAATAGACAGTTGTTGTTGTTTGTTAAAGAAACTTGAAACTAGGTCGTTCCCTTCAATCTGCTTGCTTATAGAATCCATTTTCCCTTGGAAAGATGCATCTGGCATTTTTCCAGTTTGTGCCATGAATTGAATTTCTTGTTGGAAGGCAATATAATCCTCGAAGATTTTATTAGCTTCTGCATCTGCTTGGATAGCATCTTTTGCTTCCTTAACAGCCTTGTATTCAGGTAATTCGCGTAATCCACGACTTAGTTCGTTTGCACTATCATAAATATTTGACATGATTTTCTCCTTATTTGATGACTACTGTGTAGTCAGTATTTTCTGTAATCACATGCTCAGCTCTTTCCAAGTCCTGAGCATTTTTAAATGAAATTTGTAGAATCCCATGAACATCTTCACGATTTTCTTCATTGATGTGGATATTAACCAGAGAAGTTCCTCTAAGTAATTCTAAGATGCGTAAAATCACATCTTCCTCATCAGGAATATCTACAAAAAGATCATAAGAACTATCAACTCCTCCACGTTTGTGAATTTCCATAGCCTGTCGTTGTTCACGCGCTTGATTGAAAAAATCCCAAATCTGGCCCTCGTCTTCATCCTTGATTGCCTGACCTATCTCATCCAAACGTCCCTTAAAATCCTCTATCCGCTCTATTATTGTCTCTCTATTGGACAAAAGAATAGAGGTCCACATACCTGGTTCACTCTCAGCAATTCGAGTCATATCTCTAAAACCACCCGCAGCAAAACGTCCAGCCAGTTCATGTTCTCGAGCATAAAGGGCCGTCTGCTCCATTAAACCAGAGGCCAATATATGAGGAAAATGGCTTACTTGAGAGGTTACCTTGTCATGCTCCTCAGCGTCAATCTCGATAAAACGAGCATGGAGACCAGAAAGTAGGACCTTCATTTCCTCAAGCGTATCTGGACTAGTCAAGCTAGATGGAGTAAAGATATAGTAGGCATTTTCAAAGAGATTAACATCCGCAGAGGCAGCTCCTGTCTTGTGGCTACCAGCCATGG
>ERZ773067.439-NODE-439-length-25687-cov-3.776022_pt1 | contig 25687 bp, 27 predicted proteins | sample MGYA00580622_ERZ773067 | MGnify/ENA primary metagenome ERZ773067 (study PRJEB29015, sample SAMEA2737998) | human oral metagenome | biome: human oral; feature: human-associated habitat; material: dental | place: China | collected 2113 ...
TTATTTACGAGCGCCCGCGCAATTGCTACGCGCTGAGTTTGCCCACCAGAAAGTTGCCACGGCATATAGAATTCGCGCTCACCAAGATGAAATTGTTTTAAAACTTCTGAAGCTTTTTCGAGCCGTTTAACTTTTCCAATTCCTTTATAAACCAGCGGCAAAGCCACATTTTCAATTACGGTTAAGCGGGGAATTAAGTTAAAATTTTGAAAAATAAAACCGATTTTTTCACTTCGAATTTTCGCTTGGTTGCGGCGCGACATTCGTGCAACATTCTGCCCGTCAAGAACATAATCTCCCTCAGTCGCACGATCAAGAAGACCAATTGTGTTTAAAAGTGTGGTTTTTCCGCAGCCAGAAGGCCCCATAATTATAATAAATTCGCCCTGTTTAATGCTTAAATTCACACCGTTCAAAGCATAATTTTCAGCATCACCAACACCAAAACGCTTTTTCAAATTTCGAAGTTCAACAATCTCTTTTTCATTTTTCGCCATAGTAATTCTATTATATATTTTTTCAACATTTTTCGCAAATGCTTTCAGGCGAGTTTTTTTTCGAATTTTCAATGAGTTTCCACAGCTTTTTCCACAAAAAAATAATTTATTCGTGGTGATATTTTCCGCCAGAAGAAATTTCTTGCGCACGATAAATTTGCTCAACCAAAATCAATCTCACAATTTGATGTGGAAAAACTAATTTCGAAATACTCCAAACAAAATTTGCTCGCTGGCGAAGTTCTTCAGACACGCCAAAAGCTCCACCGATCACAATCACAAAATTCTGCGAATTTACAAATCCGTTCGAAAGCATTTTAGCGAGCTCTGGGCTAGAAATATTTTTACCACGCTCATCTAGCAAAATCACAAAATCGCTCGGTTTAATTTTTGCTAAAATCCGCTGAGTTTCTTCTTCGCGCGCTTTTTCTTCAGCAAAATTCGAATGTGGCAAAATATCCCAGCTCAAATTAAACGGTTTTTTGAGCCGTTTTTCAAAAAGTTCAATTCCATTCAAAACCCACTTTTCGTGCTTTTTGCCGATCGCGATAATCCTCATAATTAAATTTTACCATTTTTACAGGATTCTTCAAACTATTTTCAATTAAATACTTGACTTATTACTATTATTATGCTATAATAATATTATTCGTTAACTAGGAAACTAACGATGGAACATTACAAGGATTGAGTTTAATATTTTAGCCTGCGACATTTTATTCACCAGATTTACCACTTGGCGATAAGTTTTGAAAAAGATATTTTAAAAGCTTTTCGCTGAGTAGTAAAGTGCTCAAGCAAAAAGAAAGACTCCCTCGTTACCATTTGTGGGGGAGAGAGGTGAATAAAATGGAAATTAAAAATTTGACGCCACATAAACTTACACTTGTTGCAGAGGACGGCAGTATCCTCCGCGAAATCAGCCCGAGTGGAACTATAGCTCGGGCAGACCAAACAGATGTAGTGGTGGGAGATATAGATGGATTCCCGCTAGTACGCTCACAATTCGGAGATCCAATAGATCTACCAGACTGGGAAGAGGGAGTTTTCCTTTTTGTCAGTCTAGCTACAGCTAAGGCCGCTCAAGTAGCAGGACGTCGAACCGACGATTTACTGCTTTCATCTCAGCAAGTAAGAGATGAAAACGGCCGAATAATAGGCTGTCGGGGATTTGCGGTGTTATAGCTCAATTATCACGAGTCTCGTATAATAACGAGGCTCTTTTTCTTGAACTTAAAATCCATTCATTAAGCTTTGTGCATAAATTACTAACCCAAAATTACAACTTTATGCGGTTATTTGCTTGACTTTTTTCAATTTTAGTGATATAATTAAGTTACTTGCGTGGAGCGAGAGAACATTTCAAAAGTAGGAATCTGGCTAGTTTTGCCGAATTTTCAGTTTCGAAAATTGAGTTTAAAAATTAAACTTAGCTTTCGAAGCTGAAAGCTTCGAAAAATCTACAGTCGGGCGGACTTTAAACGCGGAGAAAATAAATGGAAAAATCTACATACGTAGTGGTGTACATCCTAAAAAGTCTAAAAGGAGAAACCATAGAAATCTTCGATGGAAATGGCGACTTAGTAAAGAAGACAGATAAAGTTTTCTTGCTTTCTATAAATGGAAAACTTGAAAATGTCCTTGCGGATAGTCGCAAAGAAATAGAAAACTTTGCCAAAGAATATATAAAACACTCAAAAGGTAAGGTAAATTCTATTCCTATTCTAGAAAGAATGTCTGGTAATTACTCAGATCGGCACACTCTAAAAAATTGGTGGCTAAAAAGAGGTGTATACATCGATTATTACAAACTGAATTCGAAAATACACTTTAATGTCGAAGAACGCACGGCAAGTGAAGGGTATAATATTAGCATTATATCCAACGATTTCAAATAAACATTAGTCCCCACGAAATTGTGGGGCTTTTTTTATTTTTCGAAAGCAATTTTCTTAGCAATTTTAGCAAGTTCTTCGGGTGAATTTTCAGCGGGGTAGCCGTGGTGGAGCTGCAAAACATTTTTATCATAAAGTGGAACAAGGTGAATATGCGCATGCGGCACGCCAAAACCTTCAACCACAACACCCACACGAAGCGGTTTCATTTCAGCTTGAATTTTCTTGGCAATTTTTTTGGCAATTTGCCACAGATAATCATAATCACTTTGCTCTAAATCCCAAATCAAATCAACTTGCTTTTTTGGAATGACCAAAACATGGCCGTTCGAAAGTGGCTCAATATCAAGCATTGCGAAAACTTTTTCATCTTCATAAACCTTGTGGCAGGGAATTTCGCCCTCAATAATTCGTGTGAAAATTGATTTTTCTTGCATTAAATTTCGCTCCAATCTGTTCCTTTTTTATAAAATCGCAAAGTTTCTTCGTTCGAATTTTGCCAAAAATCCAAAGCTGGCTGAAGAATTTCCCACGCGCGCAAAATTTCATCGCTCTCAGCAAAAAACGCTTTTTCATTTTGAATCGCTTCAGCCAAAACTTTTTCATAAGCTTCGGCAGGTTGAGCATTTTCATCATAAGAAAAACTCAAATTTCGAATTTCTGTGCGACGATTTAAGCCTGGAATTTTCGTTGCAAGTTCAATTTTCACACTTGCTGAATCATCAAGCGAAATCTGAATTAAATTAGCTTGATTTTCTTCAGTTTTGCGCAAATGAATGCGAATTTCGCTGCGTTTTTCGCTCAAGTTTTTGCCAGAAATTAGTTCGAAAGGCACATTTTTCCAGTTTTCATCTTTCGAAAATAGTCGAATTTTAGCAAAAGTTTCAACGCAAGATTTTGGATTTTCAACTTCTTCACGATAAGTTTGATATTGAGCGCGAATTGCATTTTCTTCAGGATTTTGTAATTTTTCAATCTGTTCTAATGCTTTAAAGCGAGCTTCAGGCAAATCGTTCCAGCTCTTTGGAAAATCCGCCAAAAATAATGCCAAAATCTGAATTAAATGACTTTGAATAAAATCACGCAAAGCGCCACTTTGTTCATAAAAAGTACCACGACCTTCAATTCCAATCTGTTCGCTGGCGATAATTTGCACTTTCGAAATGGATTCTCCGTTCCAAATTTGCGAGAATAATGCATTTTTGTGCCGCAAAATTAGTAAATTTTGTGCCATTTCTTTTGCTAAATAATGGTCAATTCGAAAAATCTGCTTTTCACTAAAAAATTCCGCCGTTCGAGAAATAAATTCTTGCGCCGATTTTAGATCAATTCCGAAAGGTTTTTCGAAAAGAATTTTAACATTTTTACCATTTAAACCAGCTTTTCCGGCTAATGTTGAAATCTGCGCAGCACTTGCCGGCGGAACTGAAAGATACAGCAAAATTTGCGATTCTTCATTTTCATCTTGGAGATATTTTTTAAGCTTTTTGTATTCTGTTTCATCTGCTAAATTCATTTCGAAAAAACTTAAAATTTGCGAAAGTTTAGAATTTTCAGCGCGCGAAAGCCCGAGCGAACTTTCAAGAATTTCAAAAGGCTGAATTTGCCGCCGAGAAACGCCAATAACTTCAAGATCATCTGGAGAAATCTCATTTTTTTCAAGCAGGGAATCGAGCGCAGGCAAAAGCTTGCGTCGCCCCAAATCGCCAGTTAAGCCAAAGATTACAAGTTTAGTTTTCATATCTACCTCTTTTCTATTTATATTTTAGCACATTCAGCTTAGAAAAATCTTAAAATTTCGAAAAAATATTAAAAGAAAAACTCCCAGATTCTCGGGAGATTTTCTAAATAATTTCTGGTACACGAGAAAGGACTTGAACCTTCACGCCAATTGGCACTAGTTCCTAAGACTAGCGTGTCTACCAATTCCACCACTCGTGCAAATCACTTTATTATTTTAACTGATATTTTTCGAAAAGTCAAGGATTTTTCAAAAAAATATTGGTTTTGGCGGAGAGAACAGGATTCGAACCTGCGAGAGCTTGCGCCCAACACGCGTTCCAGGCGTGCGCCTTAAACCACTCGGCCATCTCTCCATAAAAATATTTTACTTTATTTTTTCGAAATTTTCAATTAAATCATGATATAATTTGAAATATGGAAGTTAAAAAATATAAGCCAGAAGATATTTACCCGACACCGCAAGAAAAACCAAAAGAAAACCAAGAAAAATTGCAAGAAGCCCAAAACAATGAGTTTATCCTTGAGGAATATAAAGTTATTCGAAAAGGTAAAAGCGAGGATTTTATGCCAATTCAAATTGCTGCAATATTGGGATTTTTAAGCTTATTTCCAGCTCCTTCGCCAGCTCCAATTATTAACTATGGTTTTAGCTTGCTTTCAGTTATAGCTGTTAGCTATTCGCTTAAGGCTGCGAATAAATTCGAAATCGAAACTGGGCGAAAATCAAAGGCAAAAATCTGGGCAGAAATTCTATTAACACTTCAAATATGTATTTTTATAATGTATTTGATTTCTGGCATATTTTCTGCCGGAGGAATGTTGAACGGAATTAAATTATTTTAAACAAATCAATTATAGATATTTAAAAAATTACCAGAAGAATACGCAAAAAGAATATAACCGAATGGTTTATACTCAGCGAATTATTGTTTCGAAAGATTTAAAATAATTCCCGAAGATTTCCACGCCTAAAAAGGGGCGGTTTTTTCTTTCGAAAATTTGCCTGAAAATCTAAAAAGTGATATAATTTAAGAATGAGCATTAAGAATAATTTAGCAAAAACGGCTCGCAAAATTCTGCCAAAAACGGCAATTTCTGGGCTTGAAAAAACTTATCGAAAATCTCGTGCAAAAGTTATCGCCACGCGTTATGGCAACCCAGCGCGCGACTTGCGAGTGATTGCTGTAACGGGTACGAACGGTAAAACCACCACTGTTAATTTTCTTAATGAAATCTTAAAAGAAGCTGGCTATAAAACTGCGATGTTTTCAACCGCAAATATTGAGATTGCAGGCATTCAAACAGTAAATGATACCAATTCTACAACCGCAACAGTTTCGAGATTACAAAAATTTTTCTCTGATGCAAAAAAAGCTGATGTTGAATTTGCATTAATTGAGGCAACTTCGCACGCGCTTGATCAATACAAATTTGCTGGAGTTCCTATTGAGATGGCAATTATGACTAATCTTACGCAAGATCATCTTGATTACCATAAAACAATGGAAAACTACGCTAACGCTAAAGCAAAACTTTTCGAAATGCAACCACGATTTATTGTTTTAAATACTGATGACGCTTATTTCGAATTTTTCAATAAATTTGAAGCTGGCGAGCAAAAAATAACTTATGGCGAAAGTGATTCTGCAGAAGTCAAAATTGAAAATTTCAAACTTTACAAAAAAGGAAGCGAAGCTAATTTACGAATTGATAATAACGTTACACTTGAAATCGCCACAAATCTACCAGGCGAATTTAATGTTTACAACATGACTGCGGCGGCGGCCGGCGCTTATCTTTTGGGAATTTCGCTCGAAGATATTCAAGAGGGAATCGCTAATCTTGAAGGAGTTTCAGGAAGGTTTGAATATGCTGTTTCGAATTTACCTTTTGACGTGGTTGTAGATTACGCCCACACGCCAGACGCGCTTGAAAAACTTCTTAAAGCTTCAAAAAAAATCACTAAAGAGCGCACGATTTTAGTTTTTGGCGCTTGTGGCGACCGTGATCGTGAAAAACGCCCAATTATGGGAAAAATCGCTCAAGATTTAGCCAACCGAATTATTATTACCGATGAAGAAAACTACACTGAAGATGCTAAGCAAATTCGTGAAGAAATTATTGCGGGAATTTCGAAAAAAGGTGAAAAATTACCAGCAAATATTCAAGAAATTCCAGATCGCGAAGAAGCAATTCGAAAAGCTTTACAAATTGCAGGAAAGGGCGATATCGTGTTAATTACAGGTTTAGGGCATGAAGTTTACCGCGTAATTGACGGCAAAAAAACACCTTGGAATGACACAGAAATTGTGCAAAAAATAGCAAAAGAAATCTTCAAAAAATAGTAAAAAATCGCTCATTTTTGGGCGATTTTAGTTTTCGAAAAAAAATAAAAACCGTTCTTTTGAACGGCTTATTAAACGGTTTGGCTTAGCTGATTCTTAGACAGCCTCTCCGAGGCTGAGTTTATCCGGATAAACCAGTTTCCTATTTCGCCTTTTTCGAGTGCAATCTTAGCTTCTTTGAGATTTTCTTCGTTAAGATCGAAGAAGAAATTCTTATTTCGAAGAAACCCAATCGGTTGAATGGTTTCAACCTCGAGTATCAGCTCCCCAAAATTAGAGCTATCACTAAGTAGATAAGATTTATCTGGCTCTGTTACTCTTTCAGTACAAAGAGTAACAGCTATCGAAAAAAATATATCAGTTTTACCGAACCTGTGCAAATGTACTTTTTTCATTTCTTTCACCCCTTTTCAAAAAGTATTTAAATTTTAGCACACTATTGATTTTTTTGCAAGTATTTAGTAAAATAGAATAAGCATAAATATATTCAAGGAAAGATTAAATGAAAGTAAAGAATAATAGAATTTTATTGCCTGCAATGACGGTAGCGGTTCTAGCACTCGGTGGTGGGTACTATGGAACACAAATTGTCAGCAAACAAAATATTTTTTCGAAAGCATCAGCTTATACTTCAGCGGTGAACCCCGTTGATCCAAGCAATGCTCCGGATAGTTATGAAATTAAATTTACAGATGTGAATTTTAAGCGTGCATTAAATTCGGTTTTAATGAAAAGTGATCCAAGCCGAACACTGGATAGTCCAATTACAGCTGGTGTAGCTAAAACAATGACAGAGTTTTGGCCAGAAGATGCGTATCGAAATTTCGAGAATGTGGAAGGCATTCAGTATTTCACGAATCTTGAGACACTTCATGTCGCCGGAATGAATAGCTTAAAGGATATTTCTGCAGCCGCCACACTAACTAAAATTAAAACAGCCTACTTAAGTTCATCTAGTATTTCAGATATGTCAGCTGTAAAAAACTGGAAACAGGTTGGATTACTTTGGATTCATGATAGTCATGTTACAGATTTCTCATTCCTCAAAGATCTTCCACATGCTGGAGTTTGGGGAATTCGATCGAATGTAACAATTAAGGCTCAAAAAGGTCAGAGAATTTTTAAAAATCCTTTTATTAATGCTGATGGCACAATTATGCCAATAGAAAATAATCAAACTTTTGTAAATACAGACAAAAACGGAAATCCACAACAGGATGGTGGATATATTAAAGTTAACGCAGATAAATTTACAGGTACAGATACTTTTAGTGTTCCAAATAAAAAATACACTCTACCTAATGGAAATACCATGGATAACCAAAGCGAGCTCTACAATACATCTGACGTAACAGTAGAGAATATAAACTTTGACCTAAACGAAAAACCAGAGATTAATTTCAATGTTCAAGGTAATAGTATTCCATTGAAAGAAGGCTCACCATTAATTTGGGATAAGCCAAGACAAAATAATTCTACAATTAATGATGCTCTAATAGAATCTTTCAAGAAGAGTTATAATCCGCAAGCTGGTGGAAATTTCTTTACAGCAAGTAGCCCAACATCAGATATTACTTCTTTCACAACTGATGCCGAAGAAGTATTCAGCAATAAAGAAAACCAAATAAATGGTGACTATTTGATTACAGTTAAGGCTACAAATAAATACGGAAATACCACGACCGCTCAATTTAGGCTTTTGACTGCTTTCGCTTCTCGTGAGCCAGCTAAAAAAGCTCTTGAAAATTTCGAAAAACAGCCAGATTATATTAAAAATGTAATCCCTGCTAATTTATTAACTGAGGTTAAGCGTACTGCAACACAACCTTTAGGAATAACCAACGATGATGTTAAAAATGCAGCAGATTCTTTAAATAATAAAATTGCCGAAATCGTATCTCTAGAAAATGAGCGCAAAACTGATATTTCAAACGCGATTAACGAATTAAAGAAAGTGATTGAATATATCGCCGATTTTAAGGATGTCATAAATGAAAACGACAAGATTCTCGACCCTGTAGCAAAACAAGCAAATCTTAAAGAGCTAGAGAAAATTGCTGAACGATACAATAAAAATACCAAAAAGTTGGAGCAAACTTTAGACAAAATTGCTAATTTGAAAAATCTTAATAATTTTTCTAAGGAAACTTTAGCACAGTTGCAAGAAGTTGTAAATGCGGCGTCAAACTTAAATATTTCAAGCCAACTTAAAACTGCCGAAGCGATAAAAAATTCAACCGAAAACCTTGCCTCAGAGAGTGAAATCTTAGAAGCAATCAATGAACTTGAAAACGCTTTGAATGGTTTGCGAGCTGATAAAACAGCCCTAAATTCACAAATTAAAGATTTAGAAGACTCACAAAAATGGCTGAAAGATGAAGTTAAAACTGAAGCCGATAAAGCTAAAGAAGTTCAAAAAGCAGATAATCCAACTTTCGAAGAAATTAAAAAAGTGGAAGAAGATTTGAAATCGGCTATTGAAAAAGCTAAAAAAGCAGAAAGCGAGCGCCAAAAAATATCTGAAGATAAACTAAAAGGAGTTGAAAAAATCGTTGAAGATAATAAAACGAAGAAAAATGAGCTTCCGGCTGTTGATATCGAAAATATTGAGAATTTAATTTCGAAAGTTAAAGATGATAAAAAACGCCAAGAATTAAGCGAAAAATTGCAAGAAATTAAAAATTCTATCAAGCAAAAAGAATCTCAAATTGAAACAGGCAAACTTGCAGAAGCTATCAAAAAACGCAATGAGGAAATTGCAAAGCAACGTTTAAATTATCCAGAAACTGGATATTTACGCGAAAAACAAAACCAACAAGATATCACTACTATATTAGTTTTGATTGGTTTAGTCGCTGCAATTTTCACACCAATAATTATATTCTTCGCTAAAAAATTAAAGAAAAATTCGAAAAAAATCTAATTTCGAAAAATAAAAATAGGCTCTGAACTTAGGGCCTATTTTTATTGAGTTCTAAATAATTTTACAAAATCCTAAGTGCAATTTAATATTTTAAAAAATAAAACTGCGAGAGTTTAAAATCTATCGCAGTTTTTTATAATTATTTCGATTTAAAGTAATCAATCTCTTTAATCACATCTAGAAGTGCATTTGCACGCTTCGTCTCGTCTTCAATCATTCGAGCAGCATTATAAGCTGGTTCAATTAAAGTATTATCATCACTTGAACGGAGAAGCAAAAGATAAATATCAAATTTTTCTTCATTCGAAACTGTTAATTTATCAACTAATGGTCGCAAATCTTCAAGAGCATGACCTTTAATTGTATCTAAATCTAAACCACCAAAACTTGGCATTACAGTTGGCTGAGCTTGTTCAATAACCGGCTGAACTTCTTCAGCAACTGGAACCTCAACTTGGTTTAAATCTTCATATTGGAGTTCATCAGTGCTTTGATTGTCATCAGAATCATCTGAAGAACCGCTAACACCAGAAAGAATCTTAGCGAGCTCTGGATCGTCGCTAACTGGCATTTTACTTGTTTGATTCATATCAATTTCCATAACCCACCTTTATAATTAATTGACTTTACTTTTTATTAATTATATTGTATCATAGAATTAAAGCATAATCAAGATTATTTTTTCGAAAGGGTGGAAAATGTTAGATAATTTTAATTTATTAGTTCAGCGCGACCCGCAAAATGCGCTTTTAGTTGCTAGCGAACAGTGGAAACAGGCACTTTTTCAAGCTGAAGTTATTTCACCAGAAAATGATGGCCGTGAAATCAAAAATATTGTTATTACAGGAATGGGTGGCTCAGCTTTAGCTGGTTTAATTGTAAAAAAATGGCTCGAAAATGAAATAACTTTACCAATCGAAATTATTCGAAATTATAATTTACCAAAAAGTGTTTCGAAAAATACTTTAGTAATCGCAAGCTCGTATTCTGGAAATACAGAAGAGTCAATTTCAGCATTAAGTCAAGCAATTGAAATTGGTGCACAAGTTGCCACAGTTTCTTCGCACGGAAAAATGGAAGAAATTGCTCGAAAAAATGAAATTGCTCATGTTAAATTGCCGACAGGCCTTCAACCTCGAATGGCGGTAATTTATAATTTTAGAGCTTTAACTAAAATTTTGGTGAATTTTGGAATTATTTCGAACGAAAAACACGAAGAAATTGAGCATTATGCCGATTTTTTGCGAAAAGAAAGCGAATCTTGGGTGGCAAGTGTTTCGAATGAGCGGAATTATGCCAAGCAGTTAGCGCTTTATTCGGCAGGGCGAAGTGCAGTTTTTTTGAGTTCGAGTGAATTTTCACCGCTAGCTTATAAATGGAAAATTTCTTGGAATGAAAATGCTAAGAATATTAGCTTCTTTAATGAATATCCAGAATTTAATCATAATGAATTTATCGGTTGGAGCTCGCACCCAGTTGAAAAACTTTTCGCAATTTTTAATTTACGAAGCAATTTAGACCATCCACGCGTGCAAAAACGATTCGAGATATCAGATAGGCTTTTAAGCGGAAAACGCCCAGCAGCACGAAATATTGAGCTAAAAGGTTCAACTTATCTTGAACAAGTTCTTTGGGGATCGATTTTAGCAGATTTTGTCAGCATTTATCTTGCCATCTTAAACAACGTAGATCCAACATCTGTAGAATTAATTGAAAAGCTTAAAGTTGAATTAGTAAAATAATAATTTTAAAACTGCTATTAAATTTTGAAAATAGCAGTTTTTATTTTTCGAAAATAAAAAAGCCAGCTTTTGCTGACTTAGAGAGGTTATTCTTCCGAATCCATCAAAATTATAGTTTTATATATTTTAGCAAACCTATACAAAACATAACTGGACTGCACAATAGCAGCTACAGGGATTAGTAGATTCAATCCGAAGAGTATATCTAGAATAAAAACAAATAAAACAATATATGGCCAAGATACTGAACCTTCTGGAAATTCACCTGGGTTAACAACGCTATTCTTAAAAATCTTCTTTAATAACCCTACCGTAAATCTCGGGGTAAAAAGGAATGAACCTGTCAATACACTATATTCAAAAAGTGAAATTCGTGCTATAAAATAGCTAAATTCTGAACTTTCTGATTTGAGAATTAACAGTAATATCGCAGCAATTAGCGAAAACACATAAACAAAAACAAATTGAAAAAACATCTTTTTCATATATTGACATTGACCTCATTTCTAAAAGAACTATTTATAAAAATATCTTTCAATTTTAACAGATACTAAAGCTAAAGTCAATAGATACGAAAAAAGCCCGCAAACGCGAGCTACTTTCGTGGCGGAGAAGGGGGGATTCGAACCCCCGATACGGTTGCCCGCATACACGATTTCGAGTCGTGCGCCTTCAACCACTCGGCCACCTCTCCAATATTTACATTTTATCATATATCAGAGATTAAATAAAGATTTATTTTGCTGAATAATATATATGCCCAGGCTGAAGATTGCCAAGCAACTTATCAACAGTTACAAATTGATAACCTTGAGAACTTAAATTCTGCAGAATGCACGGAACCGCTTCAACTGATGTTCGGTGAATATCATGCATTAAAATTATTGCACCAGGGCGTGCATTCGAGATTGCTCTATTACAAACAATATTCGAATTTCTATCTGCCCAGTCGCGAGTGTCAACAGACCATAAAATTGAACTCATTCCAAGATTAGAAACAACTCTTTGCACGGCCGCATTAGTTGCACCATATGGAGGTCTAAGTGTAGTAGGTTTTACACCTGTAATACTTTGCAAAATATTATTAGTTGAGGCTATTTCATTTTGAACTTGTGCAGGAGATAGGCTTGGCAAGGAAGAATGAGACCAAGTATGATTACCGATTTGATGTCCATTATCAAAAACTCGCTTTACAATAGAAGGGTATCTCTGAGCACTTGGACCAATCATAAAGAAAGTTGCCTTCGCTTTATAACTTTGAAGATAAGAAAGGAGTTTATCGGTATATATGCCTGGTCCATCATCAAAGGTTAAAGCAATACATTTTGAACAATCTTTATCAAGAAGAGGAGATTGAGAAGTTAATGGTGCTGTCTTTTGAGCTTGTTTCGAATTTTGTATATCAGGAACTTCGAATATTTTTCTTGAAAAATCATTTTGCAAGAAATTAGAAATTTCTGAAATTTTGATTTGAAATTGAACCGAAGAAAAATTAGAAGGAATAATTTGACCTTTAGAGAAAGGGAAGTCGATCGTTTGTTTATCTAATATTATTATATTTTCGAAACTTTCAAAGTCTAAATCATTTAAAATTTCGTTCGAGAATTCTTTTTTACTATTTTTTAAATAATCTCGAATTTTATTTTTAATAATTTCTAAAATATTAGATTTATCTTTTTCTTTATTGTTTAAAAAGTCACTAAATTTTATAATTTCTCCATTTTTGGCATTAAACGTCCAAAATAAATTTTGATCATTCGAATTCGCTCCATGAGTATCTTGTTTGATTGAAATTAAAATCGAAATAGCATCATCGTTATTATAATAAACTTGATAGCTAATTCTTTCAGTTGAAATATTTTCGAAAGTTGATTTTTTCGCATCATCTTTAAAAATATCATCAATTTCTTGAATTTTATTATTTATAAATTCATTGATTTTGTTATTCTTCGTAACAGGGATTTCTAATATAGCATCTTCTTTTGAATTTTTTCTTTCAATAAATTTTGAACTGATTCCATTATATTTTGAATCTTTAAAATAATACTTTGTAATATCTTGATTATGTTTTTCTTCTACATTATGGTTAATTTTATTAAGAAATATAATTCCACCCAGTAAAAGTAATAAAATGATAGTTAAAATATATATAATCTTGTTATTTTTTATTCTTTTTGGTATTTTTTTAATCATAAAACGATTATATCACCAAAATAGAAAAAACACCAGATTATTCTGATGCTTTTTCTATGGTACACCTGGCAAGATTCGAACTTACGACCTTTGGCTCCGCAAGCCAACGCTCTATCCAGCTGAGCTACAGGTGCATATGCTACTTTTCAGTAGCTAACTTTTGAAGTTCTTCCGCGCTAAGCAGACATTTAAATTTTAGCACATTTTCTAAAATATTGCAAGATTAAAGATTTATTTTTCGAATAATTTTATCAATTAAATCAAGTTTAACTTCTTCCATTGGTAGGCGAGCGCCAATAATATCTGTGATTTTCTCACCATTTTCCTTTGGAAAGTAAATAATTGTGCTGGGCGAAAAGCGTTTTTTAGGCAAAAGAATAATAGCATAAGTATTTGTTTCTTTTCGAATACCAAAAGCTCGAAATTCACCATAGGAATGAAAAGTTTCACCCATATAAACTCCGTGCGTCGAAAGACTATAAGATATAATTTGAGTGTGGTTTGATTTTCGAAGAGTTAAAATTCCAATAGCTGATACTATAATTAAAGCAAGAAAAGTCCAAGATTGATTCAAGATTGCAAAAAGACAAAATGCTAAAATAATAATTGAAAATATAATATACCAAGATTTATTTTTATCACCAATGATTAAGTCTTGTGCTTGCCAATTAACAATTTCTCGTTCTTCAATATTTTCAGTGGGAGATTGATTATTTTCAACTTCACGAACTTGCGTATATTCTTCTGGATTAAAGGGTTTAACTTCTTCAAAAACCGGCTCGGTAAATTCTTTAGGGTTTTCAGCCATAAAACTACCCACCTCAGGTGTTCGAAATTGTGATTCAGGCAAACCCGTTACACGAGGAACGCCATTTCGGTTTTCATTGTCGAAATTCATAATATTTTAATTATACCATAAGCTATTTAAAAATTCAAAAAATCTCTATTAAAATAGAAAATCCTGCCGTTAAGCAGAATTACCTATTTTGGCGGAGAAGGAGGGATTCGAACCCTCGATACGTTTTACCGCATGCCGGTTTTCAAGACCGGTGCCTTCAACCACTCGGCCACCTCTCCAGATATTTTCCATTATATCACATTTTTTTTGAATTCTCAAGTTATTTTTCTTGCTGAAGTAAATAAAATGCCCAGACCTCTTTAGCACCACTCTGGAGAAGAATTTTCGCAATAGAGTCTAAAGTTGCACCAGTTGTGCGAATGTCATCAAAAATTACATAAATTTTACCTTCCAAAAGCTTTTCTCCTATAAATTCATAACTACTTTTTGCCTGAATTTGTCGCGTTTTAAAATTTTTGCCACGTTGAGTGGTTTTTGATATTCTTTTAATTAATGTCGATTTTTTAATTTTCAAATTCCTTGCAAGCTGGCGAGCCAAAAGTTCAGTATGATCTAAACCACGTTCACGAATATGATTCGAAAGTGTTGGAACTGGAATTAAAACCAATTTTTCACGATTACTAATAAATTCGCTATTCGAAAGCAGAAAATCAGATAAAAGTTTCGCGAGATAATAATTATTTTGTCTCTTGCTTTGAAATTTAAATTCATCAACTATTTTTTGAAGTTCTCCAGACCTTTTCGAAAGATAAAATTCTTTTGAAATAATACTATTCGAGCGAGAAAGAGAATTACCAAAATTACACCTTGATTTAAGGCATTTTTTGCAAATAGGTTCACCCAATTTTTGGCAAAAATAGCAATCATCTGGTGCAAAAGAATTTAAAATTATTTCGTATATGCTTTTCTTCATAAAAAAATCATTTCTACCTCTTGATTATATAATAAAAGTGCGGTATAATAAAGTAAATTAATCTTATTTAGGAAATTTAATGCGGAGGAAAAATGGCTAGAAGACAAAATGATGATAGCTTTTTGAATGATGAATTGGAAGCTGCTTTCAATTTTGGTGATGATTTGATGGAGACTTCAGAAAATGAAGCCTTCAGCGGATCTGAACAAATTGAAATTGCGGAAGAAGAAAATGAACTTCCCGGTCAATTAGCTGTTGATGTTTACGAAACAGAAGATAAGCTTTTCGTTAAAGCACGAACTGCGGGTGTGAATAAAAATGACTTGGATGTTTCACTTTCAGATGGAACTTTAACGATTAGCGGAAGTTTAAATCCTGGTGATCAAGAGGGAATTATTGCTCATCATGCACAAGAATGCTACTGGGGAGAATTTAGCCGAACACTAGCTCTTCCAGTTCCGATTAAAGAAGATGGAGTTGAGGCAATGTTGAAAGATGGAATTTTAACAATCAGCTTCACAAAAGTTAAAACTCAAGCAACACGAATTAAAGTTCTGTAGAAAAATAAAATTCTCGAAGCATAAAACTTCGGGATTTTTATTATATTAGTTTATTTTTTAAGATTTACAAATTTTCGAATAAATAAAAAGACCTCCGTAAAATGAAGTCTTTTTATTTATTATTTTATTATTCTTTATTAGTAATTGAACTAATAACGAAGTTAACAATTGCGTAAGCAAGGATTGCAATTACAAGACCAATAATAGCATACATAATTGTATTTTTAGCGTTTTGAACGGCACCAGCATCACCACTTGAAAGCACATAACGAATACCACCATAGATAAGCATAATCACGCTAAGAATACCAATTACAAAGAGCATAATATTGATTGCAGTCGTGAAAATTGGAGAGTCGCCATCAAACAAGCTTGTTGGACCACCATTTTCTTCTTGAACACCTTTAGCACAGCTATCAGCCGACTTCAAACCGCCAGTAACCTTACAATCAGCAGCGTAAGCTGGAATTGTTACAAGTGTAGTAGCACCAACAGTGAATATTGTCGCAGCGGTCAATAGAGCCATTTTTACAATATTTTTCATTTTAAATTACATTTCCTTTCTTAAATTATATATACTTAAATTATATCAAATTTTTACTATTTTGCAAGTATTTTAATTATTAACCATCATTCAACTTAACAAACTTAAATCTGAAGTCTTATTATTACCGATTACCACCCGCAACAGTATTAATAACAAAGTTTACAATTGCGTATGCAAGGATTGCAATAATTAAACCTATAATAGAGTATACAATTGTATTTTTTGCACTAGTGAGGGCAGCACTATTTCCAGCTGAAAGAACATATCGAATTCCACCCCAAATAATCATAATAACCGCCATAACACCAATGATAAAGAACATTATATTTACAACATCTTTAGCAATATCACCAGCTGAACGAGTATCTTGTTGACCAGTTGAATCTGCACCTTGTTTAATTAAATCTGCTGCACTATTTGCATAAGCTTGTTTTTCGAAAAATCCAGCGTTGAAGGCAAAAGAGCCAGCCACCGCAAGAATTAATCCAAAAGTTATTAAAATTTTCTTCATTTTATTCTCCTTATATTGTTTTAATTATTATTTAAGCTACTCGAACCGCTTGAATTTTGTCTTGAATTATTTTCACTATTTTGGTTTTTACTTTGCGATCCAGTATTAGTTGAGCCACTTGAATTATTAGATTCTCCAGAGGTACCTGAGCTTCCAGATGATCCTCCACCAACTCCTTTTCCGCTTGAAGTATTAATAACGAAATTAACAATTGCATAAGCAAGAATCGCAACAGCTAAACCAATAACGGCATAAATTATCATTGTTTTGGCTCGAGCAATTGCTGATGGATTTCCAGCTGCTGTTATAAATGTTATTCCTGCATAGATAATTACAATAACCGCCGCTATACCAACAACCCACAGGAGAATGGAGATTATATTTTTAGCAATATTTGTAGCATTTTTCGAATCACCAGAACAAACTGCAGTTTTTCCAGAAACAACATGTTTACAAGCGTTAAATGTTCCTCCACTACCATTAGTTCCATTCGTTCCGCCTTCCGCAAAAGCGATAGGTGATAGAATCATTGAGAATAAAATACTACTTATTAAAATTATTTTTTTCATTATATTGACCCCGTTAGTAATCCGCCAAGAATTAAGTTAACAATTAATGCTGCCGATATGATTACCACAATACCTACACAAGCGTAAATTAGTGCAGATTTCGCTTTCGAAATTGTTCCTGGATTTCCGGCAGCCGTTATAAATGTTAATCCCGCTACGATAATTATAATCACACAGATAATTCCAGCCCAGATAAAAGCAGTATTGAAAGCATTCTGCATCGAAGCATCGCTAGCTTTGTTTTTATTTGAAGTATCAATTCCGTTTAATACTTTTGATTTATCAAAAGATGCTTCTGCTAAAAATTTATATTCTTTCATTATCCCAAAATCCCTAATATAAATGTTACTATTGTTGAAGCAAGAACAGCAATCACTAGTCCGATTATCGCATTAGTTAGTGATTTTTTAGCACCTGCAAGTTTTCCTGGGTCACCAACGGCAATCATATATTGATAACCTGCATAAATAATGAATCCTATTGCAGCAACACCAGCAATTCGAAAGGCCATATCAATAACATTCGCAACCACTGTCCAGACAAACTGTTCTAAAGTAACTTCGCCCTTTCCAGACGGCCCAATATTTTTAATTTGACATCCACCTTCGCCAGATTTAGTTAATCCACGATACCAAGCGGGTAGACCGAAAAAAGTTAGGTTATCATTACAACCAGCCGCATAAGCATTATTCGAAAAATATAAAACTGGCATAAAAGTTATAAAAATCGCTAGAATAATCTTTTTCATTATAAAATTCCTCCTGGAATAATCCATTCTAAGAACGCCCACATTAAAATATAAGCTATAATACCGATAATTGTATTCATAATCATCGTTTTAGCTTTCGAAACTTGCGCAGCATTATCGCGAGCGGTGATATACAGAACGCCAGCAAAAACAATCGAGCCAACTGCTGCAATTCCAACGCCAGTAGTTACTACAACTAAAACCATATTTAAGATATCTTCAATTTTCCAGTCTGAAGGGAGAATTGCAGTTTTTGCATCAGCAGGAGGGGTGTCTTTACTTTTTTTACTGTCAGAATTGTTGTTTGAATCCGATTTCGATTTTAAATCACTCGGGTTAACAGAATTACCATTACTATCTTCAATTATCTCCTTAGCAAAAGTATAATTTAAAGAAAAAACACTTTGAAAAGCTGCAAAAAAGCTCGTCAAAACTAACCCAACTATTATTATATTTTTTATTTTGTTTACCATGATAATTATACTTTAAACCATTTTTAGGGAAAAAGCAAGTGTTTTATTCTAAAAACTTAATTTTAAGGTTGACAAAAGGGTTAAATTATGATAAAATCAGGTCATATGCAAACTTTGGCGAGGTTCAAAAAAGCAAAAACTCAAGATTTTCGAAATGTGTTTTTCACCGCGATCTTTACAGTAGTCGCAATCTTGGGATTTTTTAATTCGAATATCGCCCTTGCTCTTGATGGAGCAAAATGGACAGATTCTTCAAAAAATGGCATAACATATAACGGAAAAACATATTCAAAAGTTTCCGACACTTCAAGATTTCCAGAATCAATTCGTTCAAAAAAACTTTATGCCGAAAATTCTTCATTAAATGCTGGTGAAAACAAAACAACAGTAATCGCTCTTGATAATGAGAATGATGCTTCAAGCGGAAAAATTTATTCATTTGATGTAAGTGCACTTGGAAATGTAAAACAAAACGGTGAAGCACGAGATGTTAAAGTTGATGGCGTTTCGAAAGATGAAGATAAGTCACTTTGTAGTGTTGAAGGTGGGGGTGGCTGGATGGTTTGTATGGTTGCTAATACAATTTCGAAATGGATGGATGGTATTTATGACTGGCTCCAAGCGTTTTTGCGAGTGCAACCACTTTACACATCAAATCAATCTGGTCTTTTTCAAGTTTGGGATTATATGCGAAATGTTGCAAACGTCTTTTTTGTGATTGGATTTGTTTTTGTAATTTATTCGCAAGTAACAGGTTTTGGAATTAGTAATTATGGAATTAAGAAATTATTGCCAAAGCTAATTATTGCAGCAATTTTAATTAATGTTTCTTATTATATTTGTGCGATTTTAGTTGATATTTCGAATATCTTAGGCGCACAAACTCAAAATCTTCTGATTGGAATTAGAGATAGCATTTTTAATAGTGGTGGTGAAAATAAGGTAAAAACAGCTAATCTTGATTGGTCAAATATGACCGCTGCGGTTTTGAGCGGAACTGGCGTGGTGGCTTATGGCGCTTACACCGTAACAATTGCAACTATGGGTAATATTGGTGCAGCAGTAATGATGATTCTTGGAGCATTAGTTGCAGTAATTTATTCGGCGGTTGTAGCTTTAGTAATTTTAGCTGCACGACAGGCAATTATTATTGTTTTAGTTTTCTTAGCGCCACTTGCATTTGCAGCGAATATTTTGCCAAATACTGAAAAATGGTTCGAAAAATGGAAAGATTTATTCACTACAATGCTTGTGATGTATCCATTAATTTCTCTTCTTTTTGGAGGATCACAATTAATCGGAACAACAATTATTGCAAGTTCGAACGGTAGTTTTTTAATTTTTCTACTTGGTGCCGTAGTGCAAGTTGTACCGCTAGCGATTACACCAACAATTATGCGAATTAGTGGTAGTCTGCTTGGTAAATTTGCTGGAATCATCAATAATCCGAACAAAGGTCCGGTTGATCGTGCAAAGAAATTCCTTTCAGAAAACCAAGAAAAGTATCGAAATCATGCAATCGCAAAAAATCCAAATTCATTGCCTGTACGAATTAATCAAATGAACTACAATCGCCGACGCCGAATTGGTGCTTCGAAATCAATTGCAGAATTGTATCAAAACGAACGATTTACGGATCTTGAAAATGAAAGACGAGACGCAATTCAAAATATGCCAGAAGGTTCGAATGCGTTTTCAAACATGTATTATAATGCTCGCAAAAAGCATTTAATAAATTCAGATACACAATATCAAGAGATGCTAGCCACTGAAGCTCTTAATCGTGCAACCGCAAGTACAAATGCTGGGCTTTCGCAAATTAAAGCAGAATTATTTAATTCAACGCTCAAAAAAGATGCGAATGGAAACATCACCGGTGTTGTTGATTTAAGCGAAGCATCGCTAAAAGCTTTACGCGGGAAATTTGGCGAGCAAGCACTTCGATTTGTTGATAATATGAATCAAACAAATGCTCTTAAACTGGCTGAAAAGAATAATAATCTTTCACTCAATAATGCAATGGCAAATAATATGCGATACAGCAACGACTTGCTCGAAACCGCATCTGGCGTGCGTGGTGAAGCTGGAAAAGTCTCGGCACTTGCAAGTTCTTTAGTGGCAGCTTCGAAAGAGAACAAAGAAGAAGTCGAATCACTCACAAACCTTACAAAATCACTTAATTTTTCAGGTAGTGATTATAGCGAAATCTTTTCGAAAAATATGGGTGAAAAAATCCAGAAAGATGGAATTGATTTCGAAATTACTAAAAACTTACGCGCTGCAACAGCTGAAAAGTTTATGGGAACGACCGACTTGAAAGGTGCTATTGATTCACTTGGTAAAACTGAAATTGGTGGAGAATTGAATGCTAACCGAAATGACTTAGTTGAAGCTTTCAAGAAAACCAAAAAAGACGATCTTCAATTTATTGGTGGTGCAGCACTTGAAAATATTGCTGTAAATGGAATGAATTCGAAAGAAGTTTATAATGCCATTCATGACAATTACGCTAAAAATGTCTCAGACGATAAAATCATTAAAGCTTCAAATGACGCAATGAAAATCATTTGGGATAAATCAGCAATTTCGAATATGTCGAATGAAACCATTAGATCCACACTCGAAAGTGTTAAGGCGATTAATGAAAACCCTTCAGAATACGGAAAGCTCAACGCCGTGCAAGGTGCTGAAATTCGTAAAATGCTTAAAGAGATTGAACGAAATAATAAAGGTCTTTATGATAAAGTTTTGGGCGGAAATTGGAAGCCTGAAAATATTAAAGACAAGAAATAGGCAAAATCTAAATATTTTTGCCTATTTTATTTTTAAGCTTTATTTTTTTTCGAAAATATGTTAAAATTAATATTATTGAAATAAGGAGAAGTGGGCAAATAAAGAATGAGCGTTTATAAAGTTCCTCAAGATGTTGAGGCGGATGACAAATTGCTTGGGCCGTTTAACTTTCGGCAATTCATTTACCTGATTATTGTAGCAGGCTGTATTGCGCTGGAGATTTTTCTTTGGGGAATTTTCCCGGGGTTAATTATTTTACCGCTACCTATTATTATCTTTTTTGGTGCACTCGCTTTACCGCTTCGAAAAGACCAACCAATGGAAACTTATCTTGCAGCAGTTGTTTCATTTTATTTAAAACCAAACAAGCGTTTTTGGCAGCCAGATGGCGTGGAACATTTAATTCAAATTTCTGCACCAGTAAATAGAGAAGAACACCTAACAAAAGAACTTTCACAAAATGAAGCCTCACGTAGACTTAGCTACTTAGCAGATATCGTTGATACTGAAGGGTGGGCCATTAAACACTCTATTGCGCCAGTTAACACAACTGTTCGTGAAGAATATTCAAATGAAGCTCGTGCAGCCGAAGATATGTTTGATAATTCACGAGTTTCTTCGAACGTTGATAATTTATTAAACCAACACGATCAGAGACGAAAACAGCAAATTATGCAAAACCTTGATATGGCCCGAAATTTAGCACAATTTACAGATGAAAATTCTGAGAATATTCAAGACAAAACTTATTATTTCGACCCTAAAAATCGATACGAAGGTTCAGATAATATTAAATTTGAAGATGTTCAAGTTTCAGAACCAGCTGAAGCTAAGCCAACAGCCTTTTCTCAGAATCAGCAAAATCAATACCAAATGAATTTTAACCACAATCAGCCACAAATGCAAAATGGGGCTTTTTCGAATTGGCAAAATTGGAATCAATCGCAAGCACAAAATTATAATAATTTTCAGCAAAATAAAAATTGGCAAAATCAACCGCAGCAAAATTTTGATGAAAATATTCATTTAAATTACAATCCTTATCCAGATTCAATGAATCAAACAGTTATTTCACCAAATTGGCAAAATCAACCGCAGCAATTTACGCAGCCTTCGCCACAGCCACTTTCGAATTTTGCACCACCTGCACCACAGCCAGCTCAACAATCAGAGCCACAAAACCATTTCGAAAATCCGCCAGATGATTTTAATCAAGATTTAGAAGGAATTAATAACAGTTTTGAACGAATTAGGCAAATTAATGAAACTGTTGAGCGTGAAAAGCGAGATCCAAAAGTTAGAATTTCTACCAATCCAGAGAACAATCCTTTTGTAAATAGAAGACATCTCACAGAACGAGAATCTGCAAATAAGATTAGCGCAGAAATGAAAAGGTTAGTTTCAGAAGGAAAAGATCTTTCGGTAGAAACGCTTGCGCGCCAAGCAAACAAACTAGCAGATAAAGAAAAGAAAGCTCAAGAAAATTCGAACGAGGTCGACTTGGGTGAAAAAGAAGTAGTAATTTCATTGAGGTAATATGAATAATAATCAAGTTAATAATCAAAAAAATCAGAGCCAAAACCAAACAAATATAAATACTCCAGCAAATCCATCTTCAACGCAAAATTCGCTTGAAATCGCCGAACTCCGCGAAGGGATGGTGGTAATGCGCGACGGAAGCTTTCGCGCTGTTATTGCTTGCAAATCAATTAACTTCGATCTTATGAGCTCACGAGAACGCGAGGGTGTGGAATATTCTTATCAAAGTTTTTTGAATGCATTAACTTTCCCAATTCAGATTTTGGTTCGCTCACAACGAGTTGATATTGAACCATATTTAAATAAATTGGCTGAAATTCAAGTAGCGCAAGATAATATGTTGCTTGGCGACTTAATGGAAGATTATATTAACTTTATTGATAGCCTTAGCCGAAGTGCGAATATTATGGATAAATCTTTCTTTATTGTGGTCCCTTATTATCCGAGTGGTGATTTAAACAATTTAAAGGGTTCAGCAAAAGGATTTTTTGGTAAAATTTTTGCAAAACCGGGTGCTCAAATTTCGAAAATCGACCGCAACACTTGGGATAAAGCACGCGAAGAAATTAAAAAACGCGTTGATTCAATTACTGGTGGTCTTTACCAAATGGGAATTAAATCAGTTCAATTAAACACCAAAGAACTCGGTGAGCTTTATTATAATGTTTATAACCCAGATACAGCTGTTTATGAACCTTTGGGCGATTTTCGTGATACAGCAAGTTTATTCGTTCGAAAAGCTGAAGGTGAGCGACCAGATCAAGGAGGATTTTAATTATGGCGAAGAAAAAAGATGCGGTTGATATTGCAGCCCAACAACGAGCACAAGAACAGGCCGAAGTTGAACAAGCATTTTTAACTGGTATTAACACTTTGCGAGATTTAATCGCACCATCAAGTCTTGAATTTCACTCAGGATATTTTCGACTTGGTACAAAATATGGTCAAACAATTTATGTCTACGGCTACCCCCGCCAGCTTTATACTGGATGGGCCTCGCCGATCTTGAATGCTGATGAAGTTTTAGATGTTTCAATGTTTATTTATCCTGTTGAAACTGAAATTGTCATGAAAAACCTTCGTCGAAAAGTTACTCAGCTTGAAGCCGATCTTTCGATTAATAACGAAAAAGGTAGAACCCGAGATCCAGCTCTTGAAGCTGCTTTAAACGATGCTGAAGAGCTCCGAGATCAGTTACAACTTGGTGCTGAAAAATTCTTCCGTTTTGGCTTATATTTAACAATTTACGCCGACAGTCTTGATGAACTCAATTTTGTTCGAAGCAAAGTCGAAACAATGCTTGGCCAGCAAATGCTGTTTTCTAAAGTTGCGTCAAGCCAACAGGAACAAGGTTTAAAATCTGCCGTTCCACAACTTTCCGACCAATTACAAAGTCGTCGAAACATGAACACTGGTGCGATTTCAACTTCATTTCCATTTACTTCTGCCGATTTAACCCAAGAAAACGGTGTTCTTTATGGCGTTAATATGCACAATAATGGGCTCGTAATCTTTGACCGCTATACGCTCGAAAATGCAAACATGGTGGTTTTCGCAAAATCTGGTGCTGGTAAATCTTTCACAGTGAAACTTGAAGCTCTTCGAACAATGATGATGGGTGCAGAGGTCTTAATTATCGACCCAGAAAATGAATATCAAAAATTAAGCGATGCCGTTGGCGGAAGTTATATTCGCCTCAGCTTAAACTCAGATGTTCGAATTAATCCTTTCGATTTACCGCACGTTATTGATGCCGAAGAAGCAGACAACGCGCTTCGTGCAAATATCGTAACGCTTCACGGTCTATTTCGATTAATGCTTGGTGGAACTAGCGCAGGGCAATCAATTGGGCTTTCACCAAATGAAGAAGCCGACCTCGACCAAGCAATTATTGACACTTACGCTCGAGCTGGAATCACTTCAGATCCGCTCACACATAATTCAACACCACCAACAATTCATAACCTTTATGATACCTTGGTTCATATGGATGGTAGTGGACCAAGCTTGGCGCAACGCCTTCGAAAATACACAACTGGAACTTTCGCAGGAATTTTCTCGCAACAATCAAATATCGATATCAATAACTCGATGGTGGTGTTTAACATTCGCGACCTTGAAGATGAACTTCGCCCAGTTGCAATGTATATTGTGCTTTCACACATCTGGAATATTGTGCGTTCTGAGCAGAAAAAACGAATGCTTATCGTGGATGAAGCTTGGCAGTTAATGAAATACGACGATTCGGCAAACTTCTTGTTTAGCTTGGCAAAACGCGCTCGAAAATATTATCTTGGGCTTACTACAATTTCGCAGGACGTTGAAGACTTTATGGGTTCAAAAATGGGCCGAGCGATTGTTTCGAACAGCTCAATGCAGCTACTCTTAAAACAATCTTCAAGTGCAGTCGATGTTTTGAGCGATGTCTTTAAATTAACCGAAGAAGAACGAAAGCGCCTTTCGAACTTCCCAGTTGGGCAAGGATTATTCTTTGCAGGCCAAAATCACGTTCATATTCAAATCATCGCTAGCGATACCGAACATCAACTTATTTCAACCAGCCCAAATAGTTCAAAAAACCGCCAGGGCGATAATATGATGACTAACGGTTACGCCGACCCGAATGAATTATTTTAAGCTTGAAGCACAAGCGTAAATGTGGTAAAATTAATTTATAAATTATAGAGTTTTAGGAATTTGAAATTTTAAAAAAAGCACATCAAATGGCAGAGAAAAAAAACATATTAACCACAGATGATGCAAGTTTAGTAGAAATGATTTTTGGAAAAGTTAAAATTATTTATGGAGATTATGATAATATTAAGATTACGGTACAA